>Ga0335072_10014544_pt1 | contig 11179 bp, 10 predicted proteins | sample Lox_Sample_21_FD_206725 | JGI IMG/M metagenome (GOLD analysis project Ga0335072, IMG submission 206725) | Soil microbial communities from Loxahatchee National Wildlife Refuge, Florida, United States - Lox_Sample_2.1 | ecosystem: Environmental > Terrestrial > Soil > Wetlands | place: USA... | reverse complement strand
CTCGCGCAGGAACTGAAGAAGGGCGTCATTGACCGGCTGCGGTCGATGCCGATGGCGCGCTCGGCCGTCCTGACGGGCCGGCTGCTGGCCGACACCGGGCGGATGCTCGTGACCATCCTGATCATCGTCGCGGTGGGCTACGCCGTCGGCTTCCGGTTTCACAATGGCGTGATACCGGCGATCCTGATGGTGGTACTCGCGACGGTGTTCGGGCTGGCGATCTGCCTGATCGCCGCGTTCACTGGCCTCGCCATCGGGGACGAGGAGTCGGTCCAGGCGTTCGGGCTGATCTGGCTGTTCCCGATCACGTTCCTCAGCTCCGCGTTCGTGCCGATCTCGTCTATGCCCGGCTGGCTGCAGGCGTTCGCCAACAATCAGCCGGTCACCTACGTCATCAACACCATGCGAGCGCTGGCACTCGGCCACCAACCCATCGAGGCCAATCTGTGGAAGAGCATCGCCTGGCTGGCCGGGATCTTCATCGTGTTCGTGCCGCTCGCCGTCCGCGCCTACAAGCGGGCGAGTTAGCCGCGCCGCCGCGCGCTTGTCGCGAGCCGCGACTGTGCGCGAGTCACCGTCTGCAGTTCATAGCGCTGAAACCTGCAAACGGTAAACCGCGGGGACCAGCTCTCAGTGCCCGCATGCGCCGGAAGCGGCCAGTCAAGCGTGTCTCTATAGTCGGACCTATGCCAAAGATCGCCACTGCCGACCGCGTCCAGCTCGATCAGCTCATCGACTTCGTGCGGACGCGGCACCGGGTCAGCCTGGCGACTACCCGGCGCGATGGCCGTCCGCAGCTCTCACCAGTGACCGCCGGCGTCGACGATCAGCAGCGCGTCGTCATCTCGACCTACCCCGACCGCGCGAAGGCGATCAACGCCCGTCGCAACCCGACGGTATCTGTCCTGGTCCACTCCGACACATGGGACGGTCCGTACGTCCAGGTCGACGGCACCGCCGAGGTCCTGGACATGCCAGCCCCCGAGGCGGAGGACGGCCTCGTCGAGTACTTCCGCTGCATCGCAGGCGAGCACCCCGACTGGAACGAATACCGCGAGGCCATGCGCCAGCAGGGTAAGTCGCTGATCCGGATCACAATCGACCGGTGGGGTCCGATCGCGACCGGCGGATTCCCGCCGGACCGGGCGCCGGCCGCCTGACAGCGACCGGGTCGACCGTGACGCTCATCATGAGGGGAACGACGTGAACGGCGCGCAAGCCGTCGCCCGCACGCTCGCGGATTGCGGCGTGACTACCTGCTTCGCCAATCCCGGTACCTCGGAGATGCACTTCGTCGCCGCGCTGGATACCGTTCCGGAACTGCGCGGCGTGCTATGCCTCTTCGAGGGCGTGGCGACTGGCGCGGCTGACGGTTACGGCCGGATGACCGGGCGTCCGGCTGCGGCGCTACTGCATCTGGGCCCGGGACTAGCCAACGGGATCGCAAACCTGCACAACGCGCGCCGCGCGAGGACGCCGCTGCTGGCGATCGTCGGTGATCACGCCAATTACCACAAGCGGTTCGACGCGCCGCTGGAGTCAGATATCGACGCTCTTGCCGGGTCGGTTTCGGGCTGGGTCAGGCGGTGTGCCCGCAGTGCGGACGCGGGATCGGACACAGCGCAGGCCGTTGCCGCGGCGCTTCGCCCGCCTGGCCAGATCGCCACCCTCATCTTGCCTGCCGACGTTACCTGGACCGTCGGCGCAACACCCGCTGCTCCGATCGCTGCCCGATCGCCATCTCCTGTCCCGGACGAAGTGGTCAGCGCTGCAGGGGCGGTGTTGCGGAGCGGCGAACCGGCCGTGATCCTGCTCGGCGGCACTGGGTTGCGCCGCACCGCGCTCGACGCCGCCAGTAGAGTCGCCCAGGCAACTGGCGCGCGGCTTCTCGCCGAGACGTTCCCGGCCCGGCACCAGCGCGGCGCCGGAATCCCGCCGGTCGACCGGCTCGCCTACCTGGTCGAGATGGCTGCCAGCCAGCTAGCTGGCACGCGCCACCTGATCCTGGCCGGAGCGACCACACCAGTGTCCTTCTTCGCCTACCCGGACAAGCCCAGTACGCCGGTGCCGGCCGGCTGCCAGGTGCAGGTGCTCGCAGAGCCGGGCGACGATGTGCCAGGCGCGCTGGCCTCGCTCGCCGATCTCGTCGGCGCGGGCGATGCGCAGCGCACACGGCAGCCAGCGCCACCGCAGCGACCCGAAGTGCCCGACGGCGAACTTACCGCGCAGACTGCCGCCAGTGTCATCGGCGCGCTGCTGCCTGAGGACGCCATTGTCTGCGACGAGGCCAACACGTCCGGCATCTGGCTGCCGGCCGCTACGGCAGGCGCGCCGCCGCACGACTGGCTCAGCCTGACCGGCGGAGCCATTGGCCAGGGGCTGCCGCTCGCGACCGGCGCAGCACTAGCCTGCCCCGGCCGTCCGGTCCTGGCGCTGGAATCGGACGGCAGCGCGATGTACACAGCCTCCGCGCTATGGACGCATGCACGCGAACGACTCGACATCACGACGGTCATCTTCAGCAACCGCGCCTACGCGATCCTCGCCATGGAGCTTGAGCGGACGGGCGCTCCCACGACCGGCACGACGGCGCGGGGCCTGCTGGACCTGTCCAGGCCCGACATCGACTTCACGGCGCTTGCGGCCGGAATGGGCGTCCCGGCCAGCAGAGCGGCGACCGCAGCCGACTTCGCAGCTCAGCTGCGGCATGCGCTCGCGGAGCCGGGCCCGCATCTGATCGAGGTAGCCCTGCCGCCCCGCGGCTAACCCCTGCTGGCTCTGGCCGGGACGGCTTGCTCGGCGACGGGCGTGTCTTGCTGGCCTCGGCGGGGTGGGCTGCTGAGGCATCTGCGAGCTGCTGATCATTGCGGGCGGGGCGGGTGGCCTGCGGTCGCATCTTGGACCAGCAGCGCGATCTGAACCCGGTTTCCTGCGCTGAGCTTGGCCAGCAGCCTGGATACGTGTGCCTTGACGGTGGCCAGGCTCATGTGCAACTGGGCGGCGATGTCAGCGTTGGAGTGGCCTTGAGCGACGGCGGCGGCGACCTCGTGCTCGCGGGGGGTGAGCGAGGCGAGTCGGCGCCGCGCCAGCTCTTGCCGGGCGGTCGTATCAGGGTCCCCGGCGACGAGGCTGATGAGGCGGCGGGCGACCGCCGGGGACAGCGAACCGTCGCCTGCGTACACCGCCTGGATCGCGGCCACGATGTCGGTCGGGGCGGTGTCTTTGAGCAGGAACCCGGCGGCTCCGGCCTGGAGCGCGCGCAGCACTAGTTCGTCGGCGTGGAAGGTGGTGAGCACGATGACCTGGGGCGGGCTGGGCTGGCTGCGGAGCAGCCGGGTAGCGGCGATGCCGTCGAGCCGGGGCATACGGATGTCCATCAGGACAATGTCGGGACGGTGCAAGTCGGTGGCGGGAAGCACTTCGCGGCCATCGTGGGCTTCGCCGACGACATCGATCTGCTTGGCCCCGGCGAGCAGCATTTTCAGGCCGGACCGGACGAGCGGGTCGTCGTCGACGAGCAGTACCCGGATCGGACCGGTCATGGCTGCCCGGGGATAGTCGCCCGCAGGATGAAGTCCCCGATGGCATTGCGACCGTGCTCAAGGCGCCCACCGGCCAGGGCGACCCGCTCGGCGAGGCCGATCAGCCCTGCGCCGGCCCCGGCGGGTGCTGCCGGAGCCGGCTCGGTCGCGACGGCGGGCTGGCGGTTGATGACCTGGGCTAGCACCGCCACGCCGTCGGTGGTGACCGTCACCTTTACGGGCGCGCCCGGGGCGTGTTTGCGGGCGTTGGTCAGTCCTTCTTGGATAACCCGGTAAACGGTGCGGCCGGCTGTTTCGGGTAGCTGAGCGGAGCCGTTCAGGGTGAGGTGGGCGTCCAGGGTCATCCCGGCCGAGCGTGATTCCTCCAGCAGGATTTCCAGCTGGCCGAAACCGGGCTGGGGCGGGCCGTCAGTGGCTGCAGAGTCCTCGCGCAACACCGTGATGACCTGGCGAAGGTCAGCAAGCGCTTCCGCGGCGGACGTCCTGATCACCGCGGCGGCCTCAGCGATGTCGCCCGGCCGGGCATCAGGGTTGAATTCCAGTGCCCCGGCATGCACGCTGAGCAGCGACAGCCGGTGGGCCAGCACGTCGTGCATTTCCCGGGCGATACGCCTCCGCTCAGCCTCGCGGGCCTGCTCAGCGCTGCGCTCCTGGTCTGCTTCCAGCCGCTGCGCCCGCTCGCGGAGCGAGGCGACCAGCTCGCGACGGGCACGCAGGTAAAGGCCCCACCCGAATGCGATGACGGTGAACAAGAAGGCCGGGAACCCGACCCTGAGGATCTCCCCGGCCGAGGGGTTGACAAGCGGGAACACAACGCTGGCCGCCACCGACGTAACCACGACCGCGATGAGAGCCCCGCCTCGCGCCCGTGCGGCTGCGGTGCCTACGGCGGCAAGCCCCGCCCCCAGGGCCAGCGGAGAGAACGCCGCGGCCCCAAAGGCCAGCACGAAGACGGTCACCGGGCGGGCGCGGCGCCACCACAGCGCCACGCAGGCCACGACGCCGACGGCCACATCGAGCCAGTCGAGCACCAGCCCGTGGCTGTGCCATAGGTAGCCCTGCGTGACGCCGCCCAGCAGGACCGCGAACGCGAACAGCGTTCCGTCGGTGAGCCGGCCGGCGGGCAGGCTACGGTTCGCCGGCCGCTGGCGGATTACTGGCAGGTACCGCCACGCGGCGCCGGGCTTGCCGGTGTGCGGGGTTGTGGTCATCTCGGGGCCAGCGTACGCGCGGGGGCGGGCCGGGCGCCCCTACCAAAGTCGATGCCTTTGCCGGCCGCAGGGCGGCGGCTGGCATGGCCAGTCAGCCGACGCGGCGGCAGGTACCTGCCGGCGAAGCTGGCCGCCATGACACCTACCACCAGCACAGAAGGCAACGGGCCGGCAGCCTGCAACGCTCCGGCAGCCGCACACCCCTCACCCGCCACCGCCGGCCCGGCGATCCAAGTCATCGGGCTGCGTAAGAAGTTCGACCGGGCGACGGCGGTGGAGGATGTTTCGTTCACCGTGTTCTATGGCCGGATCACCGGCTTCCTTGGCCCCAACGGCGCGGGGAAGACCACGACGCTGCGGATGCTCCTGGGGCTGATGCATCCGGACGCCGGCACCGCGGCCGTCGCCGGGCAGCCTTATGCGAAGCTGCCCAGCCCGGCCCGCACCGTCGGAGCTCTGCTTGAGGCCGCAGCTCACCCTGGCCGTACCGGCCGGGATCACCTACGGGTGCTCGCGGCCGCGGCCGGGCTGCCCGGTCACCGGGCCGATGATCTGCTGAACCGGGTCGGCCTCGGACCCGCCTCCCGGCAGCGGGTCGGGGGCTACTCGCTAGGCATGCGGCAACGGCTCGGGCTGGCCGCCGCCCTGCTGGGTGACCCGGGCATCCTGATCCTCGACGAGCCCGCCAACGGCCTGGACCCCCAAGGTATCCGGTGGCTGCGCGATCTGCTCCGCGCACTGGCCGCCGACGGCCGGGCGGTCCTGGTCTCCAGCCACGCTCTCGCCGAGGCAGCGCGGACTGTCGACGACATCGTGGTGATCAGCCGCGGCCGGACCATCGCGCAGGCCCCGCTCAGCGACCTGCTCGCCGCCCGCCCTGGCGCCACCCTGGAAGACATCTACCTTGAGCTGACTGGCACCGCTGAAGGAGCACCGTCATGACCCGCCTGCTTCGCGCCGAGGCCATAAGGCTGGCCACAACCCGCGCTTACTGGCTGCTCGCCGCCGGGAGTACCGCCCTGATCGTCGGCGGGATCGCCGCCACCGCCGCAGCCACCAGCTTCACTCCCGGCCCCGGCGCGGCGCGTTCCGTCCTTGCCATCGCCGGGCTGGCACAGACGGTCGCGCTGCTCTGCGGCGTGCTCTCGGTCACTGGCGAGTTCCGGCACAAGACCCTCACCCCCGCCGCGCTGATCACCCCCCGCCGCACCCCGCTGCTGACAGCTAAGCTCGTGATCCTGGCCGCGGCCGGGCTGGTCTTCGGCCTCGGCGCGACAGGCATCGCCACGGCGATCACCGTGCCGCTGTTGGCCGCAAGGCACATCCCGACCGGCCTCACTGGCTCCGGTGCCGCCGCCATCATCGTCGGCGGCGGCGTCGCTACCGCCCTTTCGGCCGCGATCGGCATCGGCGTGGGCGCGATCATCCGCAATCAAGCAGGCGCGATCATCGCTGTCCTAGCTGTGCTGTATGTCGCCGAACCGCTGCTGGGATTCATCCCGCACGCTGGCGCCGCGGTCCAGCGCTACGGCTTGGGCGGCCTGGCCGCCGCCACCACCCACACCACGGGCTTCCCCGCCACCGCCGACCTGCTCGGGCAGCCAGTCGCGGCGCTCGTGCTAGCTGGCTATGCGGCCGTCGCGCTGCTCGCCGGTGCCGCGCTATTGAAAAGACGCGACATCACCGCTTGACCTCCCATCGCCTGCGCGCCAGGCAAGGCCCGGCCCGGCCGCATGACCGCCCGGCCGGGCCCAGCGCCGCCAGGCAAGGTACCCGGCCGACGCGCTTGCGGGGCTCGCTCAGCCGTATACCAGCCGCTACCCTCCGCGCACATCGTGACAACGGATTCCCATAGCTACGTATGAGAAAGTGAAGGGTGAAATTCGGCCTCAGCTACAACACCGCCTTTGTCGGAACCGACCCGGCGAAGCTGAAGACGATTGCCGGCCACGCCGACGATCTGGGATTTGAGTCGTTCTATGTGCCCGAGCACGTCGCGCTCTACCCGGGTGCGCGGGTGGGTGACGTCGAGTTCGCGCCTGATCTGGAGATCGCCGACCCTCTCGAGTGCCTGGCCTTCGTCGCCGCGTCGACGACGACGATTCTGCTCGGCACCGGCGTTCTGCTGCTGCCCTTTCACCACCCGGTAGTGCTGGCCAAGCGCCTGGCCACGCTTGACGTCCTCTCCAGCGGTCGCATGCGCCTGTTCACGATCGGGGTCAGCAGCCTCCCTGGCGAGGCCGCTGCCGTCGGAGTCGATTTCGCGACCAGGGGCAGGCGCGCCGACGAGGCGATCGACGTCCTGCGTGCCCTCTGGGCGGGCGACGCCGCCGGGGCGAGTTTCCACGGGGAGTTCTACTCGTTCGAGCACGTGACCAGTTATCCGAAGCCACTGCAAATGCTGCCGATTCATGTCGGTGGCTCAAGCGCGCCCGCCGCCCGCCGCGCCGGACGGCGGGGCGATGGGTTCTTCGCCGGCGGTTGGTTGCCCCCGGCCCAACGGCTCGCTCAGATCGAGTTGATGCGCACGACCGCTCGTGCCGAGGGCCGCGACCCGAAGGCTCTCGAATACACGCGCTGGGGTTCGATCGACTTGGAGCCCAGCGGTGCCGAGGCCTTCGCTGCCCAGGGCGTCGACCGCCTCGTCGTCGCTGCGACCTCGACCGACCTGAACGAGCAACTGCGCCAGCTTGAGGCGTTCGCTACCCGTCACGGCCTGAGACGGTAACCGACTTGTGCCGGATCGGGCATGTCGTGACCACCGCGGCGGTCAGCCACAACGGCCAGCAGGCCTGGCCGGCGGCCGGGGCGCGACTACGACAAGACGGCAGTCGTCGCGGCTACCGCGTAGTGCCGGCTGAGGTTAGCGCGCAAGTCCCGTTCCCGCCATTGTTTTTAAGATCGGGAACGGGTCTTACCGCGCGATGCCCTCGTCGGGGCGCCGTGGCCTGGCGTGTCTGTCTCGCCTGGCGGGCTCCGTTTCGCGCCGGCTGCAGTTCGGCGAACTGTCGCCTGACGGCCCACTTCAGGTCGGTCCGGCGCAGGCTCGCCCGGGTAACGTGCACGTGTGACTGCGGCACGCGTGATCTTCGTGTCCGATACTCATCTGTCGCCGGATGCTCCTGAGGCACAGGGCAACTGGGCGGCCGTCGTCCGTTATATCGATGCTGCTGCCCCTGACCTGGTCATTCATCTGGGCGACCTGAGTCTCGACGGTGCGCGCAACCCGGCCGACATCGACTACGCCCGCCGTCAACTCGACCTCTTGCCAGTGAAGTGGCGTGCGATTCCGGGGAACCACGACATCGGCGATAACCCGTTTCCGGGCGCCGAGGAGAGCCTGACGGTCACCGACGCCCGGCGGCAGCGCTGGCTCGATGCCGTCGGCCCGGACTACTGGTCGCTGACGCTCGACGGCTGGGTCCTGCTTGCGGTCAACGCGCAGCTAGCCGGCTCGGGGCTGGCGGCCGAGGCCAGTCAGTGGTTGTGGCTCGCGGACCGGCTGGCCCGAGTCCGGCCGGGCCAGCGGATCGCCCTGCTGACGCATAAGCCGATCACCGCGGGTGACGCAGAAGTCGCTGTGGCGCCGCCCTACCGGTTCTGGCCTCCGGCCGCCTCGCGCCGTGTCGCTGAGGAGCTTGAGGGCGAGTCGGTGGCCCTGGTCGTCAGCGGTCACGTCCATCAGTCACGCATTCTCAGCATGGACGGAACTCAGCACCTGTGGGTGCCCACGACCTGGGCAGTGCTTCCCGACCACGCCCAGGCGGTTCTCGGTGCCAAAAGGTCCGGGATCATGTCGCTGGAGTTCTCGGCCGAGGTGCCGGTCCGGCCGGAGTTCCATGAGCCGGCCGGGATCAGGCAACTGACCATGACGGTGGATATCCCGGATCGGTACCACGGTCGTTGAGCCGCCGCACTGATCGCTCCGCCCGGTATGGTTCGCGTGCTCGGGTATAGCGCCGGGCCTGGGAGAGGGAGACAATCCGATGGGGACTAGCTGCGGCGCGGCAGCTGGACGCCAATGGAGTAGGCATGATTGCAACCACGACGATGTGGGTGAAGCTTTCTCGTCGGCTCGGCATGGACGGCAATCCGATGCGCCGGCGTGCGGACAGGATCGAGGCGTGGCTTGCGCCGCTGGCGATCGCTGTGTTCCTGGCGTTGTGCCCGGTAGCCGCCGTCGCGGTGAGCGCCTGGGTACACGCGGACAATGCCGCAGTGCAACGCGCTGAACAGTCCTGGCATCCGGTTAAGGCGGTCCTGCTCCGGGCGGCGCCGGGACCGGCCGAGTCCGACGGCGGCGCGAACACCTGGACAGTCTGGACGCAGGCCAGGTGGAGCGTTGGCGGGGTACAACGGACCGGCGCCGTGCCGGTGCCAGCCAAGTCGCCGGCCGGCAGCACGCACACCGTATGGCTGAACAGCGCCGGGGCAGTAGAGGCGCCGCCAGCGTCTCCAAGCCAGGTCGCCGCGTTTGCCGACGCCGCGACGAGCGTTGCGCTGACCGCCCTGGCCGTGCTGCTGGCCGTCCTGACCTGGCTGATCCGCCGCGCTCTGGACAGGCGCAGGCTCGCACGCTGGGAGAGCGCGTGGCTAACCACGGGCCCGCGCTGGAGTCATCAGGGCTAGCCGGTCAGCCGATAGCGAGTACCTCGAACTCCCAGAGTGAGCAAGGGTAGGTAGTGGCCGGTACGAAGCGGCCCGATGTAGCCGCACCCGCGCACGTCGGTTCCAGGACATCAGGCTTGCCACAGCATGATGAACGGCGTTGGCACTGGTTAGCAGCATCACGCCTGTGGCGCATAAATGGCTCGAAAGTGTCAGCGGGTAGCACTATAAATCGAATGTGTGAGCGGTTGATATAGGAGACGTGTCCTGGCGGGAGGAGGCGACAAATACACCAGTGATGGCTCGCGTGCTCTTGGCTGACGGGCCCCGTTACTCGTCTGGTACGGCACCACGCGCCGATCTGGCGCCGAATCGTGGCCTGGCTCACTGGCTCGACGCCTTGGCGCCGTCGCGCGCGGCCTGACTGCCGAGGCCACCCAGGCAGCAAGTCTTAATCGTTGCCGTTGCCGTTGCCGTTGCCGTTGCCGTGTCCGTAGCCGTTCCAGTACCCGTAGCCATGGTTCCAGCGGTGCTGGGACCCGCCGAACTGGTCTCCCGGATGGCTCGTCGGAGGTGCGGAGCTGTAGCCGGTAGCTGACGGCGTTGGATCGGGCCTCGCCGTTCGGGTAACCGCCGGAGCGGCCGCGTGGTGCCCGGCCAGTTCGCCAGCTGCCAGAGATGCGCCCAGCGCCACGGCAGCCACGGTCACGAGGAAGATCGCCACCGGACCGCGCGCGCGGCGGCGCCGGAAACCGCCCTTCTTGTAGGAAGGCACCGGGAGCACCGCAGTATGGCTGGACGCGTGCAGCGGCGTCGCATCATTGACGAGGTAGGTGGCGTCATCCGTGTCGGCCACCGGCTGGAGCATCCAGTAAGCCTGGTCGGCAGTCAGGCGACGTTGTGGATCTTTGTCCAGCAGCCCGCTAATCACCGGCCAGAGCGGTCCCGCATGGGATGGCATGTCCGGCTCATCAGTGAGCACCGCTGCCAGGACAGCCGCCGAGCCGTTGCGCTCGAAGGGATCCCGGCCCTCGACGGCTGCGTAGAGCGTCGCACCCAGCGACCAGAGGTCGGCGGCTCGACTGGCGAGCTCGCCGCGAGCGCGCTCGGGGGACATGTAGGCGGGCGACCCAATGATCAGGCCCGACCTAGTGACGTGGGGGCTGTCATCGGTAACCGCCAGGCCAAAGTCGGCGAGGAATACCTGGTTGTCCGGTCCGAGCAAGATGTTGGCCGGCTTCACGTCGCGGTGCAGAACGCCTGCCGAGTGCGCGGCCTGAATCGCCGCCAGGACGCTGAGTCCGACCCGGGCCGCATGACCTGGCGAGAGCGGCCCTGACCTGTGGATTACGTCGTCAAGCGACGGGAACGGTACCAGTTGCATGACGAGCCACGGTCTGCCGTCCTGCTCCAGGATGTCGAATACGCCAACGATGTTCTCGTGGGTGAGTCGCGCCGCCGTCCGCGCCTCGCTGATCGAGCGCTCGCGCAGGGTGTTCCATTCCGTGTCGTCGAACTCCGGCGGCCTGACAGTCTCCTTGATCGCCACATCACGGTTGAGCAGCTCATCAACGGCTACCCACACGACACCCATGCCGCCATGGCCGATAACGCCTCGCAGGCGGTACCGGCCGGCGATCAGGTCGCCCGGTTGAGCAGGAACCATTCGGCTTGTGCTACCCCGTTCGGTGGGCCCTAACGCCGGCTCACTGTGCTGAGCGCGGCATCTGCAGGGCATCAGAGTACCCCGCGCGGTGACTGTGACCAGCGCAGATACCTGGCCTGACCCACCTCGCCCCTAGGCGATCAAGATCATTG
>Ga0335072_10014542_pt1 | contig 11180 bp, 11 predicted proteins | sample Lox_Sample_21_FD_206725 | JGI IMG/M metagenome (GOLD analysis project Ga0335072, IMG submission 206725) | Soil microbial communities from Loxahatchee National Wildlife Refuge, Florida, United States - Lox_Sample_2.1 | ecosystem: Environmental > Terrestrial > Soil > Wetlands | place: USA... | reverse complement strand
GTGGGCCAAGGGGACGGGCGTCGCCTTCGCGGGGAACTGGTCCGCGGCGCTGACCGCGCCGCTGAACGAGGAGCTGCTGAAGGTCGCCGGGGTCGTGCTGATCGTGCTGGCAGCGCCGCGCGTTATCCGCGGGCCGCTGGACGGCATGATCTACGGCGCGCTGGCCGGCCTCGGATTCCAGGTCATGGAGAACTTCACCTACGCGCTGAACAACATCCCGCTGACGGGCTCGACCAACCCGGGCGAGGCCGTCGTGATCTCCACCATCGTTCGCGGGCTTACCTCGCTCGGATCGCACTGGGCGATGACGGCCGCGGCCGGGGCCGGCGTCGGCTACCTTGCCGCCCGCGGGCTGCGCGACGGCGCGCCGCGCGCCGCCGCCTGCCTCGCCGCCGCCATGGCCATGCACCTGCTGTTCGACGCGCCCGCTCCCGGCGCGGCGATCGTGCTCAAGGTCGCGATCAACTTCGTTGTCGTGCTGGTCTTCTATCTGAAGCTGCAGCGCCGTTACCGCGCCCGTGCTCGCGCCTCGCTCGCCCGGCACGTGGCGGCGGGCGCGGTCCCCGCCGTCGAGGCGCCCGCTCTGCTCACCCGGAGCAGTCGGCGCCGACGGCAGCGCCTGGTCCCGCCCGGACCCGTCCGCGATGAGATCGTCTCCCGTCAGCTGGCCGACCTGGCCGCCATCGAGCGGGAAGCGGCCGACTGACGCGGCATAGGCTGCACGGTGGAGGTGCGAATGCCGGTTTTCCTCATCGACGTCAACGGGGAGCAGGCGCGCGTTGACGTGGAACCGCGGACGCCTCTGCTGACCGTCCTGCGCAATGATCTCGGCCTCAAGGCGGCGAAGTTCGGCTGCGGTCAGACGCTGTGCGGGGCCTGCACCGTCTGGCTGGACGACCGGCCGGTCTACGCCTGCGAGCTGCCGGTCGAGGCGGTTGGCGACGGCAAGGTCCGCACGCTGGAGTCCCTCGGCACCGAAGCGGACCCGCATCCGCTGCAGCGCGCCTTCGTCGAGGGGCAGGCGGGCCAGTGCGGCTACTGTCTACCGGGCATCATCATGCGGGCGGCGGCGTTCCTTCGCGACCATCCGCTGCCGAGCCCGGCCGAGGTGGCCGAGGCGCTGGATCCCCACCTCTGCCGGTGCGGCAGTCAGCAGCGGATCGTCAACGCGGTGCTGCGAGCGGCGACGGAGGCGGCGCGATGACGCGCTCGCCGAGCCTCGCGGCCAATCCGCTCATCTCCTCGTGGCTGACCGTCCGCGCCGACGGCACCGTGACCCTGCGGGTCGGCAAGGCCGAGCTCGGCCAGGGCATCCACACGGCGCTCGCGCAGATCGCGGTCACCGAACTGGGCCTGGCGCCGGGCCAGCTGGTGGTGGCGCCCCTGTCGACGGCGGCGTCCCCCGACGAGGGGTTCACTGCGGGCAGCCTGTCGACCCAGGTCAGCGGAGCGGCGGTGCGGGCCGTCAGCGTTGCCGCGCGGCGGCTGTTCATCGAGGCGACGGCGCGGCGGGCGGCGGTCCCGGCCAGCTCGCTGACCGTGGTGGACGGCGCCATCCGGACGCCGGACGGCGAGATCGTGGGCTCCTACGGTTCGCTCGCCACCGAGGTGAACCTCGACGTGGACGCCGCCGAGGCGCCGCCGCCGCCGACGGCGGCGCGGCCAGCACAGCCTGACCTCACCCGGATCGACCTGCCGGACAAGGTATTCGGCCGCCCGCGGTTCATCCAGGACCTCGACCTGCCGGGCATGGTGCATGCCCGGGTGATCCGTCCGCCGCTGCTGCGCGCCACCCTGGCGGCGGACGTCCCCGGGGACCAGCTCGCGGACCTTCCGGCCGGCGCCCGGGTGGTGCGCGACGGCGACTTCCTGGCCGTCCTGGCGGACAGGGAAGAGGTCGCCGACGCCGCCGCCACCCGCCTGCGGGGATCAGTGAAGTGGGAGCCGGCCGACGACCTCCCGGAAGAATCCCGGCTGACGCCCTGGCTCCGCGAGCAGCAATCCGAGACGTCGGTGCTGGCGGACGGGGAACGAGGCCAGCGCACGCCCCCGGGGACCACGGTGCGCGCCAGCTACTCCCGCGGGCTGATCGCCCACGCGAGCATCGCGACGAGCTGCGCGCTGGCCCGGTTCGACGGCCGCCTGCTCGAGGTCTGGAGTCACACCCAGGGGATCTTCCCGCTGCGGGCCGCGATCGCGGACGCGCTCGGCCTCGACAGGCCCGCTGTCGTGGTCCATCACGTGGAGGGGGCGGGCTGCTACGGCCACAATCCCGCCGACGACGTCGCCTTCGACGCCGCGCTGCTCGCCTGCCGAACCAACGGCCGCCCGGTCCGAGTGCTGTGGGACCGCGCCGCCGAGCTCGGGTCGGGGCCGCTTGCCTCGGCCATGACGGCCGACGTGGCCGCCGTGCTCGACCCCGACGGCACCGTCCGGGACTGGACCTATGACGTCTGGAGCAACGGCTACAACAGTCGTCCCGGCTACGCCGGGAACCCTGGCCTGCTGGCCAACGGCTACCGGCGGGGCGGCCGCCCGTTGCCGCCGTCGGTCGACCCGTCGCTGGCGTCCGGGCTGGGCAGCGGCCGCAACGCCGTTCCCCCGTACGCGCTGGGCTCTCCCCGGGTGGCCACCCACCGGCTGCTGTCGATGCCGATCCGCACGTCGGCCATCCGCTCGCTCGGCGCCCACTTCAACGTGTTCGCCATCGAGTCGTTCATGGACGAGCTGGCGGGGGTGGCCGGCGCCGATCCGCTCGCCTTCCGGCTGGCGCGACTGGGCGACGAGCGCGCCCGCGCCGTCCTGCAGGCGGCCGCCGACGGGGCCGGCTGGGGACAGCCGCCGGGTGCCGCCGACACCGGTCTCGGGCTCGGTTACGCGCGGTACAAGAACGCGGGTGCCTACTGCGCCGCGGCCGCCGTGGTCGAGGCGGGCGCATCGGTCCTGGTCCGCCGTCTGGTGCTGGCGGTCGACGTCGGCCGGGTGGTGAACCACGATGGCGTCCGCAACCAGATTGAGGGCGGGGCGATCCAGGCGACCAGCTGGACCCTGAAGGAGCAGGTGCGATTCGGCCGCGACGGGATCACCAGCCTGAGCTGGGACAGCTACCCGGTGCTGAGGTTCTCCGAGATCCCCCGGGTCGACGTGATCGTCATTGACCGCCCCGGTCAGCCGTCGCTTGGGGCGGGCGAGTGCTCGGCGGGCCCGGTCGCCGGGGCGATCGCGAACGGCCTCTTCGCCGCCATCGGGGTGCGGGCGCGCACGCTGCCGCTGTCCGATGAGAACGTCCTGCGCGCGATCGAGTCCATGGCCGCAGACGGGTGAACTCGCACGACGCCGGTGGCTACGTCCCTACAGCTGGCAGTTGGAGCACCAGAACCGCATCCGCTCCTCGCCCGCGGGCCCCTGCTCGCCCTTCTTGATCCGGGTACCGCATCGTCGGCAGGGCTTGCCCGCGCGCCCGTAGACCCAGTGCTCCTTGCCGCGCCGGGTGTCGCCGGTCGTCACGTGCCCGGGGCGGGCCTTGTTGGCGTCGAGCAGCCGGTGCCCGAGGTCGACCAGGGCGGGCAGGTCCTCGATCGACCCGACCGGCCGCCACGGCTCGATGCCGCGCAGGAACAGCAGCTCGGCGGCGTAGACGTTGCCGATGCCGGCCAGGTTGCGCTGGTCGAGCAGCGCCTCGCCGATGGCCTTGTCGGGGTCGCGGGAGAGCAGCCGGACGGCCAGGGCGGGCTCCCAGTCGGGGCCGAGCAGGTCGGGGCCGAGGTGCCCGACCACCCGGTCCTCGTCGGCGGTCGGTATCACCTCGGTCACCGCGAGCAGGTAGCCCGCCGCCTCCCACTGGGCGTTGGCGAGCAGCAGCCGCAGCTTGAAGCTCTCGACCGGGCGGACGCCGGGCCGGATCGCGCGGACCCGCCAGAAGCCGTCCATCTTCAGGTGGGTGTGCACGGTGAGCCCGTCTCCGGTGCGGATCAGCAGGTGCTTGCCGCGGGAGACGACCTCGGTCACCAGCTGCTGGCTCAGGTCGACGGTGGCGAACTTGGGGACGCGGAAGTCGCTGCGGGTCAGCACCTGCCCGGCCAGCGCCTCGTGCAGGCGGCGGGCGGTGGACCAGATGACATCACCTTCGGGCATGAGTCAAGGATGCCCTGCGCCGCGACCGGTTCGCACCGTGGATCGCGGCCCCGTGACCGGGTTCATTCGCCGGTCTGCGCGCCGGCCAGCTCGCAGACGACATCCAGGTGGCCGACGTGCCTGGCGTACTCCTGGACGAGGTGGAACAGGACCCGCTCGAGCGTCGCCGGCGGCTGGCCCGACCAGCGCTCGCCCGGCTGGCCGACCTCGTCCAGGTCGTGGCCCGCGATGATCGCGTCGCTGCGCGATGCCTGGGCGTCGAGGTCGGCGAGGAGCCCGTCGAGGGTCTCGTCCGGCCCGACGTGCCAGCGGTCGTCGCGCCGGTCGCCCCACGGGTCGGCCACCGGGCGGCCCTCGAACCCCCACTCCAGCCACCGTCGCTCGACGTAGGTGAGGTGCTTGACCAGCTCAAGCGGCGTCCACCCGGACGGCAGGCGACTGCGGCGGAGCTCGCCGGCCGGCAGCCCCCGGGTCTTGGCGGCCACCCGGTCGCGGAAGAACGCGAGGTAGCGGCGGAATACCTCGGCCCGGGATTCGGCCGGGTCGGTCGGCGACGGGAACGGGACGGTCATGGGGTTCAGGCTAACCCGCGCGCGGACCGGTCAAACGCTCGCGATCAGCAGGTCCTCGCCGGTCGACATCCGCAGCCCGTCCGCCCGCCCGGCGAAGTAGCGGTCGTTGAGCTCCGCCGCCGAGACGTGCCGGGCCTGCCCGAAGCCGGCCGCGCGGGCCAGCGCGAGCATCTCGTCGGGGGAGAAGTAGCTGATGAACGGCGTGCCCGAGGCCCTCGCCCCGCTGGCCGCCATCGCCAGCCCCGGCCGGTCCCGCTCATCGAGCAGGTCGGCCGGGAGCAGGAACGTGATCGCCACCGTCGACCCGGGCGCGAGCCCGGCCAGCTGGCGCAGGGTGGCCGCGTTGGCCTCCCGCGTCAGGTACATGCTGACCCCGGTCGAGGCGACCACCGCGGGCGCGGCGGCGGAGAACCCGGCCTCGGTCAGCAGGTCCGACCAGGACGCGCCCGCCTCGAAGTCGACCGGGACCAGCCGCAGCCAGTCCGGCACGCCGTAGCCGAGCTCGGTCAGCCGCCGCCGCTTCCAGGCCTGCGCCGCTGGCTGGTCGATCTCGAACACCCGCAGCCGCCCGGCGTACTCCGGCCGCCGCTCGGCGAACGTGTCAAGCCCCGCCCCGAGCAGCACGTACTGGCCGACGCCGGAGTCGGCGGCGGCGGTCACCAGATCCTCGATGAACCGGGCGCGGGCCACGATCGCGGCCCGGAAGCCGCGGGTGAACACCGGGTCCATGTCCGGCCGCTCGCGCCACCCCTCGGCCGGGTCCGCCAGCCGCAGCCCGACCGGGTCCGCCAGCACCGGCGGTTGCCCGTCGACCTCGAGGTGCAGCGCCCGCCACAGGGCCACCCGCACGGCCGTCTGATCTGCCTCAGGAATCACCTGCTCATCAGCCACGGGCACAACCTACACCGCAACCTGCCAGGATGGTCCGCGTGGATTTCCTGATCGAGCGCATGACCCGGCAGGGCCTCGCCGCCCGGTCCGCCACCGCCACCGCGGCTGACGTGGCCGCGGCCGCCGTCGGCCTGCAGGCGCAGGACGTCGGCGCGGCCAGGCTGGGCGTGCGCGCCCGGTCGAGCGCGGTCGACGAGGCCGCCGTGGTCAACGCGATCCAGGCCGAGCGCAGCGTGGTGCGGACCTGGCTGATGCGGTCGACCGTGCACCTGGTCGCGGCCGCGGACCTGCGGTGGATGGCGGCGCTCTACGGCCCGGTGATGGAGCGGAACCATCGGACCCGGTGGCGGAACCTGGGCATCGACGAGCCGATGATCGGGTCGGCCCTGACCCATGCGCGGGAGCTGCTCGACGGGCGCGCCCTGACCCGCCATGAGCTCGCCGCCGAGCTCACGGCGCGCGGCCTCCGGCTCGGCGAGGACGGGCAGGTCCCCACCCACGTGCTGGCGGCGCTGACCGCCCGCGGCCTCACCTGCCGAGGCGCGGACCGCGGCCGCGACGCTACCTTCGTCCTCCTCGACGACTGGGTCGCGCCCGCCCCGGCCCCGGCCGATCCCATGGCCGAGCTGGCCCGACGGTACTTCCGCGCGTTCGGGCCGGCCACCGCGGCCGACTTCACGACCTGGTCGGGGCTGCCCTCGGGGGCGGCGATGGCGACGATCCGCGACGAGCTGACCGAGGTTGAATTCGACGGGCGGCGCGGCTGGACGCTCGGCACGGTCGAGCCCGCGCCCGCCGTTCGGCTGCTGCCGATGTTCGACAACTACCTGCTCGGCTACCGCGACCGGACGGCGATGCTCGACCCCGCCCGGCACCCGCAGGTGTACGTCGGCGGCATCATCAAGGCCACGGTCGTGTGCGACGGCCGGGTGATCGGCATCTGGCGGCTGGAGCGCTCGGCCCGCACGACGGCCGTCCGGGTGACCGCGTTCGAGCCGTTCAACCGCCGCCACCACGATGAGCTCGACCGTGAGCGGGCCGACCTCGAGCGCTACCTCAGCCGCCCTCTTGGCCTTGAGGTGCAGGCTGCCGAGGGATGAGGACCGCGAGGCCGAGGCCGATGACGGCGATCACCGCGAGCACGATGAGGGCGGCGGCGAACGGCTTCCCCTCGGGCAGGCTCACGGCCACCATGATCGACCCGACCAGCGCGGTGCCCAGCGAGGACCCCAGGTTGGAGACGCTGCGGGACAGGCCGGAGATGTCGGCCTGGTCGGAGTCGGGGAAGCTGGACTGGACGATGTTGACCGACGCCGTGAGCATCACCCCGACCCCCGCCCCGAACAGCAGCAGTCCCGGTATCCAGGTCCAGACGCCCGAGTGCGACCGGACCAGGGCGAGCAGCAAGACCATGCCGACGATCGTGACCAGGAAGCCGGCGATGATCAGCCATCGCTGCGGATGGCGGCGGGCCAGCCGGGCCGCGGCGACCGAGACGACCAGGATGCCGACCGTGGCCGGGGTGAGCACGAGCCCGGTCTTGATCGCGCTGTACTTCCAGACCTCCTGCAGGTAGACCGAGACCACGAAGAACGACCCCTGCAGGATCAGCCACTGGACGGTCTGGGTGCCGAGCCCCAGGTTGGCGGTCTTGTCGCGGAACAGCCGCAGCGAAAGCAGCACGTCCGCGCCCTTTTTCTCGCCCGCCCGCAGGTGCAGGAAGAACCACAGCAGGAACAGCGCGCCGATGACAACGTAGATCCAGACCGGGGAAATCGAGCCCTGCGGGATCAGCACCGTGTTACCGACCTTGAAGTCCTGACGGGACACGAAGAACCCGTACGTCCGGGACTGCAGGAACCCGAGCACCACGAAGAACAACCCGGCGGCCGAGAGCACCGCCCCGGTCAGGTCGAATCCCGGCCTGGGTCCCTGTCGGGCCGCCTCGGTGATGCTGCGGCGGGCCAGCACCAGGATCAAGACGACCACCAGAACTTGCAAGCCGAACGACGCCCGCCAGCTGATCGCGCTCGTGATCAGGCCGCCGATGAGCGGCCCGGCGGCCGCGCCGAGCGCGCCCGCTCCGCTCACCATCCCGAAGTACCTGGCCCGGGTCTTGATATCGGAGAAGGTCACGGTGACGAGGATGTAGATGGGAGGGATCATCAGCGCCGAGCCAACGCCCCCGAGCAGCGAGTACCCGATGATCAGCTGCGGCAGCCCGAACGAGAGCAGCGCCAGCACGCCCCCGGCCCCGTACACCAGCAGGCCGAGCGTGAAGCACCGCTTGCGTCCCCAGATGTCGGTCAGCTTGCTGCCGGGGATCATCAGCGCCGCCATCGTGAGGGTGAACAGCGTGATCGCCGTCTGCACCCCCGCCGCCGTGGTCCCCACGTCCTTGGCGATCGAGCTGATCGCCACGTTCGTGCTCGTGCCCGCGTAGCTGGCGATGAACTGGGCAAGCGCCAGCGGCACGACCATCGCGCGGGCCGCGTTCCCCGCCTTGGGCGCGACCGTATCGGTCATACCCCAGGGTGGCCCGGCCGGCCGGCAGGCGCGTCACCCGCCGCGGGCGAACCAGGCCGCGCGGCGGCGCCGCCCGAGGGGCCAACCGGAAAAATCGCCCCAACCGGGTCGGGGGCCGCGGCGTCTTAACTGACGTCAGACCATCACCGACCCGGGTTGCAATGAGGAGATCTTGTGAAGAACGCACTGCTGGTCGTACCGCTGCTCAGCGCGGGGCTCCTTGCCGCCGGGTGCGCCGCGTCGTCGACGACGTCGGGCGCCGGGGCCGGAACGACGGGCGCGAGCGCGCCCGCAAGCGCGAGCTCGGCGGCGTCGAGCACCGGGGCAGCGGGCACCGGGGCAAGCCCGGCCGGCTCGAGCACGGCGGCCGGCTCCGGTACCTCCGGGGCCACCACGGCCTCGTCCGGCGCCCCCGCCTGCACGTCCGCTGACCTGACGGCCAGCCTGGGCGGCGGGGCCGGCGCGGGCATGTCCCAGAACCACACCGGCCTCCAGCTGCGCAACACCGGATCGTCGGCCTGCACCCTCTACGGGTACCCCGGCGTGTCCTGGGTGCGGGGCGCGTCGGGCATTCAGACCGGCGCCGCCGCCGTGCGCCAGGCGGACCCGAACGGCACCGAGACGACCGTGACGCTGGCGCCGGGGGCGCTGGCCTCGGCTCCGCTTGACATCGTCGACGCCGCGGTCATTCCGCCCTCGGAGTGCAAGCCGGTCGCGGTCCGCGGGCTGCGGATCTACCCGCCCGGCCAGAAGGCGGCCCTGTTCCTCTCGCTGCCGACCGCCGCCGGCGGCTACGGCGAGTGCTCGCTGACCACGAAGTCGCCGACGCTGATGATCGGCTACATGGAGGCGGGCGTCCAGCCCGGCGGCGGCGGACAGGGCTAGGGACCGAGCCGGCCGGTGGTCATCCTCGCACCGCGAGGATGACCACGTCCGGTTCCGCGCCGCGGCCCTCGAGCACGGGAACCTCCAGCGTGACCACCCGGTCGAATCGGGACGCCAGCCGCCGCGTGAACTCGGGGGAGCGCGCGGAACTCCAGACCGACAGCACTCCCTGACCGGTCAGCGCCCCCGCCAGCAGGTCCAGCCCGGCGGGCTCGTAGAGGCCGCGATTGTCATCCGTCACCGTCCAGTGCGGGCCGTTGTCAACGTCGAGGCACAAGACGTCGTACGGTTCGTCCGCCGTGCGCAGATGGTGCAGCAGGTCATCGTGCATGATGACGGTCCGCGGATCGTCATGCCCGGTGCCCGCCAACTTCCGCAGCGGCGCTTCCCCCTGGGTGTGCCAGTCGATAATCGCGCGCTCTCGCTCGACGATGTGGATGCGCTCGGGCCGCGGATCAGCGCAGGCCTCGGCCAGCGAAAACCCGACTCCGAGCCCGCCGATCAGCACGCTCGCGCCCTCGGGTTGCTGCAGCAGGTCGAGCGCGGCGCTGACCATCAACCGTTCCGACCGGCCATCCGACGAGTCCATCAGGAAACAGCCGTTCGCGATGATCTCGAGGCAATCTCCTCGGCGCCGCAGCGCCACTTCGCCGTACGGCCCCTCGCGTCTGTCGATCAGGTCAGTCATAGTGCTTTCTCAGCCAATGCCGGATCCCGGTGAACTCCCTCCCCTAGGCTAGGCGCTCAGCCGAGGCGGATCCCGGCCAGCTGGGTGCCCTGGGCCACCAGCCGCCCGGTCGTGTCCCAGACGAAGCACGACTCGTCCACTCGCCCGGCGTCGATGAGCTGCCCGCGGTGCAGCACCCGGACCGGTCCCGGCGCCGGGACGGCGCGCACGTAGCCGGTCAGCTCCAACGTCGGCACCCAGCCGGAAAACTCGATGTCGAAGGTCGCGGGCGGGAACGCGTCCACCGCGAACAGCAGCGAGGTCGGGTCGAAGGCATCGCCCCGGGGGGAGGGCGAGCCATCCCCGGAGCTCGCCTCGCCCGCTTGGGCGACCGGCCGCGAACCCGGCCGAGTCCGGGTCGAGGCGCACCTCGACCTGTTCCATGATCGCCAGCCGGATGCCGTTGGGCAGGCGCGGGATCAGCCGCGGGCAGTCCTCGTAGCGCGACTGGCTGAGCTCGGGCAGCTCGCGATCCCGATGCCCCACTCGGGGTCGACCTCGGCCGAGAACCGGCCCGGCGCGCACTCGGTCACGCCGGTGACCGACGAGAAGCTGCTGGGTCCCATCAGCGGCCCTAGGGGGCGACGGGCAGGGGAGCGGGCCCGCGGTCGGCGCCGGGTCCTGGCAGCACCTGCCGCGAGCCCCAGACGATGGTCTCGCCGCAGTGCGAGCAGGTGGGGACGACCTCGCTGACGTGGCCGCAGGAGTCGTGCGAGAGCACGACCGGGGCGCCGTCGGGGGCCTCCCACTTGTCCCCCCACTGGCGCATGGCGGTGAGGACGAGCCACAGGTCCTGGCCCTTCTCGGTGAGGGCGTAGTCGTAGCGGACCGGGTGCTCCTGGTACGGGTGGCGCTCGAGGACGCCATGCTCGACGAGGTTGTCCAGCCGGTCGGTGAGGATGTTCCTCGAGATCCCGAGGCGCTCGTGGAAACGGTCGAACCGGGTGACGCCCAAGAAGGCGTCCCTGATGATCAGCATCGTCCACCATTCCCCGACCACCTCGAGGGTCTGGGCGACCGAGCAGTTGATCCCCTGGAAGCTTGTCCTGCGCATGCCCCCACCCTACCCGATTTAGTTGCGTTATAGAACTTACTCCGCATAGAGTCAGTTGCATGATCGAACCCAAAGCCGCCTTCAGCCGTCACCAGCGGGCCACGCTGATCGTCACCTGCGTTGGCACGTTCATGACGCTCCTCGACGTGGCGATCGTGAACACCGCGCTGCCGTCCATCCAGCGCGGCCTGCACGAATCGTTCTCCCAGCTGCAGTGGGTGATCGACGCCTACTCGCTGGCGTTCGCGGTGCTGCTGCTGTCGTCGGGCGCGCTGGCCGACCGGCACGGCCGCAAGCGGCTGTTCCAGGTCGGGATGGCGATCTTCACCCTCGGCTCGCTGCTGTGCGGGCTCTCGGCCAGCGCGGTCGAGCTTGAGGCGGCCCGGGTGCT
>Ga0335072_10014541_pt1 | contig 11181 bp, 8 predicted proteins | sample Lox_Sample_21_FD_206725 | JGI IMG/M metagenome (GOLD analysis project Ga0335072, IMG submission 206725) | Soil microbial communities from Loxahatchee National Wildlife Refuge, Florida, United States - Lox_Sample_2.1 | ecosystem: Environmental > Terrestrial > Soil > Wetlands | place: USA: Florida... | reverse complement strand
GCAGGTTGCCGATGAAATGCTGGGTCGATGCCATCTGGTCGCGGGTGGCGCACTCCAGCTCGAAGAAGGCTGGGAACCCGCCGGGGAACGGCGGCAGCGAGCTGTAGATGATCTCGGCATCGGGCTGGAAGCAGCTGTGCACGAGCTCGTAGTCCTTGGTGTCCCAGCCGTAGGTATAGCGGCTGAGCACCTCGGCGACGTCGAGCCGGTCCGCCGCCGATGCCCCTCGGGTCGGCGGCGTGGTCGAGTCGTTGGCTGGCATGTGACAGTCCGTCCTCTCGTCCGGCGCGGGGGCCGGGAACTCGTCGTGAATGCTCGCGGGCCCGGCCCGCCCGGTCAGGAGTTGACCCGCGGCCCGGGGGTGAAGGTCACCGGGATCGAGCGCGGCCCGACGACGGTCGGCGCCACTCCGGGCGGGAGGGTCCAGATGGCGGGCCCGACCGGCGCCATGTCGGGCGTGCGCGCCAGCAGCTGTCGGAACATGAGGATCAGCTCCTGGCGGGCCAGATGCGAGCCGAGGCAGAAGTGCGATCCGAACCCGAACGCGACGTGGGCGTTCGGCCGGCGTTCCACGTCGAAGGTGCCGGGGTCGCGGAAGGCTCGCGGATCACGGTTGGCCGCGCCGTAGTAGCCGGCCAGCTTGGTGCCCTTCTTGATCGGCAGGCCGCCGAACTCGGTGTCGCGGGTCGCGGTGCGGCGCTGGTAGACGATCGGCGACACCCAGCGCAGCATCTCGTCCACCCCGAACGGGATGAGCTCCGGGTTAGCCATCAACTTGGCCCGCTCAGCCGGGTTCTCGAACAGGGCGACCATCCCGCCCCCGACCACATTGCGCGTGGTGTCCCCGCCGGCGTTCACCATGAGCAGGAAGTCGAGGCTGAACTGCAGCGGATCGACGGGGCACCCGTTGTACTCGCCGTTGACCATCCGGCTGACCATGTCGCCGCGCGGCGACGCCTTCCGGTCGTCGTACACCGACTGCGCGTGGCCGGCCATGGCCATCATCGCCGCCAGCCCTTGGCCCTCGGTGATCGACTTGGTGTTGTTGAGCTCCTCCGACAGCACATACAGATCGACCAGCAGCTCGCGCGGCAGGCCCATCATGTCAGCTGTCACGTAGGAGGCGAGCTTGCCGCCTATGTCTGTGGCCAGGTCGCACTGCCCGGTCTCGATGACCTCGTCGATCACGTCGTCAACGACACGGGCCACGTGGCCCGCGAACTCCCTGACCGACCGTGGCGACAGCTCGGGGCTGAGGAACCGGCGTTGCTCGGTGTGGAACGGCGGGTCGGCGAAGATCAGGTTCTTGTGGGTCGCGTCACCCTGGGTGTTGACGTCGAACAGCGTCGAGTTGGGTTCGTTGGCGAATCGCTCCTGGTCGCCCTCGAGGGCCTTGAGGTCGGCATAGCGGGTGATGGCGTAGTAGCCCGGCTCGTCACCCGGCAGCTCGTGCCAGTGCATCGGGTCGTTGTCCTGCAGCCACCGGAACTGGTCCCAGGGTTGTCCCGACTCGTAGGCTGCGGGGTCGGTCAGATCGATCTTCATCTCAAGTTCCACGTTCCCACCTATCGACCTCACGCGGGCGCGCGAAGCCGGCCACCGCGGCCAGCCCTCAAAGCGTGGTCGCAACGCTAACATTGCTTCCAATAATTGTAAAATGGATCCAGCCGGCCTGGCAGATCATAATAATGAGACCGGGCTCCGCCTACGACTATTAGGGCTTGACGGAGGTTGAACTGCCGGGCACGCCGAACTCCGCGGCGACGGACGCGGTGTCCGCGCCCGCGAGCGGCGCGCCGCGTACGGGCACGGCCGGCGCCGTCGAGAACGTGATCGGCCGCCCGGCAACGCGGACGCCCTGGGCGTGCAGTTCGTCGGGGAGGACCAAGAGCATCGCGCGGGCCGCCACCTGCTCGTGCGCGAACGCCTCGGCCACCGTGGCCACGGTCGCGCCCGGGATACCCGCCGCGACAAAGAGCCGCTGCCATTCGGCCGCGTCCTGGTGCCGCATCGCCTCCTCGATCAAGCCGTTGAGCTCCGACTCGTGCTCGCGGCGCGCCGACTCGCCGGCGAACCGCGGATCCGCTGTCCATTCCGGATGTCCGGCCACCAAGCAGAACCGGTCCCAGAACTGCGGCGTGATGCCGATGACGAACCACCGCTGGTCACGGGTCGCGAAGACGCCGAACGGGAGCGAGCCGCTTCCGCCGCGCCGCGGTTCGGGCCGGAACACCTGGCCGAGCGTGACCGCCTGCGGCGCCCGGTACGACAGCAGCGCCACCTGCGCGTCCAGCAGCGCGAGGTCGAGGCGGTGACCGCGGCCGCTCATGGTGCGCAGCCGCACCGCGGCCAATACGCCCAGCGCGGCGTACATCGAGCCGGTGAGGCCGCCAATCGGGTTGCCCCAGCGGACCGGCACATCCGGTCGGGTGTGCCCGGCCGTGATGCTCATGCCGCCGCCGAGAGCCTGGATCGCCCCGTCGAACGCGGGGAAGGCGCGCCACGGACCGGTGTGCCCGAAGCCGGTGATCGAGCAGGAGATGAGCCTGGGGTACCGCGAGCTGAGCGCCTGCCAGCCGATGCCGAGCCGGTCGAGCACTCCCGGCCGGTAGTTGTCGAGCACCACGTCCGCGTGCCCGGCCAGCACGTGGAAGAAGCGCTGCCCGTCGGCGGTCTTGAGATCGGCGAACACGCTCTGCTTGTTCCGGTTCAGCCCGCACCGGGATGATGACTCACGGGCCTCGTCCGGGAACGGCCCGGTCACTCCCCCGGTCGGCCGGTCGATCCGGATGACGCGCACTCCCAGGTCGGCGAGGAGCTGCGCCGCGAAAGCCTTGCTCGGCTCCTCACCGTTGAGCTCCAGCACCGTAATGCCCCGCAGGCCGGCGCCGGAGGCCGGCGGCACCCGGCCCGGCGCCGGCCCGGCGTACTCGGCCGGCGCACCCTCCGGCGCGTATACCACCCCCGCCGCGGCGAGCGCACCGAACTCGCCGGAGTTCACGCCGGCCAGCGCGCCCAGGATGGAGCGCGTGTCCGCGCCTGGGGCACTAGGCGCCCGCCAGGCGGTCGCGTCGCCGAACTTGAGCGGGTCACCGGCAACGGTGGCACAGCGCCCGGCCTCGTCGCGGATCTGTACAGCCATGCCCCGCGCCTGAATCTGCGAGTGGCTCATGGCCTCCGCGATCGAGTTCACCCGGCCGGCGATCACGCCCGCCGCCAGCAGGTCGTCCTGCCACTGCCGGGCAGGCCGGCGGCGCAGTTCCGCCGCGAAGATCTCGGCGAGCTCACGACGGTTCGCGTAACGCGCCTTGTTGTCGCGGAACCGCGGGTCGGCGACGAGGTCCGGCCGCCCCAGCACCTGACAGACGCTCGGCCACATCCCTTCGGTGACCCCGATCGAGATCCACCCGTCGCTGCACTGGAACGTCCCGTACGGGACGGTGCCCTGGCCGCCCTCGTTCGGGGTGGGCTTCGGCTCCTGCCCGAAGGTCAGGGCAAGCGGAACGCGGTAGGTGTTCAGCGCTAGCGCGACGTCGAGCATCGCTATGTCGACGTGGTCCCCGCGCCCAGTGTGATCGCGTTCGAGCAAGGCGGCGACGATCCCGATGCATGAGAAGATGCCCGCGTAGATGTCGCAGATCGGGATGCCCCAGCGGACGGGCGGCTCGCCTTCGTCGCCGGCGCGGGTGAAGTTCATCGCGCCGGACATGGCCTGCACCGTGGGGTCATACGCGGGCATCTGCGCCCAGGGGCCGTTGGAACCGAAGCCGGTCAGCGAGCAGGTGATGATGCCGGGGTGGCGCGCGGCGAGCGTGGCATGATCGACGCCGAGGCTCCGCGTCACGCCGGGCCGGAAGTTGTCGAAGACGACGTCGGAGGCGTCCGCGAGCCGGCCGAGCAGCTTGGCGGCCCGCGGGTCACGCAAGTCCAGGCAGATCGACCGCTTGTTGCGGTTCAGCCCCCAGGAGAATGCCTCCTCCCGGGTGAGCGGCCCAGTGCGCTGGGCCACCAGGCCCGGGGGCGGCTTCTCGACGCGGATCACCTCGGCGCCGAGATCGGCGAGGATCTGCGTCCCGTAGGGGCCGGAGACGACCCGGCTCAGATCGAGGACGCGGATACCGGACAGGGGCAGCACGAGATCAACTCCTCCTTCAGCTCGTTCCGGCCGACCCGGCCGGTTCGAAGACCGGAATGAGGCCGTGCTCGCCGGCCTCGTGGAAGGCCACCCGCACCGGCATGCCGACCCGCAACTGCGCGTCCGGGAGGCCGACGATCCACGTGAGCAGCCGCACACCACAGCCCAGTTCGACCAGGCCGACGTTATAGGGGACCGGCGGGATCCCGGTCTTGGCGTACGCGCGGTGGTAGATCGCGAAGGACCACAGCGTCCCGTCGCCGGCGACCTCGGTCCACGTCGCGGCCCGGCCGAGGCATTCGGGGCAGACGCCCGCGGCGGGCCAGCGGATGAACCCGCAGTCGTCGCACTTCTGGAACGCCAGGCGGCGCCGCGCCGCGGCGGCCCAGAACGGCACGCTCTCATCGATCATCGCGAGCCGCTCAAGATGGTGCTGGCGGCCTTCATGAAGCCCATCGTCGAGCAGTACTGCGCCACCTGCGCGCCTTCGACCTGCCGCCCGCCGCACTCGCCGCGGAGCTGGCGGACAGCCTCGCATAGGTGCAGGAAACCCCACATGTAAGCCTCCGACAGCTGACCGCCGTTTGTGTTCAGCGGGAGCGCCGACCCGAATCCGATCTCACCGGCGGCGAAGGCCGCGCCCACTCCCCCGTACGGGACGAAGCCGTAGTGCTCCAGCATCTGCAGCACCCAGACCGAGGTCGGATCCTGGATGTAGAGCGCGTCCACTGCCTCCCGCTCGATGCCCGCGGCCGGGTAGATCCGCTCGGCGACCGGGGTGATCCACGACCGAAGGAACTGGTCGGGATTCTGGCGATCGCGCAGGCCGGTCTGCTGCGCGATGCCCATGACGTGGACCGGCTTTCCGGTGACGTCCGGCGCCCGGTGTTCAGCCGCCACGATGAGGCAGGCCGCACCGTCGGAGATCATGCACATGTCCGCGCGGCGCAGCGGCTCGACCAGGTACGGCTGGGCCAGGTAGTCGTCCAGGGTCATCGGCGTGCGGAAGATCGCGTTCGGGTTGCCCTGCGCGTAACGGCGCTGGGACACCGCGATCCGGCCGAGGTCCTCCTCGGTCGTGCCGTACAAGTGCTGGTGGCGGCGGAACGCCATGGCGGCGGGCCCGGCGACGTTGAGGAAGCCGTAGACGGCGGCCTCGTCGCGGTGGCCGAGCTGGGCGGCGAACCGGTGGCCCTGGCTGCGCTGAGTGGTGCCGTAAACGATCGCGACGACCTCGGCGAGCCCGGCACCGATCACCGCGCAGGCCAGATGGAGCGAGAAGTTGCACGTCCCGTAGTCCAGCGTGGCGCTGTACGCCGGGTTGAGGCCGGCCAGCCTGCCTATCGTCGTGTCGATGCCGTAGCCGCCGTAGGACTTGCAGGTGATGAGCCCATCGAGCGCGGTCTTCCGCAGCCCGGCGTCACGCAGCGTCAGCCGCAGTGCTTCGACGGCCAGCTCGTCCGCGGAGATGCCGGGAATCTCGCCCTGCTCCGTCTGGCCGACCGCCACGATCGCGCAGCGCCCTCGGATCGCGCCGGGCGCGTCGCCGGAACCGGCCACTAGATCGCGCCCGTCGCGGCCAGCTCGGCCACCTCGTCGGGCGACAGCCCGAGCAGGTCCTGGTACACCTCAGCATTGTGCTCGCCGTAGGCGGGCGCGGCCCGGTTCACCGGTCCGCCGGCGTGCTGCGGTGTCGCGCTCATCTTCACCGAGGTCTCGGCGATCGGCCAGCGGCCGAAGTCCGTGGCTTCCAGCTCGGTCAGCCAGTTCAGGTGGCGAAGCTGCGGGTCGCGGTCGACGCGGTCGGCCGCGGTCTGGGCGACTCCGGCCGCGACGCCCGCTCTCTGCAGCCGCTCCGTAAGCTCGAAGGCGTCGCAGCGGGCGGTCCACGAACCGATTTCGGCGTCCAGCTCGGCGCGGTGGGCGAGCCGGGCCCCCATGGTCGCGAAGTCCGCCCGGCCGAGCCAGCCGGGGCGCCCCGCTTCGGCGGCGAGCCGCCGCCAGTCCTCCTCAGTAGCGCACGTGATCGCGATCCAGCGATCCTCGCCGGCACACGGGTAGATGCCCTCGGGGGCCGCCAGCGCGTACGGCGAGAAGTTGCCGGTGCGCTGCCAGATCCGGTGGTTCACCGACCAGTCGAGGGCCGGTACGCCGGTGAGATACAGGCCGACCTCGCATTGCGATGCGTCGATCCACTGCCCCTGGCCGGTGCGCTGCCGGTGATAGATGGCGGTGAGGATGGCGAGCGCGAAGCTGTACGCACCGAACCAGTCGAGGTAGGAATAGCCCCATCCGGCGGGCGGCATTGGCTCCGGGAGCCCGCTCATGTCGCTAATGCCCGAGAACGCCGCGGCGACCGGCCCGACGGTGCGGAACCGGCCGTATACGCCCCGGCTTCCCATGCCGGACTGCTTGGCGTAAATGATGTCTGGCGCGATCTCGCGCAGCACCTCGTAGTCGAGGCCCCAGGACTCCATGACCCCGGGTGAGAAGCCCTCGGCCACGACGTCGCACGCCGTTACCAGGCGCTTGGCCAGCTCGAGCCCGCGCGGATGCTTGACGTTGAGCGAGATGGCCCGCTTTCCCGGATTCTTGTTGTTGTACTGCGCCCCAACCGGGCCGCCCAGATCCGCCGGCCACCGCGAGGAGACCGGACCCGTGGCGCGCTCGCGGGCCGCACGCCCGCCGACGGGGGCGCCGCCGCGGCGGGGATCGAGCCGCTCGTGCCATTCGACCTTGATGACGTCCGCGCCGAGCGCCGCGAGGAAGCGGGTCGCCCCCGCCGAGGCGAGCATCCAGGTGAAGTCGAGGACACGAACGCCGTTCAGCGCGAACGGCTTGCCGTGCACGGACAGGTTCTGGATCTCAGGTGCGCGCTCGGTGACGCGCACGGGAGAAGCAGCGGTCTGGCGCTCGAGACCTGCAAGTACCGTGGCCCGGTCCTCGTCCAGCAGCGGGGCCCGCCGGCCGGGTATCCACGGCGAGGCCGATGAGATCCACTTGCTGGCCGGGTAGCGGTATGCGGTCCCGTGCTCCGGGTGAGGGATGTCGACATAGGTCCTACGGGCAAGCCAGTGCGGCTCGTCGGTGTTCTCGTGCGGCTTGCGGACGGGGACCCACATCAGGCCGCTTTGTTGCGCCTCCCGCCACGGGACATCCGCGTACAGGTAGCGCCGCACGGTGTGCTCAATGGCGTCCACGTTGGCGGCGGCGCCGCGCTCGGTGCCCGGGAAGACCCGGGACCCCTGCTCGGAGGCACCAGAGGCGTCGCGTACGTCGCCGCCAAGTCCGTACTTGTCCAGGAACGGCGCGAGCATCGAGGAGTCTCGCGTGACGGCCAGGCACCACCGTCCGTCCTTGGTGGGGACGATCGAACGGTGCCGGGACACCGACGGCGCGGCGTGCCGGCAGGTCTGGCGCAGGAATGGCGTCCGCAGCGCGACCCACGACATGAGGTCACCCTCGGTGCTCTTCGCGACCGCCTCGTGGATCGCGCACGAGAGGTACTGGCCCGCGCCCGTCCGCTCGCGCGCCGACAGCGCGGCCACGATGGTGAACGCCATCTGCTCGCCCGCGATCGCGTAGGAGTGCGCGGCTTGCGGTGCGATCGGCGGAAGGTCGTACTCCCCCGAGGGCTTGGGGTCGTAGCCGCAGTTCATAACCACGCCGCCGAGCGCCAGGTGGACCAGGTCCGATGCGCGCCAGTCCCGTCGCGGGCCGTCGTCCCCGAACGGGGTAATCCGGCAGAAGACCAGCCGCGGATTGGCCGCCATCAGCTCGTCGGGGACTAGGCCGTGGGCGTCCAGGGCCCCGCGTGGCATGGTGTCCACGACGATGTCCGCGGCAAGGATGAGCGCACGAAGCATGTCGCGGTCTTCCTCGGTGTCAAGGTCGACGACCAGGGACCTCTTGCCGCGGTTGTAGGCCCAGAAGTACAGCGACGCCGCTGGCCCCGGTTCGTCATGGGCGAAGGGCCGGAACTGCCGGGTGGCCGCCCCGCCGGGGGGCTCGACCTTGACCACCTCGGCACCGAGCCCAGCGAGGATCAGGCCACAGTACTCGCCTTGGTGGTCACCGATTTCGACGACCCGCAGCCCCGCTAGGCTGCCTGCGGCCAGTTCAGCCACGCTGACACCCCCTCCCCCATGACCAGGCCCAGCTCTTCTGTGGTAAGCCCTGGCATTTCACGCAGGAACAGGCCGATGTACTGCTCGTAACTGCACGGCAGCCGGGAAAGGTCCGATCCCCAGAAGACGCGGTTCGCGCCGAACACGGCGACCAGCTCATACACGGCCTCGACGATCTGCGGGTACGGGTAATTCCCGGTCACGAAGCAGGTCAGCGCCGACGCCTTGACCGCGACATTCGCGTGCCTGGCCAGCGGCAGGAGCGGGGCCACGGCTTTAGCCAGCGGCCCGTCGGCGCGATCGAGCGCGAGGTGGTCGACGGTGATGCGGAGGCCCGGAAACGCCGTCGCGACCGTGTCGATCTCCGCGTGCAGGCGCGGCATGTAGAGGTACAGCGGCACGCCGAGGCGCTCGGCCTCCGCGAAGAACCCGCTGCGGATGGCGGACCGGATCTGTGCCGACGTGTCGCCGCGATTTATCGAAAGCCGGATGCCGAGCATGCCGGGCTGCTCGCGCCAGGTGGCGAGCGACGCTACGGTGGCCGGATTGCCCGGGTCGACCCGGCCCATGACGGCGAAGCGCCCGGGATAGGCGGCGGCTGCGGCAAGCGCAAGGTCGTTACGAGGACCTTCCCAGGTCGGCGGCACCAGGACGGCGCGCTGCACCCCAGCGGCATCCATTCGGGCGAGCAACTCGCTGACCCCGAGCGCCGGCACTCGCTGTGGCGCGATCCCGAGATCCGGCCAGGGCCGCTCGGGGGTGGAGTCGGCCCATACGTGCACCTGGGCATCCGTGATCGCCGACCGGGCCGGAAACTCAGGGCGCGCGAACATCGGCCCTGGTGCCAACGACGCCTCCTCCGTGAACGGCAACGGCGTATGGCGCCGGTTGCGGCGGATCTACAATTATGCAAAGTCGCAGAATGCTTCAACATTACAACTCTGTTATCGAGGCGGTCAACACGTCTGGGCTACTCTGGGCAGGCACCGATGCGTCAGCGTTTCGGCCCGTCGCGGGCCGTCTTGGCTGCGTTAGCATTAACGCTCGAAGTTCACAGACCACTGGAGGAACCACATGAAGACCATGACTTGCCCGTGCGGTGAACCGCTGAGTGGTAACACGGACGCGGAGTTCGTCGCCGAGGTGAAGAAGCACCTCGAGGCCGCGCACCCCCAGATAGCGGGCCACTACACCGACGAGCAGATCCTGTCCCGGGCTCAGGACGCGTAGGCGCCAGCCGGGTCAGGAGGAGGCGGCGGCCGACGTGATTATCGTGACGAGCGCGGCGTTGAAGGCATCGAGATCGGCGGGCTTACGGCTCGTGACCAGGGGGTATGGCGGGGCGTCGCAACGGACGGAAGCGGAGTCCCGCCACTCGCCGCCGGCGTTCTGTATGTCGGCTCGCAGGCTCACCCAGCTTGTCAGCGTCTTGCCTCGCACCGCATCCGCGTCGATCAGCGGCCAGGGGCCGTGGCAGATCGCGGCCAGGGGCTTCCCGGCACGCGTCCACGCGTGCAGAAACGCCACCGCGGGCTCGTCTATGCGAAGCCGGTCCGGATTGGCGACCCCGCCTGGGAGCACGACCACGTCGTAGTCGTCAACGGCAAGCGCGCTGGTCGGGACGGTGGCCTCGAATACCTCGCCCTTGTCCAGGTACTTGTAGGCCTGGACCGGCCCGACCGCCGGGGCGATGAGAACCGGCTCGCCGCCGGCATCAAGCACCGCCTGCCACGGTGACGTCAGCTCGACCTGCTCGACGCCCGCGTTCGCCACGAGGAACGCAACCTTCTTACCACTCAGCTCACTTGTCATGTAATTATGTTAATGTGGCCTGCGCACTACTGTATAGATGCATGGGTGCGACGCGTCCCGGCGAGCAGGAGGGCTTGATGATGTCAGTGGCGGGAGGCGCCTGGCCCGCGGGGTGGGGTAGGTAGATGGAGTACCGCGGCCTGGGTCGCACCGGCATGCGGGTCAGCCCGCTGTGCCTCGGCGCGATGATGTTCGGAGGGCTCGGGAACTCCGACGTCGACGCCTGCGTGAAGGTGATCCATCGCGCGCTCGACGCGGGGATAAATTTCATCGACACGGCCGACGCCTACTCACTCGGCGAATCCGAGGAGATCGTGGGCCGGGCCCTGGCCGGCGGGCGCCGCGACAACGTCATCCTGGCCACCAAGTTCCACTGGCCGATGGATGTCTCGCTTGGGCAGGCCGGCGGCGACCCGAACCGGCGGGGCAACTCCCGCCGCTGGATCATGCGAGCGGTCGAGGCCAGCCTGCGCCGGCTTGGCACCGACTGGATCGACCTATATCAGGTGCACAGGCCCGACCCGGACACCGGCATCGATGAAACCCTGGCGGCTCTGACCGACCTGCAGCGGAAGGGCAAGATCCGGGCCTTTGGGTCATCGACCTTCCCCGCTTACGAAATGGTCGAGGCGCAGTGGATCGCGGACCGGCGCAACCTCGGCCGGTTCGTGACCGAGCAGCCGCCCTACTCGCTGCTCGCGCGGGGGATCGAGGCCGACGTGCTGCCCGTAGCCGAAAAATACGGCCTGGGCACTTTGACCTGGGGTCCGCTCGCGGCCGGCTGGCTGACCGGGCTCTACCGGGCCGGGCAGGCAGGACCGCCGTCGCTGCGCGCGGATCGCATGCCGCTGCGCTTCGACCTGTCGACGCCGGAGAACCAGCGCAAGCTGGCCGCCACCGAGCGCTACGCCCAGCTGGCCGAGCAGTCTGAGCTCTCGCTGATCCATCTGGCCATCGCCTTCGTCCTCGAGCATCCGGCCGTGACCTCGGCGATCATCGGGCCGCGCACGATGGAGCACCTCGAGTCGCAGCTGGGCGCGGCCGAGGTCCGCCTGACACCCGACATCCTCGACGAGATCGACGCCATCGTGCCGCCCGGCATCACGA
>Ga0335072_10014540_pt1 | contig 11181 bp, 8 predicted proteins | sample Lox_Sample_21_FD_206725 | JGI IMG/M metagenome (GOLD analysis project Ga0335072, IMG submission 206725) | Soil microbial communities from Loxahatchee National Wildlife Refuge, Florida, United States - Lox_Sample_2.1 | ecosystem: Environmental > Terrestrial > Soil > Wetlands | place: USA: Florida... | reverse complement strand
CACCATGACCGCAACCCTCGGGCAGGGCAAAGAGACCCATACCTTCACCAAGGTTCCGAACAGCAGCACTACGGGCGGCTCTGCGAGTTGACGTTTGGTGACGCTGATGCGCCAAGAGAATTCGAAGATGTCGGCGCAAACCTCGTCGTGCGTGGTTTTCAGGTTCTCCACGGGTAGACGGACTTATCGTGGGGTTCGTGCTGCTTGAGATTTTCGTGCTGCTTGAGATTGATGTGGAGCTGTATGGAGGGTGATGTGGACGGGACGCCGTTCGGGCGCTACCGCCTGATGGAGCTGCTCGGCCGCGGCGGCATGGGTGAGGTGTGGCAGGCCCACGACACCGAGACCGACCGCATCGTGGCCATCAAGGTGCTACCCGCGCATTTGTCAGAGGACGAGGAGTTTCAGCGCCGCTTCCGCCGCGAAGCCCACGCCGCCGCGCGCCTGAACAGCCCGCACGTCATCCCGATCCATCACTATGGCGAGATCGACGGCCGCCTCTATGTGGACATGCGGTTGATCGAGGGCCGCGACCTGGAAGCCGTGCTGAACGACGGACCGCTGGATCCGGCGCGGGCGGTCAATATCGTCGGCCAGGTCGCCAAGGCGCTGCATGCCGCCCACAAGGTGGGCCTGTTGCACCGCGACATCAAACCCTCTAACGTCCTGCTCGACGACGACGACTTCGCCTACCTGATCGACTTCGGCATCGCCCGGGTGCTCGACGAGACGCGAATGACCAAGTCCGGCTACGCGATTGGCACCTTTCAGTACATCGCGCCGGAGCGGCTAGCGATGGGCGTCGACGACGACGCTCGCGCCGACATCTACTCGCTGGCCTGCGTACTCTACGAATGCCTCACCGGCAGTCCGCCCTTCCCCGGCAACACCATGCCGCAACTTGTTGCCGCACACCTCAACGCCCCGCCACCGCGGCCGTCGGTGAATCGGCCGGCCGTCCCCGCACAGGTCGACGGGGTCATTGCGCGCGGGATGGCCAAAGACCCCAACGAGCGCTATGCGACGACGGTCGAGTTGGCCAAAGCCGCCCGAGAGGCCATCACCGAGCCCATCCAGCGGCCGGCGCCGAACGCGGCACCTACAAAGCCGACGCCTCCTGCCACGACGCCCGCGTATGCGTACGACCCCGGGCCGCCGCCGGCTGGCCGTTCGGTGCCGCCGGCACCGAATGTGGCGCGTTTCGGGCCGACTTCCGAGGCTGATCAGCAGACCGTCTCGGCGGCGGGTACCGCGCCGCCCGCTCCGAAGGAGTCCGGCGGAGTCAGTTGGGGCGCGTTGTCCCTGATCACTCTTGGGGGCATTCTTATTGCCGTCGGCTACCTTGTCGTGCCGGTGCTCTTAACCATCGGGCTCGTGGTCCTCGTGATCGGACTGATAATGCTGGCCGCGGGACGACTGAGAACCGGTGGGCACCGCCCAAGCCAATAGCGATCTGGCGCAGTCGTCAGGTCACCTCGCTGCGGAGGGCTTCGGGCATTCCTGATAGGAACCAAGCCAGCAGGCAAATAGCAGCCACCGCCGCCGCCCACCGCGCTGACACCCGAAACCACCGCCACCTCCACAGCACCACCGCCAGCACGCTGACGCCGCCGACCAGCAGCACGCCGGCCACGCCCTTGGGAACCGGCACCGTCGCCCCGGGCACACCCGCCGCCCAATGCGCCACATGCAGAACCCACCACACTTCAGGACCGGTGAACCGAATCAGCAGCTGCGCCGCGGCCGGCCAGAACGGGCACAGCACGGCCGCCGCAGTACCCAACACCGTGATCGGCGCGATCACAACCGTCGCCGCAAGGTTCGCGACCGCCGCCACCACGCTGAACCGGCCCGAGATCGCCGCGACCAGCGGGGCAGTCACCAGCTGCGCGGCCACCGCCACGGCCACCGCATCTGCCAGCGGCTTGGGCCAGCCGCGCGCGACCAGCCGCCGCGACCAGACCGGCGCGATGACCACCAGCGCGGCCGTCGCCACCACCGACAGCGCGAAGCCCACGTCGACAGCCAGCTGCGGCGCGACCGCCATCAACAGCAGCACGGTGGCGCACAGCGCCGGAATCGCCTGCCGCCGCCGCGACGACAGCATCGCCGCCAGCGCGATCGCGCCCATCACGGCCGCCCGCAACACACTGGCCGTCGGCTGCACGACGATGACGAACGCCGCCAGCGCCGCCGCGGCGAGCAGCACCGCAAACCGCCTGCCGACCAGCCGCGCCGAGAACAGCACCGCCCCGCACACGATCGTGACGTTGGCGCCCGACACCGCCGTCAGATGCGTCATGCCTGCCGCTTTGAACTCGCGGCTGGTCGTGGCGGTGACCGCCGAGGTATCGCCCAGGACCAGGCCGGGCAGCATCGCGGCCTGCTCGACGGGCAGCACGTTTCGCACGGCGGCCGCGAACCGAGTGCGGACGGCATACGCGGCCCGCTGCATTGCACCGGCCTGGCCCGCCGTCGGCCGCCCCGTTGCGTTCAGCGTCGCGACCGTCAGGTCATGCCGCTTGGGACGGCTGATGCGCGCGGTAAACCGCATCGGCCGACCGACCATAACCTCATCGAGTTCGGTGGCCCGGGCGAAAACCACTACGCGGCCGGACATTTGGTCGTCGCGCAGCCGCTGCAGCGTGGCGCGAAACATCAACCGGCCGCTGCCCAACGACATCGCGCTCTCGCTGGGTGTGACCGTCACGGGCACGGCGGCGCCGAACGCGGCGGTAATCGGGTGGCGCGCGACCGCATCGGCACGCAATGCGATCGCCAGCCCGAATCCCGCGCCCACCACGCCGACCGCCATTAGGCCGGCGCTGATCGCGCGGGATCGTTCGGCCCGCCACCACATAAACGCCGAGCCGACGGCCAACACCGCGCAGCACCACGCGAACACGCGCCCCACCGGCCACACGATCCCGGCCGCGGTCACGACCCAGCCGGTGAGCGCGGCCGGGACCAGGCGCACATCGAGTTGCGCCAGCGCCGAATCGCCGCTGTCGGGCTGACCCACCGCCGTCAGACACGGACCAGGGCACGCAGTTTCTCCAGCCGCGCCGGGCCGATACCGTCCACCTCGGCCAGCTGATCGACGCTGGTGAACTTGCCGTTGGCCTGCCGCCAGGACACGATCGCGGCGGCGGTGACGGGTCCGACCCCGGGCAGGGCGTCCAGTTGCTCCACGGTCGCGGTGTTGAGGTCGACCGGCTCGCCGCGCTTGGGCTTGGGCGATCCCGACGCCGGCCCGGAGGCCGGCGGGCCGGCCGAGCCCGGGCTCACCGAGCTGCCCAGCGCCCTCGGCTGCCCGGACAGCGGAGCCAGCCCCACGACGATCTGTTCGCCGTCGCCGACCGGGCGGGCGATGTTCAGTCCGATGATGTCGGCACCGTCCACCGCACCACCCGCGGCCTGCAACGCATCGGCGATCCGCGCACCCGGCGTCAGGGTGACCAGTCCCGGCTTGTGCACCAGGCCCACCACGCTGACCACCAACGGGTGGTCAGGCGCTGCGCTCGGACTCGCCGACGAGCGGGCGCCGGACGACGAAACAGGCTGTACCGGAGGAAGCTTCGCCGACATCACCGGTGCGGGCTGGTCGCGCACCAAGGTGAACACCGTGATCAGCACGGCCAGGGCCGCCACCACGGCCAACGCGATGGCACCCGCGCGGCCCGGATCCGCGCGCAGCTTGGCCACCCAGCCTCCGCCACTGGACGCGTCGGGAAGCCAGCGCGGCAGCAACGAGTTCTGGTCCTCTTCCGGAGCAGCGTCCGGTTCGTCGTCTGCGTCCGGCTCGGCACCCAATCGTCGCTGCAACCGCTGGGCGGGAAGTTCTGTTCGCATGCGCCGACCGTAGGTGCGGCCACCGCCATAACGGCCGCAGAAGCGGCCCACCCAACGCCGCCTGTGGATTAACCCGAGGCTGTGGAAAAGCCCAACGCGGGATGGTCCAAGATGGAACCCGCAGCGAACGACAAGAGGAGCCCCGCCATGAAACTGGCGCTCACCGACGACGAAGCCGCCTTCCGCGACGAGCTTCGCACCATCTACACCACGAAGATCCCGGAAGAACTGCGCGAGCTGGTACGTCAGGGCTCGGCGCTGACCCGCGACCACCTGGTCACCAGCCACAAGATCCTCAACGAGCACGGCCTGGCGGTACCGAACTGGCCGGTCGAATGGGGCGGCAAGGACTGGACCGCCACCCAGCACCAGATCTGGTCCGACGAGATGCAATTGGCCTGCGTCCCGGAGCCGCTGAACTTCAACGTCAAGATGGTCGGCCCGGTGATCGCCGAATTCGGCTCCCAGGAGATCAAGGAGCGCTTCCTGCCGCCGACCGCCAACATGGACATCTGGTGGTGCCAGGGGTTCTCCGAGCCCGAAGCCGGCTCCGACCTCGCCTCACTGCGGACCACCGCGACCCGCGACGGCGACACCTATGTGGTCAACGGACAGAAGACCTGGACGACGCTGGGTCAGTACGCGGACTGGATCTTCTGCCTGGTGCGCACCGATCCACAGGCGCCCAAGCGCCAGTCCGGCATCTCGTTCCTGCTGATGGACATGAACACGCCGGGCATCACGCTGCGGCCGATCAAGCTGATCGACGGCGGCCACGAAGTCAACGAGGTGTTCTTCTCCGACGTGCGGGTCCCCGCCGATCAGCTTGTCGGAGAAGAGAACCAGGGCTGGACGTACGCGAAGTTTCTGCTGGGCAACGAGCGCACCGGCATCGCCGGGGTGGGCCGCACCAAAGTCCGCCTCGCCGAGGTGAAAAAGCATGCCGCGGCAACCGGGGTGCTCAAGGATCCGCTGTTCGCCGCGCGACTTGCCGAGGCCGAAAACGAGCTGCTGGCACTGGAACTCACCCAGGCGCGGGTGGTCTCGAGCTCCGCCGGCGGAAAGCCCAACCCGGCGTCCTCGGTGCTCAAGCTGCGCGGCAGCCAACTACAACAGACCGCCACCGAATTGCTGGTCGAGGTGGCCGGACCCGACGCACTCCCGATTAACGGTGACGAAATCGCTTCTCCCCCATGGGCGCAATCAAGCGCTCCGCGCTACCTCAACTACCGCAAGACGTCGATCTACGGCGGCAGCAACGAAGTGCAGCGCAACATCATCGCGTCCACCATTCTGGGATTGTGAGGCAGCCATGGACTTTCAGTTGAGCGACGAGCAGTCCCTGCTCCGCGACACCACCCGCGACCTGCTGGCGCGCAGCTACGACCCGGAAAGCCGCATCAAGGTCATCGACACCGAGCTCGGCTGGAGCCGCGAGGTATGGAGCCAGCTGGCCGACATCGGGATTCTCGGCCTGGGGTTCGACCCGGACGATGAGTCGGGCCAGATCGAGATCATGGCCGTGCTCACCGAAATCGGACGCCGCCTCGCGCCCGAACCCGTCGTGCACGGCGCACTGGCGCCCGGTTCGCTGATCGCCGAGCAGGGCAGCGACGCGCAGAGAGAACTGCTGGACGAGGTCGCGGGCGGCCAACGGCTGCTGGCCTTCGCGCACCTGGAACCCGGCCAGCGCAAGCCGGCGACGGCCACGTCCGATCTCACCACTCGCGCTGAGCGACAAGGTGATTCGTGGCTGCTCAGCGGACGCAAGAACCCGGTGCTGGCCGGTGACTGCGCCGACACCCTGGTGGTGAGTGCCGTATTGCCGGACGGCGGCGCCGGGTTGTTCCTGGTCGACGCCTCGCAGGAAAACACAGCCGTGACGCGCCACCCGTACCCGACCTTCGACGGACAGCGCGGCGCGCAGATCGACTTCGACCGCAGCCCCGCCGAACCGTTAGGCGAAGCGGTAGACGCGTCGCGCGCCATCGTTCACGCCGTCATCCGCATCCAGTCGGCGCTGTGCTCCGAGGCCGTCGGCGCGATGGAGGAAGCGCTTCGGCTGACCACCGATTACCTCAAGACCCGCAAGCAGTTCGGCGTCACGCTCAACAAGTTCCAGACGCTCACCCAGCGGTCCGCGGACATGTACATGTCGCTGGAACTGGCCCGCAGCATGAGCTTCTATGCCGCGATGTCGATCGCCGACGGCAACCTCGACCCGCTGATCGCGTCGCGCGCCAAGCTGCAGATCGGCCGGTCGGGGCGGCATATCGCGCAGGAATCGATCCAGTTGCACGGCGGGATCGGCATGACCGCGGAGTATCCGGTCGGTCACTACGCGGCCAGGCTCACCGCGATCGAGCACACCCTGGGCTCCTCGCAGGATCACCTTCAGGTCCTGATCGACCACGTCGGCGACTACGGCCTGGTGCGGCTCTAGTAGATGACGGCGCTGTCGGATCGAGTCGTCGAGTTCCTCTCGGCAGGCACCCGCACCGGGATGCTGGCGTTCGTCGCCGCTGACGGCCGGCCCCTGGTCACCCCGGTCTGGTTCGTCGTCGACGATGGCGAGCTGGTGTTCACCACCCACCGCGACACGCCGAAATACCGTGCGCTGCAGCGTGATCCGCGAATCGCTATCTGCGTGGACGATCCTCACCCGCCGTATTCCTTCGTGCAGGTGCAGGGCACGGCGACAGTGGCCGACGATCCACCGCACGTACTGGACATCGCCACCCGCACCGGCGCGCGCTACATGGGCGCCGACCGCGCCGACGAGTTCGGCCGCCGCAACGCGGTTCCCGGCGAGATGGTGGTGCGGGTCCACCCCACCAAGATCCTCTCCGGATTCGATATCAGCGACTAAAGGAACACCAGATGAGCACAGCCAGCACCGACCGTCCGCTGCGGGTGATCCAGTGGACCACCGGAAACATCGGGCGGCGATCGCTGCACGCCCTCATCGGCAGGCCCGACATGGAACTGGTCGGGGTGTACACGCACGGTTCGGACAAGGTCGGCGTCGACGCCGCCGAACTGTCGGGCTGGCCGGAGCCGACCGGGGTGAAAGCCACCAATGACGTGGAGGCCCTGGTCGCGCTGCGCCCCGACGCGTGTTGCTATAACCCGTTGTGGCCCAACATCGATGAGCTGGTGCGCCTGCTGGAATCGGGAGTCAACGTGTGCTCCAGCGCGGCCTGGATCACCGGCGGCAAGCAAACGCCGCAGGACCGCCAGCGCATTCTGGAAGCCTGCGAGCGCGGCGGCGCGACGATCTTCGGCAGCGGCGCGCACCCCGGAATGACGAACATGGTCGGCATGGTGCTGTCCGCCTCCTGCGAGCGCGTCGACGAGATCCGCATCACCGAGTCGGTCGACTGCTCGACCTACGAATCGGCGGAAACCCAGACGGCGATGGGGTTTTCCCAAGATCCGAACACTCCCGGGCTGGCCGAGAACGTGCGCCGGGAAAGCGAAGTCTTCGCGGAGTCGGCAGCCATGATGGCCGATGCGATCGGGGCGAAGTTGGACAAGATGACCTTCGACGTGGCTTTCAGCACCGCCTCCGCCGACTCCGACCTGGGTTTCATGAAGATCCCGGCCGGCACCGTCGGCGGCGTCTACGGCTACCACCGCGGCTGGGCAGGCGACCGCAACGTGGTCAGCGTCGGATTCAACTGGACCATGGGTCATCACGTCGTCCCGCCCAAACCGCTCGAGCACGGCCACGTCATCCAGGTGTTCGGGTTGCCCAACATGCGCACCGTCCTGCATTGTCTGCCGCCGAAGGATTGGACCGAGCCCGGGTTCATGGGGCTGGGCATGATCTACACCGCGATGCCGGTCACCAATGCGGTGCCGGCGGTGGTCGCGGCCAAACCGGGGATCGTCACGCTCGCCGATCTGCCGCCGGTGACCGGCCGGGTGGCCCCGTAGTGACCCCGAGGAACGCTTGCGTCCTCTAAGGCTCTAAGCTCTAACATACTTAGCCGAACAAAGAGTCTGTCGATGCGATGAGGCAGGAAGCAAGCTCTGCGGTGGCGCGTTACAAACCAGGATCGGGCGGGCAAAGGCGGTGAGATCGAATTGGGTCGCGTTATCCGCTGGGCCAAACGGATCTGGATACCCCTGGTCCTAGTGGTTGTGCTCAGCGTCTCCACATTGGTCGTGTCCCGGATCCACAAGATTTTCGGCTCGGAAGACCTCAATGCGAACGCCGGCGCCGGAATCAAGATTGTGCAGTTCAACCCGAAAGTCGTCCTTTATGAGGTCTTCGGCCCACCCGGTAGCACCGCGAACATCAACTATTGGGACGCCGACGCCAACACCCACCAGGTCAACGGCGCCCCACTCCCCTGGTCGTACACCGTCTCCACGACGCTGCCCTCGGTGAGCGCCAACATCATGGTGCAGGGTGACGGCAGTCAAATCAGCTGCCGCATCACCGTGGACGGCCAGGTCCGGGAAGAGCGCAAGTCCGACGGCCTCAACCCGCAAACCTTCTGCCTGGTGAAGTCCGCATGAGCGACCTGAACAGCAGGAGCCACCCCGACACCGAAATCACCGGACCGATCGACACCCAGGGCGCCACCGGCACCGAGCGCCGGCACCGGCCCTTCATTCCGCACATGGTCCGGCTGTTCGCGGTGCCGATCCTGCTGATCTGGGTGTTCGTCACGGTGCTCGTCAACGTCGCCGTTCCCACCCTGGAGGTCGTCGGCGAGGCGCACTCGGCGCCGATGGCCCCGATGGACGCACCGTCGATGCAGGCGATGATGCGACTGGGTCACAACTTCAAGGAATTCGATTCCAACAGCACGATCATGATCGTGCTGGAGAGTGTGCCGACACGACCCGGCGAGCCCGCCGGGCCCCTGGGCGACGACGCGCATCGCTACTACGCCGACCTGATCCGCCGACTGCAGCAGGATCACAAGCACATCCAGCACATCCAGGACTTCTGGGGCGACCGGTTGACGGCGGCGGGCGCCCAGAGCGCCGACGCCAAGGGCGCCTACGTGATGTTGAACCTGGCCGGCAACCAAGGAACCACCCAGGCCAACAATTCGGTCGAGGCGGTCCGCGAAGTCATCAAAGACAAAGACCACAAGCCACCGGCCGGGCTGAACGTCTACGTCACGGGTCCGGCGGCGCTCAGTGACGACATGCACGTCATCGGGAACGCCAGCCTGGCCAAGATCACGTTGTTCACCCTGGGCGCGATCGCGATCATGCTGCTGCTGGTCTATCGCTCGATCGTCACCACCTTGATCCAGTTGTTCATGACATTTGTCTCGTTGTTGTGCGCGCGCGGCGTCGTCGCGGTGCTAGCGTACAACGACGCATTCGGGCTCACCACGTTCGCCGCGAACATCCTCACCATGCTGGCGATCGCAGCCGCCACGGACTACGGGATCTTCCTCGTCGGCCGGTATCAAGAAGCGCGACGGTCCGGTCAAGACCGAGAAACGGCCTACTACACGATGTTTCGCGGGGTGGCCCCGGTGGTACTGGGGTCGGGCCTGACCATCGCCGGGGCGACGTACTGCCTGAGCTTCGCGCGGCTGCCGTGGTTCAACACGATGGGCGCGCCGGTGGCCATCGGGATGCTGGTCGTCGTGCTGGCCGGGATCACCCTGGGGCCCGCCATCGTCTTTCTGGGCAGCAAGTTGGGCCTTTTCGAATCCAAGGTGGCGGCCAAGAGGGGCCGCTTGTGGGGGCGGGTCGGCACCGCGGTGGTGCGCTGGCCGTTGCCGATTCTGGCGGTGAGCGCCGCGGTCGTCATGATCGGCATGGTCGCGCTGCCGGGCTATAAGACGAGCTACAACGACCGCTACTACCTGCCCACCAGTGCCCCGTCGAATCTGGGGCAGGCGGCCGCCGATCGGCACTTCTCACAGGCCCGGATGAACCCCGACATGTTGATGGTCGAATCCGACCACGACATGCGCAACACGGCGGACATGCTGGTCTTGGACAGAGTCGCCAAGAACGTGATGCGGGTGGTCGGTATCGCCATGGTCCAGGACATCACCCGACCGCTGGGCATCCCAATTCAGCACAGCTCCATACCGTTTCAGAACAGCGTGCAGAGCCAAACGACCATGCAGAACATGGCCTTCCTCAAAGACCGCATAGCCGACATCCTCAAGTTGGCCGACCAGCTGCAGGCCAACATCGACATCACGGAACGCCAGTACGCGGTGACGCAAGGTCTTTCCCAGGCTGCTGACGACAGCGCGAAGACCACAGGCGAAACATCGCAGATCACCGATGAATTGCGAAATCACTTTGCGGATTTCGAAGACATGTGGCGGCCGATCAGGTCCTACTTCTACTGGGAAAAGCACTGCTACGACATCCCCATCTGCTTCTCGTTGCGGTCCATATTCGACTCGATCGACGGTTTCGACCAGCTTGCCGAGAAGTTCCACGAGCTCACCGCGGACATCCAGCACACCGCGACGGCCACGCACGAGCTGATGACACTGTTCCCCGCGCTGATCGCTTCGCAGAAGGCCACCAAGGCCATCACGCTGACGCTGTATCAGACGTTCTCGGCGTTGATCAACCAGATGGAGGCCATGAGCAACACCGCGATCGTCATGGGGCAAAGCTTCGACCAGTCGCAGAACGACGACATGTTCTACCTGCCCCCTGAGGCATTCCAAAACCCCGACTTCCAAACCGGCCTGCGCATGTTCTTATCGCCGGACGGCAAGTCGGCGCGCTTCTTCATCACCCACCAGGGCGATCCGATGACGCCGGAAGGTATTTCACGGGTCGATGCCGAGCGGACGGCCGCGCAGGAGGGGCTGAAACAGTCCTCGCTGTCCGACGCCAAGGTCTTTCTCGGCGGAACCGCCGCGACGTTCAAGGACATGCACGACGGCGCTAAATACGACCTGATGATCGCGGTGGTCGCGTCGCTGACGCTGATCTTCATGATCATGCTGCTGCTCACCCGAAGCGTCGTTGCCGCGCTGGTGATCGTGGGCACCGCGGCCAGCTCCATCGCCGCGTCCTTCGGACTGTCCGTGCTGATCTGGCAGAACCTGTTCGGCTTCCGGATCCACTGGATCGTGATGGCGCTGTCCGTCATCATCCTGTTGGCCGTCGGGTCGGACTACAACCTGCTACTGGTCTCCCGGTTCAGGGAAGAGATCCACGCCGGACTCAAGACGGGCATCATCCGATCGATGGCCGGCACCGGTGGTGTGGTGACCGCCGCGGGCCTGGTGTTCGCCTTCACCATGGCGGCCATGCTGGGCAGTGAGTTGACCGTGCTCGGCCAGTTCGGATCCACCGTCTGCATCGGTCTACTGC
>Ga0335072_10014539_pt1 | contig 11181 bp, 13 predicted proteins | sample Lox_Sample_21_FD_206725 | JGI IMG/M metagenome (GOLD analysis project Ga0335072, IMG submission 206725) | Soil microbial communities from Loxahatchee National Wildlife Refuge, Florida, United States - Lox_Sample_2.1 | ecosystem: Environmental > Terrestrial > Soil > Wetlands | place: USA... | reverse complement strand
GCCTGGGTCCGCCGCCACTGGCACATAGAAAACAAGCTCCACTGGGTCCGCGATGTCACCTACCAGGAAGACAAGTCCCTGGTCAGAACGGGGAACGCCCCGAGGGTCATGGCCTCGCTGCGCAGCCTGGCCATCAGCCTCCTGCGCCTGGACGGCCACGCCCCGAGTTGGCTCACTTTCACGGGTTCGAGGGACGCGAATCCCGCTGACCTGTAGCTTTCCGGTTTCCGGCTCAAGAATTTGCGCACTAACGTGGCCTGGGCGGCCGTCTCGTCGCGACGATCTATTTTGCCTGGTGGGGCTTGCTCGGGCCCACGTCACGGGGGTGCTGGGGCCGCGGTCTTCTCGCTGGCCCCGAAGCGCGCCGTCTGGCCCGCCCGGGTGCGCGCGGGTCCGTAAGGTGGCCGGGTGCCGTATGTACGGACGGTGAAGACGAAGTCAGGCGCCACGGCGGTGCAGATCGTGTGGTCGTCGCGGCGCGGGGCCCGGAATATTGAGCACATCGGGTCGGCGCACGACGAGGCTGAGCTGGAGGCGCTGAAGGCCGCGGCGGGGCAGCGGATCGCCGCCGGCCAGCTGGAGCTCGACCTCGGCCTGGACGGCCCGGGGCCGGGCGGGCCGCTGCCGATCACGTCCTCGCGGATGGGCTGCCTGCTGGACGCGCTCGACCGCGGCTACCGGGTCCTGGGCCTGGACGACGCCGCGGGCGGCGACGAGGTGTTCCGGCAGCTGGTGCTCGCGCGGATCATCGAGCCGGCCAGCAAGATTGACAGCCTGCGGGTCCTGGAGGAAGCGGGCGAGGCTCCGCCGTCGTACGCGACGCTCAAGCGGCGGCTGCCCGCCTACGCCAAGGAGGAATGGCAGCAGCGGCTGTCCGCGGCCTGCGCCGCGCACGCCCGCCTGGGCCCGGCCAGCCTTGTCTTGTATGACGTGTCCACGCTGTATTTCGAGGCGCACGAGGGGGACGGGTTCCGCGAGCCCGGGTTCTCCAAGGAGCGGCGGCTGGAGCCGCAGATCACCATCGGCCTGCTGACCGGGCAGGACGGGTTCCCGCTCATGCTGTCCGCGTTCGAGGGCAACCGGGCCGAGACCAAGACAATGCTGCCGGTCATCGAGAAGTTCATGTCCGCCCACCAGCTCCCCGACGTCACCGTGGTGGCGGACGCGGGGATGATCTCCGACCAGAACATGAAGGACATCGAGGCCGCGGGCCTGTCGTTCATCCTTGGCATGAAAGTCCCCGACGTTCCCTACCTGGTGGACGAGTGGCGGCGGGAGCACCAGGGCGAGGAGATCCCCGACGGGCACGTCTTCACCCAGCCCTGGCCCGCCGGCCCCAAGAGCAAGCGCCGTGACCAGCTCATCTACTACCAGTACCGGGCCGCCCGCGCGAGACGCACGCTCCACGGCATCGACGAGCAGGTCGCCAAGGCCGCCAAGGCCGTCGCCGGGCAGGCGCCAGTGAAGCGCAACAGGTTCATCCGCCTCGACGGCGCGTCCAAGAGCGTCAACCGAGAACTGGAGGCGAAAGCGCGGGCACTGGCTGGGATCAAGGGCTACAAGACCAACCTCGCCGCCACCCCCGACGGGGAGCCCGTCACCCCGGACTTCGTCATCGGGTCATACCACCGGCTCTTCGAGATAGAGAAAAGCTTCCGGATGTCGAAATCGGACCTGCAGGCCCGGCCGGTCTACCACCGCAAGCGCGACTCCATCGACGCCCACCTGACCATCGTGTTCGCCGCGCTCGCCGTCGGACGCTGGATCGAAGCGCGAACCGGCTGGTCCATCCGGAAGTTCGTCAGGACCGCCCGCCGTTACCGGACCGTCGAGATCCAGGCCGGCGCTCAGACCATCATCGCCGCCAACCCGATACCAGACGACCTCAAGCGGGCTCTCACTAGTATCAACGACGCTAGTTGACCAGAGTCGACGACACTGACTGGCCTTGCGCACTAAATTGAGCCAACTCGGGTCAGAACGGGGAACGCCCCGAGGGTCATGGCCTCGCTGCGCAGCCTGGCCATCAGCCTCCTGCGCCTGGACGGCCACGCCAACATCGCCGCCGCCAACCGTCACCACGCCCGCGACCCCCAGCGGACCCTCAAGCTACTTCAAGCTGCATGAATACGACTTTGCCGTGTCCCTGGGGTCTTCGGGTCGTCAACCAGGCGCACGTACCAGTCGTTGATGCCGTTCGCCATGATGAAGCCGTGCCAGTTCCGGGCTTGGGTATCAGCCTTCTCCTGCTGCCAGCCGTGCCACTGGCTCCTGACCCAGATGATCGTGGCAACCAAAACCGACAAGCCGCCCAGCATCGTCGCGACATCGGCACCATAGGTCATGACGTCCATGGCAGGACGGTACTGAGCCGTCGGCCGCGCGAGTCACCGTCCAGGGGGAAATCGTTACTTATTCGTGACTGCCAGAATATCAATAAACCTTGATAACCGCGCTGGATCTTACCCGGGCGCATCGCGTACGGTTCCTTCCATGTTCAAAAAGAGGAGTCAGCAGACGATTCCGTCAACCGCTGACTGGCGACAGTTGTATGCCTTTCTGGGTGTCCTGGTATTCGGAGCAATAGCCCTGGCGCTCCATGCGAACGTGGCGGTCATCGCGGCAATCTCGGGCGCTCTGAGCACCCTGTACACCGCCTGGTGGATCTGCAGTCGTGGCTAACCCACGCCCCCGATGTTGTCGGCTGGCCCACGCGCATCGCCTTGGCGGATGAAGACGATCGCGATGGCACGTCCTAGGACTGCCGCGCGTGACGTCCTCGCGGTCGAACTGGGCGGCTTGAGTTGCCCGCCACGCCCGCCACGAGCACGAGCAGCCCGCAGCCGGCCATGACCAGCCAGCTTCCGCGGGCCGCGGACAGAAAGCCGGATTGCATAGACCCATGCAGGGAGCCGTCGAGCACGGTGCCGGTGACCGCAATGCCGAGGCACTGTCCGAGCTGCCGACTGGAAGAATTCATCCCGCTCGCCACCCCGGCCTGGCCGTCTGGGACCGAGGACATCACGCCGTAGGTCACAGCCGGGCTGAGCAGACCCGCCCCTACTCCAAACAGGCTGTAGGTCACGCAGAGGAACGCTTCCGACGATAGGCCGGTCAGCCTGCTCAAAGCGGCGCTGCTAGCAGCTAGCGCTATCCCGGCCGAAATGGCCGGGATCCGTGCGCCGCGCCGGGCGATCATGCGCCCCGCCAGCGGGGCGCACACCGCCATCTCCACCGCCATCGGCCCGATCGTCAGTCCCGCGTCGAGCGCGGACATGCCCCGCACGTCCTGTAGGTACAGGGACGACAAGAACCCGAAGCCCGCCAGGGCGGAGATCCCGCAGACGCCCGAGGTGATCGAGGCGGCGAAGCGGGGACTGCGGAACAGGCTGAGCTGAATCAGCGGGTCCGAACGACGCGGTTCGATGTAGGCCAATCCTGCCAGCGCTCCGACTGCAGCGGCGAGAAGGGACTCGGTCCGCCACGACCGCCAACCCCAACCGGGGGCCTGAATGATCGCTGCGGCCAGAGCAGCCAACATGGCGCAGACCAGCGCCTGGCCCGCGGGATCGGCGCGCCGCGGTACTGGTGCCCGTGAGTCTGGCACCAGCAGCCCTGTCAGGGCGAGGGCTGCCAGGCCCGCCGGGATGCTGGCCCAAAATACCGATCGCCAGCCGGCCAGGCTCACCAGGACGCCGCCGGCCACCGGCCCGGTGACCATGGACAGACCGTAGGCCGCGTCCCATACGCCGAGTGCCCTGGCACGGCGGGCCGGGTCGGGATAGACGTTGGTCACGATGCCGAGCGCGGCGGGATTCATCGCGGATGCGCCCGCGCCCTGCAGGACCCGGAAGGCGATCAGGACGCCGAGGCTCGGGGCGACGGAGCACAGCCAGGAACCGAGAACGAACACCGACAGGCCGGCCTGCAGGACCGCCCGGCGGCCGATTCGGTCGGCCGCCGCGCCGGAGAACATGAGCAGGCTGGCGAGCGTGACCGTGTAGGCGTCGGCGGCCCACTGCAGCCCGCTGACCCCGGCGTGCAGGGAGCGGCCTATCTCTGGCAGGCCGATCGTGACGATGGTGCTGTCCAAGCCGCCCAGGAACACGCTCAGGCTGCATACAGCCAACACGGTCCCGGGTCGGGCGCCCCGTGCTGGGACGGCGACGCGACACGGCGCTGCCGTCACCGCGCCATCCGCGCACCGGGGAACGGCACCGTCCAAGGTCCGGGATACGCGTCGAGGAACTCCTGGTAGAAGCACTCGGTAACCATGGCGATCGGGCTGTCCAGCCACAGCCTGGCTGCCGACCAGATGACCTGCTCCCGTCCGAAGGCGTCACGCTGGCCCGGGGTCGCCATGGCCTCTAGCGGCTCGCGTCGGACGCCGAGGCCGGCCAGCGCGCGGCCAAGCGGCGCCCCAGCATCGCCGAGAGGGAACTCGCCAGCGTCGGCGCCAAGCAACCGCAGAGCGGTGACGGGCACACGCTGGGGGAGTAGGACGGCGGTGACTGCCGCGGCAGGCACTCCGCCTGCGCTGAGCATGCCGCGTCGCTCGTGCCCGGTGGCGGTCCCCACGGCGTGGAGTTGCTGCTGCTCTCGGTGACTGAGCTGCCGCGGGCCCTGTGAGTCCATGACGGCGGTGACCTTCGTGCCAGAGATAGCCGACAGCAGCGCGGTGGCCCCGCAGTCCTCGACTGGGCAGCCACCGCGCGGTGCCTCAAGCAGCCACCCTATGAGCGCGTCTACCTCATTCACCGGAGACTCCCGCCAGGGTGCGGCGCGTCCGGACGGCGGCCGCGAGGCTCTCCAGGACCGAGAGGGTGGCGCTCCAGTCCATGCAGGGGTCGGTGACGCTCTGTCCGTATACCAGGCTCGATCGTTGGCCTGGCTCCTGCCTTCCTGCCACAAGGTTGCTTTCCAGCATCACCCCGGCAATCCCGAGTTCTCCGGCCGCCACCTGCCCGGCGATTGCTATGGCCACTGCTTCCTGGCGCCGGTGGCTCTTACCGCTGTTGCCGTGGCTCGCGTCCACCACAACAAGGCGCGGCAGCCCGGCAGCTTGGACAGTGTCCAACGCGCTCGCCACTGCCTGCGGCGCGTAGTTCGGACCGCTTCGGCCACCGCGCAGAACAACGTGGCAGTGCGGGTTGCCCGGACTGCTGACGATCCCGATCATGCCCGTCTGGTCGATTCCGAGGAACGTGTGTGCGGCCGCAGCGGCACTGCAGGCTTCGGCGGCGACCCCAACGTCACCGTCGCCGGCGTTCTTGAAGCCCACCGGCATAGGCAGGGACGAGGCGAGCTGACGGTGAACCTGGCTTTCAGTGGTGCGGGCACCGACAGCGGCCCAGGCCACGGCATCGGAAAAGTAGTGCGGTGCCGCCGGGTTGAGGAACTCGCAGGCTAGCGGCAGGCCGAGGGTGGCGATATCGGCGAGCAGTCGCCTGGCCTCGCGCACCCCCCGGTGCACGTCGAACGATCCGTCCATGCCCGGGTCAGTCAGCAGCCCCGTCCACCCGGTCACCGTCCGCGGCTTCTCGAAATAAGCCCGCATGACGATGAGCAGGTCGCTGCCCAGCCCGGTGTCGGCCAGTCGCTGCGCGTACTCGAGGCCGGCCTCCGGGTCGTGGATCGAGCACGGCCCAACGATGACCAGCAGGCGATCGTCTGTGCCGTCTAGGACGGCGCGCACCTCGGCGCGGCTCCGTTCAACGTCCGATGCCGCAGCTTCCGGTAGCGGCATCTCGGCGAGGATGGCCTCTGGCGAGGGAAAGAGCCGGAAGGCGGAAGCAGCAAGCACAGTTCTGGTCATTGGGTTCCTTCTTGCGTCTTGGCGGATACTGAGGCGGCTGTTGTCAGAGCAGAGGGGCGGGCGTGGCTGTGCCCGGTACGGGAGCGTGGCGCAGCCAGACGCTGTGCGATGTGAATTCCAGCCGGGAAGCCTGAATTTGAGAGGACTCAGCGCTCAAGGCGAGAGGCCTGCACCCTGGCCGGACGCAGGCGGGCGGCGGCGGGTGAGGAACTGTGAATAGGGCCAGGACGGGTATTATCGGTACTGTCGCCGCCAGAAAGAAGACAGGTAGTGCGCGCCTGATATGTCTGCCCATTGGGCTGTCCTTCCAGGAGTTTCCGGGCTGATGCCACGCGCACACGGCGGTTGATGAGCCTGATTGCGTCGGCAGATGGATTGCATCGCAATCGTGGGGCAGAGCGCCTCATTCAGGTCAATACTGAAAATTTATATTCACGGCGAATTTTCCTGTTAAAGGCGGCCATCAGGCATGGAGGGAAGTCCGGTGCGGTGCGGGAGCGCGGACGGCAGGGCCCATTGTTGCCACGGCGGGGAGGCGTGACGCCCGTGCGGCAGGCCGTTCAATTGTGAGGTGCCGCCTTGAAGCCGGTCGGCTTCGTCGATAGCAGCCCAGCCCGAGCGCCGATCGAGGCTGGCATTGGGGGCGGACCACAGGCTCAGGCTCAGCGCAGGATGCCGAGGCCGGTCGCAGGACCAGGACGGCTACAACGACGTCGGGTGGGACCGCTGACGTGTCCCATCATCGTCCGGCTGCCGTCAACGACGAGAAATCGCCCGGGCAAGTATGGCTCCGCCAAAAGGCAGCGATCGTTAATTTGCAGTTGCATTTGCACGTTCGCTGGCTTGCGACGGGCAAGTTATCGTCGGATGAGATGAATTTTAGAATTTTGCTCTGTAGTCACCTTGACGTGACCATGGGCACGCAAGGTAAACATTCCCTCGTTACCAAAGAGAAAATGCAGGAGGACATGCGGCGCGCGGAGGGGCGGTCCGCTTGGCTGCCTGTGGGACCGTCATGCGCGCACGTCTGGCGCACATTAAATGGCGGCCGGAACGCGGGAGTGCTGTCTTGGTCTTTGTATCTCTACGCTCTGTATCGGACTGGTCGTTGGGGGGCCTTCCGCGATGGCTGCAGGCCCTGGTCGTCAGCGTGATCGTCCTCTACTGCGCGGCGGCCTGCGCTGCGTTCTCGGTCATCTCGGTGCAGCCAGGCCAACTGCGACTGTTCGGACTGCTGGTGCTGTGCGCAGCGCTGGTCGAGGCGACTCGCGGGTTTGGCGGGACCGCAGAGGTCACGTGGGACGTGTACGCGATCTGGGCCCTTCCCTGCGCCGTGCTGCTGCCCCCGGCCTACGTGCTGCTGGCCCCGGTCGCGCACATGATCCTGATGCAGGCCCTGGTTGGTAAGGAGGCGCTGCACCGTCGTGCCTACGCGGCATCGACCGCGGGACTGGCCTACCTAGCCGCGTCCGTGGTCTTCCACGCTGCCGTACCGGTCCTAGGCCCCAACGCCGGAACGGGAACCGGAACGCAGGCGATGCTGTGGACGCTGCTAGCTGCTGGATGCGGGATCCTGAGGCTGATCGTCAACACCGGGCTGGTGTTGGCAGCCGCCAAGGGTTCGGATCCCCTGACTCTGGCGCGCTCCGAGATCATCGGGGCGGAGGCCTTTTACGGCAGCGCCGCCGAGCTGGCGCTGAGCCTTCTGGTCACCGTCGCTGCGGCACGCACCGGGCTCACCGTCGTGTATGCGCTGCCCCTGGTCATTCCCCTGCAGCGGAGCCTCCGGCACGCCCAGCTGGTAGCCGAGGCCCGCGTTGACGGGAAGAGCGGGTTGCTGAACGACAAGACGTGGCGCAGCCGCGCAGAGGACGAAGTCGCCCGCGCCGTCCGGACGCGTGCTCCGGTCGCGGTCGGCATCCTCGATATCGACCGCTTCAAACGAGTCAACGACACTTTTGGGCACCCGGCAGGGGATGCCGTCCTGGCGGCGATCGCCGCCTCAGTCCGTGCGACGCTGCGCGGCTACGACGTCATCGGCCGCACGGGTGGCGAGGAGTTCGCGTTCATCCTGCCCGGCGCGCCCGCAGCCGAAGCGGCCGAGATCGGCGAGCGGCTCCGCAGGGCGGTCGCCGAGCTTCAGCTGCCCGGCGAAGGGCCCGCAAGCGTCACCGTTTCCGTCGGCATCGCCGTTACTGCCTGCCCTGACCGGAAACTGGTCAGTTACTACGGTCTTGCCGACGCCGCGCTTTACGCGGCCAAACAGCACGGCCGAGATGCGGTGTGGATCGTCGAGGCTGGACACGAGGCGGACGACCAGCCTCAGCCCTCCAGTAGCCTCCGCGTGCACCAGTGAGCAAGGATGACTGGGCGCGGCGGGCCGAACTCGCCGGCCTGCTGCGGGCGTGCCGCTCCCGTCTGGTTCGTCCCGCGGTTCCTGGCGCGAGGGTCGGTGGCATGCGGCAGGAAGATGTAGCTGGCTTGGCTGAGGTGAGCGTGCGCCTCTACGGGGCATTCGAGCGCGGCGACTACGCGGCCACTGCGCAGGTGGTCGACCGGATCGCTGCCGCTCTCCAGATGTCGGAGGCAGAGCGCAGCGCGTTGCACGTCCTGGCGAGCAGGCAGGACCCGCCCCGTCGGCTGACGCGCCTACCGGGCAATCTGCCGGGCGAGCAGGGTCAGGCCCTGCGCGATCTCGTCAGCTGCAGCCCGTATGCGGCAGCCCTGACGGACGAGACGTGGACCGTGCTGCATCACAACCGCAATATGAGTGACTGGGTCGGCGGATGGTTCGAGTCCGTCGCCCCGACTGACCGACACCTTGTGGCTTACCTGTTCTCCGGGCACGCCGAGGCCAGCATGCCCGACATCCGCGCCGTCCGCAGGGCCGCCATCGCCTGGCTGCGATACCAGTACGCCAGGAATCTCTCCTCGCCCGGCTTCACCGATACGGTCGAGAGGCTTCTCCGGGGGAGCCCCGCGGCAGCTGAGCTGTGGTCGAAGCGCGAGCTGGCCTTCGCCCCGCACCTGTACCCCGTCAAGCTCCGTCACCCCGGCACGGCTGAGATCGTCGCAGCGAATGTCCTCTTCGCGCCCGTGACGCCCCGAGTCTGGACCTACACCATGATCACGCCCCCGGACATTGCGCCGGTCTGACCGCACTCGGGCGCCGGCGGTGCCCGCACTGTCCCCACGTCGGCTCCGGCTGCGCCGCGCGCGAGCACCGGCGGCGGCGGAGCACAGCCCGCGTTCGCAATTGCCGCCGGTTCACCCGCCGGCCCCGGGCCCTCGCCCTCAGGTCCCGGCCCCGCTGCGCTGACCGCTCAGCGGACCGACGATGGCGAGCAGGCCGTCGATCAGGCGCGCACCACGCGGCAGAAGATAGTAGACCCGGAGCAACGGCGCCGCACTCGAGTCCTCGTGCCGGACGTAGCGGTCCTGCTCGAGACACCGCAGCCGCGCCGACAGCACCTGCGGGCTCAGGGTACGCTCTGTTTCCGCCTGGGCGTTGACCGCGGCCAGGACGTCTTTGGGGCGCCGCCCGGTCTCCGGGTCGAGGTTGCACAAGATCGCCAGGTCCCACCTGGGACGAACCGGGCCGAGCTGCTCCTGGGCTCTCTGCCAGTCCAGCTCCCCGTAGCCGGCAGCGCGGCCTACGGCCCAGCCCCGTGCGGTGGCGCGCGCGGGCCCGCGTGCTCCCCGGCGCACCAGCGCCATAAGCCCCCTGGATCGTATTTCGCCCACCGCGCACCTTCTCCTTTACGTCGGCTATCACCTGACGGCGGAGGCTTGCCTGCCCCGCTGAGCCTGCAGCCCAGCCGCGAACGCGCAACCCGCCAACGGCACACTCGCCTGCTGTGCCGCATCGGCGCGCGGGCCATAGCCGGGTGATCACTGCGGCCTCAGCGGCCAGCCCGTCCCCACTAGGAAAGCACGGCCACAGCTTCGTGATCGGCACGGAAATGCCGACTTACCCCCAGCCTGATGCCGGTCTGCTGGCAGGCCGAGCACGGGCAACAACTCGCCGGGCCGGCCCCAGGGACACGGCAAAGTCGTGATGTAGGACTGTGACCTGCGGTGTCGTGATTGGGGCGGAGGTGCCCGGGGTGTCTGCGGGGGCGGGCGGGGCCCGGGCGGAACGATGGAAGTTCCTACGCTCGCCATCGACTGCCCCGAGGGACTCCCGCCCGCTCATGACATCTTCCCTGATGGAGGGTGCCGCCCGCACGCGGTACCTGCTCGATCTGCTGTCCCAGGTCCCTGACCCGCGTAAACGGCGTGGCCGGCGGCACCAGCTGGCCGGGCTGCTGGCTGTCGGGGCCGCGGCGGTGATCGCGGGCTCGAGGTCGTTCGCCGCGATCGGGCAGTGGGCCGCGGACGCCGGCCCGGATGTGCTGGCCGCGCTCGGCGCGGACCGCGGCCCGGCGGACGAGTCCACCTACCGGCGTGCGTTTGCCCTGGTAGGCGCGGACGCCCTCGACCAGGTTCCCGGCGCCTGGCTGTTCACCAGGGCCGTGCGGGCCGCCGGGCGGCTGGTGATCGCGGTCGACGGCAAGGCCGTGCGGGGCGCGAAGGGCAAGGACGGGAAGGCCCCGCACCTGGTCGCGGCACTCGCGCACGGCATCGGCGCGGTCCTCGGCCAGGTCGCCGTGAACGCGAAGAGCAACGAGATCCCCGCGGTCCGGGACCTGCTGTCCGCGTTCGCCGACCTGGCCGGGGCGGTCATCACCCTGGACGCGCTGCGCACGCAGCACGACACCGCGCAGCTCATCCTCGGCCGGCGCGCGGACTACGCGATGACCGTCAAGGGCAACGTGCCCACCCTGTTCCGGCAGCTCAAGAAGCTGCCCTGGCCCAAGGTCCCCTCCGTCTCCACCGTGACGACCGACCACGACCGACCACGGCCGGCGCGCCCGCCGCACCGTCAAGGCCATCCTGGCGCCTGCCTGGATCGAGTTCGAGGGGGCCGCCCAGGTCGCGCAGCTGCGCCGCACCGTCACGAGAAAGGGCAAGAAGACCGTCGAGGTCGTCTACGTCATCACCAGCGACCGCAGGGCCGATCCCGCCACCCTGGCCGCCTGGGTAAAGGGCACTCTGCCAGGGGATGGCTTGTGGTTCGAAGTCTACGGTGACCGCGGATGGATCCCGCGCGACGCGGTCCACGCCATCCCCGGGACCTCGTTTCCGAATCCACCGCACTGCTAGTCCCGAAAAGCAGCAGCTCAGCCCGGGTCTCTTGCACATTGCTCCACGCCGGGTAAGCTGTCTCCCGTACCGGCCATTCAGGTAGCCAGGGACAGCAAGACAGTCAAAGACGAGCATTAGTGCCAAAGACCGAGCAAGCGCTCAAAAGTCGGCCAAGTAGC
>Ga0335072_10014537_pt1 | contig 11181 bp, 12 predicted proteins | sample Lox_Sample_21_FD_206725 | JGI IMG/M metagenome (GOLD analysis project Ga0335072, IMG submission 206725) | Soil microbial communities from Loxahatchee National Wildlife Refuge, Florida, United States - Lox_Sample_2.1 | ecosystem: Environmental > Terrestrial > Soil > Wetlands | place: USA... | reverse complement strand
ACCATGTTTTCCGACCTGATGGGGCGGATCAAGCACGAGATTTCCTCGAGCCTGTTCCGCACCAGCGCGAGCATCACCGCGTTTGAGTCGTTCCTGCGCAGTATCCCGCAAAAATTCATTCACGAAACACCGCCCTCGGCGCTGAGCACGCCGGCTGAACCGATCACCGGGCTGCCAGGTACACCGCAGGATGTGGTCAATGGCGCTTCCGAAACGCCGCCGCCCGAACGGAAACTTCCGCCGATCCGCAAAACGGGGCCGGCACCCGGACGGAATGATCCCTGTCCCTGCGGCAGCGGGAAGAAGTATAAGAATTGCTGCGGAAAGTAAGCTATGAAAGAGTCTTTGGACGCGCTGCGGGACTACGTCCACTTTCTGCGCGAGCGCGAAGGCGTGCGCCAAGTCCGTTTGACCCGGACCGCGCAGACCGGTCTGGTCCGCCTCGCCGCTGCCGTCAAAGCTGTGCCGGACGCTGCCCCGGCGCCGGCGCAAGAGCGCAAAGAGATCCTCACTTCATCACCGCCGGCTTCTTCCCTGCGGACGCCCGGAACCGGCGCAACGACAGCCCGTCCGGCCACCGTCGCAGCCGCGCCGCCGGCGTCCGACGAATCGCCGCTCGAAATTTCGGGATCATCGAAGGTTGAACAACTGCGGCATCTGGCGGAACGCGCCTCGGGGTGCGTCAAATGCCCGCATCTCGCCGCGCGGCGGCACCATGTCGTTTTCGGCGTCGGCAACCCCGACGCCAAACTGATGTTTGTCGGCGAAGCGCCGGGCGAGGATGAAGATTTGCAGGGCGAACCGTTTGTCGGGCGCGCGGGACAACTTCTGACCAAAATGATCGCGGCGATGGGACTTACGCGCGAACAGGTTTACATTGGCAATATTGTGAAATGCCGCCCCGACATGCCGCCGGGCGCGACGGGCAACCGCAAACCGACCCGGGAGGAAATGTCGACCTGCGTGCCTTATCTGCGCGCGCAGATCGACGTGATCAAGCCGTCCGTGCTGGTGGCACTGGGCGCGACGGCGGTGGAGGGGCTGATCGGGCCGGCCGGAACGATCGGATCGCTGCGCGGAAAATTTCTCGAATACCGCGGCATTGCCCTGATGCCGACCTATCATCCTTCCTATCTTCTGCGCAACCAAAGCAATACGGAAAAGCGAAAGGTCTGGGAAGATTTGCTCAAGGTGATGGGCCGGCTCGAAATGCCTATCAGTGAAAAACAGCGCGGGTACTTTCTGAATAAGGGCTGAGGGCTGAATCGGATCAGTTTTTACTGATGTCTGTACAACAGACTGTGGGTATATGGCCCTCTCTATTTCGATACGGAGCGTGTTTGCTCCTGCTCCATCATAGTTATGGCAGCCGGTCCCAACATAATCATGAACAAACCGGGAAAGATCAGAAGGATGGTTACAAGTGTAAGGGGAACCAAAAACCAGTTAACGTGAGATTGAGGCCAGAAGACCCAGGCTGCAAATAGAATCAACCCAGCGATTAACGCCATGCCCATGGCCATGACCAGCAAGATTGGCCCTAGGTGAACGCTGGTCCAATCAGAGGCGCTAGCATCCAAAGTAAGAAGTTTGCCTTCGTAGCCCCAGTTGACAGCGGACATAAACCCAAACACGAGCAACAAAAGCAGCAAGGGGAGTGCTACCCAAAACAGATAGCTTTTCCAGTCTTTCATGGTCCAAGATTAGATTATTCCTCATGTAGGAACACTTTTATTTTATCAGCTTAGCGTCACGAGTTGTCGTTCCTGAACTATTTGTGGAGAACCGCTGCGAATCAGTCTGTTATGCAGTGTTCGATAACTTGGCCAGCCGCTCCCCGGCCTGGTGAAGCGTTTCGTCTTTCTTGGCAAAGTGAAACCGAAGATAGCGGCGCACCGGTTCACGGAAGAAGCTGGAGCCGGGCACGCCGGTGACGCCGATCTTTTTTGTGAGTTCCTCGGCAGCAATCCGGTCATTGGCGTAGCCAAGCGGCGAAATGTCGACCAGCGTGTAGTAAGCGCCCTCGGGGATGGTATAGGAAAGCCCGGTTTGCTTGAGATAGCCGAGAAAGAGATCGCGCTTGCGGGTATACTCGGCGAGAAGTTCATCGTAGTAGGCGGCGGGAAATTCGAGCGCGGTAACGGCGGCTTCCTGCAACGGCGCAGCCGCGCCAACGGTGAGGAAATCGTGGACTTTGCGGGCCTGGGCGATGATTTCCGTGGAAGCGGCAACGTAACCGAGCCGCCAGCCGGTGATGGAATAGGTCTTGGAAAGCGAACCGCACGAAAGCGTCCGCTCCCACGCGCCGGGAAGCGTCGCAAACGAGATGTGACGATGCGGCGCGTAGACGATATGTTCGTAGACTTCGTCGGTGATGACGAAAGCATCGTGTTCCTGCGCAAGCTGGAGGATAAAAAGAAGCTCTTCGCTGGTGAAAACCTTGCCGGTTGGGTTGGAGGGATTACAAAGGACGAGCGCCTTCGGTTTTTGCGCGAAGGCGCGGCGGAGTTCATCCGGATCGAAAATAAAGCCTGGCGCATGGAGCGAGACGTAAATCGGTTCCGCACCGGAGAGGATGGCATCGGCGGCGTAATTTTCATAAAAGGGGGAAAAGACGATCACTTTATCGCCGGGATTGCAGGCGGTCATCATGGCGACCATCATCGCTTCGGTACTGCCGCAGGTGGTGACGAGATGGCGGTCGGGATCGATCTCGAGACCGGTAAACCGATTGATCTTGCCGGCCAAAGCCTGGCGAAAACGGGCAGAGCCCCAGGTGATGGAGTATTGATGATGGGGACCTCGGACGTTCTCCTGAAGGGCTTCAATAAGCTGAGCCGGAGGGTCAAAATCGGGAAAGCCCTGGGCCAGATTGATGGCTTGGTGCTGATTGGCAAGCCGGGTCATTTCGCGAATGACTGATTCTTCAAAAATGGCTAAACGGGAAGCAGTTAAGGGCATAGTTTAATCTTTATAGATTAAGGTGATCACGGCAATAACTTTAATCTAGACAATTCCCATGGGATATTGTAGGATTGGGTAATGAACCGGCTTATTTCTCTCCCGTCTATCGTCTCGATTCCCGGCAGAATAAGTGATTCTGCCACGGATAAGAAGGGACGGAAGAATTATCGCGAGGCGCTGATGCCGCTGCAAAAGCCACGCGCCTCATGGCTGGCCTCGGCATTAGGCGCCTGGGAGGTTGGCACTGATTCTTATTCCCTGGAGCAATTTCTTTTTGTGGGGCCGCGCGGAGGCGGAGATTATTTGCGGGTGGGGATTTTCGCCGGTGTCCATGGTGATGAGGAGGCCGGCATTTTCGCGGCAGTGCGATTTTTGCAGGAACTGGCACGAAATCCCGGGCTGGCGCGGGGCTATGAGGTCTATGTCTATCCTCTTTGCAATCCGACAGGTTTCGAGGACGGAACGCGGCACGCGCGCAGTGGACGCGACTTGAACCGGGAATTTTGGCGGGGATCGCGGGAGCCGGAGGTGTGGCTTTTGGAGAAGCAACTCCGCATCTTGCGTTTTGACGGCTTGATTTCTTTGCATGCCGACAGCGAGTCGGACGGGCTTTACGCTTTCGCGCTAGGCGCGCAGGTAACGCAGCATGTGGTGGAACCGGCGTTGCGCGCGGCGGAAAAGATTTTGCCGCGCAACTGCGATCCGATGATTGATAATTTCACCGCGCGGAACGGGCTGATCCGCAAAGGCTATCCGGGGATGCTTGGCACGGCCCCCGAATTGCGCCCGCGCCCCTTCGAAATCGTGTTTGAGACGCCGCAGCAAGCCGGTCTCGAAGCGCAAATCGAGGCGAATCTGGTCTTTTTGCGGCACGCGCTGGAGCAATATCAGCAATTACTGGCGTTAGGACAAGATTTGTGATGACCTGAGGGGATAGCCGGCCTCTCCGTTGCACGCGATGGCCTCTATTCCATCTTCCTGATGAGCGTATCGGCCATTTCGGCGGGCGTTTTGGCGATGGCGACGCCGGCTTCTTCCAATGCCGCGATTTTGCCCGCGGCGGTGCCTTTTCCACCGGAGACAATGGCGCCAGCATGGCCCATGCGGCGTCCGGGAGGAGCGGTGGCTCCGGCAATGAAGGCGGCGACCGGCTTTTTGACGTGTTTTTTGATGTAGGCGGCGGCCTCTTCTTCTCCCGTGCCGCCGATTTCACCGATGAGAATAATCGCCTCCGTGGCGGGGTCTTCGTTGAACATCCGGACGGCGTCGGTGTGGCTCGTGCCGTTGATTGGGTCGCCGCCGATGCCGATGCAGGTGCTTTGGCCGAGCCCGCGCGAAGTGAGCTGCCAGACGGCTTCGTAGGTGAGAGTGCCGCTGCGCGAAACGACGCCGACCGTGCCCGGTTTGTGGATGTAGCCCGGCATGATGCCGATCTTGCATTGGCCGGGGGTGATGATGCCGGGACAGTTCGGGCCGATGAGGCGAACCTTTTTGTCGCGAAGGCCCACTTTGGCCCGCATCATGTCGATGACGGGGATGCCTTCGGTAATGCAGACGATGAGTTCGATGCCGGCATCGGCGGCTTCCAGGATCGCGTCGGCGGCGCCGGGCGCGGGAACAAAGATCATGGTGGCGTTACAACCGGTTTTCTCGCGCGCTTCGGAAGCCGTATTGAAAACGGGCGCCTTGTTCTCCCAGGTCTCACCCCCGCGGCCGGGAGTGACGCCGGCGACGACACTGGTGCCGTATTCGAGGCATTGTTTGGCGTGGAATCCGCCGGCTTTCCCGGTGATGCCCTGCACCAGCAGGCGCGTATCTTTATCGACAAGGATGGACATGATGAGTGGGATTTAAGACCGGCAGGCCATCAGGCGTGGCCGGGTTTGCGTTTGTGGATGAAAATCGAATTGCCGTCGGGATCGGTGACTACGGCCATGTGACACACCGGCGTCTCCAGAACGTCCATGACAAAAGGGACGTTCCGCGCTTTGAGACCGGCAATAGTTTGATCGAAATCATCAACTTCGAAAGCGATGCTCGGCCCTTTTTGTCCGGGTTGCAGCGAGGGTCTCCAGAAATTGGAAAGGGCCAATGTGTTTGCCCCCAACTCATGCTCGATCCAGAAGCCTTCCGGGAAATCGCTGTGCATGGCCGGTTTGAGATGGAAAATGCCCTCGTAAAAGTCTCTCGCTTTTTGCTTGTCTGTGACGGGATTGGCCACAAAGGCGATTTCGTTGACCTGGATCATGTATAAGAAACTCCAGCTTTGCGATGATGGATGCAGATTTTGCTTCCATCGGGATCGCGGAGAACGGCCATGTGGCAGACGGGAGTTTCCAGTGGACCCATTTCAAACTCGACTCCTTTTTGTTTCAACTCGGCGATAGCTTCGTCAAAATTCTCGACTTCGAGCGCGATGGAAGCGCCATCGCGGGATGGTTTCCATTTTTCGCTCACGCCGATGCCGAGAGTGGCGGGTCCCACTTCATATTCGACCCAAGGCATGCCTTCTTTAAGAATAACCGGCTTGAGGCCGAGCACTTTCTCATAGAATTTGCGGGACCGAGCAAGGTCGGTCACGGCATAAGCGGTAAAGGCGACATCTCTGTATTTCATGGAAAATCATTTATTGGCCGCCGCGACCACCTTCTTCGCGGCGTCTGCGAGATCGTCGGCGGCGATGATGGGGAGATTCGATTCCTGGAGAAGTTTTTTTCCGGCGGCGACATTGGTGCCTTCAAGCCGGACCACGAGCGGGACGGGCAGGGAGACGGCTTTAACGGCATTGATAATGCCCTGGGCGATGGTGTCGCATTTCATGATACCGCCGAAGATATTGACGAGAATCGCCTTCACGTTTTTGTCGGAGACGAGGATCTTAAAGGCTTCCGTCACCTGCTGCTCATTGGCGCCGCCGCCGACATCGAGAAAATTGGCGGGTTTGCCACCGGCGTATTGGATGATATCCATGGTAGCCATGGCCAGACCCGCGCCGTTAACCAGACAGGCGATATTGCCGTCAAGGCCGATGTAATTGAGACCAAATTTGCTGGCCTCGGTTTCGCGGGGATCTTCCTCGTTGGTGTCGCGGTAGGCGAGAATTTCGGGGTGACGGTAAAGGGCGTTGTCATCAAAATTGAATTTGGCGTCGAGGGCGAGGACTTCATTTTGCCTGGTGACAACCAGGGGGTTGATCTCGACCAGCGAACAATCGGTTTGGATGAAGAGGTTGTAAAGCGCGTGAAAGATGGCGCAGGCCGGCTTGAAAAGCTCGCCCTTGAGTTCGAGGTAATCGGCCAGCTTGCGAGCCTGGTAGGGCTGGAGACCGAGGGCCGGATCGATGCGCAGGCGCAAGATGAGTTCGGGGGTCTGCCTGGCCACATCTTCGATGTTCACGCCGCCCTTGGTGCTGGCAACGACGACGGGCGCCTGGGCCTCGCGATCAAGCAGGATGGCAAAATAGAGCTCGCGGGCAATTTCCTTCGACTGGCCGACGAGAATCTTGCCGACCAGTTTGCCGTTCTCGCCGGTCTGGATGGTAACGAGGGTCTGACCGATCATTTTCGAGGCGAGTTCTTTCGCCTCGGCGGGAGTTTTGCAAAGATGCACGCCGCCCTTGAAACCATTTTTGAAAGTCCCCTTGCCCCGGCCACCGGCGTGAATTTGGGCCTTAACGACGAGATCGGAGGTATGGAGCGACTTGGCCACAGCCTCCGCCTCTTCCGCCGTGGAGGCAACGGCGCCGGGCGCCGTGGCAACCCCGAATTTTTGCATCAATTCCTTGGCTTGGTATTCGTGAACGTTCATGGCGGAGCTGGGATGACGAAAGGTGAAGATGCCTGCGAATAGGAAAAATGAACAGACGATTTTTGGCTCGGGCCAAGCCCCTCTTTACGCCGGATGGGCATTCAGGTAGTCTGCAGCTCCTGTGAGCCGACGCTTATCCTTCTTAGTTTTGGAGACGGGCCCATGAGCGATACCGTTTCGCCGCCGCGACGGCCCGGCGGCCAAATGTCCGCCCGTCCTCTGCATTTTATCTGGTTGGCCGATGGCTCCGGTTCGATGCGGGTGGATGGAAAAATCCAAGCTTTGAACAACGCGATTCGCGAGGCGATCCCGCACATGCAAACCGTGGCCAGGGAAAATCCTCATGCGGCTGTTCTGGTGCGAGCCATGCGTTTTGCCGACCGGGCGGAGTGGCTGATGGAAAAACCGGCGCCGGTCAGCGAATTCCGCTGGCAGGACATTGAAGCGGGTGGCGTGACGGCGCTGGGCGAAGCGCTCGCCCTGGTGGGTGACGTCCTGGAATCACCCTTTATCAGCGACCGGGCTCTTCCGCCGGTGATCGCGCTGGTAACCGACGGTTTGCCAACCGACGACTTTCACGCCGGCCTGAACCATCTCATGTCAAAACCATGGGGCCGCCAGGCGTTGCGTATCGTTGTCGCCATCGGGGAAGACGCGGCCTCCCCCGAAGCGCAGGAAATTTTCCGCGTCTTCGTCGCCAACGACACCCTGCGTCCATTCCAGGCGAACAATCCGGAGGCGTTGGTCGAACATATTCGCTGGGTATCGACGGCGGCGCTGAAATCGGTTTCAGCGCCCTCGAGCCAAGTGGCCGGAGCGTCTCCCTATTCGATTGTCGCGGCGGGAGCCGCGATGACGGTCAATGACGCCGACGTGTGGTAAAAGCAGCCTTACAGGTTTTTGTATGCCGTCGATTTGGACAGCGATAAGCGCAAGCGTTCGGGGCAATTGGCACGAGCAGAGCGGCCAAAAAAATCAAGACTCGGTGCGGCTGGCCAAGCCCCGGACGGCGGCGGACGCGCTCCTTATCGCGGTCTCGGACGGACACGGCAGCCTGCGCAGTTTCCGCAGCGACCGCGGTTCCGCCCTCGCGACGGAATGCGCGCTTCGGCTCCTGAAGAATTTTGTCCGCCGGACAGCGGCTGGCGCGCCGCTGAGCCGCGTGCGCAGCCAGGCGCAAAAAAAATGGCCGGGGGATCTGATCGCCGCATGGAAGCACGCGGTGCGAACCGACTTGGCCCAGAATCCATTTTCGCCTGTCGATTTCGCCGCGTTTCCCGATGCGCCGCCGGTCATCAAAGCAAACGAAGAGCCGCCGCCCGCCGTTTATCTGGCCTATGGGGCAACGTTGATCGCCGCCGCGGTGACGCGACGCTATGTCTTCTACGCCCAACTGGGCGACGGCGATATTCTGACGGTGGGCAACGACGGCACGGTGTCGCGCCCGCTGCAGCGAAAGCATCAGTTTTACGCGAACGAAACCGCCTCGCTTTGCTCGTACCACGCTTTGCGCGAGTTCCAGGTGCGAGTCGCGCCGGTACGGACCGGCATGCCGGCGCTCATCATGCTCTCGACCGACGGATATGCCAATTGCTTTGGCAACGACGGAGGTTTTTTTAGTGTGGGCGCCGACCTTTTGACCTATCTGCGGCAACACGGCGCCGTTTTCGTCCATAACAATTTGGCGAGATGGCTGCGGGAATCATCGCGGGACGGGAGCGGCGACGACATCTCCGTCGGGCTGGGCGTGCGCATGGCGGCGCTGGGGCCCCAAGCATCATGAAAACCATTTTCCAGACCGGACAAAGCATCTGGCTCGAAATGGCCGGCGAGCGTTGCGAACTTGGCGAGATGATCGGTTCCGGCGGCCAGGGACAGGTTTACCGCGTCTCGATGCATGGACAAAATTACGCGCTCAAGTGGTACTTTTCCCAGCATGCCACTACGGAACAGCGAGCGGCGATTGAACGGCTGGTGCACAAAGGCGCGCCGAATGACCGGTTCCTCTGGCCGATGGATGTGGCGCTTTGCCAGGGCGTCCCGAGTTTCGGTTATCTGATGCGCCTGCGCGATTCGCGCTTCCGGGGCATGGCCGACCTGATGAATCGCGCGGTGGATCCGACCTTCCGCACGCTGACTACCGCCGCGCTTGAGCTGGCGGACAGCTTCCTCCAGCTTCACTCGCGCGGTCTTTGCTACAGCGATATCTCCTTCGGCAATATTTTTCTCGATCCCGGCACGGGGGAGATTTCCATTTGCGACAACGACAACGTGGCGGTGGAGGGGGAAAGCGTAAGCGGCGTCCTCGGCACGCCCCGCTTTATGGCCCCGGAGGTGGTGCGGGATGAAACGACGCCCAACATCAACACCGACCTCTATTCGCTCTCCGTCATTCTTTTCTATATGCTGATGGTGCACCATCCGCTGGAGGGGCGCCACGAAATCGGGTTCAATTGCCTGGATCTCGAGGCGATGAAACGGCTCTACGGCACCGACGCCCTCTTTATCTTCGATCCCCAAAATCAATCCAACCGGCCGGTCCCCGGATTGCACGATAACGCACTCACGTTTTGGAATTTTTATCCCGGCTATCTCTGCGACATTTTCACCCGGGCCTTCACCGATGGCCTGCGTGACCCGGGCGCGCGCGTCCGCGAAAGCGAATGGCGAACCGTACTGACCCGCATGCGTGATCAAATCTTTTACTGCAACCATTGCGGCGCGGAAAATTTTCTCGCCGATGAAGGCGATCTCCCCGGCCCGGCGCCGGAGCAGGAGTGCTGGGCCTGTCATAAGATCATGTCGCCGCCGCTGCGGCTTAGGCTTGGCCATCATGTGGTCATCCTGAACCAGAACACGGTCCTCTACCCGCATCACATCGATGCGAACCGACGCAATGATTACTCGCAGGCTGTGGCCGAGATGGCGCCGCATCCCAAACGGCCGGATGTCTGGGGCCTGAAGAATATTTCCACGCAAACATGGGTGAGCTATCCATCGGTAGGCCAGCCGATGGACGTGCCGCCCGGCCGCTCCGTCTCCCTGGTGTCAGGCCTGCGCCTTCGGTTCGGGAATACCGAGGGTGTGGTACTGTAGAAGCTATATTCCCAGTACAGGCGCAGTCCATTTATGGATTCACCGCGATACACCGTCATTATCCCCATGTTGCGTTTCGCCGCGAATGAACCCGCGCTAACCAGCCTGCGCGAAATGCCGCCGCCCGCCGGGGGCATCGAAATCCTCGTGGCGGAAGGCGCCCAGCCTTCCCGCCAGCGCAATGCCGCGCTCGAACGCGCTCGCGGCGAGATCATTCTTTTTCTCGACAACGATTGCCGCCTCGCTCCCGGGTTTTGGACCGAACTTGAAGGCGTGTTCGCCCGGCCCGAGGCCGAAATCACCGGCGGGCCGGCCCGACTCCGTCCAAACGCCGGCGCAGGCGAGGAAATCTTTCATGCCCTGCTTACCCACGCCCTTATCGTCGGTACCATCTCTTCGCGCTATGCTCCCCGCGGTCATTTCCGGCCCGCCTGGCAAACCGAATTGATTCTTTGCAATTTGGCCGCGCGCCGTTCCGTCTTCCAAAAAATCGGCGTGTTTTCGCCGCAGCTTTATCCCAGCGAGGAAAACGAGTGGCTCGATCGCGCGCGGATGGCCGGAATTGGAATATATTATCATCCCGGCATCCAGATCTTCCGGCCGCAACGGGACACCTGGCGGCAAATGGGAAAGATGCTTCTCCGCTATGGCATGGGGCGCACCCGCCAGTTTCAAGTCAGCGGCTGGCGTCCAACCTTCCACCAGATTCTTCCTCTCCTATTGATCGCGGTCATTTTTGCGGTCATCTATTGCCATCTTGAGATTCCTTTTGCCGCGCTCTGGCTGACCGCCTCCGTTATTATCGCTTTTACCTGCGACGCCCGTCTCCGCTGGTGGCAGCGGCTCGTGGCCGGACTCGCCGCGCCGCTGGTCCCGATCGTCTTTACCACCGGTCAGATCATCGGATGGATTCGGCTCCTCTTTCCTCCGTCCGCCGTAGATACCCCTATCGTTATTCTCAATGAGCGGGGTGAGCGCATCCCCGATGGACCACCAATTTCATGACCGGTCTTGAAGCTCTCCAACAACTCCGCCTGCCCGACGCCTGGCAGGCTGAAGCGATCCGCGCCCTCGCCACCGGGGATGATGTCGTCGTCCAGGCTCCCACCGGCGCCGGCAAAACGTTTATCTTTGAGCAATTTTTCCAGCAGCGCCATGGCTCCGGCCAGGCCATTTACACCGTGCCGACCCGCGCGCTGGCCAACGACAAATTTGCCGAGTGGAACCGGCGGGGCTGGCGCGTGGGAATCACCACCGGCGATATCGCCCACGATACCGGCGCGCCTCTCGTCGTGGCCACCCTTGAAGCGCAGC
>Ga0335072_10014536_pt1 | contig 11182 bp, 7 predicted proteins | sample Lox_Sample_21_FD_206725 | JGI IMG/M metagenome (GOLD analysis project Ga0335072, IMG submission 206725) | Soil microbial communities from Loxahatchee National Wildlife Refuge, Florida, United States - Lox_Sample_2.1 | ecosystem: Environmental > Terrestrial > Soil > Wetlands | place: USA: Florida... | reverse complement strand
AACTTTATGCGAAACATTGGAAGCAGCATCGGAACATCAATCGTAACAACCATGCTCGCTCGTCGTGCCCAATACCACCAACAGATCCTTGTCGGCCACCTCACTCCCGATACGCCTACGTTCCGAGAGGCGCTCAAAGCCCTCACGAGGAGGATCGCCCATTCGGGCCTGAGTGCCTATGACGCTCACGCTCAAGCAATCGCGAGGTTCTATCAGTTGCTCAACCGGCAAGCGCACACTTTGGCGTATCTGGATACGTTTTGGGTTTTAGCGGTTCTCTCGGCGGTCATGTTTGTACTTGCATTTTTCCTTAAGAAGAACAACCCAGGAGCGGGCGCCGACGTTGCCGTCGGCTAGACCCCAGCAGTGCGGCGGGCCAGAGCGTCATTGTTCATATCGGGGATCGAGGTATAGAGGATATCCACTCGGATACTTTCCGTTCGATCCGGGAATGCTTTTGGAATGACGGTTCTGTGCTGTGCGCCCGTAGCTCAGTTGGATAAAGCGTCTGCCTTCTAGGCAGCCGCGAATTCACCTATGTCGTTGCTTGGGTTGCGGTTACGAGTTTCGGACCATCCTTGGCCTGCGCCAAGTCGGATGCTCCAGTCCACGTAGAACACGCCGGGAACACCGAGTATGCAGCCCAACCGCGCGACGAATCCCGAATTTTGATTGGACCAACAGAGAATTGAGTGCCAGAGATGTCCGATCATACGAGTGGCGACCCCGGTCGGGCTTGAACCGACAACATCCAGCTTAGAAGGCTGGCGCTCTATCCGTTGAGCTACGGGGTCTGGTCGGATTTTACCACTATCCGATCCCTCAGCAGTTACGGCCGTTGGAGTCGAGGGAAAATCCGCTACCTTCCCCCGTTAAAGTTCCGCGGCTCGCGGATCGGGGCGCAAGACTCGAAACTTGCGTTCCACCAAGTTTTATCAGGGTGCGATCCAAACAAACGCGCTGGTTTCCCGGGGCTTCTTATGGCGGCTCCGAAGACTGTCGTTTTTGATTCCTGAAGCAATTGCCCGCCTTCTAGGCAGAGGGTCGGGAGTTCGAGTCTCCCGGGGCGCCCACTTCCCACCGGTCCAGCCCGGAGACATGGGTTACAGAACGTACCGGTCACATGGGTAACACTTTTGGGCCGAATGGACTCTCGAGCGCTCGATCGCTCGCATCTCCGGGTCGAATTAACCGAAACCTTCAAGGTGAGATGCATGCGCTCATGACGTTTCTTCCAGGGAGCTGCAACCTATGTGTCCGGTGCGAACTGTGATCCTATGTACAAGAACGGCCGGTTCACGCTGGACCATAAGTTCGCTCGAAGATTTCGCGTCGACTTCGACGGGTCACGACACCTATCAAGTTGGGCGCAACGAGCATAATGCAATCTGTCGGCCGTGCCGCTCCTTCAACTCCGTAAATGAATCGGATTTGGCTGCATTTGGATGCAACCCCGCTTCCTGTCGACAGTTGCTGTGGAGGTCGAAACGCCCGAATGACCGCGTCCGAAAAGCGCCACCCATCTCCGCAAGCCCATGAGAAAATCCGTCCGTGGAACTGCCCGACCAGGAAATTTGCTATCGAGCTTTGCAGACCCGCGACTCGCGGTTTGATGGGCTTCTGTTCGTCGGGGTTACCTCCACGGGCGTCTATTGCCGGCCTGTGTGTCCGGCTCGAACTCCACGGTTTCAGCATTGCCGGTTCTTTGGCTCTGCCGCAGCGGCCCAGCAAGCTGGATTTCGGCCGTGTCTGCGTTGCCGGCCCGAAACCGCTCCAGACCTAGCCTCGTGGCGCGGGACCTCGAATACGGTTTCTCGCGCATTGGCCCTCATCGCCGACTCAGCGCTGGATGGTGATGGCGCGAGCGTCGGCAGATTGTCCGAGCGCCTTGGCATAGGAGAGCGCCAGCTCCGGCGATTGTTCATCAAGCATCTGGGAGCCTCGCCCATCGCAGTGGCACAGACTCGGCGCGTGCTCTTTGCCAAGCAGCTCATTCATGAAACGCGAATGCCCATGACTGAAGTCGCGATGGCGGCCGGATTCGGCAGTGTGCGCCGCTTCAATGAGATATTCCGCGATTTGTTCGGTCGTGCGCCGAGCACCTTGCGACGTGAAGGTTCCGCAGCTCCAGTTTCCACCGAAACAGGTGTAACGCTTCGTTTGCGCTATCGGCCTCCGTATGACTGGGATTGCATGCTCGCTCATCTGCAGGCGCGTGCGATCCCGGCTGTCGAACTTGTAGAGAACGGAACTTATCGACGCACGGTTGAAGTTGACGGCTTCGTGGGATCCGTCGAAGTCGTTCATCTCGGGCCGCAGCAGAGCCTGGGCGTTACGATCCGTTTTCCCAACGTTCGTTTTCTGGCCGCAATTGTGACCCGGGTTCGCCGACTGTTCGACACTGGCGCAGACATAGAGACGATCGATGAGCATCTCTCTCGTGACCCGGTGCTTGCGCCGCTGGTGGCGCAACGTCCAGGGCTGCGCGCGCCGGGTGGATGGGATGGTTTCGAACTAGCCGTGCGGGCTATTCTGGGCCAGCAGGTGAGCGTCGCCGCTGCCCGCCATCTTGCAGGACAACTCGTTGAACGCCATGGCAAACCGATCCCGGTTGCTCGAATCAGTCACTCCCGGTTGACGCACGTCTTCCCGACAGCTGAGGCTCTGGCCGCCGCAGAATCCATTCGGCTCGACATGCCCGCTGCACGCCAATCGTCGTTGAAGGCTTTGGCGCAAGCTGCCGTTTCCGATCCAAACCTGTTTCGCCCGTTTGGAACCATCGAAGAAGCGATCGCGCGATTCCGTTCGATCCGCGGCGTGGGCGAATGGACCGCGCAATACATCGCATTGCGGGCTCTGCGCGAGCCGGACGCATTTCCCGCCTCTGACATCGGCCTGCTTCGCGGCGCAGGCTCGCTAGAAGGGCTTCGACCCACTCCGCAAAGGCTTCTCGTGCGCGCCGAGTTGTGGCGGCCCTGGCGGGCCTACGCTGCCCAGCACATCTGGACTGTCCAGGCTTCCGCGATTCCCAACCGGAGGAATACGTGAGTGAAGTTTTGCATCTATTGCTGGATCGACTTGATACGCCCACCGGCGAGATGCTGATTGTCGCGGACAGCGACGGAAACCTGCGTGCTATGGATTGGGCGGAGCACGAAGCTCGCATGCGCCGCTTCCTCGGTCTTCATTGCGGTGAGACCGGATTTCGGCTCGAACCCACGTGCAATCCCAGCGGTTTGACGGAAGCGGTCAGCAGATACTTTGCTGGAGAACTTCAGATAATCGACACGCTGCCGGTGGAAACAGGCGGCACGTCTTTTCAGCGCAACGTGTGGCGAGCGCTGCGGGAAATTCCCTGTGGCGCGACGATCTCTTACGCGCAGCTCGCCCGGAAAATCGGGCGCCCGTCGGCGGTGCGTGCGGTCGGCCTCGCCAATGGTTCAAATCCGGTTCCGGTTGTCGTTCCCTGTCATCGCGTGATCGGGTCCGACGGTTCGCTTACTGGGTACGGTGGAGGCATCGAGCGCAAGCGTTGGCTTCTTCAGCACGAAAAAGGTTCCCAACGCCAAGAAAAATGGGCGTGGGCGGAATAATAAGCCCGCGCACAAACGGGAGAAAACATGGTCAATAAAATCAATCTTGTCGAGAAGCTGTCGCAAATGACTGACTACTGGAAACCGCGAATCGTTGGCGAGTTGAACGGCCAGGAACTTAAGCTCGCCAAGCTTCGCGGAACGTTCGTCTGGCATCAACACGAAAACGAGGACGAGTTGCTTCTGTGCCTTTCAGGCCGTTTGCGAATTCAATTCCGGGATGACTCGGTCGAACTTGGAGCCGGGGAAATTTGCGTTGTGCCCGGAGGGACCGAGCATCGCACATCGGCGGACGACGAAACTCATATTCTGGTGTTCGAGCCAATCGGTACCCGCAACACTGGGAATGTGGACGATCCAAAATTTACGACGGTGGACGTGCCAATCTAGTTTTTGTAGAGATTATGATCAGATAGTCCCGGTTATGCGAAGGCGGGTCTTCCTCTGTTTCGCGTGACACGCCAGCGACGAGTCCGGACACCCCTCGCAAGCCCGATTGCCTGGAAACCGAACAAACCCTAGATTTGGACCTGGACGTTCGCGCGTTCGTTGTTGGCAACAGCGAACATCGCGGCAGGAGCAAAGCCCAGTGGCCTGGCGATCAAATTCCTGGGAAAGGTTGACTGCGTGGTGTTGTATTTCATGACTTCATCGTTATAGAACTGGCGAGCGAAAGCGATTCGGTTTTCCGTCGAGGTGAGTTGTTCTTGCAGAAGCTGGACGCTCTCAACAGCGCGCAATTGGGGATAGCCTTCGGCGACGGCGAAGAGATTCCCAAGAGCACCGGTCAAAGCTGATTCAGCCTCAGAACGTTCTTGGACATTGCCGTTGGCTGCCGCCATCGCCTGGGTACGCGCCTGAGTGACAGCTTCGAGCGTTGAACGTTCGTGCTGCATGTATCCGCGCACAGCTTCCACCAGATTCGGAACCAGATCGTGGCGCCGCTTGAGCTGCACGTCGATTTCCGCCCAGGCGTTCTGAACGCGGGTGCGGAGCGCGACCAATCCATTGAAGCAAGTGACGATCCAGATCATCACTACGGCCCCGACCACAACAGCAATCACCTCGGGCGAAATTCGCAAAGCAATCTCTCCTGGAGGAAACTCGTCCTAATGATGCACAAAAAGGCAGAACAGCGCGTGAATGAAAACCAGCCAGATGACGAGAAACGTCAAGCTGGAGAGGATCATGATCGCAATCAAGAGCAGGAAAAGCGCGACCAGCGCCACAAAAAACGGCGCGAATATCAGTGAAAAAATCGCCGTGACGATCGACATTTTGCGGTCCGCCACTCCCAAATCGGCGCGAGCTCCCATACGGTCCAGACGCTTCAATCGGCGCTTCAGTGAGGGATGGAATCCGAGGAAGGTGATGGACGACATGCCCGACGATTCATCCGTGGCGGCGCCTTCCGAGGCAATAGATCCGGATGCGCGGTGCAGGATTCGCAGGCGAGCGATTGCCGCGCGGTCACCTTGGCGCGCCGCCATGAGATCGGCGGGATCGGGCATTTGCGATGCGAGAGCGGGATCGAGCGTGGACAAAGCCTGCCTCGCCGATCGAAGACGCGCCAGCGCTTGTGCGTCTCCCGAGAAAGCTGCCCGCTGTGTGGCCATGAAATCGCGGAAAACCGCTGCGAAGTCGGCCGGACTTCCCGGCGCCTGAGCACCTGCGGTCTGCGCGGCCGATGCTGCCCACGCTTGGGCCAGTATCTGCTGTTGGCGCGGATTTGGCTTGGTGGAAGTGTTAGTCGTTCCCGGGCTGACGATAAAAAGATGAGACGCCCAGCCTGCGCCGGGAATGGCGCCGGAGTCGGTGCTCAATTTCTGCAGCGCTGATGCCAAGCCGTCCGGATTGCGCGTAAGCTGCACAGCCGAGGCGTCAGCCAGGTACCGGCGCGTCCTCCAAAGCAACGACATGGACGGGCCGAGCACGGCGCCCGAGAAAAACCAGAGAGACAGCTTGATCGCGAGGTTCGTGAAGAAAATGGGAAACAGCAGGAAATCGCGGATGGAGCGGAACACAGATTTTTTCCGCGTGCTGTCGAACATCCGATCGATATCGTCGGTATCGAGCGTAACGCTACGCGCCAGAATATCCGCAACAGCCGCGGCCTCCTGAGCGCTGCCGTCCTTTCGCGAGGCTCCAAGCCCGTAGCGGAGGATGCGCCAGAGCGTGCGCCGCGATTGCGAGCCGAACGGCGAATTGATCATAGCGACCAGGAGCCCACACGTTTCCAGAAGGGCGGTCATGCGGAAGGCGATGCGCAGATCCCCGTTGCTGACTGAGGCGATCAGATCGGCAAGCGCGCCCTCGATCTCGTCCCGATTCAGGGCGTCGATGAGGCCCCGGGTCACTACGACATGCGCGTCGGCGGGGGACGTGCCGATCACTGCGGCGTTGGCGGCGGGTGCATCCGTCAAGGACACACGCGGCGCGGGAATGCCAGCCGCAATCGCCATCTCCTGCACGACGTCCGCGAGCTGGAGTTCCTTCAGGTCGGTCTGGTTTGGCTCGCGAGCTTTCAACGCCAGCAGCGCGCCGCCCACCCCGCCGTGCCGAAAGAGGGCGTTTAGTCCGAGCCAAACTACGAGCGAAAGGGCCGCGCCGGGCAAAAGCATCACCGCGGCGCCGATTGCGAGCTCCCGAGAGTCGGCGGGCCCGTGGCCGAGCAGCCAATTCAGCGCGACGAACCCGAAACGCGCCACCTCGCTCGCCTGTTGCCACAGAGATGAGGGCAGGGGTGAGAACAGATTGACGACATCAGCGACGATGAGAGCCGCGGCGTAGAGCACCGGGGTGATGACCAACGCGAGGGGAATGCCCATCACCACGGCGGCAAGGACACACAAGGCGGACATCCGCCAGGTAGCGCGCCGGTTTCTCCGTTGCGCATCGAAGAAGCTCTCGCGATCGCGCGGGACGAAGCGCTGTTCCGCTGTCGACGGATTCATTGACTCGCTCATGGAAATCGCAAGAAGCGCTCGTGCAAGAGCCAATGGTAGGCCTAGAGCCGCCTTTGCGCCCGCACTGCCTGCGGCGCGGTTATTTCACCTCACCGCAGACCGGCCCGATCCATTTGGCCGTATAAGTTGAATCGATGTTGGTCGTGTGATCGTGGTTGGTGACAGTCGTGTGCGCGAATCCCTTCATGGTTTCCGAACTGATAGCCTGGTATTCGAGATGGATCCGGCTCTTCGTAGCCTCTTCAACGCACTGCACCTCGATGGAGATTTTGCTGCCGGTCGAGGTAAGGATCGCTTCCGTGCAGTGCTCTCGGTCTTCCCCCACGCGCGCCAGGTCCTTGTCCCACTTTTCTTTGGTCAAACAGGAGCGATAGGTTCTGGTGCTGGTTTTTGCGGCCGACCGGGCATCCATTCTCTCTTGAAGCCGCGCTCGTTGTTCCGGCGTAAGCTTGGAAACGTCTTCCTCTGGCACGGGTATCGCTGCCGTCCTAGTCGTTGTCCCTGTCATCTCCCAGAGTCCGAACTTGATGTTCAGCGGACGGATCTTGTCTGTCGCCCCTAAGGTGACCGTCGCCAGGAGGACTAGCCCGCATAAGGTTTTATTTCGCATCCCTTCCCCTCCTCCGATTTGTCCTCCATCCTCCAACTTGCGCGCGACAAGCCGTTGCACCCCTAAATAGCGGGAGTGTTCGGCGAGGTCAAAGGAACTGCTCGTTACTCTTTCCTGACCTGATAAAGGCTTTCTGCACAGGGGATTAGAGAAACTGCTGACGCATCAAAACCCTCGTGTTATGATTCCGCCCACGTTCCCGGTTACAAGCATGGAATCTGCAGCATCTTCGCGCGCAGTTTTCAAGTTTGGCTTATTTGACGCGGATGTTTCGCGTAATGAACTAACGCGGGACGGCGTCCGGGTCAAAATCCAGGATCAGCCTTTCCGAGTCCTCGTTTTACTCCTTGAGCGCCCCGGAGAAGTCGTCACCCGTGAAGAATTGCGCCAAAAGCTTTGGCCGGAAGGCACATACGTCGACTTTGACGGAAGTCTGAACGTCATTCTTAAGAAGCTCAGGGCCGCCATTGACGACGATTCGGACAATCCGCGCTTTGTTGAGACGATCCCCCGGCGCGGATACCGCTTTATAGCTCCCGTTTCGTTCCGAAACGGAGCGGCTGGCGCGCCTGCCTCGGATGGCTATGCGCGCACTGACCGAGAAATAAAGAATCCCGAAAGCGCGACGCTGGTCCAAACCCAGGGCCAGAGATCCCGGAAATCGCGCGCGTTCGCGCTCGCCGCGGGCTCCGCGCTGCTGGTTTTGTCTCTGATTGGAGCGGCCCGGCTGGCACGCCTCAAACCGCCCCTGCCCAGTCCCTCGATTCTCCCGCCGCACCGCGGGAATATCCCCATGCGCAGGTCGATCGCTGTTCTGAGTTTTCATAATGTGTCCGGGCGCTCGGAAGACGCCTGGTTAGGCACCGCAGTCTCGGAAATGCTGCGAACAGAGCTCGCGGGAGGTGAGAAGCTTCGGCTCGTTTCGGGAGAGGATGTCGCGAAGCTCCGCATCAGCGCTCCGTGGCCGCAGACCGATACTTTCGACCCGAAAACCACAGCTCGCATCGGCGTCGCTTTGAACAGCGACCTCCTGGTTGTGGGCTCCTATACAGTCGTGGGCAGCGTTCCGAAAACGGAACTGCGGGTTGACGCGCGCCTGCAAGATGCTAGAAGCGGGGAGATATTGTCGGAGGTTGCGGAAATCGGCGGAAGCGAGGATTTATTCCGTATCGTCTCTCGTGTCGGTGCCGCTTTGCGAGACCGCCTTGGAGTCCCCGCGCTAGCCGAAGCGGATGAGGCGGGAGTGCTCGCGTCGGTGCCCTTAGACCCGGACGCGGCGCGATTTTATTCCCTCGGGCTCGCAAAGTTGCGCCGGTCGGATGCCTATGCAGCGAAGGATCTCCTCCAGCAGGCCACTCAGGCTGATCCGAAGTTTGCGCTGGCCCATGCGATGCTGGCCCGCGCCTATTCCCAGCTGGGATATGAACAGAAGCGACGAGAAGAGGCCAAGAAAGCCTGGGATCTCTCCACCGATCTTCCGCGCGCCGAACGTATGCTCGTCGAAGGAGACTACTACGAGAGCCTCGCCGACCACGAGAAAGCAGCTTCTATCTACCACGCGCTCTTCGAACTCTTTCCTGACAACGTGGACTATGGCTTGCAACTCGCGTCCGTTCAGATTCTCGAAGGGCAGGGCAGTGAAGCCGTGGAAACTCTGAAACGCCTTCGGGAGCTGCCGCCGCCGGCCTCTGGTGATCCACGCATCGACTTGGCAGAATCCCGAGCCTTGCCAAACGACAAGCCGGCTTCCCTCCTATTGATTCGTGACGCACTGCGAAAAGCAACAGCGCAAGGCAATCGATTGGTCTTCGCGCAGGCCCTCAAGGAAGAGTGCCTGAATCTGCTCTATGGCGACCATCCCGAGCAGGCGTATGCACCCTGTCAGGATGCTTACAGCATCTTCCTTGCGGCCGGGAACCGCCTCGGGGCTGCTGATTCTCTTCGCTTGATGGCTGACACTCAAGGCACGGAAGGTCACTACGAACAGGCCATCGCCACGTATCAGCGGGCGCTCCACATTCTTCAACAACTCGGAGAGTACGAGAAGACCGGAGCCGTCCTCAACAACATGGCGATCAATTTCGAAAACGAGGGCCGACTCGATCGAGCAGAGCAGTTTTACCGGGAGGCGCAATCTGATTTCGACAAAGCCGGCGATCGGGCAAATTCTTGTACGGCACTGGGCAACATCGGGGACGTTCTCTTTCTTCGCGGCGACCTGTCGGGAGCCGAAAAACTATACGAGCAAACTCTGGACGGCTTGGCCTCGTTCCAGCCAGCCGCTTCCGGATATCTTCTCTATAGACTCGGGGATCTCGAGTTGACGGAGGGACGCGTCCAGGACGCGCACCGCCGGGCCGAACAAGCGGTAAAAGTCATTCGTCCAGAGCAAGGAAGCTATCAGTATTTGACTGGCGCAATGATCGTTCTAGGAGAAACGATGCAGGCCCTGGGAGACTTGCAGGACGCTCGCCAGGAATACCAGCAGACACTCGATATCCGTCAAAAAACAGGCGAAGGGGGACTCGTCGCAGAGAGTCAGGCAGAGCTGGCTGGCGTGGCTTTGGACGAAGGACGGCCGGACCAGGCGGAGATGCTTCTGCGGCCCGCCATCGCAAAATTCGAAAAGGAGAACGGCGATCCGGATGCGGCAGGAGCTTATATTTTGCTGAGCCGCGCTCTCGTCGCCGAGGGCAAGCTCGATGAAGCGCGAACTGCAATTCAACGCGCGACAGAATTGGAGCATGGCGACCTCAATCCGGCATTGAGACTGCCCCTTGAGATTCAGCAGGCGCGAATCGAAATAGCCGATGGAAGCCAAGGCAAGAGAGGACGTCTGGCCCTGAGTCTGCCCCGCCAACACCTGAGATCGACCATCGTACGGGCCAGGAAGTTGGGATATTACCGAATCGAATGCGATGCCCGACTGGCGCTCGGCCAGCTGGAAATGAAGGAGCAACCGCCCTCGGGCCGTGCCCAGCTCATCGCCTTGGCGTCAGAAGCTCGCGGCCACGGTCTAGAACTGCTCGCCCGTCAAGCCGAGCAGTCTTTGATCGCGGCGTCCGCTGCCTCCCATAAATAGCAGGACGACTTTCGCCCCCGCCGTACCTCAATGCGCCGCGGTGTCCGCAACCTTCGGTTTTGTAGCCGGTGCTTCGCTGTGCAAAGACGGCACCACGGTCTGCGCTGGCGCCGGGGTCAAGTCGAAGAATCCGGTCAAATCCACATGTCCGGCGAGGGTTTCCGTCTCCTGTCCGTGGATCAGAACCTTCAGCCGGCGAAGCGAAGGCACGTTGTTCTGCAGGGTCTCGACGATCGAATCGACTGCGGTTTGTTCGCTGGCGATACCGGACGGAATCTCCGTCACCAGCGCGTCCGAAAAATCCGCGATGGCCGTGCCGTCGGGAAGCACATAAAAACCGAGGAGCGTCGTGTCGGCGGGGAGGGTGCGCTGGTCGGGGGTCGGCGGATTCGCGATCAACTCGTTCAGCACTTGCTTCGACCGTTCGACGGGATCAGCGGACAACGGCAGCTCGACGGTCACGGGCGCGAGTTGATCGGGACCAGCAGCCCAGAAGATCTTCGCTTGCACTGTAACGTCGGTTGGCGTCGCGATGGGAGCGGCAAGAACTGCCCGGCGGGCCTGCTCGTCGCTGTTCGGATTTTCTGAAAGATGTTTCATACGCTCGTGCAGCCCGCCCAGACTCGCGAGCCCGAGCAGCACCGCGACCGCCAGAATGCCAAGCGCGATTTTCAGATTGCGCGGCATCAGTTCGCCTTTGGAGACGTGGTCGCCCGGAACGCCTCGAGTCCACGTGCAATCGAAACCGCCAGGGGCGCCGCCAATGCCGTTAGCGTATTCGGATCTTGCACCGAAACGCTCGATATTTCGATCGCGACGGCGGGGGCATCTACCGAACGCAGTTCTCGGACGGCTGCCGCGCCCGCCGTCGTGGGTGAACCACTGAATCTTTGCGCGAGTTGCGCTTGCAGCGTGTCGGCGAGGCTGTGAC
>Ga0335072_10014535_pt1 | contig 11182 bp, 12 predicted proteins | sample Lox_Sample_21_FD_206725 | JGI IMG/M metagenome (GOLD analysis project Ga0335072, IMG submission 206725) | Soil microbial communities from Loxahatchee National Wildlife Refuge, Florida, United States - Lox_Sample_2.1 | ecosystem: Environmental > Terrestrial > Soil > Wetlands | place: USA... | reverse complement strand
CTCCTATTCTCGGGGCCACGGCCCAACGGTATTCACGAATTCTGCCTATCGCATGCATCTCGCAACCTTAATGGCGCCTTACTGACCGGACCCCTGTAATGTTTTGCTTCAAGCCAATTTCCCCCCCACCACGGGTTTACCGCATCCACGTCTTACTACCAAGGTTCTCCCTCCAGTAATCAGACGCGCAAGGCGGAAGGCGGCCGCCGAGTCGGCGGTGTGAAGGGTCACTGACCCGAGCAGGGGGCCAGCCCACCTTGATTGCTAATTGCGGAAGGCGGAGCCGTACTCCTGCCGTTTGACTGGCTCGCTCGCAAAGCTCGCACGGAAGTTTGGGTCGCCGAGGGCGCTCCGGGGGGCTGCTTGCTGGGCACCCACAAGGCTGATGGGGGGGAGCTGACTGTGTGCATCCCCCCTGGCTATTGGTATATTTAAGACTCCCTTGAATATCGTCGTAGATTTTTGGTTTTCGACTTATCTCTCAGCTCTGGTCGGCCACCGCCGACGCTGAGATTGAATTTGCCGCTGAGGACGCGGCATGACATGGCATGGCGGGGGCTTGGGAACATGATGGCTTAGATCATGAGGATGGATGACTTGCTTTGTTTCAATCGCCGATGAGATAATGTCTTGTTCCGAATGTTATGAGAGTTGCATGTAATACACGCTATTCAGTAGGGGGTGCATTTTCGAGACCGGATCTTGGAATCGGATGGATTAGGAGTGAGATCGCTTGTGACAGCTTGGCTTGATCGGGTGTACGGATCAGATGCCATACGTCTCGGACCCGTTCGGCGGTCGTAGGATGGGTTGGATGTGTCACATGCTGACTGCCGTGTCTTTGTTGCCTGAAAATCGATTTTATGCCTTAGGCTAACAGCTGAACAGTACAACCCTGTGACTACAAAGTGGGTTTCAAAGAGGAGGAACTCAAGTGACGTTGGTCACAAGAGCTGCCCAAAACTGGAAGCGAGCAAATACAAATACTCTCGAAAGAATAGAAACTGCGTCCCCAGCAATTTTAAGGGACCGCGGGCAAAGTACTCCTCTTTGGCCAAGATCGTTACACACGGATATGATTCGGATATCTCGGCTTTGTTTAAGAGCTCAGCAAGCAAAAATATAATAGGTTTACATTCATGCAGGTCGTTTGAAGACTTGACTCGAGAACGATGAATATGCAGAGGAAATGGCGTCTCTTACGGTCTATTTGGAACTAGCATGACTTCAGGAAGGTCGTCCCTTTATCCTCATTGTATATCCTATCGGAGGCGAACTTCCAAAGCATATTTTCAAATAGGTGTAGTAATTGTACTGGAACAATAGTCAAAGAAGTTGACTTTCTAAGGGAAATGGTACTTTCAATGGTAGGAGAGTGGCTACTATTGAATATATACTCTTAGTGGCTTAGGATAGTGATAGAAGCAGCAAAAGAGCTCAATAAATCAACTGTTGTATTGACGTCCTTAGGTAATTAGCATCGAGAGAGCTAATAGGAGAAACCTTGAAGCGAACCCTAATCGGCTCAGGTTCGATTAGACATCTAACTCTCTAGGGAGCACGCCCGGGGCTACTATAACTGTGTTAACGTCCTTCGAGCCAAGTACAGCATTTGCTAATTATAATTCAATCAAGGGAACAGCAGTATAAGTAAAACATAGATTCTCATTATTTTATTCCTAAGCCGTTATTCTAGATATTTCTTCTATTTCACCGATTTTTTTTAAAAAATCCAATATCTATCAATCGGCGTGCATTCCGGCTCTACATCAGGGCTACGCCGTAGCTGAGACCACGCCTCCTTATTTCACATTCTTTGAGCAGGGCTTTTCCCCAGCCCCAGCATTTAATCCCCTCACTGAGAACATCCCCTTCCACCAAATATGCAACAACATCGCGCGACCCATCCTCGCAGACACGAACATTTTTATTGAACAGAACCGGCATCCTGCTTCACCAACACCCGCTCAAACTTCAACCAATGCACTCTCGAGTTCAGGTGGCCCACAGACCTCATCGTACAAGGCGATGCTGTCAACCCCAACTTCGTCCAAGTAATCTTCCAGCTCTTCAGCTCCCTCGATCCCCACCTCAACACCAGCGCTCTCGTACATCGAGTCGACAAAAACAGCAAGAATGGCACTTTCTTCGCAGCCAATCTGACAGGTGCCCAGGAGGACGAGTTCAACGTCGTCTCTACGGTGTGCAGCAGGAACCTTTTCTACGGCTTCTTGATCGGCCTGGGGTTTTCGCATGTTATAAATCCGCTGCAGCTGGCCTCGGTGTTGTTTCAAACAGGGGTACGACGGGCATGATGCTTGAGGCCGTCGAATAGATCTTTATTGAGCTAGAAGTTGAGCTTGATGAATTGCTGGGCTTGTGTATGATTTGCAGAGCTTTGGATCTTTCTATACAAGTTTGCTTTTGTCTTAATCCTGCTTCTTATTGCATGGCAACGTGACCTGGAATGAAATATTGTCTGTTGACTGCGGTCAGGTAGCCGACCCGTGAAAGCCGTCTAGCATAATAGTCAACACAAGAGTCTCTCGATATTTGATAATGACGCTAAGATCTGCTTCTAATCCTTTTGGAGTGAAGATTATCTTAAATTCCCGTTAAGCACAATTCCATTGTCATATGGGCATAACATACTCCATAAACCCATATATGATACAGTCCCATGCTCTGCAACGCCGATTTCAGGCCAGCTCACCTATATACTAAGCACTCCCCTCCTGACATAAAACTCTCCACAAAGCCTTCCTCAAGCCAAACCCTCACAGCTCCTCAACTTTAAGCACATACAACCCCTCCTTCTCCACCCTCCCCTCGCTACCCTTCTCCACCTCGTCAATCATCTCCTCCAAATCCCTCTCCGCATCCACATACAACCCGCTAAGACACCTCGCCCTAGGATCCGCCGCCAGCGCCACAAAAGTGCCACTCGCCAACCCCGCACCACACCAGCCATCCTGCATCGCCTCCTGAATCCGACTCGTCAGCTCGCTCTGAATGCGCGGCTCGAGCGCAAAATGGCTGCTCTCAACTTTCGCTTCTGGATCGTGCAGATGCGACGCGACCATGCCCGGGTGCACGACGTAGCTGTAGATGCCTTTGGGCAGGACTTCGTCGTTGAGGCCGTGGTGGAAGCGGATTATTGCGCTTTGCGTCACGGAGGAGGAGGTTGTGAAGGGGATGTGTTTAGCGCCGGAGCGGAAGGTTGTACTGATTATTGTCCCGGTGGAGCGCGCGAGCATGTGGGGGAGCACGGCGTGGATGAGGGCTATTGGGGTGCGGAGGTTGGCTTCTAGGCAGGCCCACCAGTCGGTGAGGAAGTTGGAGATGTGCGGAAAGGAGGCGAGGGTTTGGCCTGAGGTTATGTTTAGGAGGATGGAGATGGGGCCGATAGTTTGTTCAATGTATTGGATGAGGCGTGGGGGGACGGTTGGGTCGTTGAGGTCGACGGGGATGCCGTGGGATGGCGTGTTGTATCGCGTTTTGATATCTGAAATGAGGGGCTGCAGTTGTTCTGCTGTTCGCGCGGTGCAGACTACTATTGCTCCACAGGATGCAAAGTCGAGTGCGGAAGCCCGCCCAATGCCACGATGAGCATTGGTGATGAGGGCAATCTTGCCAGTGAGGGCCCCGCGAAATCTATATGGGTCGATGAAAGGATAGGTGTCACGGCGTTTGGTAAGGGTCGAACCATGAAAAAAGGCCTCCTGAGGAACCGGTGACATGGTAGGAAGCCAATGATGCAATGTATCCCGAGCAATTGGCTATTGAATTGGAGGTTAAAGGTTCTCAAATCGAAATTCCACTTACATAAATCAAGGGATGACTTTTGATAACTGCAAGGCTACGAGGCATGTACGACTCTTAGATATAGGAGAAGCGGCTCACCTTGATGGCCTTGTACTCGAGGCTGCACATGGGTATCGACGGTCCATGTAACTTGAGCTGTGGTGCCACGCATAAAACTGTCCATCCGGCGTCCGAAGGCCGTCCGACGCGGATGAACCATATTCCGTATTATAATGACGGCGACGAGTAAAGGACAGATACGTGTGAACGGACCCCATGGTCACTGCATGTCCGAAATGATTGTCCAATTGCAATGGGACTAGAATACAAGTATAAATGGGAAACTTATATACCTGTCCAGAAGCATTCAAGCTCGTGCCCTCTCAGAGAGCAACCAAAGAGTCGTTGACTGCACCAAAATGCTCTTGCATATCTTACAGATAATATTTCTATAGAATGCCCGAATACAAGCCTTCTGAACGCCGCCCGTATGCTCTGACTTGATATACTATAAAATCTAGACCTAAAACTCGAGCAATATTTAGATAGCACCTAAGTCCTTTAGCGCGCTAGCGAGTCGTCTATAGTCTCTCAGGAGTTCTAAAACCTCACTGATTCTTAAGTCCCCCGGGTTTGACACTTCCATGAAGCGTTTGATGGGAGGGGCCACTTTTATTTGTTCTTTTGGTGGTAGAGATGATGCTAGATCGGGGAATGCCTAGATATATGAGCAATTGCATAACTAGAAAGGGGCATGATATACCCACTGTGGTCAGATCTGCAATCCCTCCATCAGGGACGCTTTTCGGTATAGCAGCTGGAGCGGGAGCGGCGCTCCGCCCAAAACCCCGCATCATGCCCATTCCTGCAATACGGCTCATAGGATTGAACGTATTCCCCAAATTACGCATCGACTCTAGTGGGCTTGCGGCTGTCAGAGCTGCGGCGCTGAGCGGAGAGGCGCTTTTCTCCTTCATATCTTCTGCAAAGGCGACTTTCTTGCCGCTACTAGAGCTTCGAACGCTGTCCGCACTGTGATCACGAGCTGGTCTGCGTCCACCAATTAAGCTCAGTACCTTGTCATCAGGTTTGCTTGGTGCTTCGGCTCCTCGAGTATCTGCAGTGTCTTCTGGACTGTGCATTGAACTTGCACCGCTCACAGATCCCTCCTCTTCTTGCAGTGGTGGGGTCCCCACAAGCTTTCGGGCATCGTCTAGGGTTTTTGGGACTATAATGCCGCCCTCTTGCTCATCAGGACTGCCGTCTTGCCGTTCCTTAAGCTTACCTACGAGGAATTTATAACTCTCCCCTAAGCTGTTACCAATGGTCTTAAATCCTTGATCGGCCGTGTTGAGTACTGCATCACCAGCGGCGCCAAGAGCATGAGCTGGTGGCTGGAATAAGTCACTAAATCGACGATTGTGCGCCTGGATCGCTGGGCGAAGTGAATTGGGCGATGGCCCTGACTTTATAGGTGCCGAAGTTTCAGAACCCACTGAGCTTATTGCCGCGGGGCTCAAAGTAGGAGTAGAAAGCTTCGGAAAGGGCATCAGGTTCGACTTTTCGATGATGGGTGTAGATGGCCGACTGTTGGACTTGGGAGGACCGGAAAGGGCTTCATCGGCTCTAAGGCTAGCCAAATCAACAGTCTCGAGAAATGTGATGGCAGCTTCCAGATTTGTGAGACAGTATGCAGCTTCTCCATCTATCTTACTTTCAGATCTGAATCTCTGAATGAAATACAAATTGCTGATGACGTTTGTCCCTTCGATCGGTGACGTAATCAGCGTATAAATTAGCATAGGCATAATCTCGTCTGCAGAAGATGACGGATGGAAATGCGATAAAGTATCCACAATGGCTTTGTGAGCGGCTTTGAGATGCTGCAGCTTCCCAAGCGGGTACTTCATGTCATTCATTCCCAAGAGTTCTTCTCTTGCCTCATCAAGCCATCTTCGGACTTCCTGCTCTTTGTCATCATCGGAGTTTTCATCACTGATATCAATCCCAAGATCGGCTAAACCAATGCCAACAACAGCCAACGCAGCAGCCTTAGAGCGCAGCTTGTCATCTTGTGCTTCGTCTTGCGTGCTTCTATGCCGCCATATCCTGTCATATATGCCCTCACATACTCGCTTCTCGACGGCCTCTTCTAGTGCAACACGTTTTTGTTCAAGCACTTTCCGAGCCCGCTTTCTATCGGCAATCTCTTCAGCGGTAAGCATTTGTTGCTCTGAATCTTTTCGCTCGGGAGATATCTTAGGGCGGTCCTTGTTGCCAATTGATGCTGCTTTTGCTCTTATCTTGTTGGCGGCAGAGCTTCGTGATGACACGGAGGAGGGTGAGCTCTCGCGATGCTGCTTTGACGAAAGAGCAGAGATATGGGTATTTATATGAGTCGCCGAAAGGCTATAAAATTCTTGGAAAAGCGTCGACAGCTTGTCTATCGTAGGCGGAGTCGGATGAACTTTTGCAGATAATGACTCGACGAAGCTAACATTCAATTAACAGAGGTCCTCCAAAATGACGCTTCTAGTACTAACCTATCCGTGAGGGCTTTCAACTCTATGGGGAGCTCATCAAATTCTGTAGGAGAATGACTCATTGTCTCTTCTGCACCATCATTCTTCTTGTCTACCCGAGAGCCATTATCAAAGACATCCGGGTGAGATGCAGGTCTGTCATTCTCTGATACATGTCCTTTCTCTAATGACGGTCTCTCTGGGATGCCAACACTTTGGATTGTATTTGCCCTTGAACTTCTGGTTGAAGACCCTGGACTGGCTGGTTCGATCCGAGAGAAGGATTTGGAAGCATGAGAGCGTGATCTTGGACTCTCGGATTTACTGGTGCTCGAGGAGGCCATGATCTCTTCTGCTGAATTCATTAATAGCATATTAGCATACTGTGGCATCTCCAAATAATTGGAAGGTAGAATTACCCAGCAATTTCTGTCTGAAGAGTCGCGCATGAAGTCAAAAGGCTTCCAAACTCGGTCGAAGCGGATGACTGTTAACGAAACGGAAGTGGACAGGTGGAGCAACAAAGCAGAGCCTACGAATTACGGCCACATCTGATTAAAGTTCGTGTTCATGTCAAAGGGCTCGAGAAGCCGGCTATCCCGAAAGATCCGTCTTCTTCTACCTTAAATTCCGAAGTAAATAGAGAGAGCCTCGTCATCTTATGCGAGGTTGGCACGGATGGACGGTGGAGTAAGGTACCGCGTTAATCGCGCCTGATAAGGGGTCTCAGCTAAGATAACATCTATTTACAGAACAACGACAGCTTGAGGTTCTTCTGTTTGAAGAGAAATTTTTGTGAAAATTCTAAAGAGCGAATCTACTGATTACGTTTTATCAAGAAATTGAAAAGGTTTTGGTCAGGCAAACATGCCTCTCCTCCTTGCGTATAAGAACACGTGCCCGCCAACGCAAATCCACGACTTGTGACGCAACTTTTGCTGGGTTTAGCGCTTGTTGCCCGCAGCACATGCTCGTGACGAAATCATCGCCCATCCTCCTCTTCTGCAACCTGTAAATCTAAGTTTCCTTGCCGTTAGCAGCTGTTCTGCTACGACGTCTACAGTTTCTTTTATGTACTATGGCTCCTCAGCATGAGCCTTATCCAAACTGCCCATCTGCTGGTAGAGTAACAACACGTTTATTGTTGTCGTTACTGGCCTTAGCCTCCCCCATCACAGCAGGCCTCAACAAGCCTGCAGTCCTTCAAGATGCCGCCAGTCTTGATGGACTCCCATTAGTGGGTCCGGGACCAGTATACTCAACTCCAGGAAATCAGGTCCCTCACGAAAGGACCCATCGCTTTGTATTTATTTCCACCCCCAAAACAGAAAACCATTACTGATGACGCGCTCCGAACAGACACTTCGCAACATCTTCCATCACGGCACATATTTATATCCATCCTTGCATCGAAGAAAAGATGTTTCGGGAATAGACACGTCATTATGGACGCAAGCCGAAGATGGATTTGTTATTTCACAGGACTCCGCGCCAATTGTTGCTCGGAGCATGTCTACCAAGATAGAACGTCTTGTAGACCGAAGGCCATCGGTGGTAGATCCTATGGTTGCTGCGGCGCGAGAGCAAGGGGAGCTGTGGACGTTGTCAGCGTCCGCTTGGACTGTGGATGATGTTCCCGGACCGAATATCACTGATAAGGAAACCATCTTAGCCTTTGGTAGGATGGCAGCCAATGCCTACATTGAAGTGCCTGGTACCGAGGACTGGGAAGATATTCACGATGGCGGATTTGATAGTGGTGCTCATTTCGGCTGGCAGGGAGATGGGCTTCGAGGTCATGTGTTTGCTGACGAGGATAACTCCACAATTGTCATATCCTTGAAAGGCACTTCTTTAGCTCTGTGGGATGGTGCAGAGACCACTACAAATGACAAGGAAAACGACAATCTATTTTTCAGTTGCTGTTGCGCCCAGCAAGGACAACTCACATGGCGCAAGGTCTGCGATTGTGCCTCAGGGACCTACACATGTAACAACACTTGCCTGGTAAAATCTCTGAGGAATGAGAACCGCTACTACCAAGCTGCCCTCCATCTATACTCGAATGTCACAGCGCTTTATCCGAATTCGAATGTTTGGGTTACGGGCCATTCACTTGGAGGTGCGGTTAGCAGTTTGCTAGGAATGACGTATGGTCTACCTACAGTCACTTTTGAAGCCCCAGGCGAAGCCTTAGCTGCGAAGAGACTAGGTCTTCCTGCTCCGCCAGGTTCTGATCCTGAAGCACCGCAAACAAGAGAGCATACTGGGATTTACCATATCGGACACACTGCAGACCCAATCTTTCTTGGGGTTTGTAACGGGGCAACTGGATCTTGCACGTACTATGGCTATGCCATGGAAACTGCTTGCCATTCCGGCTACGAATGTGTTTACGATGTCGCCACCGACAAGGGATGGAGGGTCGGTATCGGTACCCATAGGATTCGAGTCGTCATTGACGATGTTTTAAAAAAATACGAGACGGTTCCAGAATGTGTAACAACCCCCGAATGTACAGACTGTGCATTATGGAAGTATTTTGAGAGCAATAGCTCTGAAACAACAACCTCTTCAACGTCAACTTCGACGAAGACTAGGACGAGAACGGCAACATGCCAGACTCCTGGATGGTGGGGTTGCCTTGACGAAACTACAACCACATCTGATACCACAACAAGTAAGATTACAACAACCACGACGTCTTCGACTTCAACATGCAAAACGCCAGGCTGGTTCGGATGCTATGACAAGACTACCACCACAACGACAAGTGGGGCCTTCACGCCAACTCCTGACAAGAGTTCGCCAATTCCAACCACATCTTGCCAGTCGCCGGGATTTTGGGGGGGATGCAACGATCCTACGACAACGACAACGACAGCTCCTCCTCCCACGTCTACTACAGAATGTAAAACCCCTGGTTTGTTCTGGGGATGCAAGGATAAGACTTCTACCTCTACTATGTCGCATCCAATTACGGCTCCTCCAGTCCTACCTTCCAGCACTACGACGCCAAGTTCAACAAAACACCACAAGTGCACATCAAAAGCGTGGTTTGGGTTAGTATGTGCTGATCCGTCTCCAACCAGCACGGTCCCAAGCACACCGTCACCTACAGGAGAGTCTTCTCGTCGGCAGCAGTGCCGCCGACGAAGTTGGCTCGGATATTGTAAAGAGTGGGAAGATTTAGGTGAAGATCCTCTACAGGAAATTTAGATTGTATATACAAGCGTGGACTAGCAGTCCTTAGATGAGCTTTCATTTTCATGTCCATGGACTGGATCAGTGGGTGGTCGTTGGCAGGATCTTTCGGAGTTAGGTGGATGGTTGGCCGGAGCATAGCTTGAGCCAGCATCAGGTTGCATTGGAGACTCGTTACAGGTCAATTCAGAGAACCTTTATCACTTTTTTGGACTGAACTAGTATTAACAGAAACGAAATATTTTATTCATCCACCCATTCCGCCTTCTTCTTTTCCGCGAAGGCCTTCATCCCAATTTTCTGATCCTGACTGCCAAATAAACTATGGAAAACCCTTCTCTCATACTCCAACCCGTCGCGTAGCGGCAGATCCTGACTCTTATTCACCACCTCCTTCGCCGCCTGCACCGCAATTTTACTGTACCCGGCAATCGTCTCTGCTGTCGTCAAAGCACCCTCAATTAACTCATCCCAACTCGCAAAAGTCCTAGCCGCAACCCCCCACTGGTAAGCCTCGACCCCTGAGAACGATTTCCCCGTCAGAATCAGCTCCATCGCCCTACTCTTCCCCACCGCCCTCGTAAGTCTCTGACTGCCGCCGGCCCCCGTCACCGTCCCCAACTTGATCTCCGGCTGGCCGAAATTCGCCTTCTCGGTACAATACAGGATATCACACATGAGGGCCAGCTCGCAGCCGCCGCCGAGAGCATGTCCGGAGACGGCGGCTATCAGGGGCTTGGTCAGGAAGGTGGTGAGGTCGGACCAGTTCTGGATGAAGGAGGTGCTGTAGGCGGCCGAGAAGGTCAGAGGCGCCATTTCTTTGATGTCGGCACCGGCGGCGAAGGCACGCTCGGAGCCGGTCAGGATTATGGCGCGGATGGTGGGGGAGGACTCGAAGGTGCGGAGGGCGGTGTTGAGTTCATTGATGAGAGGGGAGCAGAGCGCGTTAAGGGCTTTGGGGCGGTTGATTGTTACTTTGCAAGATGAGTAGGGAAGATTTTGAGAGGATTGAAGAGGTTGTAATTACCTTGTCCGACGCCTGGTCTGGGCTCGGAGGTTTCTATGTATTCGTAGGAGTGGACGGGGGATGTGGAGAAAGGTTGTGCCATTCTTGGGAGCGTAGAGGGGCGGAATTGGGAGATTCTGGGTCTGATACACTTCAGTGTGTTCATTGTCGGCATGGGTTTCATGGTGACTCTCACTGCTGGTGTTGGTATACTGTATGTACAATAATTGTATCTCTTGATGTGGGACGTCAATGCTTCTGAATATCGATTCAAGCTCTACGTCAACCGAAACTAACCGAGGGGGAGCTCCAGGTACCGAGCCGGCTTTCATCGTTTACGAACCGTAAGATTATATCTTAGCTAAACTAGTTTAGTGAAAATATAGAGGGCTATAATATCGCTATTTCTGCAAGATCCAATGCTTAAAAGGTTGGTCAAATGGAGAAGTAGAGAAAATGATTAGCACTAGGGATTTGCAGGCCGCCAAGGCGGCCTGGCGGCCTGGGCGGCCTGTCGAAAATTTAATTGTATTCTTTTAAAGTCGTAGAGGCCTCAGGCCATAAGAAAATACATCACGTGACCAAAACTCCTTTGTTTACCTATAGCTAGAACTTCACCTTTCAACTCCCTTCTTTTAATCTACAA
>Ga0335072_10014534_pt1 | contig 11183 bp, 11 predicted proteins | sample Lox_Sample_21_FD_206725 | JGI IMG/M metagenome (GOLD analysis project Ga0335072, IMG submission 206725) | Soil microbial communities from Loxahatchee National Wildlife Refuge, Florida, United States - Lox_Sample_2.1 | ecosystem: Environmental > Terrestrial > Soil > Wetlands | place: USA... | reverse complement strand
CCCCGGAACCCACCCGCCGGGGACGACAGCACCACCCTCAGGAAGGGACAGACACATGCTGGCCTCATGGGTGGCCTGCGTGACCGCAGCCGCTAATCCCGCATAACCGCCAGCGAGGAAGAGCATCGTGGGGTCTGCGGCCGCCCGGATCCTGGCCGCCGTGGCGGCGCTGGCACTGCTCCCGCTGAGCGCGTGCACCGGGTCCGTCTCGGTTGAGGCCACGGCCGGGGGAGCGACTGCTACCCCAGCTGCGAGAGGCCCCGTCTCCACGGGGATTGCCAGCCGCCCGCCGATCACGGCGCAGCCGCGCTCGTGGTGGCATCCCACGGATTCCGGGCCGAACGACGGGCCGGAGTTCCAGTGGGAGCTAGATCATCCACTGAACGTCACCCTGGTGTCGGACACCGGGAGCGGGGCGGTGAACTCCCAGGGCATGCGTTCGGGCGCCACCACCGTCTACGACATCGACGCCATTATGAACCCGGCCCCCACCGTCACTGCCCTGCACAAGCTGGGTGACCGCGCTATCTGCTACATCGAGGTCGGCGCGGCCGGGAACTATTACCCGGCGGGCGAGGAGCACCTGAAGGCCACCTATTACCAGCAGCTCAGCCAGGCGCACGACCTGGGCGCGGCGATGCCCGGGTATCCGGAGCGCTACCTGAACGTCAATGCGGCCTCAACGCTGGTGATCATCAAGGCAATGATCCGCCAGCAGTGCGCGGCCAAGGGGTTCGACGCTGTCGAGCCGGACATTGACGACTCCTACACGGACGCGACCGGCTTCCCGATCAGCGAGGCGGACGACATCCGGTATGACCTGGCGCTGGCCGCCTACGCGCACAGCCTCGGGCTGGCCTGGGGACAGAAGAACGGCGACAACGACCCGGCGTTCTCCCTGGCGCTAGAGCCGCATACCGACTTCCTGCTGGATGAGGAGTGCGACTACTTCCAGACGTGCGGCATCGTCGCGCCGCCCTACACCCGGGCCGGGAAACTCGTGCTTGTCGCTGAGTACACCGAGGACTGGGGGCCAGGCGTGGCCGCGGACCTGTCAAGGTTCTGCCCGGCCGATGCCGCGAGCCACATCGACGGGACGCTGTTCACCATGGCCCTAGCCGGGCAGCGTAACCCCTGTCACTAGCACGACGCGATGATCGAGTCCTCACCGGCCCAGTAGCCCGGCATGGACCCGTATGGGTTGGCACCGGAATGGCCAGTCACGTAGACGTAGCCGACGTTCCGTCGCCGGGCGGCGTTGAAGGCCTCGGGCAGCAGGGTGGCGGGCGCTCCGTAGACGAGGGCGGCGAACCTGGCCGGCGGGTAGGCCTTGGCCCACCGGGGAACGCTGAGCGCGGCGAACTGCGCGTAGCTGCCCTCGAAGGTCACGACGATATCCCCCACGGACATGTACGACGGGGCCGGGTAGTCGCCCGGGTTGAGGATCACGGCCGAGCCGGGGATCGCCTGGCGGATGCCGGCCGACAGCTTCCGGTAGTAAGCGAGGGCGCTGGGGCTACTTGACACCCGGTCGAGGAAGATGTCGCTCACGCCGTACCAGGACTTGTAGTGCCGGATGTCGGCCTCGACCGCCGCGATGGGGCGCCGCCCGTAGTCCGTGTCGGCGTACCCGGCCAGCATGATCCCGGCGGCCCGGGCGCGCCGGGTCACCGCCTGGTAGTTCCGGTCCGGCGCCGGTCCGGCGCCGGAGCTTGTCACGTCCATGATCATGATCCGTGGCGGCGGCTTGCTGCCGATCGCCTCGGACCAGCCAGCCCCCGGGTAGAAGTAGGCGGGGATGAGCGCCTGCTGGCAGGTGGGCCCGGACGAGATGAGCACGCCCGTGACGACGCCACCGGCCGCCAGCGCGATCACCAGGGCCACCGTCAGGCGCCGGCGCGGCGCCAGGCGCCGGCGCGCCGCAAGCACAAGCCGGCCGAGCCCGGCGGGAAGCGGGCTAGGCGTCTGGCGTGCCGAGTATCGCGGCGCCACGCGGTAACTGCGTCGCGGCGGCGATCTCCCCGGCGGGCAGGCCATCCCACGGGTTGTCTCCGCCGCGGTCAGTGACGTAGGCGCAGCCCGCGTGCCGGCGAGCGGCCAGCCACATGGCGTCCGCCCGTACCGCCGTTGGCACCGAATGCATCAGGTGGAAGAACTGCTCGGCCGGGCGCGACCTTACCCAGCGAGGAACGCCAAGTTCCACGTAGGAACTCCACGATCCCTCGAAGGTGCCCAGCAGGTCCGCATGGTCGGCGTAGGCCTCGACCGGGTGCGCGCCGTGGTTCAGGGCGATGAGGCGCGCCCCGGCATCCCGCGCCCGCCCCGCCAGTTCAGCGTAGTGACTCAGCTGTTGCGGGCCCGTCGCGGAACGGTCGAAGAACACGCCGTCAACGTGATACCAGTCGAGGTGCGAGCGCAGGTCGGACATCACCTCGTCCACGGTCCGCTGCCCGTAGTTGGTGTCGACATACCCGCAAACCGTGACCCCGGCCGCGCGCAACCGGTTCACCGCGGGGAGGCAGGCCTGGTCCAGCTCGCGGCCTGGCCCGTTCGCCAGGTTGAGGACGACTGCCCTGATCCGCGCCGCATTCCACGCCAGCCACTGCCACTCAAGCGGGTGCGTGACGGGATGGAAGTACGCGGGGACGAACAGCCGCAGCCCGTCCAGCGCCGCGTCCTCAGGAGGATAGTTGGTCACTGGCTTGCCTTCCACAGAGCGACGAGCGAGGCGGTGAGGTCACGGCATGGCTTCCAGCCCAGATCCTCGATTGCGCACGTTATGTCAGCTTCCTGCCACGATACATCCGCCGTGCGCGGTGATCCACCCGAATCCTCGTAAACACCGCCAGTCCAGCCGGTGATCGCGAGCATCTGGTTGACCAGTGCCCGGGCCGGCACCGCGTGCCCGGTGCCGATGTTGAGCACGTGGTGCCGCAGCGCGGGGACGGTGGCCGCCGCGACGATGGCGTCGGCGACGTCACGCACGTCGATGAAGTCCCGCGCGGCATCGGTCGGGCCGAGGTGAATGTCGCCCCCGTCCCGCAGCGCCTGGCGCAGTTGCGCGGCGAGCCTGCCCGGCAGGCTGCCCGCCGGCGCGCCCGGCCCGACTGGGTTGAAAACTCGCAGTACCGCGGCGTCGAGCCCGGCCGCGACGGCAAGCTCTACTAGGTGAGTGCCGGCTAGCTTGGTCGCCCCGTACAGCGCGATCGGCCGGGGGACGGTCTGCTCGGTGGCCGGGACGCCCGGGGGGCCGGCGCCGTACTCGGCGGCCGATCCCAGGTGGACCAGCCGGGCGCGTGACCTCGCGCTCAGCATGGCCTTGACCAGGTTGTAAACGCTGGTCACGTTACCTGCCAAGAGCTGCGCGGGGTCCCCGGCGGTGGGGGGGGGGGCGGGGGGGCGCCCCGGCAAGGTCGGCGTGCACGTGACCGGGCAGCCCATCGAGGGGGGACCGGCCCGCGGTCACCACCTCCAGGCCCGCGGCCAATGCCTGGCCGTGCACGTGCGCGCCGATGAACCCGCCCGCACCGATGACCAGCAGGCGCATGAGCTAGGCCTCCTTCAGCAGGCTTCCCCGGATCAGTCCGAAGTCGGCGTTGGCCTGGTCGTAGTCTTCCGGGCGCCCGATGTCGAACCAGTACCCGTCGAAGGCGTACTCATGTGGTGGCGTGTCCTGGGCCAGCATGTCCAGCACCAGCTCGTCGAAGCCGAACGGCAGCCCCGGCGTGTACCGGGCCAGGATCTCCCGCGAGCAGGCATACACGCCCATGCTGACCCGGTAGTCGAAGGCGGGTTTTTCGGTGAAGTCGACGACCTGGCCGTTGCGGGTGGTCAGGACCCCGTAGTCGATCTTCACCTTGCGCGGGTAGGTGGCGATGGTAAGGGCCGCCGCCGTCTCCTGGTGATGGCGCATCAGGTCCCCGTAGTCAAGGTCGGTGAGGACGTCGCCGTTCATGATCAGGAACTCGCTGGGCAGCCGGTCCAGGATCCGCAGCACCGGTCCTATCGTGCCGAGCGGGACGTCCTCCGGGTCGGTGTAGTCGATGCGCATTCCCCACCGGCTGCCATCACCAATGTAGGACTGGATTAGGTTGCCGAAGTGGCCGATCGCTAGCGTCACCCGGTCGAACCCGGACCGGGCTAGCTGGTAGAGCGCGATCTCCATGATCGAGTGCTCTTCGCCGATGGGCACGAGCGGCTTGGGAAGCCGGGTGGTGTAGGGGCGGAGCCTGATGCCTTTTCCGCCCGCGAGAATGACTGCGTGCACAATGCCTCCGTCGCTATTAGCTGTACAAGCCGTTACTGGCTGTACTCATTGGGGTTGTATAGGGCAAGATTTGCTGGCTGACGGAACCATTGGATGGTTTCGTGTAGGCCTTGGTCGCGGGTGTGGCGTGGTTGCCAGCCGATGCGGTCGCGGAGCTTGGTGGCGTCGCAGACGAGCCGCATGACTTCGGAGTCCTTGGGGCGCAGGCGCTGGGGGTCTTCGATGATGTCGGCGGGGACGCCCATCATGGCGGCGATGTCCTCGGCGAGCTGGCCGATCGCGACGTCGTCGCCGGGGCCGACGTTGAACAGCTCGCCCAGCACGGCCGAGGCGGGGGCCTGGCCCAGGTCGGCGAACGCGGCGGCGGTGTCGGTGACGTAGGAGAAGTCCCGGGTCGGGGCCAGGGCGCCGAGCTTGAGCTGGCGGGAGCCGGCGGCGAGCTGGATGATGATGGCCGGGATGACGGCGCGGGCGGACTGGCGGGGGCCGAAGGTGTTGAACGGCCGCAGCGTCACCACCGGCGTCCCGAAGCTGAGGTAGTAGGACTCGGCCAGCTTGTCGGCGGCGATCTTGGACGCCGCGTAGGGCGACTGGGCCTGCAGCACGTGCGCCTCGCTGATCGGCACGGTGCGCGCGGTCCCGTAGGTCTCGCTGGTCGAGGTGTGCACCAGCCGCGGCGTCCGGCAGGCCCGGACCGCCTCCAGCACGTGCAGCGTGCCGATCACGTTGGTGTCCACGAACGACCGCGGCGCGCTGTAGGAATACGGGACCGACCCCAGCGCCGCCAGGTGGTAGACCACCGACGCGCCCTCCACCACCTGCCGCACCGACGCCGGATCGCGCACGTCGCCGAACACCACCTCGACCTGGTCCCGCACCTCCGGCGCCAGCACGTCCAGCCAGCCGCACGAGTTGTGCATGTTGTACAACACCATCGCCCGGACCCGGAACCCCCGGCCCACCAGCGTCTCCACCAGGTGCGACCCAATGAACCCCTCGGAGCCAGTCACCGCGACCAGCTCTTCCTGCTCTGACATGTTCCCCCTTTTGTTGATCACCATTGACCCGGGCCGCCTACAGCGCATGGCGGACCGCGCTTCCCATGTGGACGGCCGAGTACCCGGCTAGCACGCCGAGCAGTGCGGTGGACGAGGCGACCTGGCCGGGCACCCCAAGGCCACGCCACAGCACCTCGAAGGCCAGCGCCGCCGCGCAGGCGGCCACCGGCAGGCCACGGATACCGAACGCCTGCAGCACCAGCGCCAGGAACATCGCCCCGCCGAGCGCCAGGTACGCGCCGGACTCGGGCAGCACGGCCCACAGCGGCTGGACGAGCCGGGCCGCCTCGGCGATCGTGACCGCGATAGCGATCAGGGCCGCGCTGATGAGCAGGTACTGCGCCAGGGCGGCCAGCAGCGCCAGCCGTGCCCGGATGGCGAACGCCGTGACCGACTGGGTCTGTCGCAGCAGGTGCTGCGTCCGTCGCCGGAACCAGACAAGCAGCCATTCCGCCGCGCCCATGCTCAACGCCAGTGGCAGCGACGCGAGCACCGCGCCAGTGTTGGCAGCGTGGTGGCCAGGCAGGCCAGCGGCGGCCGGGAATGCCAGCAGTCCTGCCGCTACCAGCCCGAACCCGGCACTGGGCAGCATGCCCCACAGCTCAGCGGCGATGATGAGGCGGCCCGTCCCGCCCAGCCGGGCCTCCCGCCGTGCTCTTTTCATGGCCAGCCCGGCCACGAGCAGCGGGGTGACCGCCATGGCGGCCCAGGCCGCGTGGGCCAGGCCGGCGGGCCGCCCGAGGGCCAGGAACGCCGCGGCGCCCAGCACCCCGGGCGCCAGCCCGACGAGCAGCAGATGGTCAGCCCCGAGCACGAGCAGCACGGTGGCCCCCAGCATGTAGGCGCCCAGGCCGAATCCGAACACGAAGGCCGGGGGGCTGGCGTGCACGAAGAGCCTGCCGATGGCCAGGACGACGGCGACCCCGGCTAGTCCGGCGGCCATGCCTGCCTGCATGAGCATGGCCGACTGGCCAGGACCGGCCTGGCCGAGCCGCCGGTAGCCCAGGTAGGCGAGGGCCTGGCTCAGCGACCAGGAGGCGAGGAGCGCGAGGATCAGGGTGCGCACCACGTGCGGGCCCGTGAGCAGGCCAGCGGCAGCCGGGTAGCAGACCGCTGGCAGTCCGTACAGCAGGCCATGCAGCGCCGGGCGGAGCGCGTCGGACCGCCACGGATCAGGCTCGGCGGCCGGCTCAGCGGGACGGCGTGGCACTCGCAGGTACATTTCCCTGGCGAGGGCGAAGACGTGCGGCAGGCCGTACAGGCGGCGAGCCGCCTGATCGGTCAGGCCGTCGAATTCCAGGGCACTGGAGATCTCCAGCGGATCCACGGCAGATTCACACACGGCGGCGAACCGCTCGCACAGTTCGTCTAGGCCCTGGGGGCCGGCTGTCGTCGTTGGCGGACCGCCATCACCGGCCACTCCGCTCGCCGTCATCGAGCGTCCTCGGGCCGCAGCGGGGTGCCGGGCTGCGGCTCGGGCATGCCCTGGGCCAGTGCCGCGGCCACCGGGAGCGGACGGTGGCGGCCGAGGAATCCGTAGATCTCGTCGAACGCGCTGATGGCCGCGTCGACGGTGAAGTTCTCCAGGGCGCGGGTCCGGGCCGCCATCCCGAGGCGGTGCCGCAGCTCGCTGTCGCGCAGCAGGGCGAGGCAGGCCTGCGCCATGGGGGCCGGGCTGCGCGGGGGCACCACGATGCCGGTGTCGCCGACCGCTTCGGTGACCCCGCCGACGTTCGTGGCCACGCAGGCCCGGCCGCAGGTCATCGCCTCAATCAGGCTGTAGGGAAAGCCCTCGGAGACACTAGAGAGGACCACGATATTGCCCGCCGCGTAGGCGTCGCGGACGTTGTCGACCCGGCCCTCGAAGGTGGCCGCCTCGTCGATGCCCAGGCTGGCCGCCAGCGCCTGGCATCGTTGCCGGTACGCCTCACCTCCCGGCGGAGACGAGCCGAACAAGCGCAGCCGCGCGCCCGGCAGTTCGCGCACGACGATCGCGAACGAGCGCAGCAGGGTCTCCAGGTCCTTGATCGGGTCGATGCGGCCGAGCCAGGAGATCGTCGGGACTTCGGGCTCACCTTCCAGCGCCGGGAAGTGAGCCGGGTCCACCCCGTTGTACACGGTCCTGATCCGCGCCGGGTCAGCGCCGAGCAGCTCTTCCCAGCGGCGGTTATAAATGTTCCCGGGGGTAATCGCGGTCGCCTCGTGGTAGCCAAGCGTGCACAGGCGGCGCATGAAAGCCAGGTGAAGCGCCTTCACTGGCCACCGGTAGGGGCCGTCGCGGTTTTGCAGGTACTGCTCGCGCAGGTACACGCCGTGCTCGGTGACCATGACGGGCGTGCCGTATCGCCATTTCGCGGCCAGCGCGGGCAGGACCCCCAGGCCGTTGGCCACCGAGTGCGCGACGTCAGCCTGGGCCGGCGGGTGCGACAAAGGACGCAGGAAATGGTCGAGCAAGTGCAGTGCGGTGACCGCGTCATGCGTGGACGGCACGCTATGCGCCCGCCACCTGCCTGCCCAGGCATCGGTGAGCAGCCTGACGGTGGCCTCAGTGGCAAGGACCACGCCGCGATTACCGCGCCGGACGAACTCGAATAGCTCGCGCAGGACATCCGCGAAGCGGTCCTGTGCGGCGGCCGAAGTGTCAAGCAAGGAGTCAATAAGGTCGGCGGCGACGCGGCGGGGAAGCGCGCTTCGGAAGCCGCGCGCGGGCCGGGCGGCCGAGTCCCACAAGGTGATGGTGGACAGCGAGGTGACATTGCCAGGCAGTGGCCAGACAACCTGGTCGGCTGCCGACCCCGCGATCGCGACCAGGCTGAACGCGTGCTCGGGCAACCCGCGAACAAGCTGATCGCACCAGACGCTCACGCCACCGAACCCATGCGGGTAGGTGCCCTCAGTGATCATCGCGATCTTCATGCCGCCGGCTGGCCGCGCGCTCACGGGGCCGCGTTCCGCACGTGGGAACCGGATTCATTGTCGAGCCGCCTAGATGGCTGTCGGCTGGCCATCCGCGCGCAAGCCGGGCACGGCGCCGGGTATCCCAGGCGCCCGTGTGCATCGTGCCGCATGTCCCCCTCCGGACTCGGAATACACACCTATCCTTGACGTCCAATAAGGCCGTAGTTGGCCAGATCGGACGTTTCCCCCATTAGGCTAGGTGGCTCCAGGTCTTGCGGGTGACGCTGGACACCTGTACTGCTTCTGCCGTTATGAAGCTTTTACCTCTATAGCTGTACCAGTATCTGCGATGTTGCGAGTAATCGTGATGCCGGCCGGGGGCGCTTGTCCGGATTATCCCGGGTTCGCCCTGCTCTTCGCCCCGCTCTTCGCCCTGCTCATTCCGGGGTTCGTTCCCCCTATCCCCGTGGGGACAGCAGCATTCTAGTTGGGGATTCGTATGTCGGCAATGAGCGCGAAATATCCATGGCCAACCCGTGCGCAGCGACGGCCGCCGTCAGGTATACGGGCATTCCAGAAGGGCTGCGAAATCGATCGTTTTTGTCAGGCGCCAGGAAATACGTGCCATTTTCGGCGTTTTTTCCGCGACGCGGGTCATGGACCCCACTGACACCAGTGGCAACTTGAAGCTCACGAGGCAACTGTAACCTGGCAGGCAGGTCGCAGTACATAACTGGCCCGGCCGTGAGATGACGCGCACGAGGGTGCCCGGCGTGCGCAGCCGCACCAGTGCGTCCGGCGTCCGCGCCAGCGTCACCCGCTCGCTGACCAGGCGGTCCACTGGCGCGCGCCCGTGGATGAGGTGATCGACCGCGGTGCGGTAGGTCTCGTCGGAGAACGCGCACGCCCCGACCAGGTGCAGGCCCTCGCTGAGCATGCCGAACAACGGCAGGGGCGGGGCCTCGGGAGTGAGCGCCACCTCAACGACCGTCCCGCCGGGCTCGGTTACGCTCATCGCCTCAGTGAACGCCCCCGGCGCCGCCGAGCACTCAAGCACCGCCGCGAACTTCGCGCCCGATTCCCGCGCGTAGGCGCTGACGGACTTCTCGCGAGTGTCGAGCACGACGTCCGCTCCCACGCGGGCCGCCGTCTCGCGGCGGCCCGCGGACCGGCCGGCCGCGACGATCGGCCCGGCCCCGGCTAGCCGCAGCGCCATGACCGCGTACAGCCCGATCGGTCCGACCCCGTATACCAGTACCGGGTCGCCCGGGCCAATGGCCGCCAGCTTCACCGCCTGCAGGGCGACCGAGAACGGCTCCGCATGGCTCCCGGTCTCAATCGGCAGCCCGTCCGGGAGCGCGGCCAGTTGCCGCGCCGGCACCGCCACGTACTGGGCGTACGCGCCGGGCCGGGTGATCCCGATGTTGGGCGCGGCCTCGCAGCGGAAGGCCAGCCCGCGGGCGCAGATCCGGCACCGGCCGCAGGACCCCAGCGGTGAGGCCGCCACCGGCTGGCCCTCGTGCCACCCGGTGACCTCGCGGCCTAGCGACGCGATCCGGCCGCTGAACTCGTGCCCGAGGACTTGCCCGTCGGCTGCCTGCCCGTTTTGCAAGGCGTGCACGTCGGAGCCGCACAGTCCGCAGGCGTCCACCTCCACGACGACCTCATCGGGGGCGGGCACCGGATCGGGGACCTCGGCCACCTCCGCGGCGGTGTCACGGCATACAACGGCAAGCACTCGCTGCCTCACCGGCCCTTCGGGTCGCCGTGTTGTAGGTCAGTGCTCCACCCCCGAGCCTGATGCCAATGACCCGTCCCCGCAAGGGCGTATTGCCAGGTAAAACGTGAGATTATCGGAGCGGACACGCGGGGCACGCCGTCGTTGTGCCGCGCCACGGTTCATGCGAGACTGCGCCGCATGGGGGACAAGGTGACGAGGAGATCTAGCCTGGCCGCGATCGTGGCGACGGGATGCCTGGCCGGATGCCTGGCCAGCGCGAGCATGGGCGCGGGGGTTGCCCGCGCCGCGGCGGTCCGCGCCGGGTCGCCGGGACTGGCCGCGTCGCTCGACATGGCCCAGGTGCGCGGCCTGACCGCGCCGGGCAGCACGACGTGCGACCCGAGCCTGGACACCTACGACCGGACGCAGTTGTGCTGGCGAGCCGCCGCCACGGTAGCCGTCGTGCAGGGGGCGACGCGGGTCGGCACGGTCACGTTCGACCTGACCCACGACATGCAGCTGAGCCCGCGCGGCCGGGACTGGGCCGAGCGCATCACGATCAGCGCCGTGCAGGCCACGGGCGGAGTGGCCGGCATGACGATGACGCTGCGGGCCTCCTGCGCCAGCCCGTGCTCGGCGGCCGACCGCTTCCCGCAGGGCAAGCTCATCACCGACGGCCTGACCGGCGTCATCGACTACTCCGACGCCGTGGGGGCCGGGCAGGCAGACAGCACGCGAACCGTGTACCAGCTGTCGTTCGTCAAGCAGGGTGACGCGCCCATCGGGTTCACGTATCAGACGCCACTGAGCTACCGGTGCGACGACGCTCTTCCTGGCGTGCCCGCGGGGTGCGTGTTCCCCGCCTACACGCCTTACCTCAAGACACTAACGAGCCTGCCTGCCGTGGCAGACGATATCTATGCCGCGCAGAGCGGCCCCGGCCACTACGGGAGGACCGGGAGCGGGCACCCGCTGCACCGGGTCACCAGCCTCGCCACGCAGGCCGCGAACTACGCCGCCGTCTGCGCCCCCGCGGTCGTCGGCCCGCCGCCGGCCGGCCAGGCCTGTGACGAGTACCCCTTCCGCTCGGCGCGTGAGGGCGGCACCGCGGTCGGCAAGGCCAGCCGGGTCGCTGCCTGGGTTCCGGCGACCCAGGAGAGGGCGAAGAACTCCCGCATCGTGAGTTTCTACGACGCCAACCGCGTCCTGAACGACGATCCCTTCTGGGTCGTTCTGTAGG
>Ga0335072_10014533_pt1 | contig 11183 bp, 10 predicted proteins | sample Lox_Sample_21_FD_206725 | JGI IMG/M metagenome (GOLD analysis project Ga0335072, IMG submission 206725) | Soil microbial communities from Loxahatchee National Wildlife Refuge, Florida, United States - Lox_Sample_2.1 | ecosystem: Environmental > Terrestrial > Soil > Wetlands | place: USA... | reverse complement strand
CGGAGAGCCGGATGCGGGAGATCTGCCAGTCCGGTTCGGAGGGAGGGGGAGGCGGGACAACCGCTTCTCCCTACCCCTATTTCCCACGCTGATCGGGCGTCGTCGCGGCGAGGCCCGATCGGCGGTGCGTAGATGGCCGGGTCAAGCCCGGCCATGACGAGTTGTTTATTGTTAGAAGCGCAGCGACGAAGCAATCTCCTGCCTGACGAGCCGTCGAAGCCGGGCCCGCGGGAGATTGCTTCGTCGCTGCGCGCCTCGCAATGACATGGGGGCGACACACCGACTTCGCACATCAAGGCGAAGACACCGATTGACGGCCCCGCCTCCTTTGCCGCACCAGCGCCGGCGGCGCTGTCTATGACACCTCGCCACCCCTCGCTATGCTTGGCCGCGCAACCCGCACGTGAGCATTTCGGAGGGACGACGCCATGAAAATCACCAAAATCCAGTCCGACATCCTGCACATCCCGGAAGACGATCCGCTCGCCGACATGCCGGAGGACGTCAACCGCCTGCGTCCGATCGTGATACTGCGCATGCAGACGGATCAGGGGATCGAGGGCATTGGCCTCACCTTCTATGGCGGTGCGATGACCGGATCGTTGCGCGTCGCGGTCGATGAACTGGGCGCGCTGTGCATCGGCGAGGACCCGCTGCGCATCGAGGCGATTGTGCGCAAGCTGCGTCTGGCCGCGGGTGACTCCGTCGGCCCCGCTGGTGTGTTCACGCTGGCGCTGGCGGCGATCGACACCGCGCTGTGGGACATCAAGGGCAAGGCGCTCGACCAGCCACTGTGGAAACTGCTGGGCGGGACGCGCGATCGCGTGGCCACCTACGCGTCCGGTTCGCTGCGCCGCGGCCTGACCGATGCGCAGGCTGCCACCGCGGCGCGGCGATTGCTCGACAAGGGCTTCGTCGAGATGAAGACGCAGATGGCGCTGCCCGGCAATCCGTCGCCCACCGAGGAAGTGCGCCGCGTGCGCGTGGTGCGCGACGCGATCGGCCCCGACATCAAGCTGATGTGCGACATCAACCAGCGCTGGCGAGTGGAGCAAGCGATCGATATCGGCCACCGGGTGGCGGATGTGGGTTTGTTCTGGCTGGAGGACGTCACGACCTGTGACGACTATCAGGGCCTGGCGCGGGTCAACGCGGCGCTGTCCACGCCGATCGCCGGCGGCGAGTATTTGTGGGGCATCGCGCCATTCCGCCAGATGATCGAAGCGCGCTCGGTCGATTACATCATGATCGACCTGTGTCGCGTCGGCGGTCCGACGCAGTGGATGAAAGTCGCGGGCATGGCTGAAGCGTTCAACCTGCCGGTGGTCAGCCACGTGATGCCGGAGATGCACCTGCATCTGGTGGCGGCGGTCCCGAACGGTCTGACGGTGGAATACATGCCGTGGATGCTGAAGCTTTATCAGGACACGCCGGCGCTGGAGGGAGGCAAATTGGTGCTGCCAACGAAGCCAGGGCTCGGATTGACCTTTGATGAGAAGGTCGTGGCGAAGTATCGGGTGGGGTGAGCCGGGGTTCGGGTGGGGTGAGCCGGGGCTTCGCGATCAGGTCGAAGACGCAGCGTTCCAACGGGACAGGAGCATGGCGCGTGCGCAGGTTCTTCCGCATTTCCAGCGTACGCTGCCTTGCCGCTGTACCTCCGATCGCGGCGGCAACTCTGATCGTAGCGGCAGCTCTGATCGCAGCGACGATCGTCGCCGCCCATGCCCAAACCCCGGCACCGCCGCCGCGTGAACACAAAGGTGAGGCCGCCGCACCCGAGCCGGCCCCGGCCACTGTCCCGCCCGGGCGCCTACCGGCCGACGTCACGACGCATCAAACGTTGGAACTCCCCAACCGCACGCTGCATTTCACGGCTACCGCCGGAAGCATCCCGCTGCGGGATGACAAAGGCGCACTACAGACGGAAATCGGCTTTGTCGCTTACCAGCTCGACGGCGGCAACAAGCAGACCCGCCCCGTTACGTTTGCGTTGAACGGTGGCCCGGGTGCGGCCTCCGGATGGCTCCAGGTGGGCGCCATCGGACCCTGGCGCGTGAAACTGTCCGACGATCCGAACCATCCCGCCGCGTCGCCGGCGCCGATCCCCAACGCCGATACCTGGCTGGACTTCACCGACCTGGTGTTCATCGATCCGCCCGGCACCGGCTATTCTACAATCCCCGGCGGCGAGGCTGCCCGTAAGCGCTTCTGGTCAGTGTCCGGCGATGTCACTGCGCTGGCCGAGGTGATCCGCCGCTGGCTGGACCGCAACGACCGTTCCGTCTCTCCGCACTATCTGATCGGCGAAAGCTACGGCGGCTTCCGAGTCCCGCGCGTCGCGCGCGTGTTGCAATCCGAGCAGGGGGTTGCCGTCGCAGGATTTGTGCTGCTGTCGCCACTGCTCGATGCACATAGCCAAAGCGGGTTCACCGATCCATTCGGCTGGGTAGATCTGCTGCCGTCGGAAGTCGCCGCGGCGCGCGCGCTGAAAGGGCCGGTGACGCGCGCCGATCTTGCCGACGTGGAGCAATACGCCGCAACCGACTACCTTACCGACCTCGTGCGCGGGGAGCGCGACACCGCCGCGGTGGATCGCCTGGCGACGCGGGTTGCCGCACTCACCGGCCTCAATCCGGCGCTGGTGCGCCGCTACCATGGCCGGCTGGACCGCGACGTATTCCTGCACGAATTGCAACGGGCCCGCGGCCTCGTCGGCAGCGTCTATGACGCCACCATCGCGGACCCCGATCCGTTTCCGCACCGGTCGCTCGGTAACTATCCCGATCCGGTTCTGGAAGGCTTCCGGGCGCCCGTCACCAGCGCCATGGTGGCGATCTACAACGACAAGCTGAACTGGCGGCCGGACGGCACCTACAACGTGTTGAACGAAACGGTGTGGCGGGAATGGGACTGGGGTCATGGCATGGGCCGTCCCGAGTCGATCAGCTACATCCAGGCGGCGCTGTCGCTCAACCCGCGCATGCGCGTCCTGATCGCGCATGGCTTGTTTGATCTGGTCACGCCGTATTTCACCGATGTGCTGAATCTGCGGATGTTGCCCGGTGACGAGGCCGGTCGGGTATTGCTCTCCGTCTATCCCGGCGGACACATGTTCTACTCCGACGACACGTCGCGCGCCGCGCTGCGCCGGGACGCACAGGCGCTCTACGCGGCGCAGCCCGCACCCGCCGGCGCAAACGATCCGTGACGAAACGCCCCCGCGCATGCGATGACGCGCTGCATGCAGGACGGCAGCATTTCGGGACAGGACGGCTCGGTTGACGCCGAGCTGATCGCGGTGGTCGTCGCGGTCACCAACGGCGAGCCGCGGGTGCTGACCATCGACGGCGGCAGCGCCCTGCCCTCCGGACCATTTGCGACGGCGCATCGTTCACTGCAGGCGTCGCTGCGATCCTGGGTGGAGCAGCAGACGCACCATCCGCTGGGTTATGTGGAGCAATTGTACACTTTCGCCGACCGGGACCGGACGTTGCCTGGGCGGCGGGTGGTTTCAATCTCCTATCTCGGCCTGACCCGCGAAATGCCGCAGGAAAACCGCGGCGTCGGAAGCAGCGGCGTCGGTTGGCAGGATTGGTACCGCTACTTCCCGTGGGAGGACCGGCGTGACCCGGATGCTGCGCCGGCAACGCAGCAAACAGCGGCCCTGGACGCCTGGGCCGACGCGGCGCCTGACGCGATGTTGCGCTGGCAGCGCCGCAGCCGGGTGGCCATCAATTTCGGCCTGGACGGCCACGCCTGGAACGAGGATCTCGTGCTGCAACGCTACGAAACGTTGTGGGAGGCAGGGCAGGTACCCGAAGCCGGCGGAGGGACAGCGCCGGGCCAGCCGATGGCGCACGACCATCGCCGCATCCTCGCCACCGGCATCGCGCGGCTGCGCGGCAAGATCAAATACCGGCCGCTGGTCTTCGAGCTGATGCCGCCGGAATTCACGCTGGGGCAGTTGCAGCGCAGCGTGGAAGCACTGGCCGGGCGTCGGCTGCACAAGCAGAACTTCCGCCGTCTTGTCGAGCAACAGGAGCTGGTGGAAGAAACCGGCCGCTCAACAGCCGAAACCGGCGGCCGCCCGGCAAAACTGTTCCGATTCCGAAAAACACTGCTGGCCGAACGCGCTGTGGCAGGGACGAAATTGCCGCTGGCGCGTTAGCCGCTGCATGTCATTGCGAAGAGCAGAGCGGCGAAGCAACCCCGCTCATTGGGCGTAGCAAAAATTCCAGTAGGCTCTCGAACGAGATTGCTTCGTCGGGCGTGACAGTTTTTCCAGAATTTAGACCTTGGGACCTCACGCAAAGAATCGCTGCCTATTTAGGATAGCTTTCAGGGCCTGTGGCCTCGCTAAACAGCAGCGTGCACGCACTTTCCGGTCTGGCTCTACGTTTTTTGGAAACGAAGTCGGGGTTGGGGAAAAACTGTCAGGCCTGTCGCTTCGCTCCTCGCAATGACATGGGCTGCTGGATCACGCACGCATCCGCGAGAGTTCCAGCAGTACGTTCGCTTCCAGCTCCTTCTCGTCGAGCCGGTGCTTCACCAGGTCGCCGATGCTGACGATGCCCTTCAGTTCTCCATTGTCGATCACAGGCAGATGGCGGATGCGTGCCGTTGTCATCATTGCCAACGCTGCATCGATGCGGTCGGACGAACGGCAGGATACGATCGGCGAGGTCATCAGCGCCTGCACCGGCAGGTTCAGCGCGGCGGCGCCGCGGCCGGCAATGGCATTGACGAAATCGCGTTCCGAGAAAATGCCAACCCACTTCATCCACTGATCGGCAACCATCACCGCCCCAATCTTGCGATCCGCCAACTTGCGAACAGCCTCGGCGACGGAATCGACTGCGTGCACGGAAACCACCTCGTGGCCCTTGTGGCGCAGGACATCGGCGATCAGCATGACAACACCTCCATGTTCTTTTGCTACGCAGTGCGGCCGTGCGGCATGAGCGTAGCTGGTCGTCAGCCGCTTGGAGGCGCAGTTTCGATATGGGATGATAGCCGGGACGCACAAGATCGCTGGCGGGCCGTCATTCTTGCTTGTGCCGACGAAGGGACGTGCGTGGCGCGTGCGACAGGTGGTGCGGCGCGCGCTAGGCGAGCCATGCCTGTGCGGCGGCAATCAGCGTCACGACGTTGACAGCAAGCGTGACAGCCATGCCCGGCGCGCGCAGTCGAGCGCCAAGCAGGTAGCCGACCCAGAATACCACGCGTGCCAGTGCGAAGACGAACGCAGCCGCCACGACCTGGTGCATCGCTTCCGGCCGCACGCGCGCCGCCAGCGCAAGCAGGGCAGGCGCGAACAATGTCAATTGCTCGACTGTGTTGGTAATGGCGCGCTGGTTGGTCTGCAGGAAATGCGTGTCGCGGCCGGCGGTGGGATCGATCGCGCCGGCCACGTTGCGTCCCGCCATCTGCACGACGACCATAGCCAGCAGCACCGCGGCACTTGGCAACAGGGCGGCGCACGCCAACGCCATGCGCTGTGCCGTGTCGGCCGCAGCGGGCGCCAGCCAGATGCTGAAACCGCGCCACACCCCGTAGGCCACCACCAGGCCGATCGCCGGCGCCAGCACGGGCGGCCGCTCGCGCGTCACGCCAGCCCGTCCCGGCCCATCTCCAGGAACTTCTCGCGCCGGCGCGTCTTCAGCGTCGGGGCGTCCAGGGCGACCAGCGGGGCCAGCGCCTCGGCCACAGCGTCGCCCACGGCCTGGACCGCCGCGGCCGGATCACGCTGCGCGCCACCCAGCGGCTCGGGGATGACCGCGTCCACCAGATGCAGCCGGCGCAGATCATCCGCGGTCAGGCGGAGTGCGTCCGCGGCAGCATGGGCCTCGGCCGCGTCGCGCCACAGGATGGAGGCACAGCCCTCCGGCGAGATCACCGAATAGATTGCATGCTCTAGCATCAGCACCCGGTCGCCGGCGGCGAGCGCGATGGCGCCGCCGGAGCCGCCCTCGCCTATGATGGTGGCGACCAGGGGGACGGGTGCCTCCAGGCAAGCCTCGATGGATCTGGCGATGGCTTCGGCCTGGCCGCGGGCCTCCGCTTCGATGCCGGGGAACGCGCCCGATGTGTCAACGAAGCTCAGCACCGGCAGGCCGAACCGGCCGGCGAGTTCGACCAGGCGGCGGGCCTTGCGGTAGCCCTCCGGCCGCGCCATGCCGAAATTATGGGCGAGGCGGGATTCGGTATCGGCTCCCTTCTCTGTGCCGATGACCACGACCGACCGGCCGCGGAACCGGCCGATGCCACCCAGCACAGCCGCATCGTTGGCAAAGGCGCGGTCACCGGCCAGCGGGGTGAAGTCGGTCAGCAAGCCGTCGATATAGGCGGTGGCGTGCGGACGGTCCGGGTGGCGGGCGACCTGGGCCTTCTGCCACGGCGTGAGCCGGGCGTAGGTGGCGCGCAGCTGGCGGTCGGCGGCGGCGGTGAGCCGCCCGACCTCCTCCGCGATGTTCAGGCCGCCGGGTTCCGACAGGCGCCGGAGTTCCTCGATCTTGCCTTCCAGCTCCGCGATGGGCTTCTCGAAGTCGAGGAAATGGCGCATGGCGGCCGGGCTTTAGCACAGGGGCGGCGGATGGGGAGGGGGTGGCGGCTGCCCCGCCCAGAGCAAGACCATCGCCGCGGGGCCAACAGCCCCGGGGGATCAATGGCCGGGACGACCGTCGCCGATGATCCGAGATTCAAACATTGCCCGGAGTATCCGGAGAAAAAGCCATGCGCGATGCCGTCCGCGTATCAGCGACCGAGTTCGGCAAGGAAGTGGGCCGCGAAGGATCCGACGCAGCGAGTGGCAGTACGGCGGGTTGCAGGCGTTCGACGGCCCTCCAAATGAGCGCGGCATCTTCCCGGGACTCGGGCCGGCCGGCCTGAGGCGGGACCGGGGGATGCCTGACCGGCCCGGTTCCCCCGCCCGGGTGCGTTGCTGATGGAATGGGTCGCATACAGGAGCACGTCATGACCGAGTTTACTCTCCGGCGCGAGGTCCTGCTGACAGCGCTCGCCTCGGCGCTGCCGATCGCGCTGGCGAACACTGCGTCGGCATCGCCGCTGAACCCCAAGGAGACGATCATTCGCCTGCCCTCGGAGTTGCAATGGGTACCGAACCGGGCCTACCCGGAGCGTAGCGTCGATAACTGCATGCTGGTCGGGGACCTGACGCGTCCGGGCCTGTATTACACGCTCATCCGCTGGTGGCCGGGCTTCATGAGTGCGCCGCACCACTACGCCACGGACCGCTGGTGCGTCGTTGTCTCGGGGACATGGTGGGTCAACAGCGGCGCAGATTTCGATCCGGCCCGCTGCGTCCCCGTGCCTGCGGGGAGCTTCGTCCACCGGGTCGCCGGAACACCGCATTATGATGGTGTCATTCGCGGCCACCACGAGCCGGTGGTGATCGCCATTTGCGGAATGGCGCCGGTGCAGTACCAACTCATTGATCCGTCGTTGCCGGGCGTGCGGCGGGTGTGATGGTTCATTTGTAAAGATCGACGCAGTCGACGGCGCCAAGGTGCGCGCCGTAACCGTCGCCCAGGGCCTGCGCGGTCACACTACACCCGCCATCAACTGCGGGCCCCGTTTGGTCGAACGGACTGTAGCGGGATAACAGCGGTTTATCCGGCTATAATGTCACGACGGTGAATGCGGAAGCCACTCCAATAACAGCCGACCTATCCAGTCAAGCCGTCGCTTCGGTTGTAGACTGCGTCTATCAAGTTTGGCATCGCCTTCTCGAATGGCTGGATTTGGCCGGCCTCGGGATTTTGCCACTTCATGGCAATGACAATATAGACAGGCTGCGGCCTCTCGGCACAAAACAAAGTCCCATAGCAAACGAAACGATGACGATGAGACACCCTCCGCGCCCGTCTTCTCGCCCCAAGGGACGCACTCTTCGAATACACGAAACGAGACAGCCATGAGGCGGCCATCCACCAAACCGAATTCCGCCGTCGGCCCGCCCCGTCCCGTCCCGTCACGGCGCCACAATCGACCCACCCGGCATCGGCCGCGGCACCCCGGTGGTGCCCGGGAAGCTCAACGGCAACCCCGCCGCCACCCGGGCAGCGAGGAGGCCGAAGCACTGCGCCTCCAGGGCATCGCCGTCCCAACCGACCGCCTCTACCGGCTCAACCGCCACGCCCAGGGCGCCGCGGAGCGCCGCCATGATGGCCGGGTTGTGCCGGCCGCCGCCGGTCACCAGCCAACGCCGGGGCATCGCAGGCAGCGGCGCCCGCGCCACCGCCTGCGCTGTGAACGCCACCAGCGTGGCGGCGCCGTCGGCGGGCGCCAACCGGTCCAGTCCACTGGCCGCCAGCGCGGCGGCGAAATCCTGGCGGTCCAATGATTTGGGCGGCGGCTTCCCGAAATACGGGTGGCGGAGCAATACCCCCAGCACGGACGGATCCGCCCGCCCCGAGAGCGCCAGTGCACCATCGCGATCGAACCGGGCGCCGGTGTGGCGCGCCACCCAGTCGTCCAGCGGACCATTGGCGGGTCCGGTATCGAACGCGACCAGCTCCTCCGGCCCCGAGCCGATCCAGGTCACGTTCCCCACGCCGCCCAGGTTCAGCACCGCCAGCGGTTTCTCCAGGCCGTGGGCCAGGGCCGCATGATAGACCGGAGCCAGCGGCGCCCCCTGCCCTCCGGCCGCCACGTCGGCGGACCGGAAATCCCAGGCCACCCGCACGCCCGTCCGCCACGCCAGTTCTTGCGCGTTGCCGATCTGCCAGGTGCGGCGCTGGTCCGGCTGGTGCAGGATGGTCTGGCCGTGGAACCCGATCAGGTCCGCGGGACGATCCAACGCCATAACCGCGCGGACATGGTATTCCGTTAGCCGCGCCGCCGCCGTCTTAACCCGGCGGTCCGCCGGATCCAGCGCCGGTGCCAGATCCAGAATGCGGCGCAGGTCGGCGCGTAGCCGGTCGTCATAGGCCAGGGTCAGCGTCGGGCCGAAGGCCGTGACGGTCTCGCCGTCGGTTTCCAGCCAGGCCGCGTCCACGCCATCCAGCGACGTGCCGCTCATCAACCCGATGGTCCGCATTTTCCCCCGCCTTATGCTGTGCTAACGCGCCGCTTTCCTTCGGAACACGGGTCCGCCGCCATGTCCAGCAGCGACTTCCTGCACGAGGCCACCGCCCGCGGCTTCGTCCACCAATGCACCGATACCGAGGCGTTGGATGCCGCCCTGCGCGCGGGCGTCGTGAGCGCCTACGTGGGGTTCGACTGCACCGCCGACAGCCTGCATATCGGCAACCTGGTCGGCATCATGATCCTGCGCCTGTTCCAGAAGCACGGCCACCGCCCGGTGGTGCTGGTGGGCGGCGGCACCACGCGCATCGGCGATCCCTCCGGCAAGGACGAATCGCGCCAGTTGCTGTCCGATGCGCAGATCGCCGCCAATATGGCCGGCGTCCGCCAGTGCTTCGCGCCGTTCCTGACGTTCGGCGACGGCCCCACCGACGCGATCATGGCCAATAACGCCGACTGGCTGGATGCGCTGGGCTACATCCCTCTGCTGCGGGACGTTGGCGTGCATTTCAGCATCAACCGCATGTTGACCTTCGATTCGATAAAGCTGCGGCTGGACCGGGAGCAACCGCTGACATTCCTCGAATTCAACTACATGATCCTGCAGAGCTACGATTTCCGCGAGCTGCGCCGCCGCTTCGGGGTGACGCTGCAAATGGGCGGTTCCGACCAGTGGGGCAACATCGTCGCCGGCATGGAGCTGATCCGGCGCACCGACGGCGTCCAGGCCTTCGGGCTGACCACCCCGCTGATCACCACCGCGTCGGGTGCCAAGATGGGCAAGTCGGTGTCCGGCGCGGTGTGGCTGCGCGGCGATCGGTTGTCGCCCTACGAGTACTGGCAATTCTGGCGCAACACGGAAGACGACGACGTCGGCCGCTTCCTGCGCTTGTTCACCGATCTGCCGCTGGACGAGATCGCCCGTCTGGAGGCGCTGGAAGGCGCCGAGGTCAACGAAGCGAAGAAGCTGTTGGCGACCGAGGCCACCGCACTCGCGCATGGCCGCGCAGTGGCCGAGGCAGCGGCGGAAACCGCGCGCCGCGCCTTCGAGGAAGGTGAGGCCGCAGAGACTCTGCCCAGCGTCGATGTGCCGCGCGAAGAGCTTGCTGCCGGCGTCCCCGCCTTCCGCCTGTTCGAGCGCGCCGGGCTGGCCAAGAGCGGAGGCGAGGCACGGCGATTGATCCGCGGCGGCGGTGCTAGGGTGAACGATGCTCCGGTGACCGAGGAAGGGCAGGTGATCTCGCTGGCTGATCTGCGGGAGGGCGCGATCAAGCTGTCCGCCGGACGCAAGCAGCACCGCCTGGTTCGGGCGGCGTAGCGCGATGGTTCGCTGGGAGTAACCGGTCGGAGGCGTCCCATGGAACACGACGGCGGCGGACACGACGGCGGCGGACTGGGCGGCGGCTGTCATTGCGGCAATCTGCGGATCCGGCTGCGCCTGACCAGGCCGCCGCTCGAGAGCACGCTGCGGTCCTGCGCTTGCTCGTTCTGCCGGGCGCATGGAACGCGCACGGTATCCGACCCCGCTGGCAGCTGCGAGGTCTGGGCAAAGGATTGGTCGCTGGTCGAGCCATACCGGTTCGGCTCGCGGACCGCCGATTACCTCGTATGCCGCCGGTGTGGCGTCTATATCGGCGCTGTGTGCGACACGCCGGCCGGCACAAGGGCGGTCATCAACACCAACTGCCTGGACGACCGCGCTGCATTTTCGCAGGAGCCGCTGCGCCCGGATTACGATGGCGAGGCGACAGGCGACCGTCTCGCCCGCCGTGCCGCCAACTGGACGCCGATCGTGGTGCATCGATGATGCTGCATCTCGGGCACTGGACTGATCCTCTAGCCGGGTTTGGGCCTATCGTGTCGGTCCAATTCGCCCTATTGGCCCCGTCACATCGCGAACCGGTCACAGAACCAATCGGAGGCCAGCGTGTATCTACCGCCCGCGTTCCGTCAGGACCGCACCGACGTCCTGCACGATGCCATCCGCAAATCGGGCCTGGCCACGTTGGTTACCCTCACCCCTGACGGCCTGATTGCCAGCCATGTCCCCCTGCTGCTTGATCCGGAGCCGGCGCCGTACGGCACACTGATCGGCCATCTCGCCCGTCCCAACGGGCAGGCGCGCGGGGCTATCGGCG
>Ga0335072_10014532_pt1 | contig 11184 bp, 8 predicted proteins | sample Lox_Sample_21_FD_206725 | JGI IMG/M metagenome (GOLD analysis project Ga0335072, IMG submission 206725) | Soil microbial communities from Loxahatchee National Wildlife Refuge, Florida, United States - Lox_Sample_2.1 | ecosystem: Environmental > Terrestrial > Soil > Wetlands | place: USA: Florida... | reverse complement strand
GTCCAGGACGCGCTCCATGAACTTCTCATAGATCGACTCCTGGATCAGCGCCCGCGACGGGCATGTGCACACCTCGCCCTTGTTGAAGGCGTACAGCACGAGGCCCTCGACCGCCTTGTCGAGGAATGCGTCGTCGGCGGCCATGACGTCGTCGAAGAAGATGTTCGGGGACTTGCCGCCGAGCTCGGTCGTGGACGGGATGATGTTCTGCGCCGCGTAGGACATGATCAGCCGGCCGGTGACGGTCTCCCCGGTGAAGCCGATCTTCGCGATCCGCTTGTTGGATGCCAGCGCCTTGCCGATCTCGGCGCCCGGCCCGTTGACGACGTTGATCACGCCCGGGGGAACGATGTCACTGATGACCTCCATCAGCTTGAGGATCGACCATGGCGTCGGGCTCGCCGGCTTGATCACCGTGCAGTTCCCGGCAGCCAGCGCGGGGGCGATCTTCCACGCCGCCATCAGCAGCGGGAAGTTGAACGGGATGATCTGACCGACCACGCCGAGCGGCTCGTGGAAGTGGTACGCGTAGGTGTTCTCGTCGATCTCGGAGATACGCCCTTCCTCGGAGCGAATCGCGCCCGCGAAGTACCGGAAGTGGTCGGCCGAGAGAGGGATGTCGGCGGCGAGCGTCTCGCGTACCGGCTTGCCGTTCTCGTAGCTCTCGGCGACCGCGAGCATCTCCAGGTTCTGGTCGATCGCGTCTGCCACCGCGTTCAGCACTGCCGCGCGGTCGGCCGGGGAGCGCCTGCCCCATTCGCTCTTGGCGGCGTGGGCGGCATCGAGCGCGAGCTCGATGTCCTGCGCACCCGATTGGGCCACCTCACAGAACGTCTCGCCGGTCGACGGCGTCGGGTTCTCCCGGTAGGCGCCCGTGCTCGGGGTGACGAAGTCCCCCCCGATGAAATTGTCGTAGCGATCCTTCAGCTCCACTGGGCTGCCGGACTCGCCCGGCGCCGCAAACGCGGCGGATACGGTGACGGTCATGAGGACCTCTCCCCTTACGGACTACAGATCAGCTGCATTCCAGTTGATGAGGGGTTGCACTCGCGTTGCAGGCGACGCGTACGAGCACGTTGCATCGCGTGCGGGCTACTACGGAGTCGTCTGCGGAGATTCTCTTCCGACGCGATCGGCGATTGCTGCTGACCATCTTCGGGGGCTTTGACGGAGGTGCGGAAGCATCCGGCCGACCTACGCTCCGATCTGTCTGACGAACGCGATCAAGCCAGTCGGTCGTGTCAGACGCAAACGCTCAGGAACGTTCAGGAAGAAAGGCTTGCGATGCTAACCAGCGATATTCGTCCCGCACCGATAGGCGCAACCCAGCGTGCGACCGCGATGGTCACGCGCCTCGTCCGAGAGCACGGACCGCTTGCCATCTACCAGTCGGGCGGCTGTTGCGACGGCTCACTGCCCCTATGCCTGCTCGCCGACGAGCTCGGCCAAGGCCCCAACGACGCGCTACTCGGTCACGTCGCAGGGGTCCCGTTTTACATCGATGCGGAGCAATATGAGCGCTGGGGCGAGCCCGAGTTTCTGCTGGATGTCGCTACCGGCGCCCCGGAGGGATTCTCGCTTGGGCTGCCCGATGCGCACTTTGTCACGCTCTCGCTGTCCGGCGAGGCCTGCAAACTTCGGGCAGCCTGATCCGCGCGTTCCTCACGGCGGACGACGACCACTTTGAGTGAGGAGCCAGTGGCGAGTGTGGCCAGCAATCCGTGGGTGGCGATGGACGTCACGACAGATCCGGTGGCGCGTTCGCGACTGCTTCGTCGTGTCCACGAACGCGCGTTCGCCGGACAAGCAGGATCGTCACCCGACGTGCGTGAGCTAGTGCGCGAAAGTTGGCGCCGGAGCCTTGCCGCCGGGGTTACGCCGGACCAGGGAGGAGCGACGTTGCGCCTGACGCCGAGCGAGCTCGAGCGCGCGCAGGAGCGTTCTCCTCTGGTACCGGTGATCGGCATCATCCACTCGAAGCTTTCGACTCTCGACGAGGACGCGCGCCAGATAGTGGCGATCGCGGACGCCGAGGCAAACCTCCTGTGGGTCACCGGCGACCGAGACACGTGTGAGCGGGCCCGCGAGATGCACTTTGAGGAGGGCGCGACGTGGTCGGAGAGGGAGGCCGGAACGAACGCCCTGGGTACCGCCGTGGCGCTCGATCACCCGGTGCAGATCTTCTCGGCCGAGCATGTGGTCGCGGCAGTGCATCCGTGGACCTGCTCGGCAGCGCCCATCCACGATCCGGGCACGGGTGAGCTGCTCGGGGTGATTGACCTGACCGCGGATCTGCGCACGCACCATCCGCATACGTTGCCGCTCGCGGAGCTTGCGGCGCTTGCGGCGGAAGCGGCGCTTCACCTCAGGTCGCTCCAGTTGGCCCAGCAGCTGCGCGAGCGATGGGAGGCGGCGATGAGCGGGCGGCCAACTGCGAGCGTGCTGCTCGACCCAAACGGCTGGGTAATCGCTGCCCGGGGGATGGACGAGCTGCCCAGCCGGCTTGAGCTGATCGTCGATCGAGACGAGGGTACGGCTACCCTGCCGGACGGGCGGGGCGGCGCGGTCGAGCCGCTACAGGGCGGCGGTGTGATCTTCTGGCTTGCGGGGCGATCACGGACATCGCCTTCGCTCCTGAGGCTTCAATTGCTGGGGCAGGACCCGAGCGTCCAGCTCGGCACTGGCTGCCGCGAGCGCGGGATGCGCTCGCTTGAGCTGCTCGCCGTACTTGCGATGCACCCGGAGGGGATGACAACCGAGCAACTCGCGCTCGCGTTGTACGGCGAGCGGGGCAAGGCGGTGACGATCAGGGCGCAGGTCCACCGAGTTCGCATGTGTCTGGGGGCGGCGTGGTCGGTCGACACCCACCCTTATCGATTGAACGTTCCGATCGACGCGGATTGGCTTGAGGTGGCGCGGCTGGTAGCTGCCGGACGGCCAGATGAAGCGCTAAGGGCGTATCGCGGACCGCTGCTTCCAGCTTCCGAGGCTCCGGAGATCATCGAGGCTCGCGCGTTGCTCGAGGAGTCACTACGGCGCTCGATCCTGACCACCGCGAACCCAGACCTGCTCTCGGCGTGGCTGGCCCACCCGTCTGGGTCAGACGACCTCGCGGCGGCTCGCGCGCTTGTTGCCGTCCTTCCGTGTGGCGATCCGCGGCGGGCGGCAGCCACTGCCCTTTCTGGGTCCATCGCGCGGCGCCGCTCGCAACCTGCCGCATGAGCTACGTCCCGCGCGTTCGGAGTGCGTGTTGGCGCACCGGCCATGCGCAACGGAGATGCAACGCCGGCGCGCCTAGGCTGCGCGACGCCCGACCGCCAGACGTCTTGAAGAGGAGAGCCCGTGATGAATTCGTCGATCGCCACGACCAAGAACGCACCGCGGGCGCTGTTCGCGGGCCCGGAGCTGGAGCGCCGGCTCGAAGCGCTCCTGGCCCAAGCTCGTTTTCCGCCGCCTCCGGCTTTCGTCACGGATGCCTCCGCCCGGGACACGCCACTGCACGCCGCCGCGGAGCAAGACCCGAACGCCTTCTGGGCCGAGCAGGCTCGCACGCTGCACTGGGATGTCCCGTTCACGACGGTGCTGGACGACTCCAATCCCCCGTTCTACAAGTGGTTCGCCGACGGGAAGCTCAACGTCTCCTACAACTGCCTCGATCGCCACGTCGCGGCCGGCCGCGGGCAGCACATCGCGTTTCAGTGGGTCGGAGAGGAGGGCGAGGAACGGGTCGTGACCTACGCCGAACTCTTGAGCGACGTTCAACGAATGGCGAACGGACTGAAGCAACTCGGTGTCCGCAAGGGCGATGTCGTCGGGATCTACCTGCCGATGATTCCCGAGGTTGTTGTGGCGATGCTCGCGTGTGCCCGGATCGGCGCGCCGCACAACGTTGTGTTTGGGGGATTCGCGGCCGAGGCGGTAAAGGAGCGGATGGAGGTCTCGAAGGCGAAGACGCTGATCACGGTCGATGGGGCGAGGCGCAAGGGCAAGACGGCGCCCGTCAAGCAGGCCGTCGACCAAACCATGGGCGATCTGGCGTCGCTTGAGCACATCGTTGTCGTACGCCATACCGGAATCGACGTGTCGATGCGCGAGGGCCGCGACGTCTTCTACGACGAGCTCCTGGCGGGCGCCGACCCGGTCTGCTCCGCCGAGGCGATGGAGGCCGAACACCCGCTGTTCATCCTCTACTCCTCGGGCTCGACCGCGAAGCCGAAGGGCATCGTGCACACGAGCGGCGGGTATCTGACCGGAGTCGCGGCGACCCATCGATACGTCTTCGACCTTGAGTCCGATCGCGACGTGTTCTGGTGCTCTGCGGACGTAGGTTGGATCACGGGCCACTCCTACATCGTGTACGGCCCGCTGGCCAACGGCGTGACGAGCGTGATGTACGAAGGCGCGCCCGACTACCCGCACAAGCGAATCTGGTGGGAACTGATCGAACGCTACGGGGTGAGCATCTTCTATACCGCGCCGACAGCGATCCGGGCCTGCATGAAATGGGGCGCCGAGCAACCTAACGCGCACGACCTGTCCTCATTGAGGCTGCTCGGGACGGTCGGGGAGCCGATCAACCCGAAGGCATGGCTCTGGTATTACGTCGTGATCGGCCGCGAGCGGTGCCCGATCGTGGACACGTGGTGGCAGACCGAAACCGGCCAGATCATGATCAGCCCGCTGCCCGGTGTCACCGTGACAAAGCCAGGTTCGGCGACTCACGCGCTGCCGGCGGTGCTCGCCGATGTGGTCGATGAGAACACAGGTGAGCGTGTCGAGCATGGGCAGGGATTGCTCGTCCTCAAGCGACCATGGCCGGCGATGCTTCGGACGCTGTTCGGCGACGACGAACGCTACGTCGAGACCTACTGGTCGCGCTTTGGACCGGAGACCTACGTCGTCGGCGACGCGGCGATTCGCGACGATGACGGATACCTGTGGATCGTGGGACGGATCGACGACGTGATCAACGTCTCAGGCCACCGACTGTCAACCGCGGAGGTCGAGTCGGCGATCGTCGCGCACGAGAAGGTCGCCGAGGCTGCCGTCGTTGCGCAGTCCGACGAGCTCACCGGTCAGGCAATCGTCGCTTTCGTGACGCTGCAAGGGGAGCTCGAGGGCACGGACGAGATCGAGAATCAGATCCGCGATCACGTCGGCACGCAGATCGGCAAGCTCGCACGGCCCAAACGGGTCCTATGGGCCGACGACCTGCCGAAGACCCGCTCGGGAAAGATCATGCGCCGCCTGCTCAGGGACATCGCGGAAGGTCGCGCTCTCGGCGACGTGACGACGCTGCGAGATCCGGCCGTGATGGCCGACCTCGAAGCCCAGATTGCCGCCGAACACGAGAAGGAGCAGTAGGCAATGGTCGGGCGGCCAGCCGTGTATGCAACGCGGGTGCAACTCACGATGGCGTAGAACCAGCGCCGGCATTTCTTTCGCACCCCGAGGAGACCCGCATGGCCGTCACCACTCCCAAGTCCACTCGTTCCAAGACCAAAGTCGGTCCGTATCGCGCTGCGGTTGTTCACGACTTCGGCTCACCGCTCACCGTGGAGGAGGTGCCTGTACGGCCGCTCGAGCTCGGCCAGATTCGCGTCCAGGTGGAGGCCTCGGGCCTGTGCCACACCGACATTCACGCCGCCCACGGCGATTGGCCGGTCAAGCCCGAGCCGCCGTTCGTGCCCGGTCACGAGGGTGTGGGGAAGGTTGTCGAACTAGCGCCCGGCGTTACCGAGGTCGCCTTGGGCGATCGCGTCGCGATGCCGTGGCTCGGCTATGCGTGCGGAACCTGTGATCACTGCGTCTCGGGCTGGGAGACGTTGTGCTTGGAGCAGAAGAACATGGGCTATTCGATCGATGGCGGCTTCGGCGAGTACGCGACCGCGTACGCACGATATGTGGTCGAGGTGCCGGACGAAATCGACCCGCTCGACGCGGCTCCGCTGACCTGCGCCGGAGTGACCACGTACAAGGCGGTGAAGGTGGCTGGGACGCGCTCATCCGATCTGGTCGCCGTATTCGGCGTCGGTGGACTCGGGCATCTGGCGATCCAATACGCGGCGATCGCGGGCGGGCGGGTGATCGCCGTCGACCTGATCGACGAGAAGCTCGACCTCGCGCGCGAGCTCGGGGCGGAGTTCACGATCAACGCGAGCAAGCAGGATCCGATCGAGGAGATCCAGGCGCTCGGCGGGGCCGACCAGGCGATCTCGCTTGCGGTGTCCCCGCGGGCGTTCGAGCAGGCGTACGGCACGCTGCGGCGTGGCGGCAAGCTCGTGTTCGTCGCGCTGCCCGCCGACAACCACATCACGCTTCCGATCTTCGAGACCGTGCTCAACGGGATCACGATCGTCGGCTCGATTGTCGGTACCCGGACCGACCTGCGCGAGGTATTCGAGCTCCACGCCGCCGGCAAGACCGAGGTGATCCGCGAGGTGCGTCCACTCGACACTGTCAACGAGTCGATCGCAGACGTCGAGGCTGGCCGCGTCGCCGCGAGGATCGTGTTCAAGCTCTAGCATTCCCAACGGCGTGGATGACTGCGACCGAAGGGTCGCCTCCAGTGCGCTCGCGGTGTTGGACGTCGCGTTTGCGGCGCTGTCTGGTTTGGACGTGGACGTGGTGCTCGAGCGTGTACTCGAGGCAGCGCGGCAGCTGACCGGTGCCAGGTATGCGGCACTGGGGGTTCTCGACCGATCGCGGCACGAGCTCGAGCGGTTCACGACGGCGGGTCTGGATGAATCGTCGACGCGCCGGCAAATCGGCGCGCTACCGCGCGGTCGAGGGGTGCTGGGCGAGCTAATCGCTGACCCGCGGCCGTTGCGGCTCGCCGATGTTGGCGCGCACCCCCATTTCTACGGCTTCCCCTCCGGACACCCCGCGATGAAGACGTTCCTCGGCGTCCCGTTGTTCCTGGACGGAACGCCGTTCGGCAACCTCTATCTGGCCGACAAGCGCCGCGGCGACGAGTTCACCGCGGAGGACGAGCAAGCGGTGGTGCGCTTGGCGGAGCTGGTCGGGATCGCGATCGAGCGTCTGTGCCGGGATGACCCGCTGTCCGCCGACCGCACGGGACCGTAGTTTCCCGCGATCGAGTGCCGCGGGATACGGATGCGGGAGGGTCGCGAGCGTTCGATCGTCCGTGCGGATGTCTGTACTCGAATCAACGGCCCGCCCGGTGCGCGTCTTGATCGCCGGCGGCGGTTTCGCCGCCGTGGAAGCGGCCCTGGCTTTGCGCGCACTGGCGGGCGACCGGGTGGCGCTGACGCTGGTCTCACCAGATCCAGTGCTTCAGTACCGCCCGGCCGCGACGCTCACGGCATTCGAAGATGGGACCCCCGTGAGATACGACCTCCGCGCGATCACCGCCGACGTCGACGCGGTGTACCACAAGACGCGCGTCGAATCCGTGGCGCCTCAGAAACGGCGGGTGCGTACCGCCTCCGGCGCGCGCCTGGAGTACGACGCGCTGATCTTGGCGACGGGAGCGCGCGCGGTCGCCGGAATTCCGGGCGCACTGACCTTCCGCGATCAGCGTGACCTCCGCCTGATCAAGCGAGTATCGGTCGACCTCGACTCCAAGGCGGTGCGGCGCGTCGTGTTCGCGGTACCCACCGGGGTGTCGTGGCCGTTGCCGATCTATGAGCTTGCCTTGCTCATGGCGGCTCGAGCGACCGAGCGCGGTCTTGACGTCGAGATTTCGCTGGTGACCCCGGAGCGCGACCCGCTCGCGGTGTTCGGGCCGCAAGCCTCCATGCTCGTGCGCGGCCTGCTCGAGGACCGCGATGTGCGCTTCGTCGGCGCCACCACGGCTGCCGGGGTTCGCCGCGACGGCGCGCTGATGCTGCAGTCCGGCGGTCCCATCGAAGCCGACCGGGTCGTGGCCGCGCCAGAGCTGCGCGGTCGGCGGATCGCCGGGGTGCCGGCCACCCGGTCGGGATTCGTGCCCACCGACACCTACGGACGGGTCGACGGGATCGCCGACATGTACGCCGCCGGCGACATCACGACGTTCCCGGTCAAGCAGGGCGCCCTCGCCGCCCAGCAGGCCGACCTCATTGCGCACACGATCGCCGCCGGCGCCGGAGCTTCAACGAAGGCACTTCGAGCCCGACACGTCCTCCGAGCGCAGCTCATCGGCGGACGGACCCCCCTCATCCTGCGCACCGAAGTCGACACCTGGGGCCATCCGGGGGCAGCGACGCTCGAACAAACCAACGGCCCCATGGCAGCCGGCTCGAGCAAGGTGTTGGCCCGTTACCTCACGCCGTACTTGGAAACGTGCGATCCGCTCCCGGCGCACGCGGTCAAGACCGCGTAGCCGCGAGAGCCCGAGCGCCCCGAGTCCCGAGTCGGCTTATCACCTGCAGTGTCAGCGGACTCCTACGGATGGCGGGCGCGCTGGCTCGTCCATAGTGTGCGCTCGTGCCAAGACGACGATGGGGAGTCCCGCGGCGCGTTCTCGTTTCCCGGTGAAGGGGTGTTCAAGATGTCCGTGAATTTCCAGCCTTTGACGCCCCTGAGGTTTCTCGAACGCTCCGCGGCTGTGTTTCCAGACAAGCTCGCGGTTGTGTGCGGGGAGCGTCGCCTCACGTACCGGGAGTTTTCCGATGAAGCGACCCGGATCGCCCGCGCCCTACAAGCTTCGGGGATCGAGCCGGGTGATCGTGTGGCCTACCTTTGCCCGAATCTCGCCGAGATGCTGATCGCACACTTCGCGGTGCCCCTCGCCGGCGGGGTGCTGGTGGCGATGAACGTTCGCCTGTCGCCCGCTGAGGTTGGCTACATCAGCCGGCATTCGGGCGCGAAGCTCCTGATCGTCGCCGAAGAGCTGCTGCCAAGCGTGCCTGACCGGGGCAGCCTCGGCGAGATCGCGGAGGTCATCGTGATCTCAGCCCCGGATTCGGACTCAGCCGGTGCGATCAACGGCTTTCTGCCGCTTCGTGGCTATGAGGAGTTCAGAAACCGTGGGAGCCTCGAGCCGCTGCCATGGGAGGTGGGCGACGAGCAAGCCACCATCTCGATCAACTACACCTCGGGGACGACTGGCGAACCGAAAGGTGTGTCATATACCCATCGAGGCGCATACCTGAACTCACTCGGCGAGGTGATTCACTCCGAGCACTCGTCCTCGTCTGTGTACCTCTGGACACTGCCGATGTTTCACTGTAACGGATGGTGCACCACGTGGGGGGTCACCGCCGTCGGTGGAACGCACGTATGCCTGCGCGCCGTCCGACCCGATGCGATCTGGCGGCTGATCGACGAGGAGGGCGTGACCCACTTGAACGGCGCACCCGCCGTGATGACGTCGATCACACGCGCGCCCGAGCGCCATCGGCTGGCTCGGCGACTGACCGTGACCACGGCTGGGGCCGCGCCGAGCCCGACGATGATCGCGGAGCTCGAAGCCCTCGGAGCGCGGGTGATCCACGTGTATGGGCTCACGGAGGTCTACGGGCCGTACTCGCTGTGCGAATGGCAGCCGGACTGGCCCGAGCTCGAGCCATCGGAGCGGGCGCGAAAACTTGCCCGGCAGGGCGTCGGCATGGTGACCGCAGAGCGCCTGCGAGTCGTCGACGGCGACATGAACGATGTCCCGGCCGACGCTACGACAGTCGGCGAGATCGTGATGCGCGGCAACGACGTGATGAAGGGCTACTTCCGGGACCCCGAGGCGACCGAGCTGGCGTTTACCGGCGGTTGGTTCCACTCGGGCGACCTCGGCGTCATGCACCCGGACGGCTACGTCGAGCTCGTGGACCGAGCCAAGGACATCGTCATTTCGGGTGGGGAGAACATCTCGACCGTTGAGGTCGAGCAGACCCTCCTCAGCCACTCGGCCGTGGCCGATGTCGCGGTCATCGGGATCGTGAGTGAACGCTGGGGCGAGCGCCCGAAGGCGTTCGTCGTCCTCGCCGCGGGGCAAGTCGTCGGCGAGCGTGAGTTGATCGATCACGTCCGATCGCGGATCGCGCACTTCAAGGCACCCGACGTGATCGAGTTCGTGACCTCACTACCGCTGACGTCGACGGGCAAGATCCAGAAGTACGAGCTGCGCGCTTATGAGCGCGCTCAGAGAGACGACGGCGTCGTCCGTAACGGATAAGCCGTGGCACGAAGGGAACGCCGCGCGCGCCGTCGCCGCGCATCGACGACCTCGATCTCACCGTCGTCGTGGATCAGCACGCCACCTTGACGGGCGCGCAACAGCCGACCCCCATCGATCGGGCCCGAGAGCAGCGCGGCCTTGGCCAGCGCCTCGGCGTCGAGCGCGGTGGGCGCCATCGCGGTGGCGGCGATCAGTCCGGTCCACGCCGGCCTGCCGGTGGCGGGGTCGAGCAGGTGGTGGGCGAAGTCACCGTCACCACGCTCCCACAGTCGAGCGTCGATGCCGGATGTCGCTACGCCGCCTTCACGGACAAGGAGCGTGTGGGCGGTCGCGCCGGTGAAGGGATGCCGGACGCGCACCTCCCACGGCCCTCCGGATCCCGCCGTTACCCGCAGGTCCCCGCCGCAGTCGACGGCACAGCGTCCGCAGCGTCCGAGCAGGGCCGCGAGCAGATCGGCCGCCCATCCCTTGACCGAGCCTCCCAGGTCGAGCTCCAATCCCCGCGGACGACGGATGACGCCGGCGCGATCGTCGACCTCGATGGATCGCCACTCGGCCACGACGGCCGGGCGCGCCGGGCGACGAGGCGGCGCAGAGCTCAGCGCTTGCAACAAAGAGGCCGGTTCGACATACGCGCGAGACTCGGAATAGCCGGCCTGACGTAGCGCGCCGAGAAGCGTCGGATCGACGAGACCACCGGACACCGACGCCGCCCGCAGCGCGGCCGCCACGGCTCCGCGCAACATCGGCCCGGCCGGAATACGTTTGCGCGGATCTGCGTTCAGGCCCGAGAGATCGCTGGTTGGATCGAAGCGCGACAGCCGGCGTTCGATCTCGGCGAACACCGACGCAACGTCGACGCCTCGGTCGCCCTCGCACACGACCCGTGCAACCGTGCCCATCGTCGAGAAGCTGTCATCGAGCACGCGCGTCCCCGGTCGGAGCCATGTCGGCACCGTAGGCCTGTTGCAGCTCCGCGATCTGGCCGGGGCTCGACTGCGTTGTCAACGGCGGCGGCTCCGCCGCGGGCCTCGGCGACCCGGTGCCCATCAACCGCCGACGGCCGA
>Ga0335072_10014530_pt1 | contig 11184 bp, 10 predicted proteins | sample Lox_Sample_21_FD_206725 | JGI IMG/M metagenome (GOLD analysis project Ga0335072, IMG submission 206725) | Soil microbial communities from Loxahatchee National Wildlife Refuge, Florida, United States - Lox_Sample_2.1 | ecosystem: Environmental > Terrestrial > Soil > Wetlands | place: USA... | reverse complement strand
CGAGGGTCTCCAAAAGGACGCCACAGCTCCCACACACCGACCAACACCAGCAAGGCACCCAAAAACCACGCCAACGACATCACCCACCCCCAACCAGGCAGTTACGCGGTGGATCCAGGTTTAGAAGTCGCTTGGCCCGTTCCGAAGGCATTGGTGGCTTTGACTTCCGCCTTCATGGTTTTGCCGGCGTCTTCTGGTATCGATGCGTAAGTGCTGGCGGTGGCGCCGGAGATGTTGGTGCATGACGTGCCTTCCGAAGTGCATTTCTTCCATTGATATGCATACGACGTCGGTTCTTCCGTCCAGGTGCCGTTGGATGTCGTCAACGTTTTGCCGACGGTCAATGTCCCGCTTACTGCCGGGAGAGTCACATCTTTGGGAGCTGACCCCGCAAGCGCGATCGACGGTAGGACCAAGGCCAGAGAGACCAGTGCGCCCGTTAGGGCCAGTCCGACCACCAGAGCCAGGTGTACGGCGATCGTCTGCCTGAAGCATTTTGCTTGCATGACACTACCCCCTCGTTTGGACGTGTGAGTTGCCGCGACGAGATCGGCGTAAATCGCCGCCGGCGATGAATGGATTTTGTTGGGGCGCCTATGGCGAAACAGGCGCCTATGGCGAAATGGTCGCCTATGACGAAAGTATCACGAGAGGCGGGCATCTGACTGTTCTGATTTGAATATCTCAACAGATGTACTACTGAGAACATAGGCCCGGCGCAATGCCGTCACCTTCACAACTCGCCGCGTCGCGTCCGCCCCAATCGGCTCAACCCCAAAGCGTGCAGATCGGCAGCGCGAAGATTCGCTCGGCGAGCTGGAAGGGACGCGGACCGGTGTGCAGCACCGCGCCGGCGAGGAAGCGCTCGCCGAGTTGCTCGCGCAGCCACTCCAGGTGTCTGGCGTCGCTGCGTGTGGGCGCCGCGAAGGACTTGATCTCGACCGCGACGATGTCTGAGCCCGGTAGCTCGGCGATCAGGTCGATCTCGTGCCGTGCATCTGCGGTGCGCAGGTGGTACAGGCGAGACCGCCGCGAAGTAAGCGCCGCCTCGGGACGGATCTGGGCGAGTACGAATGTATCGATCGTGCGTCCGAGCAGGTCGCCGTCGCGAAGCACGGCTCGCTGGTCCAGATTCAGGGCTGTAGCCGCCAGTGAGGTGTCCACCAGGTAGCGCTTGCCGGTTCGCGTCATCCGCGAGAGCCTGTTGGTGCTCCACGCGGGCAGGATGTCGAGCACGAGGAGATTGGTAAGCAGGCGCTCGTAGGCCGTGGCGGTCTTGTGATCGATGCCGGCCGCGTCGTAGAGCGTTTTGTGCTGAGCGAGCCCGGCGGTGTTCAGCGCCAGGGCTTCGAAGTAGAGCCTCAAGCGGCGCGGGTCGCGATCCTCGTGCAGGGTCTCGGGGTCTCTGGTGAGGAGCTGGTCGAGATAGCCCCCCAGCCATGCGCTGCGCGTCTCTGGGGAGGGGTCAAGAGCCGCGTCGGGAAAGCCTCCGCACAGCGCCAGCTCGATGTAGCCGAGCAGATCGGGCGGGTCGGGCGGCATCGCAAATGCGTCGACGTCCGCTTGCTCGAGCTTCGAGAGAAACGGTTCGGCTTCGACGGTGAGCCGGCCGGCGATCTCGCGTTGGGTGAGACCGTACATGTGCACGTCCACGACCCTGCCGGTGCCCGGCCAGGTGGCGCCGGTGAACTTGGCGCGTACGCTGCCCGTGAGCAGGAAGCGACCCGCGCCGGCTCCTTGATCGACCGACCGCTTGACGGCGCCGAGCACTTCAGGCACCGCCTGCCACTCATCCAGCAGGACGGGCTCGGGTAGGGCTGCCAGGGTCGCGTCGGGATCGGCTTCGAACGCTCTCGCCTGCACGGGGTCGTCGAGTGCGACGACAGTGCGCGTCAGCCGACTTGCAACCGTGGTCTTGCCGGTCGCACGGGGGCCAACTATCGAGAGGGCGGGCAGCCCCGCGAACAGCTCCTCCAGACGAGCCTCGGCGAGCCGTGGAATGTAGGGCGATGGGGGCACATTGCAAGATTAGCAGCATTTGCAGGACATTCCCACTTTTGCACGCTAGTCGCTCCCATTTTCACACACGCTGCAGTCCCACTCTCGTACATATGTCGCTCCCGGCATCCGCTTCTTCCGCCTCCGTTCGGCGGAGCGCATCGACCGCCGGACTCACGAGCGGGTCTCAGCTCAGGCCAAGGGTTCGCGTGCGAGCCGGCCGGTGAGGTGATCGAGGGAGACGAAGCGCACGCGCGTGCCCGAGTAGGTGCGCGTGTACGCGCGCTCTACGTCCGGGGCGACAACGTAGTTCTCGCCTTGCGGGTAGCCGCGGCGGAATGCGAGCAGCGCGGAGGGGTGAAACGACGCGGCCTGCCACTTGCACTCCAGTGCGATCGGCCCTGGCCCCTGTCTGCCGCGCAACGGCAGCACGAAGTCGACCTCGGCTCCGCGCTTATTGCGCCAGTAGCGAACCGCGCGGTGCTGCAGGCGGCCGTGGATCTCGTTCAGGACGATGTGCTCCCACAAGAGGCCCATGTCTTCCGGGCGCAGCGTGGCGATGCCGCGGTGGTAGCAGACGAAGCCGGTGTCGAACGCGTACACCTTTGGCGCTGAGACGATCTCGGTCGGGCGGTGGGTGCTGTAGGGGCGCACGACATGAGCCACGAACGTCGCCTGCAGGGCGGTCAGGTAGTTGGCGATCGTCTGGCGCGAGACCTCGCACGGCGCGGCGAAGCGAGTCGCCTCGAACATGCCTCCGCTTTGCGTGAAGAGCAACTCGGTGAAGCGCTGAAACGAGGAGCGGCGCTCCAGGCGGAAGAGCTCCTGGATGTCCTTGGCCCAGTAGGCGTCCATCCACTCCTGAAACTCGCGCGCGGGCGGCTCGTCAGCGAGATAGAACGGCGGCAGACCGCCGTGCAGGAAGCGGCGCTCCAGGCCGCTGAGCCCGCTGCCGCCGCCGCTGAGCCCGCTGTCATTGCTGGGCCCATTGCCACTGTTGAGCCCGCTGCCACTGTTCGGCCCGCTGCCGCCACGGAGCCCGCTGTCGCCACGGAGTCCGCTGTCTCTGTCGAACTCCTCGACGTCCGCGAGCAGCATCGAGGTCAGCCACACGGTCTCCTTGCGCCCGGTGAGCGTGTCCCGGAACTTCGCCGTGGCCTCGAGTGTGGATGAGCCGGTGGCGAGGATTTGCACGTCGGGATAGTGATCGGCGGCGATCTTGAGCAGCTCGGACGGGTTGACGAGGCGGTGCACCTCGTCGAGGACGATCCGGCGCCCGCGAAGCTCGCCCAGAAACCCCTCCGGATCTTCCAGCTGCCGTCTCGTTCGGGGCAGCTCGCAGTCGAAGTACTCGATGTCCTCGACGCTCTGACACAGGCATGTCTTACCGGCCCGGCGCACGCCCGCAAGCCACACGACCGAGCGTGCGTCCCACGCGTGCTGTAAGCGGTCGAGCCAGAACTCTCGCCGTACCATATGACGTTAGGTTAGCGTATAGTACTACTATCCGCTATCGGACCGGCGTTCAGTAGCGCACGACCACGGCCGCCGAGACAAGCACGAGACCGATCGAGAAGTCGCTCGCCGGACGCCGAGGCGCCTCAGCCCCACAACCCATCAGCCAGCCCCGTCATACGGATGCCGACATGGGCTGCGTGAGTGATCTTCACGCTGATCATCAGCGCGGTCAGCGACTCGGCGATCCGCGCCATCTCGAGGTCTCCACAGTCCACACAGCGCAGACCGCCGATCCGCTCGATCAGGCGCGCCGCCCGGCGCTTGTCGGCGTGTGAGTCGCCGCACAGCAGCACGTCCTGCTCCAGCGGATGATCGGGGTCGGACAGCGAACCGGCGCTGACGGTGTGAAGAGCAGAGACGACGCCCACTCCCGTGGGCACCAGCTCCCGGGCCTGCTCGGCGGCGGAGCCCTGCCATATGCCGAGCATCCGCGTCGGGCCGCCACCGACGGCCGCCGCCAGCGGAACGGTCGCGTCGATCAGCAACTGGCCCGGTCGTAGCGCGTCGCGCAGGTCGAGCAGCGTCTGGTACTGGTTGGCGAACGGGACGCTGAGGATCACGATGTCCGCGGCGCGTACCGCACCGGCGTAGTCGTACCCGTAGAACTCGCCCTCCGGCGCGCCGATCCGCGCCCGCTCGACCGTGTCCCTGCGGCGCTGCGCGTCGCGTGAGCCGACCACGACCGGAACTCCGGCCAGGCCGAGTCTGACGGCGAGGCCGAAGCCGAGCGCGCCCGAGGCGCCGAGGATCGCCACGGAGTCGGTGGCCCGCTCAGCTATCGAGTCGATTCCGGCATCGACGATGGCATTGGTGTCAACGCCGCCATCGTAGTTCGCGTCCGCATCCACGCCGCCACGAGCACCTACCACGGTACCGACCCTGAGCGTGCCGTCGGCCAAGCGTGGAGCCGGGCCCGCGGGAGTCGCGGTGCGCGCCGCGGTCTCGGGCCGCGCGAGGGAGGTGATCCGCTCTCTCAGCACAATGCCACCTCATCGCCATCGCCCACCTGCAGGCGCAGCGCGCGCGGGACCGAGAAGTCGCGAAAGACGCGCGCCTCGCGGCCGACGATGCTCGCGACCAGACGCCCACCGACGTGCAGCAGGCTCGCGTCGGCGAGCACGATCGAGCGCTCGAGCTCGGCGCCTTCGATGCGCACGCGCTCGGCGATCGAGGTGTGCGGGCCGATGTAGGAGTCGGCGATCAGCGCGTCGGCGCCGACGATCACCGGGCCGATGATGACGCTCGAGGTAACCGATGCCGTGGGATCGATCGAGATCGCCCCCTCGAAGCGGTTGCCGTTGCCCGGCGGCGGAGTCGTGTCGGGGTCCAGGGCGTCGAGCATCGTGCGGTTCATGTCGAGCAGGTCGTGCGCGTCGCCGGTGAAATGGCGCCACTTGGGTGCCAGGCGCATGTGCACGCGAGCGTCGTCGCCGGCCAGTTGCTCGGCGAGCGTCGCGAAGTCGAGCGTCTGCGGGGTTGGTTCGAGCTCGACCAGGCGGCGCAGCGCGCCCGGACCGAGCAGGCACACGCCGGCGGGACCACGGGGTCGGGGTGTCACGCCGTTCTTGCCGGCGGTGAGCTGTCGCTGGGTGACCAGTCGCAGCCGTCTGGTCTCGCCGGTGTCCTCGCGCACGAGCAGGAACGCGTCCGAGGATTCCTCGCGCATCGCCTCGAGAAAGGGAGTGAGCGGCTGTCCCAGCAGGCCGTTGGCGTGGTGCAGAACGCATGGAGCCTCACCGACGAACTCGGCGGCGGCCAGCAGCGCCTGCTCCTCGCCGGCGCGACGATCGTCGACGAGATGGTGGACCGTGACACCCGCCGGACATTCGATCGAGACGCACGCGGCAATCTCATCGGCGGCCTCCGGTGGACTCAGGATCGCGACCTCGGCCACGCCGGCGCTCAGCAGCGCGTCGAGCACGTGACAGAGGATCGGCCGGTTGGCGACCCGCTGCAGCGATGGCCTGCGAGTTGCGCCGAGCCATGGCCCCGTCCACGGGATCGCGGCGGGAACGACGAGGACACCCTTGGTGAGCACATCAAACAAACGTGTGGCGTGGTGTGATACTCCCGCACGCACCTTGTAGTGGAGCGTTACGTGTGCTGTCCGGGACCGACCGTTTGTGGCTCTGCCGGGCTACGTCTGCCGGGCTATGCCGCGGCCGAGACGACACGCGGCGCGCACCCTTGCGGAATGCCGCCTTCGCGCATAGACGCTTCCGCCATCTCGACGGCTGCCACGATCTCCACGCCGAGCGCGAGGTTGGAGCGGGGTTCCTCGCCGGTACGAATCGCGCGGGCGAAGTCCTGCAACTCGAGGCTGAGCGGCTCCTGGGGCTGCACTCGCGGGATCACCACGTCGCCGGTCCGATAGATCAACTGGTGCTCGCCGAAGTTCGCGGGCGCCGGGGCGATGTCCATGCCGCGGTCATACACGCGAATCGGCTCATCAGAAGCGGTGTCGTCGTACTGCACCATGCGCTGTGAGCCGACGACGATCATCTGGCGAACCTTGCGCGGGGCCAGCCAGGAGAGCTGGACGTTGGCGCTCGAGCCGCCCGCAAATGTAAGCGTCATGAAGGCCGTCTCGGCGATGTTCTCCTGGAACACACTGCTTCCCGAGGCGGCGACCTCGACCAGGGGTTCATCGAGCCAGTAGAGCAGGATCGAGAGGTCGTGCGGGGCCAGGTCGCAGACGACCCCGTCGCTCTGGTACTTGCCGAGGTTCATCCGCGAGGAGGTGATGAAGTGAATGTCCCCGATCACCCCGGTGTGAATCAGCTCGCGGACCGCGTTGACGGCCGGGCTGTAGATGAACGTATGGCCGGGCATCAGCGTAAGCCCTGATGATTCTGCGAGGTCGGCGAGCTCGTGGGCGTCGTCCAGGCGGGTGGCGAGCGGCTTCTCGACGAGCACGTGCTTGCCGGCCTGCAGCGCCCGCTTGACGATCGCGTAGTGGGTCTTGGGCGGTGTCGCCACGATCACCGCTTCGACGGTCGGATCGCACAGGATCGCGTCGAGCTCTGAAACGGCGTGCGCCTGGGGATGGCGGTTTGAAAACGCGCGCAGCTGTGCGGGATCGCGGTCGCACAGAGCCTGCAGGGTGAGCTCGGGACGTTCGGCCACGTTGCGCGCCAGGTTTGGACCCCAGTAGCCGTAGCCGACGATTGCGGTGCCGAGCGGCGCCGTGCGGGGCACGATGCGGCTGCGCTTGGGGAAATCCTCGATGATGGTGGTAGAACCGTCGAACATGGTCGTCCCTCCGAGTTAACGTCGTGTGGAAGTGTGGTTTTGTGCGAACGCCAGCACTGCCTCTGAGACCTGCTCGCACTCGGCCGCGCTCATACCCGGGAACAGCGGCAGTGAGCAGATCCGCCGGGCCAGTTCCTCGCTGACGGGCAGGCTTCCGGGCCCGAGACCGAGGTGGGCGTAGGCGTCGGTGAGGTGAATCGGGATCGGGTAGTGGACGGCCGAGGCCACGCCCCACTCCGACAGGTGCGTGCGCAGCTCATCGCGCATGTCGGTGCGTACAACGAACAGGTGGTAGACGCGATCGGCGCCCGCAAACGGAGGATGCACCGGGTCGATCGTCGTGGTGTCCGCGAGTTCCAGGCGCTGGCGCAGTGCCGCCCCGAGCGTGCGGCGCTCATCGTTGTAGTCGTCCAGGAGGTGCAGCTTGTGGCGCAGAACGGTGGCCTGCAGTGCGTCCAGGCGGGCGGTGGTGCCGACCATCCGGTGGTGGTAGCGCGGCTGCTCGCCGTGAGAACGCAGCAGTCGCACGCGCTCGGCCAACTTCGGGTCGGACGTCGTGACCCCCCCCCCGTCGCCCCATGCGCCGAGGTTCTTGGTGGGATAGAAGCTGAAACAACCGAGTGCACCGTGTGAGCCGACACGTCGCCCGCGGTAGCGAGCGCCGTGGGCCTGGCAGGCGTCCTCGACGACGTGGATACCCGCCGGTCCGGTCAACTCCAGGATCGGTTGCAGATCGACGGTTGCTCCAAACAGGTGCACGGGGATCACGCAGCGCACGCGTGGGGTGAGGTTGGCGGCGACGATCTCCGCGGTGATCAGATGCGAGCCGGGATCGACGTCGACCAGGCGCGGCGTGGCGCCGACCGCGCTGACCGCCTCGGCGGTGGCGATGAACGAGTTGGTGGGAACGATCACCTCATCGCCGGGCCCGATTTCCAGAGCGCGCAGTGCGAGCGCGAGCGCCTCGGTGCCGGAGGAGACCCCGATCGCGAAGTTGGTGTCGCAGTAGGCGGCGAACTCGCGCTCGAAGGATTCGACGGGCTCGCCGAGGGTGAACGCGCCGCGCTCGGCTACCGCCCGCACGGCCCCCATCAGCTCCTCGAGCAGCTCGGGGTCGGCGAAGTCCAATCGCATCAGCGGCACGGTCATCTGCGGTGGCACGGTCCTCTGTGCCGGGGGGCTGGTGGCGAGAGCGCTCATGCCGCGACCGCATAGGTCGCGGGTGCCGAACCGAGCCGGCTGAGCTCCTGTTGGAGCGCGCGCCGGCCGCGGTGTTGCAGCCCGTGGATCGAGCTCTCGGTGCGGCCCATCCGCGCGGCGATCTCCGGCGGAGTGAGACCGACAACGTGGCGCATAATCATCACGTTGCGCTGCTCCTCGGGCAGCGTCGCTAGGGCGGCGTGCAGGTCGCGCGCCCGCTCGCGCGCGTCGTCATCGTATGTGTGAGCGTCGGAATCGGGGATCGCTTCGATCGGCGTCGGCCGGCGCCGGCGCATGTGATCGAGCGTGGCGTTGCGCGCCAGGCGCAGCAGCCATCCGGAGAACGGCACGCCGTGGTCCTCGTACTTGACGATGACCGTCATCAGCTTCATGAACACCTGCTGTGTCAGATCCTCGGCCTCGCGGTCGTCGCGGACGATGCTGCGTACGTATCCGTACACGTTGTCCGAATAGCGGATGTACAGCAGGCGCAGCGCGTCGCGGTCACCCTCCTTGGCACGAGCGATCGCCAGGCGCACTTCGCGAGTGGCCTGCGGTGACTCATCGAGCGTGGTGCGGCAGCGAAAGCCCGCGTGTCCATCGATCACTTCAGCGTTACGGAGCACGGCTGATCCCTTGCCTTTCGTGAGCTCTTCCCTGATCCTCTCCTGGTGAGGACATCTCGGTCCTCTGCTGGCGAGGATGATCAGCGCTCGCCGCCGCGTTCGCAATCGCCCGATGTTCGCGACTTGCGTTCAGGGTCTGAACGCAAGGTCAGACGTGATTCCACGGACTTTCGTTCAGGAGTTGAACGCCGGGTCAGACGGGAAGCACGCGTGTCGTGGCCGGGCTCTCGATCTCTTGGGACCCGGTCTTGTGTGGCAGCGCGTATTGGCATTGCCGGTACCAGCCCGCTCACACCGGATTCACACCCGTTGCCCACCGATTCTCTCCCAACGGGATCGAACATCGAGGTATGTCCCGACGCATCCTCATCGCCGATCCCCACCCCGCGATCGCACGACTGCTCGCGCGTATGCTCGAGCGCTTGGGCTATAAGCCGGTGGTGCTCGACATGCGTGGCGTCCAGTCGGCATCGCGCGGCGCCCAGTCCGCGTCGGTTCAACCGCATGGGGTGCGCCCGACGCCGGCTGTGCTGCGCAGCGCCGATGCTCTCCTGATCGAGCCCACCATGCCGGGCGCCCTCGCACTTGCCCGCACCGCGCGCGTCGCCAACCCCGCGCTTGCGATCCTCGGCGAGGGGCCCTCACTTCCCGACCGGCGCGAGTGGGACCGCTGGCTTCAGGTCGCCGTGCCCGTCGGCCATCTCGCCAAGCCGTTTACCTCCGCTCAGCTCGACGTTCTGCTGCAGCAGGGTCTCGCTCACGGCGATGCGCTGCGGCGGGATCGGGCTCATCACACAAACCGAACTAGCTCGGCGGGTCACCGCTGACATCGACGCGGTGTTCGGGCCCAAGGACTCAATCTAGGCCTCTACTCTCCGATCATCCGCCCCGCCTCGTCGGCCACATGCCGCGCGATTGCCAACGAGGATGTCGCTGCGGGTGAGGGGGCGTTGCGGACGTGCAGCGCGCGCGGGGTGCGCGCGAACACGAAATCGTCGATCAGCCGCCCGTCGCGGCCGAGGGCCTGGGCGCGGACACCGGCCAGCGCCGGCTGCAGCTCGTCCTCGGCCAACTCGCTCAGCGCCGGCACGTAACGCGCGGCCGCGTCAACGAGCGCCGCGTGGTGGGCCGCTCGGTGGATCTCGCTGAGGCCCGTCCGCCAGAACCGGGCAGCCATCCGCCACGTCCCCGGCCAGGCGAGTGTGTCGAACAGGTCAGATCCGCGCACCTTTGTCAGCTCATACGCGTCCCGGGCGCCCGCCAGCAGCGCGGTCGGCCCGATCAGCGCCTCGCCGTCGATCGTTCTCGTCAGGTGCACCCCCAAAAACGGCAGTCTCGGGTCGGGCACGGGATAGATCAGCGCTCGCACCAGCTCGCGCGCGGCGCCGCTCTGCAGGCGCAGATAGACGCCACGGAACGGCACGATCCGCGGGTCGACGCTCGCGCCGGCGCGTACCGCCAGTCGATCCGACCATGCGCCCGCGCAAAACACCGCGTGCGTGGCCTCGATCGCGTTGCAGGCCTCGGCGTCGTTGGTCTGGCCATCGCCGACCTCGCGATTGTATGCGCCGTTGCGCTCCCCCTGTCCGGTTGCCTCATCGTTTGCATTGCGGTCATCTGCCTTCTTCGACTGGCCGGTCTGGTCGATGGTGGTAGTCCGGCGAGGGATCTGGCCGGTCGTCTGTCCTGTCTGACCGATCGGAGTGGTCTGAGCGGCGGTGTATAGGAGGCGCAGCCTGCGCCCGCTCTCGCGCACGCCGAGCACTTCGCAACTGGTGACCACGACCCCGCCCGCCTCGCTCAGATCCTCTGCATACGCTCGGGCGACGGCCGCGAAATCGACGATCCCCGTGCTCGGAGAGTGCAGGCCGGCCAGTCCGCTCGCGTGCGGCTCGACCCGTTCGATCGACGCTGCGCCATCCAGCCGGCGCAACCCGGCGACCCCGTTCGCGCGGGCGCGTCGCTCGAGCTCATCCAGGCGTCCCAGCTCGGCTTCCTCGACGGCCACGATCACCTTGCCACAGCGCTTGTGCTCGATTGCCCGGCGCTCGCAGTACGCGTACAACTCCCGCGCGCCCTCCACGCACAGTCGTGCCTTCAACGATCCCGGCTCGTAGTACACCCCCGCGTGGATCACTCCCGAGTTGTGGCTGCTCTGATGCGCCGCTACCCGCGGCTCGCGCTCGAGCACGCACACCGTCTTGCCTGGATGTCGCAGCGCCAGCTCGCGTGCGACCGCCAGCCCCACGATCCCGCCGCCGACAATGGCCACATCGCAGCACCGCGGAGGTTGCGAAAAATCGCGGTCTATGGTTGCGTGGGTCACCGGAACCGAACCGGAACTGCCTATACGCCCGGCCCGCCCGCGGCCGTCGCCGCGGCGGCGTTCAACAGTCCCGCCCCGTACAGATAGCCGTCCGCCGGCGTGCCCAACGGCCGCGCGGTCGCGCGCAGCCGCGCGGTGATCTGCGCGACGGTCGGCCGGCGCCCGAGCACGCCCCCGGCGATGATCAGCGCTGCCGTGGCCGCGACCTCGGGGGTGGCCATCGAGGTGCCCTCGTATCCGCCCGGGAACCCGAATACGCGTGGA
>Ga0335072_10014529_pt1 | contig 11185 bp, 12 predicted proteins | sample Lox_Sample_21_FD_206725 | JGI IMG/M metagenome (GOLD analysis project Ga0335072, IMG submission 206725) | Soil microbial communities from Loxahatchee National Wildlife Refuge, Florida, United States - Lox_Sample_2.1 | ecosystem: Environmental > Terrestrial > Soil > Wetlands | place: USA... | reverse complement strand
GCCGACGCGCGAAATTCCAACACCGCCGGCACGGCCCTGAACTATGTGGGCACCATAGTCGACGCTTTCAATTCCAACTGGTGGTCTACTCACGGCGGCGGCGGGCCGCCAATAAACGTCACTACCCGCGCCTGGTATAATTCCAACCTTGAGACCCGCCGGAGCATTCTCCCGAGCCTGGTTGGTACACTCACGCTGGCGGAAATATTGTTGATGACAGCAATGTCGATCGCGCGCGAAAAAGAGGAGGGAACGTTCGACCAGTTACTCGTCACACCTTTTCGTCCGGGTGAGATCATGACGGGCAAGGCCCTTCCTTCCTTGTTGGTCGGACTCAGCCAATCGACCGTTATCCTATTGGTCGCCCAGCTGTGGTTTCGGATTCCATTTGCGGGCTCCTTCGTTACGCTATACGTGGGTCTTACCTTATTCCTTTTCGCGGCATGCGGGATTGGACTTTTAGTCTCGTCGCTGGTCGCGACCATGCAGCAAGCCTTGCTGGTGTCTTTCATGGTGGCGATGCCCTTCACCCTCTTGTCCGGATTATTTACCTCGCTCAGTAGCATGCCCGAGGCTCTGCAATATCTCAGCTTGATCAATCCACTGCGCTATATGATCGACATATCGCGCCGAGTTTACCTGGAAGGTGTCGGCTTGGAGCGGCTGACTTTCGATTTGTGGCCGTTAGCGCTGACGGCACTACTGTCGCTATCAATAGGAGCTTGGGCATTCCGCCGCCAGTTGGGCTGAAGTGGCTCTTAGGTTAACAAGTCTATCGGCGCGACCGTTACGCAATGATTCACACTTTGACGATCATCGCCGACGCTCGCACTTACTTCAGACCGTGTAAAGCACCCTACTGAACGTGACCCGAGGCTCACTCAACGCATCAGGGGAATACTACCGCGCCGCTATATCTATCCGAGCTCTACTGCAAAGACGGATTCAAGCGAGACTGCGACGCGATCAACCGGGCGTTGGCCTCTGGCTTCCCGCCCGGTGTTACGCTCAAAGCCGGACCGTGGGTTTCCAACGAGGAAGCTAGCACGTGATGGTAATGGATATTCAGGATCACTCTGTGACTTTCGCGCCGTTCAGCAATGCGCTCGCCCAAGGCATTTTCGCTAAACGCCGCCTGACCCCCATCGTCACTTGGAGTATGGTCGAGAATGCACTCAAGGAATCTTAATCGCTAGATAGAGAACACTCGCCGCGCACCAGAATCGGCCTCACAGGCAGGGCAGGAGACGATTTGCCCGTCGCCTAAAGTGACAGCAGCTGAATAGAAAGAGGACCGCAGCTTTCAGTCTTCAAACGACAAAAACGTATACTAGCGGAACGAAATATCGAGGGAAGCCATCGGTAAATGAAACGGATGCCCCGGGAGAAGTATGTCGGCGGTGTAGAGCTTTCGAGATTTTAGGCCTTTTGGATCATCAGTTAGACGATCAGGTACACGCACCTATAATAGGATCCGTAAGGGTCCCTTGATGGCGCGTCGGGTGATTTCGGCGACCTTCACGGCTACCCGCGCAGATTCCGCACGAAGACTGGTATCGCTGCACCAACCTCGCCAGGGCGTGTCTCTTGTATATAGTGCTGACCTTTGACATTTTTTGTCAGGGAAATAGAAATCCTCAGGTCAGCGTTCTGCGATTGATGCCCAGGGAGGAGATGCGCGAAGCCAGCGTCGAAGGCTTCAAGCCCAGCAGCGTAGCCGCACCGCCCGGTCCTGAGACCTTGCCGTTGGTCTGTTTCAAAGCGTTCACGATGGCCGTACGTTCCTGCCGCTTCAGTTCGTCACGTGTCGGGAGCGTCACCTTCAGTTCCGGCTTGGTTTGTGGCCGCGACGCGGGCAAAGAGAAGGTGAGCGGACCGTCGCGCCACAGAATGATCGCACGCTCGATCGTGTTTTGAAGTTCTCGCACGTTGCCGGGCCAGTGGTAGGTTGCGAGCTGGTCTAGTGCTGTCTTGCTGATTTGCGGATCAGGGCGACTCATCCGGCGTGCGCTCTGTCTGGCGAAATGCGCAACAAGAGGCCCGATATCCTCACGGCGCTCTCGCAGCGGCGGAACTTCAATTGGAAAGACACTCAAACGATAGAACAGATCCTCGCGAAAGCGACCCGCGTCGACCTCTTTCTTCAAGTCCCGATTGCTTGCGGCAATCACCCGTACATTGACTGTGCGCGTGCGCGTGTCGCCAACGCGTTCAAACTCCTGTTCCTGCAACACGCGCAGGAGCTTCGCCTGCATCGCGAACGGCACTTCGCCGATTTCATCAAGGAATAGCGTGCCGCCATTGGCGAGTTCAAAACGGCCCGGCTTGTCCTTGAGCGCACCGGTAAAGGCACCCCTCACGTGCCCAAAGAACTCGCTTTCGAAGAGACCTTCGGGCACCGCGCTGCAATTCAATTTGACTAGAGTACGGTTATTTCGTGCGCTTCGCTCATGGATGGCGCGGGCTATCAGTTCCTTGCCTGTTCCGCTTTCTCCGGTGATCAGAACGGTAGCATCGGTCTGAGCCACGAGTTCAACCTGCTGGGTGACCGTGCGCAGGCCAGAAGTTCCACCGATGATGTCGCCGAAGTTTTGTTCACCGCGGATCTCATCAAGCAGGTAAGCGTTTTGATCTTCAAGCCGCGCCTTTTCCTGCTCCATCAACACCCGATCCGTGATGTCGATGAACATGGTGCGCGTATACTCTCCACCCGAAACTGGCTTGGACCACCACTCGACCCAGACTGGCTTGCCGTCGTCCTTTCGGCGCAGTTCGAGCACCACGCCGCTGGTGTCTGTTCCGCGCCCGATAGACTCTAACGCTTTGCGCAGGCGCCATTGGGCGTCTGGGGTCTCTGGGACCAGGAACTTGCCGAACATCCCTTGAATCTCCTCGGGCTTCACGCCGAGGATGCTCATCGCAGTGCGATTCGCCCGCACGAAGCGAGAATCGATGGCCTCATACACGTAGGCAATTGGCGCCTCTTCAAAAAGATCGCGAAAGCGTTCCTCGCTCTGCGAAAGCAAGTCGTTTGCCGCGCGCAGCGCGTCCTCGACCCGCAGTCGCTGAATCTCAGCACGCACGCGCGCGGCAAAGATTCGCATCACGGCGATGCCACGTGGGCCGTCGGGCATCGGTTTGTCGTCGATAATCGCGACATGACCGAAAACTCGGCCGCGCTCATCGAACACCGGCACGCCGCAATAGCTCTGAGCTTCCCACTCCGCCAGCAAATGATCGTAGGGGAATCGGAAGCACAACCCCGCCGGATAGTGGGCACTTCGCCCGTGAAGCACGCTCTCGCATGGAGTGCCAGTCAGTGGAAGTTCGACATTTTCGCGGAAGTGATCGCGCTCCCACAACGCCAACGTTTTGAAGTGAGACCCATCGTCGGAAAGGCGGGTGACGAAAGCGTACCGAACGCGGAGTGCCAGCGCGAGACTTCGCGCTAGCGATGAAAAGAAGCGGTCGCCGGTCTCCGCTTCAACGCCCTCGGCGATGGTCCGCAGCGCAGCGTCATCGGGCGGGGCAGCCGGGGTCCTGTCGTTCTTTTCAGCCGGAGTTTCCATCGTGAATCCTGAGTTAAGCCTTGCTCTCGTTCGTGCTCATCGGATGTCGGCCTTCATAGCAACACCGCCCAGACAGCCAAGACCTCTCACGAAAGGGCTAACGAGGAGTCGTAATTTTGCGATCCTTCGTCGCAAATTAACGGCGGCCCGGCGATGGAGATCTTTGTCTTTTTCGTTGTTTCGAGCAACCCGTTAGATGGCACGGAACGTGTTGTACATTCTTAGCACGAAGGCTCCGCCGGAGGAGAAGAAACAGCCGAGACCACAGATGAGTTGTGTCCAACCAGTCGATTCGCAGCTTGTTACCAGCGCGAGGACAGACGCTTGTTTGACAGATAGGAGCGAGCTCGGCCTGCCACCGTCGAGAGCGCGGAAAGATTATCTCACATTGTGCGCGGGCCTCAGAACGCTATTACACACATTTTGAGGTTACCATGAGTATCCAAGCCGGACTGCTAACTTTTGTTGGAGGTTTCGATCATGAACAATCGTCGAATAGTCACTCTTGCCGGAACATTGCTGTTGTCGACTTTCTGTTTGGTCACAAGCCCCAGGGCCCAGGACGCAAACGGGACCATGATACAGCATGACAATCCGATGGCCAAGGACAGTAAGACAACAGATCAAATGCACAACTCAATGTCCCAACCAGCGGCTGCCGCGGGCAGCGAAACCACAAAAATGAACGATGGTGGCAAAATGCATGCGCGCGAAGGCCATATGATGAACGGAGACACCTCGGAAGGTGGGCACAACGGTATGATGGAGGGTGGATCGGCCGGCGAGATGAGTCACTGAAGTCGAACTTAAACTCTGGAGTTCGACTCGATGTGCAGGCTGCCTTTCGAGACAGTCGAGTAAGACCACGGTTAGTATCTCAGTTAACTGAGATACTAACCCACCACGAAAGCAATCCAATTCGAGCCGCCGCACCACGCTAAGGTGAGATCGCTGACTTCCCAATACTCAGATAAGACGGCGATAGCATCTTAGTCCGGCGCTTCCTTAGTGAATAAATGAGCAGTTATACCGCCAAGAAAATCGGCGCCGCCGATCACGCGATCACTCCGACGACCGTCAAGCGCGGCGTGTGTTCGATGTTGAGCGAGGCCGCGCTGCTGATGGCGTTTGTGCTGATGACAGGTGTCGCAGTGCAGGCGGCCACCGATTTGACACTGGCACCTAATCTTTCGTTCGTTGATGACTCAAGTCCGAACTTTCCGATCGCAGGGAAGCAACTCGACGACGCCATCATCGCCCGTGACCGCCCGACTGTAATCTTTTTCGGAACGGCACACTGCTGGAACACGGCACGTGAGGCGGAGCGGTTGGTCGCTCTCTATCCAATGTATCGCGATCGGGTTCATTTTGTGGTGGTCAATCTCAACCACGCTTCGCCGCCGCAGCAACAACTCGCCAACAGGTATTATCCAGGTTACATACCGACGATCGCGATATTCGATAAATCCGGGCGGCTAGTTTACGACCGCGCCGGCGAGACTGCAGCAGACCGCGGCGACACCCGGCATCTACAGGAATTGGTCGAATCAGCATTGCGCTAGGAGGTAACTGTCAAGTGCCTGGTGAATTCCATCAAAGATCGGTCGAACACAGTGCAAACGCCGAACGCAGCGAGGTAATGAAGAGCCTTGTAAAGCCGACGCATAAAGATGACGTCAAACCGACGGCCCGAAGTCAGCGCAGTGGAAGGAGTCTGCAACCTCTCCCGATTCGTCTTGCGCATTGGTTGAATGTTCCTCTTCTGCTCCTGATGGCTGGCAGCGGATTACAGATCTTCGCAGCGTATCCCTCGCTGGGACCCCAGGGAGCGCAGTACCGATGGTACCCCTTCCAGGGCACACCACCGCCTCGATGGCTGCGAATCGGTGGATGGCTGGCTGGAGCACGCCATTGGCACTTCGCGATCGCGTGGTTCTTTGTTCTAAACGGCCTCATCTACCTCACCTATTTTGTCGCGAGCGGGGAGTGGCGACGCCGCTTGTTCCTGCCGCAGCGTGACACCTGGAATGCGATTCGACAATTTGCGTATTACACGCGGATCCGATCGACGCCGCCGCCGACCGATTTCTACAACGGGCTTCAGCGGCTCGCGTACACGTCAGTTATTCTGTTTGGCGCCCTGATGGTGCTCTCCGGCCTCGCCATATACAAGCCAGTGCAATTGCATTGGCTGACACTGTTGTTCGGCGGTTACGACGGTGCCCGCGTTGTCCATCTGGGCGTGCTGTGCCTGCTCGCCCTTTTCGTAGCCACGCACCTGGTTCTCGTCGCACTGCATCCTCGCGAAATCATCAACATGATCACCGGAGGAAAACATGAGTGAGTTGGTGACAAGGCGAAGATTCTTCATAGGCCTCGCCGCTGCCTCGTTGCTGGCGGGATGCGACAGTGTGCATCCTGTCACTAGCTTCCTGCAGGCGATGAAGGGCTGGAACGAAAGCTTCGAAGGATTCCTCTTCTCGCCCTACCGGGTGGCTCCGGAGATGCCTCTTTCTGCGATCACTCCTGAGCAGGCGTTTCCCATTTACTACATCTCTGACTCAATCCCATCTGCCCCAGCTCATTGGTCTCTTAAGGTCGGCGGCATGGTCTCTCGTCCCATGCTGTTGTCGCTGGAGCAATTGCAGCGATTGCCGCGAACGGAAATGCGAGTACAGCATCATTGCGTCGAAGGATGGTCGGCGGTCGCATCGTGGCAAGGCATTCGAGTCAGCGAGATCGCCAGATTGGTGGGGGTCAGTCCAGACGCGAAATACGTGGAGTTCCGATCCTTTGACTCGAACTACTGGTCGTGCTGGGATCGTGCGAGTGCCTTCCATCCGCAGACTTTGCTCGCATACGGCATGAACGGCCACCCGCTCTATCCTGAACACGGCGCACCGCTGCGCGTCTATTCCGCGGTGAAGCTCGGATACAAGAACGTGAAGTATCTGACAGAAGTGAACTTCCTGCCGGGAAAGACCGGCGGTTACTGGGAGAATCAGGGCTACGACTGGTTCGGAGGGGTGTAAAAGCTGGACGAGTATTGCCTCGTGGTGCCGGCTGGTGTCGCGATAGCGAGGAATTCCTTGATCGAAGTCGCCCTCTCAAACATCGCCGCTGCGCCCGCAAATCTTGCGGCGGATGACCACGCTGATGGAGACGATTCTCTCGATGGATTATCTCAGTGCTTCCGCTCTGATCACACCAGCCTGGATTATATTGGGAGCACTCGGCGTGCTCTTCACGCGGAAATTACTGTGGGCATACCTACTGGTATCTGTGCTACTTGCCGCCGTCTCCTGGTGCTCTGGGGTTGCCCAACTCAAGGAGCAGCGCGAGTTCGATGAGCGCCAGCAGGCGGTAGAGGCGGGGCAACAGCAGCTTGATATCGAATTCTCGAAGCTTGCGATTTCTCTAAGAATGCCACCCAACAGTCCACATGAAATGATCCTCGAACAAATGCATGTGATGAATTCCGCACAGTCTGTTTCCCGGAGCCGACAATGAGCGAGTCCAGAGGACAGAATCGCATCCAAGTTGATCCGGCTCACACAACCGGCGCTATCGGGCGACTCTTTGCAGAGATACGGGCGAAGTTCTCGCTTGTGCCGAACCTGTTTCGCGTTCTTGCGAACCCACCGGCGGCCGGGCGCTGGTCTCAGTTTAGGGTTACTCATCCAGTTACGGCACCAGTAGGCAGCCCTTAAAGACAAATCGCCGCAGCACGCGGATCTTCCGATTCGCAGCAAGCGTTAAGCGCACTCGCTACAACGGAGCAGTAATGTATGGCAATGACTAATCTTGAGACCTACGCGAAGCGGTATCGTCACGTCGCAATGGAGCGCCGTGATGGAATCCTTCAGGCCACGCTGCATAGTGACAGTGACGAACTGCAATGGAGCGCAGAAGTTCACGAGGAGCTGTCGTATGCCTTTTACGATATGGCTCGTGACCCTGAGAACCGTTGCGTGATCTTGATCGGTAAAGGTTCGGTGTTTTGTGCGCGAATGGACACCGGTGGCGGGCCCGCAGGCCTGCAAGTTAGTAGCGAAGCCCCCAAGCCGGTAGAGGTGGGTATCCCGTCCATTGCTTGGGACCACATCTACAATGACGCCAAGTATCTACTGATGAACCTGCTTAGCATCGAAGTGCCGATGATCGCAGCGGTCAACGGTCCCGCGTTGATTCACGCCGAATTAGCAGTACTCTGCGATATCGTACTCGCGTCACCGAATGCCACTTTCCAGGATGCACCGCATTTCCCCAATGGCGTCGTTCCTGGTGACGGCGTGCATGTCGTATGGCCGCTGGTCCTCGGACCGAATCGCGGACGTTACTTTTTGCTCACCGGCCAAACCATAACTGCCCCTGAGGCGCTCAAGTTAGGTGTGGTCAACGAGGTCGTGGAAGCAGAACGTCTCCTGGCCCGTGCTTGGGAGCTGGCGAGGGAGATCGTTAAGCGCCCATCTCTCGCTGTTCGTTATGCACGCGTCGCGCTGACTCAGCAGCTGAAGGTGACGATGCTGGAACAGCTCGGCTACGGCCTCACGCTGGAAGGCTTGAGCGCCTCCGCGTCGTGGCCCGGCCAGAAAGGCTGAATAGTTCTGATTCGTAACCTCTCAAGAATAATAATGTAGGTTATGTCAACTTTGATAGAAGCGTCAAGAAAAGGTGGCAAATGGATTTCCTACGGCTGGCAGCGAAGTATGAAGTAGTCAGGCCTTTGGCTTTCTGCCACGATGCGAAGCTCGTTTCTGGCGCTTCAGGCGGAAACGATAGAGGGCTTGTTTGGCGCGATTCCCACAGAGGGTCATTCTGCACCAGCGGCGGGTTTGTCCGCGAGTCCTGTCAAGAAAGAAAAGCGTGCAGGGTGGCTTTTCGCATGATTTCACCAGAGAGAGATCCTCAGACGTAATGAAGTTGGCGATCGCGTGCGCGATCGGCAAAAGCAGGGAGTCCCGGGGTACGCCAGCGGCGCAGGGTACGCCGTTCAAGTCCAGACGTGCCCGGTTGATCGACCGCGTCGGGTGGCCTGGCTACTCTTGCCCCGTACGCATCGTCGCGCTCCAGTATTCGATTAAGGGCGCCAGTCGGAGCCCTATGAATATCAGGGCCCTCAGCAAATTTCAGCAGATCGAGCGCCGCTCGACCTCCGACTGCCGGAAGAGGGGCTAAGCTTCCGCCCCCGCTAGAGGGGTATTATCCCAGATTCCGACCTGCGGCTGAGCAGCGACCATCGCAAGAAATCCCTCCATCTCTCCTCGACCTGTGCGCCATGTTACATAGTCTCGGAAGTTTTGCGCAGTATCCCATTCTTCAATAAGTATAAAATGGTTTAGATCAGCATCACTTCGCAACAGTCTTATGTTACGAAAACCCTCTCGAAGTCTAGTTTGCTGGAACATCGTCTCGAGAGTAGCAACAAAATTGTCTACCAATTCTGGCTTTATTATCCAGTTGACTGTGACGGTCACTCCGTTGGCCACGTTGGTTTCCTCCATTACCGAAACTACTTGCTGCGAGTTGGTCTCCAAGCAAATCATTTAGAAGTCTGATTACGCCCCGTCTTTGACACCCGCGATGTCCGTCAGAATCCCCCATGCCCGCTCGTCCTCTCGCGTAGCGACTGCTACATTGATGGCATATCTGTAGCATTCGCTACAAATATGCGCAAGCATCCGCTACAAGTGTGCACATGAGTATCCGTGACGAGCGCCGAGAAGCCGCCATCGAGCGAATGGCTGATCATCTCTTGCTGGAAGGCCTGGGCGCTGCAACCCTTCGACCCTTGGCAGCGGCCGCCGGAACCAGCGACCGCATGTTGCTTTACTACTTCGCTGACAAAGACGAGGTCCTGTCTGCTACGTTGCATCGACTCGCGGCGCGTATGACAGCTCAACTCGACGAAGCTGTCCCAATCGGGCGACTTCATGCCTTTCCCGTGCTGCTGGAAGAGGTCTGGGCGGCATTAGCGTCCGGTGGCCTTAAGCCATTTATGCACCTGTGGCTCGATCTTGCAGCAGGTGCGGCTCGTGGTCTTCAGCCACACCACAGTATCGCCGGCGCGATTGCGGACGGTTTCCTCGCTTGGGTGACGAGTCATCTGAAGGTCCCTCGGGGCGTCGAGCTGGCTTCATCGGCGGCGTTGTTCCTCGCGTCCGTCGAAGGGATGCTGTTTCTTGAGGCTGCCGGCCGTCGCGGCATCTCGGATGCTGCGGTCACTGCGCTCGTTGCGCTTTCAAAACGATCTCGCTGATTGTTCCCGATTTGCGGCTGACAGCTTGGCGACCTCGTCGAGCCTGATGGCCGAGCAAACTGGCGCAGGTGATGTTGTCAGTCCAATGGCAACTTGGCTCCGCATTGTCGGGTCAGGGCAGCGAAGCCTGGACCTCAGGCTACGAGCTATCTCCATCAGCCGGGTCTGATTGCAACGCTTAAACTGATTAAAATCGCGCTGGCAAAAGTGAGTCGTATACAGAGCTTGAGTCCGCGAATATTTCAGTAATCGCTGTCAGGCATTTGCGCCGCGAGCCAAGTTATTGGCAGTGGTAATGCTGAAAGCGGCTTCTTCACGATCGCAGTTGACCGGCCCGCCAGACTGGGATCCTCGGGCCGGCCTTCGGTCTGTTATATGGTTGCGGTCAGTCTTGGTAGTCGCGTCGGTAGAGCGTTTTCCGTTTCCGGGGCCGTTTGAGAGTGATCGATGCAACTGCCGCGGCAATCAGATGTTCAAAATCGAAATCGATAGCCGCCGGCTTTCGTGCGCCGCGTTGCGGCGGCGGCGATGATGAATTCTCTACGGCCACAAGCCTTTTGCTCCTAACAGGCCGTTGATAAATGGCTGAAAGTCTTAGTGTATAGTTAGGAGTGAGTAATCGAGGTGGTGGAGGAAGTGGCGGATGCGCGGTGAGGATGGGCGGCAGCGGGCGATACTGGTGGTGTTTAACATTGAGCAACGGGTCCCGAGGGGCCATCCGCTGCGACGCATCAAAGCCTTGGCCGACGCGGCCCTTGAGCAGCTGTCGCCGCGGCTCGATGAGATGTACAGCGCGGTTGGAAGGCCGTCGATTCCGCCCGAGCGGCTGTTGAAAGCGTCCTTGTTGATGGCGCTGCATACGGTACGCAGCGAACGCATGTTCTGCGAGCAACTCGATTACAACCTGTTGTTTCGCTGGTTCCTCGAAATGGATGTGATCGTGCCGAGCTTCGACCATTCGACTTTCTCGCGCAACCGCGCACGGCTGCTGGAGCACGCGGTGGCAGATGAGTTCTTCCGAGCAGTGGTGGGACAGGCGCGTGCTCTCCAACTGCTCTCGGACGAACACTTCACCGTCGACGGAACGCCGATCGACGCATGGGCTTTGCTCCGGAGCTTCAGGCGCAAGGATGCGGGACCGCATGAGCCGCCGGACGATCGGGGCAATCCGGCCGTGAACTTTCGCGGTGAGCGCCGCGCCAACGCGACGCATCAGTCCACCACCGACCCCGAAGCCAAGCTGGCCAAGAAGGGACCGGGCAAAGAAGCTATTGATACTTGAATAATAGAGTGACATAAGCTAGTTTAGAGTGCATGGGATTTCCACGTGGGATGCGGCGGGATCGGGTGGCCTTGG
>Ga0335072_10014528_pt1 | contig 11185 bp, 9 predicted proteins | sample Lox_Sample_21_FD_206725 | JGI IMG/M metagenome (GOLD analysis project Ga0335072, IMG submission 206725) | Soil microbial communities from Loxahatchee National Wildlife Refuge, Florida, United States - Lox_Sample_2.1 | ecosystem: Environmental > Terrestrial > Soil > Wetlands | place: USA: Florida... | reverse complement strand
TGATCGCCGACGGCCATCACCGCTACGCGGCCTACCTCCAGCTTCAGGAGCGGCTCCGGCAGGACGGTGCGGGAGCCGGGCCATGGGACCGCGGACTCGCGCTGCTGGTGGATTCGACGGCTTATCCGCCGCTGCTCGGCGCGATTCACCGGATGGTGACCGGCCTCGTGCCGGAGGTTGCCGCGCGGCTCGCGGCGAGCGCGTTCCGCGTCAGCGAGCTGCCTGGCGGCACCGGCGCCGAGGCCGGCGCGCTGGCCGCGCTTGACGAGGCATGCGCACGCGGCGTCGCCTTCTTGCTTGCCGGGAGCTCGAAGATCTGGCTGCTCACCGACCCCGACCCCGCCCAGCTGCGCGCTGCGGTGCCTGACCACCCGGCCGAGCTCTGGCAGCACGTGCCCGCCGCCGTGCTGCAAGGGCTGCTGTTCGCCCGGATCTGGGCGATCGAGGACGATGCCCGCAGCGTGCGGGCCATCCACGATGCGACAGAGGCGATCCGCGCCGCCGACGGCGAACCCGGCGGGACTGCCGTCATCTGCGGTCCCATGTCGGCGGCGCAGGTTTACCAGGTTGCCGGAATCGGGCGCCGGGTGCCGCGGAAGTCCACCTCGTTCGGCCCGAAGCCGCGAACGGGGCTGGTACTCCGGTTGTTCGCTGAGGGCTAAGGCCCGTTCGGCTGCGCGGCTGCCGGTAACACCTCGATCAGCAGGTCCCTCAGCCTGAAGCCGCCCTCACGTGCGGGCAGGGTCGGCCGCCAGCCGGGGGCGCGCGCCAGGTAAGACTCGGGATCGCCCTTGATCACGCCGATCAGTACTTCGGCGATGATGGTGCCCCCGACCTCTCCCAGGCGGTTCCCTGCGTGCCGGCAGGCGGCCTCTCGCTGGATATACATCCACAGCGGCGTCGGGCCGGTCCAGTCGTCCGGCGAGAGCCCTAGTTCCTCCTCACTCAGCGGCTCCGCGCCAATGAGCCCGGCCACGCTCTCTCCAGAGGGCAGGTTAAGGCCATGCCCGCGCTGAAGGTCCCTGGCGGCGAGCGAAGCGTAGGCGGCGTGGCTGACTTCCCCTGACACTGCTTCCGGGAGGGAGATCAACGACGAGACGAGGCGCCCGTCTATGCACTTAGCGCGCTGAGCAGGCGGATGCCCGGGCACGTCAAAGAACAGCGTCCAGTCGACGGCCCGGTCTCCGACCGGCGCGAAACCCATCAGGTCGGGGAAGAACCTGACGGCGTCACGGCCCGGCCGTAGCACATAAGTTTCCCGGATTTGCGAATGGCCGTATCGATAGGCTGCGTCAGCGAACTCCACCGGAATGTAAGGCGCGCCTTCGGGCCGGTAGAACCGGGGTCCATCAGTGAGGATCGCGGTGACCAGGTCGCTGCCGACCAGCTGGGGCAGGAATTCATTGATGATCACCCACTGGTAGTGCCAGGTCAGAGCGAGCCGTGCCGCCTGGAACAGGGTGCGCTCGTCCGCGCCGCCGCCGCGAAGCCGGTCAACGATCCGGTTGTGTGCCCGGATGAACGCCACCTGCATCTGGCTCATGAAAATGTGGGAGTCGTTGCGCGGATCGGCGATAACCGCGGTTCCTTCCTGATTTCGGGGGACATCGCCGTCGAAGTCAAAAAGTTTCGCCGGGTCACTGCGCCGGTACAGGTAAGACGAGCCGGTCGGTCCAGACCCGTAAAGCGGCTCGAGGTCGGCCCTGGCACTTCGCAGGTTCGCGAGAGATCCCAGTTCAACGTGCGTTGTCAGCGGCGAGCGGTCTGCAGTGAGGTCGTGTGCGACGAACTGGCCGAAGAATGGCCAGCCAGCCTCGACGCTGGCGTCTTTTGTCGTAACAGAGACGTCATTCCCGCAACTGGCATCGCAGAAGCCTCCGGATGCCCCGATGCGGCGCAGGACTCCCTCGTCGGTGATAAGGCCTGGCAGTTGGAACATTCGCCCGTAACGTCCAACTGCGTCAATCGGCATATCCAGCCGGTACGGTGCCAGACATCCTTTGCAACCTGTCTCAGCCGCTCCTGTCGGAGAGGTTGGTGGCGAACGCATCGGAACTGTCCCTTCCGGTCACCAACCCGGCGGACGTCGCGTTGACGGTGGCGACTTCCCCCGGATGCGTATACGCCGTCCAAAGACAGACCATGCCCTGCGTGTGCCGCGATGAACCCAGTCTGCCAGTCCGGCTACCGCCAAGATCTCCAGTCGGAGCGCGATGAGTTCCGGCCCTGCCGCCGGTATGTACTGACGAGTTCGCCGGAACACCCCGGGCGAACCTCTCACAAGGGAGAATCGATGTCAGACCGTCGTGCCGAAGACGAGGCCGCGATCCAGGCCGTACTGGTTGACTCCTACAAGGCATGGGAGGCTGGCGACGCCGAGGGCATGGTCGCCAACTACACGCAGGACGCGACCGCCATCATGCCCGGCTCGCTCCGTGACAGCCGTGACGTGATACGCACGAGCATGGCCTTGGCCTTCGAGGGGCCGCTCAAGGACACTTCGACCATTAACAAGCAGCTCAGCATCCGCTTTGTCGGCCGGGACGCCGCGATCGTCGTGAGCGAATCCGGCATCCTGTTCGGCGGCCAGACCGAGGTTCCGGAGGCGGGTAAGGTCAACGCAACCTGGGTTTTCGAGAAGCGGGACGGCCAGTGGCTGATCGCCGCCTATCACAACAGCCCGGTGCTGGCGCCAGGGCAGTGAATCCTGCCGTGGTAACACGGGTCTGACGCGTCGCTGGCGCCGAGGTCTTGATCGGAGCAGAGAATGGCGTGGGCGTGACGACGAAGGTCGACGACTTCGATGACCTGGTCGAACCGTACCGGACGGAGCTGCTGGCGTACTGCTACCGGATGCTTGGTTCGGCCCACGACGCAGAGGACTTGGTCCAGGACACGTATCTGAGGGCGTGGCGGGCGCGGGAGCAGTACGACGAGACCCGCAGCTCGCTGCGCACCTGGCTGTACCGGATCGCGACGAACGCCTGCCTGACCGCCTTGCAGGTCCGCGGCCGCCGGCCGCTTCCGGCCGGGCTGGTGGCCGCGTCGGATCCGCTCGGGCCGCTCGTCCGGGGCGAGAATGCCGCCTGGCTGCAGCCCTTGCCGGATTCGCTGCTGGACGCTGGCGATCCGGCTAGGGCCGCGATCGACCGCAGTAGCCTGCGCCTGGCTTTTGTCGCCGCCTTGCAGCACCTGTCGGCGCGTCAGCGTGGTGCGCTGATCCTGCGCGATGCGCTCGGCTTCTCCGCGTCCGAGGCAGCAGAAATCCTCGGCACTACCGTCGTCTCGGTGAACAGTTCCCTGCAGCGAGCGCGTACCAGGGTGAAGGAGGCCGGGGTCCGGCAGGAACCTCTCAGCGAGCCGTCCGCAGCCGAGCAGCGCGCCTGGATCGATCGCTACATGAAGGCCTTCGAGCTCGCCGACATCGAGGGTCTCAAGCGGCTGCTCACCGAAGACGTGCTCATGGAGATGCCGCCGATGCTCAACTGGTTCACCGGCCCCGGCAACTACGGCCTGTTCATGGAATGGGTCTTCGCCGCGGCCGGAACGGACTGGCATCTGACGGCGGTCGCCGCCAATGGCCAGCCAGGCTTCGCAGCCTACCGGCGCGCCGGCGACGGATACGAGCTGCACACGCTCCAGATCTTCACCGTCACCGCTGAAGGCATCAGCCGGAACTCGGTGTTCCAGGATTCCGAGGTCTTCGCGTCTTTCGGACTGGCTGCCAGGCTCGATGCCCAGGGACAGCCCTGTCAGGTTTAGCGGGCCACTACGGTGTGTCGATGGCCGCGCGGCGCCGGAAGGCACGCAGGTCGCGGCGGCCAAGCGCGGCTGCGACGATGGTGGCCACGGCAAGCACGGCGACGATCGCCCATTCGGTCGTACCGTTCCCGCCATCGGGATCGAACCCGAGCACGTCCTCGATCCACCTCGGCCAAACGGCTGTCCCGATCGTCGCCACCCCGAGAATGGCTGCGAGCACAATTTCGATCCGCGCCCTTAACACCACAGACACCCCTTTCAGTCGTTTCGCGCCTGCGCCTGCTGTGCACGCTCGAGCAACTCCGACAGCCGCACCAGCGCTTGCTCCAGCCGGGCCTGAACCTGGTCCGCCAGCTCCGCCGCGGAGGCGGTCGGCGGCGCCGCCCCGACCACCTGGCGCAGGCCCACCAGCCTGGTGTCCAGGGCCGACTGCCTGACAAAGATGGATTGCTTGCCACCACCGTCCGCGACCAGGTCCGATTCCACCGCTTCCAGCTCTCGCCGCAACTGGAGATCGGATTCGCCGTCGCCCAGTTCCGAGCGCGCCCGGCGGGCCCTGTTAACGCCGTCATACAGGTCCGACAGCAACCGCCAGAGGCGCAGATCAAGCTGGTACTGGGCGTTGAACTGCTCTCGCGTGAATCGGCTGCGCGGATCGGCGGCGATCTCGAAGACGGCCTCGGCGGCTTGTCCGCCCAGCTCAACGCGCATCGTGTAGCGACCCGGCGCCACCGCCGGACCCAGATTGGCGGCAGCGTCCTCGTCCTCCGGCGGATCGATCTCGATCTGGATGCCGCGCTCGTGCCGGCCGTCCCAGACGAAGCGGTTCACGCCCTCCCGCCGCGGCGGCACCGGGTCCCTGGGTCTGCCCTTTTCCGGCTTGCGGTCCTCGTCTCCCGGCCGCGCTATCAGCGTGCGGACCTCACGGCCGGCGGAGTCGCGGAACGTCAGGCGCAGCTCGGTGTCGCCGGGGTCCTGGAGCCGGTACAGTACCGCCACCCCGTCGGCAGGGTTCCGGCCGGCACCCACCGGTATGTCCACGGTCTCGGTCCGGCCCGGGAGCTGCCGCTTGTCATAGGCAACCACCACCGGTCCCAGCAGGGAGTAGGAGCGGCGCGACTCGGTCTTCGCGGGATACCCGCGATCGGTGAGCCACCGGACCAGCCGGCGGGGCTCGTACAGGTGCAGTGGCGCCCCGTCCAGCTCGGGCCTGTGCTGGCGCAGCGCGGTCAGATCCTCCAGGACCCAGATCGAGCGGCCGTGGGTGGCCACCACCAGGTCATCGCCGTTGAAGACGAAATCGTGCACAGGGACCCGCGGCAGATCGCCGCGGCAGCGCTGCCAGGTTGCTCCGTCGTCCAACGAGACCAGCAGGCCCAGCTCGGTCCCGCACAGCAGCAGGCCGCGGCGTGCGGGGTCCTCGCGCAGCACGTGACAGTACTCGTCGTCGTCCAAGCCTCGGTCGAGGCGCTCCCAGCTGGCGCCGAAGTCCCGCGTCCGCCATAGGTAAGGGTGGAAGTCGTCGAGCTTGTGGGCCTCGGCGGCCACGTAGGCGGTGCCGGCCTCGTGAGGGGAGGCATCGATCATGCGCACCGTCGCCCAGCGGGGCAGGTCGGGCGGAGTGATCTCGGTCCAGGACCGCCCGCCATCGCGGGTCAGGTGGAGCCGGCCGTCGTCGGTCCCGGCCCAGAGCTGGCCCGGCGCCAGCGGCGACTCGGCCAGCGCGAAGATGGTGCAGTAGAACTCCGCGCCGCTGTTGTCGGGGGTGAGCCCGCCCGACGAGCGGAGTTTTTCGGCGTCGGCGTGGGTGAGGTCCGGACTGATCGGCTCCCAGGTCTGGCCTTCGTCGGTCGACCGGAAGACATGGTTGCCGGCCTGGTACAGGATGTCGGGATCGTGCGGGGACAACAGAATCGGCGAGGTCCAGTTAAAGCGGTAGCGGGCCTCGCCCGCCGTCGACGTTTCCTCCGGCCAGATCGGGATCGGACGGGTCTCGCCGGTGCTCTGATCCTGGCGCGTGATCACGCCCTTGTAGTCGCCGGCGAAGACGACGTCCGGGTTGTCGGGCCTGACCGCGATGTAGCCGCTCTCGCCGCCGCCCACATGGGTAGTGTCCAGCTGAGTGATGGCACCCCAGCGGGAGTGGCTGGGGAAGGCGATGGTGGTGTTGTCCTGCTGAGCGGCGTAGATGCGGTAAGGCTCGCGGGTGTCGGTGGTGACGTGGTAGAGCTCGGCAGTGGGCTGGTTGTAAAGCGTGGACCAGCTCTCGCCGCCGTCCAGCGTCACGTTCCCGCCGCCGTCGTCTCCGAGGATCATGCGCCGGGTGTCGGCAGGGTCAATCCACAGGTCGTGGCAGTCGCCGTGCTGGACCGGGAAGGCGGAGAAGACCTTGCCCGCGTCCGTTGAGCGCCAGCACTGCTCGTTGAGCGCCCACACCGTCTCCGCGTCGACTGGATCGGCGATGACGCGGCTGTAGTACCAGGCCCGTCGGCGCAGGTCCGCCTGCTCGGAGAGGCGCTCCCAATGGTCACCGTAGTCGTCGGAGCGGAGGACCGCGCCGTCCTCGGCCTCGACAATGCACCAGACCCGGCCCGGCCGGGATCCCGCGGCGGTCACTCCGGCCCGGCCCATGACCCCCTTGGGCATGCCGGGCCGCCGGCTCAGGTCTTCCCAGGTGTCGCCGCCGTCGACCGACCGCCACAGGCCACTCCCCGGCCCGCCGCTGTCCAGACGCCAGGGCAGTCGGCGCCCCTGCCACAAAGTCGCATAGAGGATCCGCGGGTTGCGCGGGTCGATGCACAGGTCGGCTGCTCCCGCGTCCTCGCCGCGGTGCAATACCAGCTCCCAGCTGCCGCCGCCGTCGCGGGTGCGGTACACGCCTCGCTCGGGATTAGGGCCATGGGCGTGGCCGAGGGCGGCGACGTAGGCGGTGTCGGAGTCGGTCGGATCGACACGCACGCTGGCGATGTGGCGCGTCGCCGCCAGGCCCAGATGATCCCAGGTGAGCCCGCCGTTCACCGAACGGTAGACGCCGTCGCCGGAGGAGGCGTTATTGCGGATCGTGCTCTCCCCCATGCCCACGTAGATCACGCTCGGCTCGGAGGGAGCTAGCGCGATCGCGCCCACCGCCGAGCGGTGGAAGTAACCGTCAGACAGGTTGCGCCAGGTGATACCCGCGTCTGTCGTGCACCAGACACCACCGCCGGACGAGCCGAAATAGAAGGTGGAGCGCTCCCTGGGATGACCTGCGACTGCGACAACTCGCCCGCCACGGTGGGGCCCGACCAGCCGCCACGACAGTTGGTCCAGTAATCCGCCCATTGGTACACAGTAACTGGGCCATGCCGGGGCAGCGGCTAGGATCGCCGACCCAAGGACATCTCAGGCTGCCCGGCCGGCCGAGCTACGTGTTGTCTCCGGGGTTGCCCTCCTGGCCCCTGGGGGCGCGATGTCGGCGGGCATCGCTATGGAGGCCGCCGCAAATGCCGTCGGTCACGTGGCGCTCCAGGGACCGGAACGCCTCCTTGTGAGGACGGTCGGCATCTATCAGACAGTCCACGACCTCGGCGGCCAGCGTGCCGATGCCGCGGTAGCAGCCCAGCCTCGCGACCGCCCGCGCCAGCGGCTCCCGGCTGGCGACCGCCGCTTACAGGGACATCCCAGGGCAGCGGTTGTCGGACACCAGGCTAATTCGCCGACCCGTGCTGCCGATCGTCCAATGCCTACCGCTCAAACCTTGGCGACCTCGGCCTGCTAGCTCCCAGCCGATGTCCGCGGCCTAGCGGAATCCGTGACTATGTTTGCCGATCCCCTTGCGACAGTCGGCGAGGCAATCTGTCGTCGTAGCCCGATACAAGCTGGTCGCAGCGTGATCAGAGTTCGCCGGCAAGCTTCGACATAATGAGACGCGCCTGATCGGCGAGACGCGGAACATCCATCACTGCCACGTCCCAGAGGATGTCCAGATCGACTTCAAAGTAGCCGTGCACAACCCGATTGCGGACAGCAACAATCTGGCGCCACGGAATCTCAGAATGCTCAGCAGTGAACTCATCGGACAGCCCGGAAGCAGCTTCGCCAATCACTTGGATCAGATGCACCAATACGATCTGAGTGTCTTCATTGACATCGAAGTTCTGCCGACCTCGCGCAACCCGATCCGCGATCTTGTCCGCGGCCTCAACGATGTCGGATAGGCGCTCAGAGTCACGTCTCACAACGCGACGGCCTCGCGGAGCACGCGATCCCTAATCCGCTCTTTCAGACCACGCGGCGTGGCGACTTGAGTGAATACTCCAAGTTGGTCCTCAACTCCGAGAGCGAACCCTGCCATGTCGAAGTATCCGTGCCCGCGATCGACATCAACCAGCAGATCCAGGTCACTATCTGACCGAGCCTCCCCGCGCGCGACAGAGCCGAATATCCGAATGTTGCGTACACCGAAACGCTCGGCCAGCCGCAAGATGTCCGTGCGGTGGGCCCGAACCTCGGCCAGCGTCACGGCACGCCGGGGTGCATCAACTTTCACGGCTCACCTCTTTCGGGCCTACCGATAGCATACGGTTCGGCGAACGCGGTCACGGAGGATAGACCCGCAGCGACTCGATTGTGGCCCACAATCGTGCGCTGCGAGTCGGGCGGTTCCGCGTCACTTGTCATGGCGCCCTTCGCCGACCACCCAGGCGATAACGGGTTGAGGGCGCTGCCGGCGATCCAGCATTACTCCCGACATGACGGACGGGCTGAGGTTCCCCGAACTCTGCGTGCCGACGGTGAGCTGCCAGCCAGCACTGATCTTGCGGCCCTGGCGAGCGGCGGACATCCCCGCACTGGCCGCCGAGATGAGCCGCGGGTACCGCCTTGGCGGCATGCGGTCAAAACCGGGCGAACGGGCGGTCAGGACCGTGCTACCCGGCGGGGCGGACCGTCGGACCGGGGCTGGCGGATATGCGCGACGCGGCCCGGTGGCTCGCGAGCCAGGATCGCGGCTGGCGCGACGGTGACCGGCTGAGCTTCGCCGTACTCGAGGCGGACGATGTCGGCGGCTGTGTCCTGGCGGGTAATGTCGGACTGAAGAATCGCGATGAGACCGGCCGGATCGGCGAGCGCGCGACCGCCGAGATTGGTTACTGGACCGCGGTAGCAGCGCGCGGCCGCGGCGTAGCTCCGGCGGCGGTCAGGGCGGTGACCGACTGTGTCTTCGATGCGTTCGCCGGGGCAAGCCTGCGGCAGATCATGCTCGTGCATGACGTTGACAACCCGGCGTCCTGCCGCGTAGCGGAGAAGGCCGGACACCCGTTCCGGGAGTTCAGCCCGGCGAATCCGCCGCACTGGTCCACCGACGGGCACATCCATATGCGGCTAGCGGCTAAGTCATAGCCGGCCCAGGCAGCTGCGATTACAGCCTCCGGGAAAAGCGCAGGGGTACCGGACGCTGGCGTACTCGGCGGCGGGGCCGTGGCCGGAGCTCATGCGGTGCGCATCCGGCGGCAATGATGCAGCTGAGCATGGCGGCAACACCAGCCACTAGCCATCACTTGAGGGTTCCGTGCACTCCCGCCCTTCTATGTCATGGATCGCTGAAGCTAGGCAATGACGTGCTTGCTAGCGGTCGCGGCTAGCCAGGTAGTCGGCAATGATCTCGTGCGCCCGGCTGCGGCCGAAGACCGGACCGTGGCCGGCCAGCACCGTGTCGAAGGGCAGCTCGCGCAGCCTGCGGAGGCTCGCGGCGAAGTCGGCCGGGCTCGACCGCGGCAGCTCATCGAGCAGCGGCTCACCGTCGACGATCACGTCACCGGAAACGAGTGTTCCCGTCCCGGCATCCCGCAAGCAGATACTGCCCGGCGAATGCCCTGGCGCGTGCAGGACCTCGAGCGATCGGTCGCCCAGATCCAGGACGTCGCCGTCAGTCAGCCACCGGGTAATGTCCGCGGGCGGAGTGCGGAATGAGGTGAGATCGAAACCCTCGTGTGGCAGCGCGTCGATAAGCAGGTCAGGTACTGGCAGGTCGGCTGCCTCGAACTCGTCGAGCAGCGCCGCCGGGTAACTGCCCGCCGCGAGCGTGATGTAGTCGGAAGCCGCCTCGATCACCTCACCGTCGTCACGGTGGGCCGCGCGCTCGGCGAATCCGGCCAGGCCGCCGAAGTGGTCGAAGTGACCGTGCGTCGCCACCGCGATGACCGGCCGGTCCAGGTGCCCGGCTAGCTCGTCCGCTAGCTGACCGACGCCGAGGCCGGAGTCGACCAGCAGATGCGCTCCGCTGCCGCGGATCAGCCAGGCGTTGGAGCGCACGTAGGCGTGCACGTAAGGCTCGGTGATGCGGAAGACGCCGTCCGCCACCTCGGTCACCTCGAACCACAGCGGCGCGACCGGAAGCTCGCGCCTGGCATTCGAACGTGCTGCGCCGGCGGTCGCCGCGTCGTGTCCGGCGTGATTGCCTGGCACGTGCGCGTTCCCGGCTTTCTCGTGGTGCACGGGTGTGCCTCCGGTGGGTGTGGCGCCTGCGGTCACAGGTCGACGGATCTCGCAGCGTCGTACGCGCGGTAGCCCATCGCGTTGTACAGGCTGATCGCGACGCGGTTATGGCCGAAGACATTCAGTGCCAGATGGGTGTCACCTGCGCCGAGGGTCGCCCGCTCGCCGATGACCATCGCGGCGCGGCCGTACCCCTTGCCCCGGTAGCCCTCGTGCACCTCGACCGCGAACACCCAGCTCACGCCGGGAGCACGATGGTGCGCGATCCAGTTGGTAGCGACGACCTCCTCGCCCGCGCACAGGCAGAGGAAGCTGTGATTGGCGGTGCTCAGGCCGTCTGGTAGCAACTGGTCGGTCTGCGCTGCGGCGGACGCGGCGGCCAGCTCGGGCAGCATGTCGCCGGCCTGCGCGGCATCGGAGGCATAACCGCGCTCCACCGCCGCGCGCCAGCCGGCGTACTCGGCGTCGATCATGGGCCGGCCTTCGAGCCCGTCGGCAAGGTCACCGGGACCAGACAACTCCTTGATCATTTGCAGCGCCCGGACCGGATAAGCCGCGAACAACGCAGCGTGCGCCGGCTGCGCTGGATCGGTCACCAGCCGGACCGACCGGCCTCGCCGTGCTCTGGCCCACTGCTCCGCCTTGGCGACGGCGAGCTTGCCGTAACCCCGCCGGCGGTACCCGGGCGCGATCCAGATGTCGGAGACAACGGTGCCCGGTTGGCCATCCTGCTCTATCGCAGACACCGCCAGCACGCCGATGAGCTGATCGCCGTCAGTCAGCGCGTGGAGTACGGACTCCGGTGCTGAAGTGAAGCCGGCGATCCGCTGCTCGACCTGGGCGGCGACCCATCCCGGTGGCCCGGCCGGCTGGGCGTACCAGGAGCTCAGCCGCGCTCGCCAGTCGCTCAGCCAGGCCCTCATCTCAGGATCAGTGGCGACGCGCGTCT
>Ga0335072_10014525_pt1 | contig 11187 bp, 7 predicted proteins | sample Lox_Sample_21_FD_206725 | JGI IMG/M metagenome (GOLD analysis project Ga0335072, IMG submission 206725) | Soil microbial communities from Loxahatchee National Wildlife Refuge, Florida, United States - Lox_Sample_2.1 | ecosystem: Environmental > Terrestrial > Soil > Wetlands | place: USA: Florida... | reverse complement strand
GGTAAGGACCTGGGAACCGGTACGACGCGTCGAGCCCCGCCGCCGTACCGCCGACCAGGCAGGTGACCGTCAGCGCGGCCAGCACCCCGCGGGCCGTGACCCTGCCCGGCGCCCTTACCCGCCGGCCGGCCCAGTCGACCAGCGAGACCGCGACCGGCGCGGCCACGATCGCCAGGCCGATCCAGCTGATCGCCCAGGTCCGGCGGGCGCCCTCGGCGCCCGCAGGCGAGAGGACGAACAGCGTCGAAGGGAAGTACACCAGGCCGACAGCGGCACAGGCGAGCAGCAGCGCCCGCGTACTCCCCCTCGGTAGCCGGGTCACTCCGGAAGCTTCCTGAGGCACGCGGGTCACTGCGAGAGCTTTTGTCGTGCGGGAGCGGGCGCGATGAAATGGCGCCCTTTGCCATCGCGGCCGGTCCCGTACGACATCGGGGGGTAGCTCTCCCTGAAGACTGAGCCGCCGTCGGATCAGCAACAGGCCGCCAGCCGCCGCACCAAGCGCGACGATCGTCACCCCGTACGCGGCCATGTGCTCCCACCAGGGGGAAAGCGACCCGGAGAAAAGCTGGCGGCCGGAGGAACTGCCTGCCGCCAGCCCCACGAGCTGTGACAGCCCCGCCCCCAGGTAAGGCGACAGGTAACCGATCGTGTCCGGCGCCACGAACGCGATCCACGCGGATATGGCCACGGCCGTGAACGCGGTCAGGCACCACGCGGTAGCGGCCGTGCGCTTCCAGCCCTCGGACCTCGCGACGCGCGGCAGCGACAGCGCTACCGAGACAACGGCCATGACCGCGGTCAGTTCGATCGTCGACAGGTGATGGGTGACGACGCAGCCGAGCGAAAGCACCGCGGTGACGCAGCACCACGCTCTGCGGGGCGGCCCCGGCCGGGACCTGATCGCCTGCGCGAACGCGGCGAGCGCCCAGGCCACAAGCGTGATCCCCATCGACTCGTAGGCGAACTGCGTGTCGAAGTACAGGAACGACGCGTTGAACCCGTAGGCCACCGCGGCGAGCGCGGCGGCGCGCGAGTCCAGCCCCGCACCCCGCGCGAGCGCGGCGATGCCGAGCAGCAGCACGATGTGGCAGGCCAGCAGCAGCACCGTCGCGGCCTGCCAGATGCTCAGACCGGTGATGTCGACAATGACGGCGGTGGCCGCGTGCAGCCCCGGGTAACCGGAGATGACCGGGATGATCTGTGCGGGCTGGAAGAGCCGCCCGGTCGCGATGATGTCGTAAACGGCCCGCCAGTGCGCGTACTCGTCGTGGTAAGCGGGCGTCCCGGGGTCGCGCAGCAGTTTCGGCGCGTAGGACAGGAATCCGACGAGGATAAGCAGTGCGGACCGCGCGGCGGCGCTGGTGGCACGACGGGCGAGTACCGCGATCACCGGCAGTTCGGCGACGGTCAGGCCGGCCCAGAACCAGATGAACTCCGCCTCGTCGCTCACCGTCGTCTGGGCGGCGAGATAGGACTTCACGATGGCCGCCATGCCCGCGACCTCGCAGGCGGCGACCGCGAGCACGAGCACGCGCGGCCGGATGCGACCCGGCCACGGGGCGTGCCGCCGGTCGGAGCGGGCCTCGGCGACCGCCACAGTGCTCGGATCAGCGATCACCTGGGTTCCCCCCAGCCAGCGCCACGTCGCTGGCCGCGGCCGGGAGGCCCGGAGACGGGGGGTGCACGGACTCGTCCCGCCGGGAGACGACCGCGTACAGTGCGCGCGTCTGGCCGGCGACCTCACGCCAGGAAGGCAGCCATGCCCGGCCTGCCGAGGCTTTCCCCTCGATTAGCGCCGCGGAGAGCGCGGCGGTGAACTCTCCGGTGTCCCTCGGGTTCACGTACGTGATGGGCGCGGCCGCACCCGCCATGCGGCCGACCTCGAGGTGTGCGGGGATTGCGGACGCGACGACCCGCGCGCCGGCCGTCAGCCCGTCTGCCACGGCCAGGCCGAACGCCTCGTGGTCGCTGGCAGACGCCACTACGTCGGCGGTGGCGATGAGCTCACTGAGTTCGGCGTCGCTGATCCGCCCGGTGAACCTGACCCGTCCGACGGGTGCCGCGGCACGTTCCAGGCGCGCCCGGTCCGGGCCGTCGCCGACGACGACCAGGGTGGCCTCGGACCGGAGTCCGCTGAAAGCCCTGATGAGAAGATCCACGTTCTTGTACCGCTCAAGCCGGCCCATGGTGAGCAGCACCGGCGGTCCCGGCGGACCGCTGCGCTGCCGCGGCAGGAGTGAAGGATCACTGCCGTTGGGAATCACCCGTATCTTCCGCGCGACCGTGGGAAAGTCGCGAGTCAGCAGGTCGCGCTCAGCCTGCGAGACGCAGATGACGGCGTCGGCGTTGGCCAGCACCCAGGCGCCAGCCGGACGGTAGATACGGTGCAGAAGCGCGGAAGCCCAGGTGTGCCCGGTCCCGTGGTAGTGCGGCGTGAAGACGAACGGCAGGCCACTGCGGGCGGCCGCCTGGCCGACGAGGGTGTGATAGCTGTGCGCGTGCGCCACCTCGAAGTCGCCCGTGTGCTCGGCCAGGTAGCGGAAGAGCGGCAGCGACAAGGGATAGCGCACTGAGCGCACGGTTTCCGGGAACCTGAGCACCCGGACGGGCCCGACGTAGTTCACGGCCGGGGCGGTGCCTGTCGCGTGGGTCAGGACCGTCACCTCGTCTCCGGCGCAGGCGCAGGCCTCCCCTATCCGCCTGACGTGCGTCTCGACTCCCCCGTGCCTCGGGTAGTACGACGCGACAACATGAGCGATCCTCATGACGCTCCAACCCCTTCAGGTTCACCGGTGGCTTTCATCGGGGAGTGCGGAGGGTTCGGAGGGCTTGGCGGGTCGAACTCCCGGGAGCCGACGGCCCCGCCGCGCATCTCGTCGATCAGCGCGGTGAACTCGTCGACCGCCAGTTCCCAGGAGTGCGGGTCGGCATAGCGCCTGCCCCGCACGGCCGGCAGGCTGAGCAGCGCGCGGCGCAGCGCGGCGGGATCACGCGGCGGGACGAGCACCGCGCCGGGGTAGTCGTGTACCGCCTCCACCAGGCCGCCGACCGCCGTCACGACGACCGGAAGCCCCGCGCTCATCGCGATCTGCAGCGGTCCTGAGGCCGACGAACGGTGATAGGGCAGCACCACCGCGTCGGCCCGGGCGAAGTAGGCGGACACTTCCGTGTCCGTCACGTACCGGTCCACGCGCTCGATCAGGTCCGCGTGCGGGCTGCGCTCGATCGCCTCGTCCGGCGCGGTCCAGCCCTGCCAGGTCTCGCCGACGACCGACAGCCGGTACCGTTCCGCTTCGGCCCGGTCGAGCCCGCTGAACGCCTCCACCAGGTCCTCCACGCCCTTGAACGGGCGTATGACGCCTAGGTAGAGCAGCCGCATCGGCCCGTCGCGCGGCCCGCGCCCGTTCCCCGCGGACGTGAGCGGCGCCAGATGGTCGTAGGGACCGTGCCTGACGACCCGCACCGGGGCCATGCCAAGCGGGTACCCGGAGGTGATGGCGCGCAGGTCGAAATGGGAGTGCACGACGTGCCCGCCCGACAGGGCAAGCAGCCGGGGCATGAGGCTGCGGACGTATCTGCGCGTGCCCGGCAGGGCTGCCTCGCCGACATCCTGGTACTCGTGCCACTCGATGATGACCCGCGCTCCGCGCCGGGTCGCGTGGCTGGCCAGCCGCAGGTAGGAGTGGAGCACCGCACCGGTCCACCACTGGAGGATGACGACATCGGGCCGCTCACGGTCCATGAACTCGAGAGCGGCGCGCATCGAACGGCCCCAGTACCAGTCCACCCCGTCATAAACGGGGAGCTGCTCCGGATAAGCCGCCCCGGTGACGCTTGCGCCCGCCCGCGCGGCGCCGGGGTAGGCACGCCTGGGTACGAGCCTGCGCATCAGCAGGACGCTCACCTGATGGCGGCCGGCGAGCGCCGCGCTGAGCCGGTACGTGTAGTGGCTGATCCCCGACGCCATGTGCCAGCCGGAACCGACCACCATGACCCGCGTGCCTGGCCGCGCTCCGGTTGTCATCGCATCGTCTCTTCCCCCGGCCCGGCGTAGCGCGGTATCGCTGCCATGACGGTGCCGAGCGGCCGAAGTGACGGCCTTCTTGTCTGACTTGCCGCGCATACGCCGGGACGTGCTTTCCTGGCGGCTTCCACGGTGTTGTCCAAAGGATTCCGGCCAACGAGGATCACCTGATGCGCGCCGCCGCGAATGCGCTCGAGGACATGCGGAATATTTGCCTCATTCATCACGGGGATAACGACGGATACCGATGGGAACAGCACGAACAGACCCCCTCGTAGCTGGCACCTCAAATGCCAAAAACGGATCTAGCGGACCAGTCCCGCCCGTCCCAAAGGCGGCATGCTAGTACTAAGCGTACGAACGTTGAATCCGAATCCCGTGCGTGCACATGACAAGCCGTTACCCCGTGCCCGCCAAATTAGACCCGGCATCGGAATTAATAAGACCTGCCTTCCCTGCGCGGTTCCGCGGCATGTCCCCCGTTGCCCCGCCGCCGACAACCCCTAGCCAGCCCGCGTTCCCGGGCTTTACTGTACGCTATCGGATCACTACCGTAAGCGATTCCGTGCAGTTACGTACGCGCGCCCCGTCATGTCCGGTCTGACCTCTTCCGCACCGCGCGGCGGCCGGCGACACCAGGCGGGCGGGGCGCCGGCCCCCGCAGTTCGGCGCGCCGGATCGCGCCCCGCTGCTTGGGCGCCAGGTTCTTCAGGTAGTCGATTATGTTAAGGGAACGGATACCCTCTGGGATGGGCGCGCCGGCTGATGCCTCGTTGCTTTGTCCTGCCGAGGCTGTGATCGTGGAACCTTTCCCTGCGTGGAAACTTTGCGCAAGGTGGAACAAAAGCGTTCCGAGCGGACGCGGAATTACCAGCTAGCGTAAAGTTTCCCAGATCTTCCCGAAACCGAGAATCCCGTGGTGCTGGTGGTGACACGCCCCGGCACTTAGGCCGCAATCAACACGAAGCGATCAGCACCTTCCCTTGCCGGCGCCCGGCCAGCGCCTGAAAAACCCTTTCGCCTACGGATAGGTAATACGGACCTCGCCGATCTCGGCTACTCCAGTGTCTCCGCCATCCCGCAGTATCCGGACATAGCTGGCGCCCCCGAGTATCCGCTGCACGTTATCGACCGTGTAGATATAGGAGATCCGGTCAAGCGGCACCGTTCCGGCTAGCTGGTCGGCCTGGATATCCGCCGCTGGAACCTCGCTCCAGGCCTGGTCGTTGACCGACACCTCGAAGGTGAACGGCTCGTCGCTCGCGCTGTCGTAGTAGGCGATGGCCTCGAAGTCCTCGAGTCCTGCTTCTTTCCAGGTGATCTCCTGCTCGGTCGACGACGGGGCGAATGCCGCACGGGACGGGTCGTCGTCGTACTGGTTGCCGCGGCTCGTATCGAGGGTGACTCCCGCGTCGTGACTGACCGCGATCGACAAGTTGTTCAGGTTGTCGTCAAGCGTCCGGCTGACGACCCGGAACGGAGATGAGGCCGGCCCCGCCGCTCCGGCCGGGCTGAGGGCGGTGACCTGGTACCACAGATCCGGCCCGGTGCCGCCGCCGCGGTCCAGGAAGGGCGTCGCGGTCGCGGCCGCGCTCACCCTGGCCACGGTGGTCCACGGACCTCGCGCTCCGCTTACCGAGCGTCGCACCAGGTACGACGCGGCCCCGGGGGAGCCGCGCCACTCCAGCAGGTTCCCGGTCCCCGCGGTGTCGCTGGCCACGTGCTCGACGTTGGTGATGACCGGCGCCGGCGGTACCGCGTAGCCGGGGACCGGTTCGCCGGACATGGCGTAAGCGTGGCTGCGCAGTTCCGTCACCTGGGCCGTGTCGCCGGCACCGGTCAGCACCGGCTCGCCGCGGTCGCCGTTCACGTCGAAGTCGTCGCCGGGATAGTGCAGCTGGTAGCCGTCATAGTGCTCGACGTAGCCGAAGAAGTCGTTCTGCGGCTCGAGGTCCCAGTACATGTCGCCCGCGATGGACGGCGTCTGCTGGATGTCCGTCAGGAACGGCTCAAGCTCGGACGGGTCGTTCCAGCCGAATTCGCCGACCACCGTCGCCTTGCCCGCCGCGGCCACCCGGGACGCGCTCGCGTTCAGCTCCGGGGTACTGATCGGGTAGCAGTGCAGGTCAATGATGTCCACGTCGCGCAGTGCCAGGTCACCGGGGTCAAGCGCAGCCGCACCGTCCATGAGGAGCTGGCCGGTGTGCTGTGACTTGATGTAGGCCGCGATCGTAGCCGTCCACCTGGTGAACTGCGCCGCTCCACCGGTTCCGTACGTCATCTCGTTGCCGGTTTCCCATGCCATGATCACCGGATTGTCCTTGTTGGGGACGCCGGTGTAGTGGTTAACGTGGTTGAGCAGGACGCCGATGTACTGCTCGAACGCCGCGATCGCGCGGGGGCTGGTATAGAAGGCGGTAGCCGCGGCAGGCGACGGGCAGTCTGACGCCCTGGACAGGCCGAGCCAGTTCGTGAAGTCGCAGTAGCTGCCCAGGTAGTAGGCGTAGTTATCGGTAAGCGGTATCACCACCTTCATGCCGTATCGCTGCGCCTGGGCGATGAAGTAGTCGATATGCTCCAGGGCCGCCTGGCTGAAGTCGCCCAGATAGGGTTCCACGCTCAGCGGCGTGCCCGTCGAGATGCCGCAAGTCTGACAGCGGATGACGGTCTCGCCCATGTCGGCCGCGGTCTGCAGGCCCGACTGCACGCGAAACGGCGTCGGGTAATTGATGCCGGCGCGCCCGCTGCTGTCGTCGAGTCCGCCCCAGTAGATGTTCGTACCGGAGAACCGGAACGGCCGGCCGTTCAGCATCAGCGTGTGCCCGGACCTGGTCACGAAGCCAGGCGGGCGGGTGGACACGAAGATAACCGCGGCCACGCCGGCGATTAGCACGGCTAGCGCGGCCGCACCGATCAGTAGGCGCTTCAGTGATCCCCTAGGATCGCACCATGTCATTCGCCGACCACGTAATCCTGTGGCTGCACGTTACCGCAGCGGTCTTCACCATCGGACCGGGCACCGCGGCGATCATGTCTACGCCGCGTTACATCCGCAAGCGGAACGCCGTCATCGTCGGATATCTTTTCCGGACCACGCGGATATACTCCTTCGCGACCCTGCTCACCTTGATCTTCGGTCTCGTCCTTACCGGCCTGACCCACAAGTTCAGCCAGTGGTGGATCTCCGTATCGCTCACCCTCTTCGTTGTCGCGTTCGTGCTGCTGATGATCATCCTGCGTGATCAGCGCAAGGCACTCAGCGCGCTGGACGCCGCCGAGGGAGCGGCGGCAGACGCGGTGGACGAAAGCGTCCGTCCGACGACCGCGGCCGCGGCCGCGGCCGGGACCACGGCGGGCGGCGCCAGGTCCGCGACGGCCGTCGCCCAGGACCTGCGGCTGGCTGCCGTCGAACGGGGCCGCATCGCGTCGCTCGGGGGCCTGGCCGCGCTGATCTGGCTGGTGGTTCTGGTGCTCATGGTGTGGCATTAGAGCCCCCTGCTTGTTGCCTGACCCGCAGTCCTAGAACCCAGGAACTTCAAAGAGAAACAGGTTCTTAACCAAGCGCGCGTACCAGGTCGGCGAGCAGGTCCTCCGGGTCCTCGATCCCCACCGAGAGCCGGACCAGGTCCGGCGGCACCTCGAGCGGAGACCCGGCGGTGGAGGCGTGCGTCATCCGCGCGGGGTGCTCGATCAGCGACTCCACTCCGCCGAGCGACTCACCGAGCGTGAATACAGTGGTGCGGGCGCAGACGTCGACGGCTTTCTGCTCGCCGTCCGCCAGACGGAAGGAGACCATGCCGCCGAAGGCACGCATCTGTGTCTTAGCGATCTCGTGCCCCGCATGGCCGGGCAGTCCCGGATAGAAGACGGTCGCGACGGCGGGATGATCCGCCAGTGCCCGCGCCAGGCGGGCGGCGTTGGCGCAGTGCCGGTCCATCCGCGCGGCGAGGGTCTTGATGCCGCGCAGCGTCAGCCATGCGTCGAAGGGACCGGGCACGCCCCCGGTGGCGTTCTGGTTAAAGGCGAGGTCCGCGCCGTGGCTCGGATCCCTGAGAACGATCGCCCCGCCGATCACATCGGAGTGACCGCCGAGGTACTTGGTCGTCGAGTACACGACGATGTCCGCGCCGAGGTCCAGCGGACGCTGCAGGTAGGGCGAGGCGAACGTGTTGTCCACCACGAGCAGCGCGCCATGGTCGTGCGCCAGCCGGGCGAGCGCCCGGATGTCAATGACGGAAAGCAGCGGGTTGGTAGGGGTCTCCGCCCAGATGAGCCGCGGCCGCCGGTCAGCGGCCGCCTCGGCGACGGCATCAAGATCGGTCTGAAGAACGGGCGCGTATTCCACCCCCCAGGCGGCCATGACCTTGTCAAACAGGCGGAACGTGCCGCCGTAGGCGTCACCGGGGATGAGTACACGGTCGCCGGGCCGGCACAGGGTGCGGATCAGGCAGTCCTCCGCGGCCATGCCGGAGGCGAACGCGAAGGCCCGCGCGCCGTTGTCCAGGGCGGCCAGGCAGGTCTCAAGCGCGGTGCGGGTGGGATTCGCGGTGCGCGAGTACTCGTAGCCGCCCCGCGTCCCGCCGATCCCGTCCTGCTTGTAGGTGGAGGTCTGGTAGATGGGCGGGACGACGGCGCCGGTGAGCGGGTCAGGCTCCTGGCCGGCGTGAATCGCGAGCGTCTCGAAACCGAGCTTCTCCGGGTTCATCCGCTGGCTCACTGGCCGCCTCCGGCGAAGTAGGCGAGCAGGTCCGCACGCGTGAGGACCGCGGCGGGCTTGCCGTCGACGTGCACGAGCGCCGCACCCGCCTTCTCGAGCACCGCGGCGGCGCGGTTGACCGGCTCGCCCTGGCCGAGCACGGGCAACGGCGCCGACATGTGGCTGCTGACCGGATCCTGCGGCCGGGCGCGGCCGCTGACCAGGGCATCGAGGAGGTCGCGTTCGGCGACCGCGCCGGCCACCTCGGCCGCCATCAGCGGCGGCTCCTCCTGGACCACGGGAAGCTGGGAGACGTCGTACTCGCGCAGCAGCGCGACGGCCTGCGCGACGGTCTCGTCCGGGTGAACGTGGACCAGGGCCGGCATGTCGGTCTCCCTGGCGGCGAGCAGGTCGGCGACGGTGGGACCCGCGGCCTGCAGGAACCCGTAGTCGGCCATCCAGGCGTCGTTGAAGATCTTGGAGAGGTAACCGCGGCCGCCGTCCGGGAGGATGACGACGATGACGTCATCGGGTTCCGCCCTGGCCGCTACCTTGACCGCGGCGGCGACGGCGAGGCCGGAAGAGCCGCCGACAAGCAGGCCCTCTTCCTTGGCGAGCCGCCGCGTCATGCGGAACGAGTCCGCGTCGCTGATCGCGATCACCTCGTCGGCGATGTGCCGGTCGAAGGTCGCGGGCCAGATGTCCTCGCCGACGCCTTCCACCAGGTACGGGCGCCCGCCTCCGCCGGAGTAGACACTGCCCTCAGGATCGGCGCCGATCACCTTGACCTTGCCGTCGGACGCCTCTTTGAGGTAGCGGCCGGTCCCCGAAATGGTGCCGCCGGTGCCGATGCCCGCGATGAAATGAGTGATCCGCCCGTCCGTCTGCCGCCAGATCTCCGGACCGGTCCAGTGGTAGTGAGCCGCGGGGTTGTCGGGGTTCGCGTACTGGTCGGGCTGCCAGCCGTTCGGGGTTTCTCTGGCGAGGCGGCGGGCGACGCTGTAATAGGACCCCGGGTGGTCTGGCGGCACGCTCGTGGGGCACACCACCACTTCGGCGCCGTAGGCGCGCAGTACGGCGACCTTGTCCCCTGCCACCTTGTCCGGGCAGGTGAACACGCACCGGTAGCCGCGTTCCTGCGCCACGATCGCCAGGCCGACGCCCGTGTTGCCCGAGGTCGGCTCGACGATAACGCCGCCGGGCCGGAGCCGTCCCTCCCGTTCCGCTGTCTCCACCATCCGCAGGGCGATGCGGTCCTTCACCGAACCGCCGGGATTCAGGTACTCGATCTTGGCGAGTACGTTGCCCGTTCTCGCTACGCCCTTCGTTACCGTCTTCAGCCGAAGCAGAGGCGTGTTGCCCATCACCTCGGTGAGCGAGTCGTACACCTGCACCCGGTACCTCCTGCTGGTACTCCGGCCCTGGCGCGTCCCGCGCTGCCCCTGGACGCCATCCGTTGCGGTGGGATGATGGCTGTTACCGTGAGGTTGACACGCGGGTTCACAAGGAGGGCCAGTAATGCCTGAGGCAGTAATCGTAGCGACCGCCCGTTCGCCCATCGGACGGGCCTTCAAGGGATCGCTAACCTCGATCAGGCCCGATGACCTGCTCGTCCAGATCGTCACGGCGGCGCTGGCCAAGGTGCCTCAACTGGACGCGTCCTCCGTGGAGGACCTGATCGTCGGGTGCGGCCTGCCCGGCGGCGAGCAGGGGTTCAACATCGCCCGGGTGGCCGCGGTCATGCTCGGCCTCGACGGCGTTCCCGGCACCACGGTCAACCGGTACTGCTCGTCGTCGCTGCAGAGCACGCGGATGGCGTATCACGCGATCAGGGCGGGCGAGGGCGACGTGTTCATCGCGGCCGGCGTGGAGTGCGTCTCCCGCTTCGTGAAGGGCTCTAGCGACAGCCTGCCCGACACGAAGAACCCGCTGTTCGCCGAGGCGCAGGCGCGGGCCGACGAGACTGCGGCGAACGAGACGCCCTGGCACGACCCGCGGGCGGACGGCGAGATCCCCGACATCTACATCGCGATGGGCCAGACCGCGGAGAACCTGGCATCGCTGCGCGGCATCACGCGGGCCGAGCAGGACGAGTTCGGCGTCCGGTCGCAGAACCTCGCGGAGAAGGCGCTCGCTGACGGGTTCTGGCAGCGGGAAATCACGCCGGTGACCTTGCCAGACGGATCGGTCGTGTCGGCCGACGACGGCCCTCGGCCGGGTACCACCCTGGAGAAGATCGCCACCCTGAAGCCGGCGTTCCGCGAGCACGGGACGGTGACCGCGGGGAACTGCTGCCCGCTGAACGACGGCGCCGCCGCCCTGATCGTGATGAGTGACGTGAAGGCGGCGGAACTCGGGCTCACGCCGCTGGCGCGGATCGTCTCGTCCGGGGTCGGCGCGCTTTCGCCGGAGATCATGGGCCTCGGGCCGGTCGAGGCATCGCGGCAGGCGCTACGGCGGGCCGGGA
>Ga0335072_10014524_pt1 | contig 11187 bp, 8 predicted proteins | sample Lox_Sample_21_FD_206725 | JGI IMG/M metagenome (GOLD analysis project Ga0335072, IMG submission 206725) | Soil microbial communities from Loxahatchee National Wildlife Refuge, Florida, United States - Lox_Sample_2.1 | ecosystem: Environmental > Terrestrial > Soil > Wetlands | place: USA: Florida... | reverse complement strand
GATAAACCGCCGGTTCCTTCTCCGGGACAATCTCGACGGCCGAAAAGTGATCCGCCAGTCCCGACCGTGCCAGCTTGTCCGCCTGCTCGGCCTCGTTGCCCTTGGTCATCAGGATCAGGCGGTGCCGCGTCGCCAGGTCGGCTAATGTCTCTTCTACGCCCGGCAGCAGTTCGATCTCCTGCTCGGCAATCGAGCGGGCGAACCCCAAAATCCGCTCCGCCTTCTCCGCCGTCACCGGCTCCGGGCTCAGCCGCTCGAAGCACGTCACCAGCGACCGCGTAAAGCTGGTCAACCCATACCCGTGCGCCAGGATCGTCTCCCGTTCCACGGCGTTCAGCGCCTTGCGCACCTCGGCCGGCGCGTACTCCTGATGATTCAGGTAGCCGATGAACGCCACGATCGCGCGCTCGAAGTAGATGTTGTTCTCCCAGAGCGTGTCGTCGGCGTCGATCAGCAGGGTCTGGCCTGCGGGGAAGCGGGGCATGAGTTCGATGGTAACGGGTCGGAGAGTCCGGCCGCCAGGTTGGTTTCTTTCCTGTTTTCCGGAATATTTCTCCGGGGGACGATGAAGGGCGGCAAGGAACCGGGGAGGGCTTGAGACAAATGAGCCTTCAAGGCGTCCATGGCAGTATGCGCTCCAGATGCAGCCTTATGGCCGTGTGCGTGATCCTGGGATTCTGCCGTCTTGCGGCCCAGCAGCCGGTGGCTGCGATGGCTCCTTCACAGGAGCTGGTGTATGCCGCCGAACCTTATACCCAGACGCGTGCGCAGCCCGACGATCTGACGCAGGCCGACATCTTTGCATACAAAATCGGCATGGCGCGCGCGGAACAGGCGTGCCGTGAGCTCCAGCCCACATGGGAGTCGCTGGCCAGGACGCCGCACGAGCTGTTGACCTTCGCGCAGCTGTGCAACTTTGGACGCCAGTACGATGCGGCGCGGAGCGCGGCCCAGAGCTACCTGATGCTGCCTGCGCCGCCCGAGCGCGAGAAGGCGTATCTGGTGCTCATCCAATCGCTCCTGGGGCTTAATGACCCGGCGGACGCGGCTATGGAGATATATACCCTCGAAAGCGTGTTTCCGTACGACGCGAAGATCCATCTGGCGGCCGACGAGACGATTCTTGCGGGCGCGCTGCGGGACGACCGGGCGAACACCGCCGTTCTCGGGCTCTGCGCCGACGAATCAAGAAACACCCTGCCGCTGCTTGAAAAGGGCAGAGGCCTGGAAGATAAAGACGAAGCCGTGGCGCCGGGCACGTTGTTTGCGGATGCTGTGCGCTGCTTCGATATCGACCGCGACTTGCATGTTGAAACGGCGCAGGCCACGCTCACCAAGCTCAAATCGATTGCCGCGCTGCCCGCATGGCAACACACTGCCGTGCTTGAGAATATGGAGTCGGCTCTTGCCAGTGCCGAGATGGCCGGCGAGCCGTCGCCGGACGGGGCGATCCGGGGCAGGCTGGTCCGCGCCGCCGGGCCGTTGCTTCCGGTCAGGATCGGCCTCACGCAGGGCACACAGCTGCTGATCCTGTTCACGCTTTGGTCGCCGGATGCAATTTCGATGGTTCGGGCCTTTCATGTGACCGCGCCGGAGCAGCGGATTTATCTGCTGACGAGCTGGGCGGCAAACACAGGCCTCGCGGATGAGGAGAACGCCGAGGTTCTGGATTCGCTGCGCTCGGCCGCAGAGAAGCTGCCGCCCCGAGTCTCGATCCTCGTAACGTCAGACGAGGCGCTGGAGCGATTCCGGGAGGATGCATTTCCGGCCGCGATCGTGATCCGGCAGGGGATTGTCCGCGCCAACCTGCCGCTGGTGGGCGCGGCCGGCCAACGGATGACGGTACTCGCGCTGGACAGGGCAGCCGGGGGGCTCCCGGCACAACGCCACGCGACGCCGCAGTGCAGGCCGGCAGCCACCCCAGCAAAACAATCACCGCTGCACACGTCTCTGCGAAGGCGATGACGAGTCCGATCCTAACCAAAGTCATGCCGTCCTATCCTCCGGAGGCCAAGAAGGCAGGGGTGCAGGGAAGAGTGGTACTGGATGCGACGATCAGCAAAGAGGGAAGTGTCGTGGGGCTACACGCCGCTTCCGGGCCAGAGATGCTTCGGCAGTCGGCGCTCGATGCCGTACACCAATGGAAGTACAAGCCCTACCTCCTCAACGGCAATCCTGTCGAGGTCAAGACTACGATCAACATCATCTACACTCTTAAAAAGTAGACAGGACGCGCGCAGAGGAGCGAGTCTGCGGGCTCGCCATGCGCGCGCCCTCTCAATGCGCCAGCGAGGTTAAGGCGGATCATTTTCGGTATCCTACTCGCGGGTGCTCATGCGTGTTACTTTGCTGAAGATCGTCCGTAACTGGGGAACGAAGTCCCATTTAAGCGTCGCCCAGTTTGTGTGGGTGGTGGCGATGTTCGGCCTGCTTGCCGTCCTTGAGACCAACCGGCTCGGCTTGTTCCTGGTCCCGCCCTTCGGCGCCACGCTGAGCATCCTTCTGGTTCTGTCCGACGCCCAGATCGCACAGCCCTACGCGCTGATCGGCGGGTCCGTAACCGGAGCCGCCGTCGGTACGGTTCTCAGTCTCTTCGCGCGCGGATCCGTCATGGCCATCGTCGCCGCCGTCGCGGCCTTTGGCATCCTCAATCTGATGTGCGCCTATCACCCGCCGGGCATTGCGCTTGCGATGTACCCGTCGCTCCTGCACGCGGGCAACTGGTTTCCGCTGGCCGTCGTGCTGCCCTTTACCCTCACTGCGGTGGTCTCGGCAGCATTGCTGAGCCGCTGGGTGAAGAAATGGCCCGCCTACCCAAAGCCGCTGAACGCCGCACCCTGAGATCTCTGAGAGATGCGCCCGCAGCCGGATGAAGACTCCGGCCGCGGTGCGAAATCCCGCTTGCTTACCAGGGCAGCGTCTGCCCCTCGTGGAAGTACCCGCCGCTCGGCCCATCGTCGGCCAGCGTCGCCAGGGCCACGCTGGTCCTGGCTCCGTCCTTGAGCTCCATCGGCGCCTGCGGCCCGCCCATGTCGGTCTTCACCCAGCCCGGGTGCGCCGAGTTGACCTTGACGTTGGTTCCCTGCAACTCGTAGGCCAGGTGCACCGTGAACGCGTTCAAGGCCGTTTTCGATGCGTCGTACGCAAATGACTTGGCGTGATAGATCGGCGAGTTCGGATCAGCATGAAGCGTCAGCGAGCCCAGAATGCTCGACAGGTTCACGATCCGCCCGGCCGGGCTCTTCTTGAGCAGAGGCAGCAGGGTATCCGTGAGCGCCACCTGTGCGAAGAAGTTGGTCTCGAAGACGCGCCGCAGCACCTCTTCGGGCACGTCGGCCGCCCGGTGCTCCGGTCCCGTCCCCGGAAATACCCCGCCGGCAACGCCCGCGTTGTTCACAAGTATGTCCAGCCGGCCGTACTTGGCCGCAAAGTAGTCGTAGGCGGCGCGGTGGCTCTCCCGGCTGGTGATGTCGAACTCGATCACCTCGGCGTCCACGCCCGCGTCCCGCAGCTTCTCGACGGCCGCCTGGCCCGCCGCCAGGTCCCGCGAGCCGATCGTTACTTTCGCAATGTCCTTCAGGTCGAGCGCAGTCTGAAACCCCAGGCCGCGGTTGCCGCCTGTAATGAATGCAATCTTCTCTGGCATAAGGGAAGTATCTCCTGCCTGCGTTGGATTCGCCACCCGTGTGGAAAGGTTCAGAGTCCAGATCGGGAAACCGGAATTACCGCGCCGCCAGCTCTTCCACCGAGAAGGAATACTCCGGCAGCACTCCGGCTTCGGCGGCGATGCGGAAGAATCCCCGCATGCCCTCCAGGCACTCCTCGTCCAGCACGTAGTGGATATTGCTCGAGAGGTACTCGCTGATGGTCTGCTCCGGAAGCGGCAGCCGGCGCGACCACTCGACGATGAGGCGGTCAAGATTCTCGAGCCCGTGCGTACGGGACTGAATGAAGTCTTCCGCGACCCGCTCATCCAGAAAGTCGCGCCGCGCAGCGGGATTGCCCTGCGCAGCAGCGGCCCAGACGGCCGAGACAAAGGTCAAGCCAGTCGCTGAAAGCCACTCGTCGGCCAGGTCGTAGTAGACGAGATTCTCGCCGGTGCGCTCAAACCGGTTCGAGCGTTCCTCCAGGGCCATCAGCGCCGGGTCGCCAATCACAATGGCTGCGTCGGCGCGCTCCAGCATCCTGTCCAGGTCCGCCGCCATGGGGATGAACGGCACATCGGGATTGCCCCACCTGTGGAACAGCAGCCGCGCGTAGGTCACGGTGGTTCGGCTGGCGGTATCGGCGGCCACCGAGCGCAGGCTCTTCAGCGGCTGATTTTCCCGACGGACGAGCAGCAGTGAGCGCACGCGACCCTTCGACGCGATCGTGCAACCCGGCAGAATCCGCAGTCCGGGATTCGCGGCCAGCGCCGCAATCGGCACCAGTCCGATGTCGGCCCGCCCGTCCGCCAGCCGGGCCGCGCACTCCGACGGCATCATCCGGTCAATCCGGTAGCGGCCGGCCAGTTCCGTCTCCAGCGGGGGATGCTCGAAATCCCACATCAGCGGCGCCGGATTGAGAAAGTCAATCGCGGCAACCCGCAGGCGTCCATCCATCTGCTCGTTCACGTCAACTATTAGACTACGCGGCGCAAATCCCGGATTCCTGGCGCGAACCAGCAGCGGCAACAGCTCCCAGGCCGCGCGTGACGCCGACCCTTGACACAGCCCTCGAATCAAAGGTAATGTGAGCGCAAACCTGCATGAATAGGAATCGCATTTCTTTTAGGGAAATCCGAGGTGTGTAAATCTCGGACACTGTACGAATTTCGGACAATGGGCCACCTTTTTTGACCACAGCCCTCCCCAACCCGGCTTCATCGCCGGCCGCGGCGCTAGACGAAGAGCGGCTCGCGTGGCTGGCCCTCGCGCTCACCCCCGGCCTCGGTCCCAAGCGCATCGTCGATGCCGTCCGCGAGATCGGCGACGCCACCCGCATCTTCGAGCTGCCCCTCACCGCGCTCGAAGGCCTCCGCTTTCCCGCCGGAGCCGCCCAGTTTCTCTTTGACGGCAAAGGCCGCCAGGCGGCCGAGGAGGAGTGGGGCCGCGTCGCCGCGCAGGGCGCCACCATCGTGACCTTTGGCTGCTCCGAGTATCCCGAGCGGCTCAGGGAGATCTACGATCCCCCGCCCGTGCTCTGGGTCCACGGCGACACCCGCCTCCTCAGCCGCCCTGCCATTGCCGTCGTCGGCACGCGCCACCCGACTCCCTACGGCTCCGGGGTCGCCGAGATGCTCGCCCGCGACCTGGCCGCCCGCCGGCTGCTCATCGTCAGCGGCATGGCCCGCGGTATCGACTCGTTCGCCCACAAAGGCGCCCTCGCCGCCCGCAGGCCCACCGTGGCCGTCTGGGGCACCGGCATCGACGTCGTCTATCCCAAAGAAAACAAAAAGCTCGCCGAAGAGATCCTGGCCCTTGGCGGCGCCATTGTCAGCGAAGTTCCGATGGGCACCTTTCCGGCCCCGCAGAACTTCCCCCGCCGCAATCGCATCCTCAGCGGCGTCAGCATCGCCGTCCTGGTGGTCGAGGCCAGCGAGAACTCCGGCACCCGCGTCACTGCCCGCTGCGCCGCCGACCAGAATCGCGACCTCTTCGCGGTCCCGGGCAACGTCACCAGCAAAGGCTCCTGGACGCCTAACACGCTGATAAAACAGGGCGCCAAGCTCGTGGCCACCTGGGAAGACGTCTGGGAGGATCTCCCGTCGCAGGTCCGTCTCGAACTCGAGTCCGAGGCCCCCGCTGAATCCAAATCTCCAACCACTGCATCTTTACTGCCTGACCCGGCGATACGGCCCCAGGAAGCCATGGTGCTGGATGTGCTGCGGACCGATGAGAGCCTTCAGATCGACGAGATTCTCGAGGTCCTCGAAGCACAATTGACCTCGTCGGAGGTCTTCACGGCGCTCTTTGAGCTGGAGATGGCCGGCCGCATCCGGCAGTTGCCCGGCAAGAACTACGTCCGGACGATGTAGGCGCGATGGGCCCGGGCAAGGGGATGGGGCCCGGCGTCGCGCGGGCCGGTCAAGTGAGGTCGAGAGCAGAAAAATCGCCTGCACATCCGAGCGGCAAATCTCGGGCGCGCCCCGGCCGTATGCCGCTGAAATTCCTGCAATGGAGCGCCGGATCGTCTCGCAAGAATGGGACGGCGGATCAGGAAAATCCTCTGCGCCGGTGGAAATGTACCGGTGTTCCGTGGTAGGGTGCAACTTTTGCAGGGGATTTTTTCCCCGGCCGGTGTCGTGGCCCGGCCCGCACGGGTATTCTGCTTCATCCGCACGAAACGGGAATACACGTTCGAGCGTCCAATGTTTACTTTCGGCGCCTGCGCAGCGCTGTAATCGCGGCCGGGCATTGTAAGGTCTTATAGGAATAAGGATGGCAATGAGCAAATCGCTGGTGATCGTCGAGTCCCCCGCCAAGGCCAAGACGATCGAGAAATATCTGGGCAAGGGCTTTGAGGTGCGCGCTTCGATCGGCCACATCATGGATCTGCCCAAGAACGACATTGGCGTGGAACTGAAGAAGCGCACCTTTGCGCCGGAACTCATCGTCTCGCCCGGCAAGGAGAAGATCGTCGAGCAGTTGCGCAAGATGGGCGCCAAGGCGGATGAGATCTATCTGGCGCCCGACCCCGACCGCGAAGGCGAGGCCATCGCCTACCACCTTGCGTTACAACTGGGAACCAACTCCAAAGAGAAGAAGAAAATTCGCCGCGTCACCTTCAACGAGATCACCAAGAAGGCCGTGCAGGATGCCTTTCAGCACGCCCGGGACATCGACCAGAACCTGGTCGACGCGCAGCAGACACGCCGCGTCCTCGACCGCCTCGTCGGCTACCAGATCTCGCCGCTGCTCTGGGATAAGGTCCGCCGCGGCCTCTCCGCCGGGCGGGTGCAAACGGTCGCCCTCCGCCTGATCGTGGAGCGCGAGCGCGAGATTCGTGCCTTCGAGGCCGTCGAATACTGGACTCTCGAAGCCTTGCTCCATCCCGAGCGCCAGGGCGAGAAGAAATTCAAAGCGAAGTTCATCGGCATCGGCGGCGAACCGGCCCGCGTGCCCAACGGCAAGGACAAGGACGGAAAAGATCAGTTCATCTCGAGCGCCCTGCCCAACAAGAAGGCCATCGACGAGGTGCAGGCGGCGCTGCAGAAGGCCGACTGGCGCCTGGTCTCCGTGCAGGCCCGCGAGCAGCAGCGGCGTCCGCTCGCGCCCTTCATCACCAGCCAGCTTCAGCGCGACGCGGCCAACAAGCTGGGCTTCAACGTGCGCCGCACCATGGGCGTCGCGCAACGCCTCTACGAGGGCGTCGACCTCGGCGCCGAAGGCACGGCCGGCCTTATCACCTACATGCGTACCGACTCGCCCCGCGTAGCTCCCGAAGCCAAGGTATCCGCACGCGAGTGGATCGCCAAGAACCTCGGGCCCAACTATCTGCCCGCCCAGCCCAATGAGTATCGCGGAAAGAAGGACGCGCAGGACGCCCACGAGGCCATCCGGCCCACCGACGCTGCGCGCACGCCCGAGTCCATCGCCCGCTACCTCACCGACGAACAGCTCAAGCTCTACACCCTCATCTGGAAGCGCTTTGTCGCCTCGCAGATGGTTCCCGCCGTCTACGACGTGACCACCGCGAATATCGAGGCGAAGTCGAAGACCACGGGCAAGAGCTACGACTTCCGCGTGAGCGGCTCGGTGCTCCGCTTCGACGGCTTCCTCAAGGTCTACGAGGTCTCCGAGGAAAAGAAGGATGAGGACGACGAGAGCGTCAACAGGCTACCCAGCCTCGACGGCGTCAAAGCTCTGCAACTCGATGAGCTGCTTCCCGAAGAGCACTTCACCCAGCCCCCGCCGCGTTACAACGAGGCCTCGCTGGTCAAGGAGCTCGAAGAGCGCGGCATCGGCCGCCCTTCCACCTACGCCTCGATCATCAACACCATCCAGGACCGCGAGTACGTGGTCAAGCACGGCGGCTCGCGCGGCCGCTTCTATCCCACTGAGATCGGCGTCGTCGTCTGCGACCTGCTTGTCGAGAGCTTCCCCTACATCTTCGACACCAAGTACACCGCGCGGCTTGAAGAAGAGCTCGACGACATCGAAGAGGGCAAGGAGAAGTGGACCCAGCTTCTCGGCGGGTTCTACGACCACTTCGAGGACGAGCTGAAGGATGCCGGCAAGAAGATGCGCAACATCAAGCGCATGGAAGAGCTGACCGACGAAAAGTGCGAGGTCTGCGGATCGCCTCTGGTTCTGAAGTGGGGCAAGTTCGGCACCTTCTACGCCTGTTCGGCCTACGACAAGAAGGACCCCGCGAGCTGCACCTTCACCAAGGAGAACATCTCCGCCAAGCCCGACCTCAATACGCCCGAGGCGCAGGAGGCCGGCGAGACCGAGGAGTATTGCGAAAACTGCGGCAAGGTCATGGTGCTGCGCCGGGGCGCGTTCGGTCCCTTCATGTCGTGCCCGGACTACAACGCCGATCCACCCTGCCGCACCTTCCGCAAGCTGAGCCAGAAGCAGCAGCAGAAGCCTCCCGAGCCCACCGGGGAAGACTGCCCCGTCTGCGGCAAGCCGCTGGTGCTGCGCCAGGGCGCCTACGGCGAGTTCGTCTCCTGCTCCGGCTACCCCAAGTGCAAATACATCAAGCAGAACCTGATTGAAGGCATGAAGTGCCCCAAGTGCGGCGAGGGCGACCTGGCCGAACGCAAGGCGCGGCGCGGCAACATCTTCTGGGGCTGCACGAATTATCCGAAGTGCGACTTCACCTCGAACAACAAGCCCGTGCCTAAGAAGTGCCCGCAGTGCGGCAGCCCTTATCTTGTCGAAAAGGTGCTGCGTTCGGGAATCTACCTCGAGTGCCCCAACAAGAAGAAGACCGCCGAAGAGGAGACCGCGGCCAAAAAGCGCACCAAGAAGGCCGCCGAGGCCGAGGAGAGCGCGGTGGTCTGCACTTACTCCAAGCGCATCGGCGACGCCCCGCCCCCGCCAACACCTGAGACCCACGGCCCCGTGGTGGAGAAGGAGAATAAGGAGCTGCAGCCGGCGTGAGGCCCTGCGGAGAGAGGAACGACCGGGAACGCGGGGGACACGGGGAAGGCAATTCTCATTCTTGGGGGACCAAACGGCGCCGGCAAGACCAGTGCTGCACGCGTACTATTACCCAAGCTCCTTCTTAACCGCGTCGCCAAGACCGCAAGCAAAGAGGCCGAAAAATGCCGGGAGCGCAAGACCCGTACAACGCATTCGCCTATCCTGGTTATTCATATCCCAATACGCATCCCGACCGCCTGGCTTTGATGGGCATTCTCCATGGGTTGGCGCCGGCGCCGGTTGAAAGCTGCCGCTTGCTCGAGGTGGCATGCGGCGACGGCGCCAACCTGATTCCGATGGCCTACACGATTCCCACAAGCGAGTTCGTGGGATTCGACCGGGCGCAACTGCCCATTGTGCGGGGACAGGAACGAATCCGCGAGCTTGGGCTGACCAACGTGCGCCTCTTTCAGGGCGACCTGCTCGATGTGGGACGGGAACTGGGCCAGTTCGATTACCTCATCGCGCATGGGGTCTATAGTTGGGTTCCGGGCCCCGCGCGGGACCGGCTGTTTGGCTTGGTGGGCGAGGTGCTCGCCCCCGGCGGGATTGCATTTGTAAGCTATAATGCGCTGCCGGGAAGCTATCTGCGCAGGATGATGCGGGAGATGATGCTGCTGCGCGTGCAGGACATCGAAGACCCGCGGCAGCGCGTGGCCGCGGGAATGGAATTTCTTCATTTCCTGGTAGAAACAAGACCCGAAACCGACGCCTACCGGACGCTCTTCGCGACGCAGTTGAAACGGATGGAAGGGCACGACTCCGCAACCACCTTCCACGATGAACTGAGTCCGGAGTTTCATCCGGTGTACCTCCCGGAGTTTGTTGGCTGCGCGCAAAGACACGATCTCCAATATTTGTGCGAGGCCGAGCTGCCATTGCCGCACGATCCCTGTTATCGGCGAGACCTGCGGTCCGCCCTTGAGAACGCGGTCGGCGACGACGTCCTGAAGCAGGAACTGGCGTTGGACTTTATGCGCATGAGGGCGTACCGCGAAACCCTGCTGTGCAGGGCCGGCCAGACGGTGCGGAGAGATTTTCGCGCAGAGCATTTTCACGAGTTGCTGGCGGCTTCGCAGGCGACGCCGTGTGACGGTGAGACGCCCGGTTCGTCGGCCTTTGAATTGCCCGACGGCATCAAGATGCAGTCGAACCATCCCGGGGTGGTCCGGCTGCTCGGAGAATTGGCCAAAGTCTGGCCACGCGCGCTCAGGGTCGATGAGATTGCGCCGCTGCTGACGGGCGCGGTCGCGGCGCTCGATGCGGCAGGCGCCGAACTCCTGACCCGGCTTGCGGTCTCCCGGATGATCGAGTTGCGGAGCTGGAATGCACCGGTTGCCGGGAGGCTCAGCGAACGGCCGCGGGCCAGCGCGTGCAGCCGGCAGGAGGGCCGGCGCGGAACGGTCGCCGCCACGCTGCTGCACACGACCATCAAGCTGGAGGACCCGAAGGTGCGGGCGCTGCTGGCGCTGCTCGACGGGACACGAGACCGCGGTGCGCTGGCCGCAGCCATGAAGGCCGAATTTCCGTCGACGCCGGCTTCCGAGATCGAGGAGGGCCTGGAGGCGGGACTCGCGTTTTTACGGAGGGCCGGCGTTCTGGAGGCTTGACAGAGTCCCGCCCGAAGCGCCGGCCTTGTCCCAGCCGGATCGTAACCCTGGTTTTGCTTTGATCCGCGCGCGGCGCATGTAGTATGGTCTCGTGGAGACCTCAATGGAACGTATGCTTGCTACGCCCGCTGACGCCGAGATTATTCTCAAGCTTTACGATCTGCGCCGCGAAGCGGTTATGCGCGAGGCCCGCGCCTGGGTAGTCGGCGCCTTCTGGCCCTCCACTGCCGAAGACTACTTCGCCGTGGCCAACAACGCCGCCGACCCGCACAATGCCTATCTGCGCCAGGTCCTCAGCTACTGGGAGATGGCCGCGGCTCTCGTGCTTCACGGCGCGGTCTCCGCCGAGCTCTTCGTCGACTGCAACGGCGAGGGCTTCCTCCTGCTCGCCAAGTTCGCGCCCTTCCTTGAAGCCATCCGCGAGAAGAACCCCACCTTCATGATGA
>Ga0335072_10014522_pt1 | contig 11188 bp, 8 predicted proteins | sample Lox_Sample_21_FD_206725 | JGI IMG/M metagenome (GOLD analysis project Ga0335072, IMG submission 206725) | Soil microbial communities from Loxahatchee National Wildlife Refuge, Florida, United States - Lox_Sample_2.1 | ecosystem: Environmental > Terrestrial > Soil > Wetlands | place: USA: Florida... | reverse complement strand
GCAGCGGGCGGTATTCGTGTTCCGCGACGTGCTCGGCTGGTCCGCCGCCGACACCGCGGCGGCGATGGGCATGAGTGTCGCGTCGGTCAACAGCGCGCTGCAGCGCGCCAAGCCGAGCCTGCGCCGGCACCTGCCCGAGGACCGCTCGCAGTGGCGCACCGAAGGGCCGACGCCGGAGGAGCGCAAGGTACTCGACGCCTACTTCGCCGCCTCGCAGAGCGCCGACCTTGTCGCGATCGCCGACCTGCTCACCAGCGACGTCGTGCTGACAATGCCGCCGAACCCGTTCTGGTTCACCTCCCGCGACGCCATGCTGACGTTCGTCAGGCAGAGCCTGGACCCGGCGTCGCCTGCGTACTTCGGGGAGTGGAAGCACCTGCCCGCCATGGCCAACCGGATGCCCGCGGTCGCCGCGTACGTGCGCCGCCCGGGCACCACGATCTTCCGCGCCCAGAGCATTGACGTTCTTCGCGTGCGGGACGGAAAGATCGCCGAGATCACCACCTTCGAGCCGCACCTGCTCGTGGCGTTCGGGCTGCCGCTGGTGATCCGCTGATATTTCTTCCCGGCGACCCGATGATCCGCCGGGATTCCATACGTTCTATGGGCACTTTCGGCGCGGGCGACGGGCGCGCGCCGTAGCTGCTCAAGGAGACAGACATGAACCGCCTGCAGGACCGCACCGCGATCATCTGGGGCGGCGCCGGGTCGATCGGCACCGCCACCGCCCGCCGCTTCGTCGAGGAAGGCGCGACCGTATACCTCGCCGGGCGGACCGAGGACACGTTGCGTGACGCGGCCGCCGCGGCCGGCACCGCGGGCTACGGCGTCGTCGACGTGCTCGACGAAGACGCCGTCACCGCGTTCGTCGCCCGCGTCGTCGCCGAAACCGGGCGACTCGACGTATCGTTCAACGTCGCCGGCCGCGGCGACGTCCAGGGCACACCGCTGCTGCAGATGCCGGCCGCGGACTACGTCAAGCCCGTGGTGCAGGGCATCACCGGTTCCTTCCACACCGCCAGGGCCGCGGCCCGGCAGATGGCCGCGCAGGGATCGGGCGTCGTCGTCGAGCTCGACAGCGCGTCGGGACGCGGCAGCGGGCCGATGATGGGCGGCACCGGGGCGGCCGACGGCGCCAAAGACGCGCTGGTCCGCGACCTCGCCCAGGAGGTCGGGCCGAGCGGCGTCCGGGTCGTGGGGATCTGGACCGCCGGGATCACCGACAGCCTGAGCGCCGAAAAGATCGGCGCGACCCTGGGCGCCCCGGTGTCGCAGGAGATGTTCGATGGCATCGTCGCCAGCCTCGATTCGGCTCGGATGACGAGGAAATCCCCGGTGACGGCGCAGATCGCCGCGACCGCCGCGTTCCTGGCCTCCGACGACGCGGCCGCGGTCACCGCCACCTGGATCAACGCGACGGCCGGGATGTTCCCCAGCTGAGGGTGGCGATGGCTGCCCGGATGGTCGGTTAACGTCTTCGGGTGAGTTCGCCCGTTGCCGACGCCGTCACAGCCGTGGTCCTGTTCTCCGGGACCAACGTCGATGATTTGCTGCTCATCTCGCTGTTCAGCGCGCACGCCCGGTCGGGGAACGTTCCGCTGCGGAGCTGGCACATCTGGGCCGGGCAGTACCTCGGGTTCGGTGCCCTGATCGCCGCGTCGGCGCTGATCGGCCGCGGGCTCGCGCTGGCGCCGGAGCGCTGGCTCTGGCTGCTCGCCCTTGTCCCGCTGGGCATCGGCGTCGTCACCCTGGCGAAGGCGCTCGTGGCGCGCAGCCGCGACGAGGAGTCCCGTCCCCCGCCTCCCCGCAGCGCGTGGGGTGTCGCCATGATCACGATCATCGACGGCGCCGACGACCTGGCCGCTTACACGCCCTTCTTCGCGACGGCCGGGGCGAGCCGGATCTGGGTGACGTGCGCGATGTTCGTGGTGTGCGTCGCGGCCTGGTGCACGGCGGGCGGGCTGCTGACCAGCCACCCGCGGGTCGCCGGGGCCATCGACCGTCACGACTGGTGGGTCCTCCCGGTGGCCTTCATCTTCATCGGAATCTACGTGCTGCTCACCACGCTCAGCATCGTCTGAACCGCCGGCGATCGCGCCGCGCCGGGGCCCCTATTTCGCGCCCGTGGGGCGCCCGGCCCCGGGAGCATGTGGCCAGGCGGCATTGCGCCGTGACCACGTTCACCTGTCATCTTTGGCATCCTTTACGAGAGATGAGAATCATCCAGGATGGCAGCCGAACAGAAAACCAACGAGCAGATAACAGCCGCCTGTCATGGAATCCCAAGATCGTCGCCTGGATTATCAGGATTGCAACACGTGTTGCACGTCAAGGACGCCACGTGAGGCCCGAGGATTCACCGCGAGACTATTGACAGCTATTGCCGGCTGCTTTAGGTTTCACAGGGCAAGTGGATCATGCTCGCCTGACCAGCGGGCAAACGATCCGGAGCAGGTGACTCCCCCGGGCGTGGGAGACACGCCGGCAGGGAGCGCGTTCCGGCATGCCCGCAGCCCGGAGAGGTGAGAATTGGCTGTCGACAACCCGGATGCGTCTGCACATGAAAAGGCGCCGGGATCCGACGGGCCCGCGGTACTCGACCCGCAGCATGCCGGCGATATCGTCGGCGCGCTAGGCACCCTGAAAAGAAGCGAGACAGGAAATACTAAGTCGTGGCGGCGTAAATTCAGGCTGCTGCTCGTAATAGCCGGGCCCGGGCTTATCGTCATGGGCGGCGGGAACGACGCGGGCGGCGTTGCGGTCTATGCGCAGATGGGCCAGGACTACGGCATGAAGCTGCTGTGGACCCTCGTGCTGCTGTTCCCCGTCCTCTACTTCTGCCAGGAGATGGTGGTACGGCTCGGCGCCGTCTCCGGTGTCGGGCACGGCAGGCTTATCTTTGCCAGGTTCGGTAAATTCTGGGGGACCTTCTCGGTCTTCGACCTGTTCGTCATCAACGCGGTCACCATCGTGGTCGAGTTCATCGGCGTCGAGCAGTCGCTGTCGTTCTTCGGCATGCCCGGCTTCTGGGCCGTTGCCTCGTCGGCGGTCCTGCTCTTCGCGGTCATGGCCGGCGGGACCTACCGCTACTGGGAGCGGTTCCTGATCTTCCTGGTGATCGCGAACTTCATAACGTTCCCGATGGTCTACTTCACCCACGCCAGCGTCACGTCGACCGCCGCGGGCGTGGTCCCGAGCATGCCGGGCGGGCTGAACGCCACCCTGCTGCTGCTCGTCGTCGCCGTCGTGGGCACCACCATCGAGCCGTGGCAGCTGTTCTTCCAGCAGTCCAACGTGGTCGACAAGCGCATCACCCCGCGCTGGATGAACTATGAGCGCCTGGACACGGCCATAGGCGTGGCCGTTGAGGTGGCCGGCGCGCTCGCGATCATGTGCGCCTGCGCCTTCGGCCTGGCGCACACCAGTGCTTTCGGCAATTTCAACGACCTGAGCACCACGGCTGCCCAGCTGCAGCACTATGCCGGCCACGGCGTCGGCGACCTGCTGGCAATCGCCGTGCTCGACGGCTCCCTGATCGGCGCCAACCTGACGGCGCTGACCACCGCCTACACCCTCGGCGACGTGTACCCGAAGATGCGGCACTCCCTGCACTGGAAGCTGCACCAGGCACCGTGGTTCTACGGCCTGTACGCGGTACTCGTAGGGCTGTCCGCCGTGGTGACGCTGGCCTGGGGCAACGACCTGGACGTGGTGATCGACGGCGTGGAGGCGCTCAACGGCATCCTGCTGCCATCGGCCCTGGTCTTCCTGATCCTGCTGGCCAACGACAAACCGGTACTCGGGCCGTGGACTAACAGCAGCGCGCAGAACTGGATCGCCGGCGTCATCGCCTGGATCGTGCTCACCTTCTCGCTGGCACCGCTCGTCACCACCTTCTGGCCCGTCATCACGCTGAAGCAGTCCTTCTACGGCCTCGGCGCCTGCATGGTCCTCGGGATAGCGGCCGCGGTCCTGCTGCTGCGGTTCCGGTCCTCCGGGAACGAGGAGGCGGCCCTGGACCCGGCTGGCAACAGGCGCCCGCCCGGGATGGACCGCGGCCAGTGGCGCGAGGTCCTCAGGGAACGCCGGGTCTCCTGGCGTACCCCCCCGATCCACACACTGCGGCGGCCCGTCCTCAGCATGTCGCGCAGGATCGGCCTGCTCGCGCTGCGGGGGTACATCATCTTCGCGATCGTCATAATGGTCATCAAGCTCTTGCAGTTCACTACGGCGCACCACTGACACGACGGGAGGAAAGGCATGACGCGCTCCGTCCCGGCTCACGATCCCTCCCGTTCAGCGCCGCGCTCTGCACCAGGTACAGATACGGTTCGCTCACGGCGACGGAGACCTTCGCCGCGGGCCCGTGGCGCTTCGGAAGACGCCGGGGGCCTGTGAACGGCGATCCGGAGGTGATCAGGTGCCGGAGCTGCTGACTGCCGCGATCGTGTTCGGTACGGTCTTCGCGGCGGAGCTGCCGGACAACTCCGGGCTGGCCAGCTTCGTGCTGGGTACCCGGTACCGGCCGGGCTGGGTATTCGCCGGGGCGGCCGCGGCGTTCGCGGTCCACGTGGTGCTGGCGGTCACCTGCGGCGGCCTCCTCGGCCTGCTGCCGCACAAGACCGTGCAGATAGCGGTGGCCGTGGTGTTCCTGGCCGGCGCCGTGCTGGTGCTGCGCACGGACGATGACGACGATGACGACGCCGAGATAAAGGCGCGCGGTTCCGGGTTCTGGTCGGTGGCGGCGACCTCGTTCGGGGTGATCTTGCTGGCCGAGCTGGGTGACCTGTCGGACATCGTGATCGCGAGCCTCGCCGCCAGGTATCACCACGACCTGGTGGCGGTCGGCATCGGCAGCGCGCTGGCGCTGTGGGCGGTGACCGCGGTGGCCATCCTTGGCGGGCAGGGACTGCTCAAGATCTTGCCGTTGCGCTGGATCACCCGCCTGGCCGCGCTGGTGATGGTCGTGATGGCAGGACTCACCCTGACCGGGGCGCTGCGGTGATGCGGCGGGGGACAGCTACCTCGTCGGCCTCCAGTTGAGGAGCAGCCCCAACTGGCCGCGGACAGCGGGCAGGCGACGCCAACCGCCGTGCCGGGCCCGGGTCTGCCGCTCCACCCCACGACCCGGCCGGCGCGAGGAACGTCACGTTGCGGCTGCGGGCCGTGGCGGCGTAGACAGGCGGCGTGACCGAGTCCAGCATCATCCCGGCGGGCAAGGGCAAGATCGTCGCGGCGCGGGGGAGCGTGATGGCGTTCAAGGCTGTCGCCGCGGCGACCGGCGGGGACTTCTCGCTGATGGAGCGGACGCTTCCGCCGCACGGCCGCCGCCCGCCGCCGCACCGGCACGTGAACTGCTCGGAGGCGTTCTGGGTGCTCGACGGGACGATCACGTTCGTCCTCGACGGCGTGCCGCAGCAGGGCGTCCGGGACGACTTCCTGCTGGTGCCGCGCGGGGCAGGGCACACCTTCGGCAACGACGGCGAGGAACCCGCCCGGCTGCTCGTCCTGCACGCCCCGGCGATGGACGCTTACTTCGCCGAACTCGACGCGCTCTGGTCGAGGGAGGCACCGCCCGGCCCCGGGGAAGAACGCGCCCTGATGGCCCGGTACGGCATGGAACCCGCCTGACCGCTAGCGGGTAACGGTGAAGGCTGCCGGGTCGCGCGGCGGGCGCGGGGGTGCCGGGGCGGCCGGGTGGCCGACGGCGACCGCGCCCGTGGGCAGCCAGCCCTCCGGCAGGTCCAAGGCGCCCGCTGCGACGTCCTGGCAGAACAAGGTGGAGGAGATCCACGCCGAGCCGAGGTTCTCGACCGCCAGGGCGACGAGGAAGTTCTGCACCGCCGCGCCCATCGCGACCACGAACATCTCCCGTTCCGCGCGGGTCCTGCGGTCATCCGGGTAGGCGTTCATCGCCGACAGCTCCAGGCACGGCACCACGATGAGCGGGGCGTCGCGCAGCGGTTCGCCGCGCTTGAGCCTGCGGGCGATCTGCTCCTCGCTGAACCCGTCGCCGCGCAGGTCCGCGGTCCACGCGTCGGTCATGGCGTCGAGCAGCGCCAGCCGGGCGGTCAGGGACGACACGACCACGAACCGCCACGGCTCGCTGTGGTGCGGCGCGGGCGCGGTCAGCGCGGCGGCGATCGCCCGGTCCACCGCGGCGCGGTCGACCGGCTGGCCGGTGAACGCGCGCACGGTGCGCCGCGCGGGCAGCACGTCGGCCGCGCCGAGCCGGAACATGTCCTCGCTCGACGGCCTGACCAGCGCCCGTGCGCCTGGCCCGTCGGCGTCGGTGACCAGCGCGGACAGGCCGCGCACGACCGCGACCGGCACCTGCCGCGCCTTGCCCTTCACCAGGTCGGCGGCGGCGGCGACCTCGTCGGCGACCGCCGCCATGGTGACGTCGAGTACGTTGCCCCACGCGTCCGCCTCGCCCCGGTGATCGAGGATCGGCGAGATGCCGGCCGCGCCGACCGCGGTGTCGGTCTGCCCGGCCCGCCAGGGCCGGCCGAAGGTGTCGGTGACCACCACGCCGACGTTCACCCCGGGCCGGGCGCGCAGTGCCTTGCGCAGCCGGCGCGCGGACTCGTCGGGGTCTTCCGGGAGCAGCACGACGGTGCCCGGCGCTGTGTTGGACTCGTCCACGCCGGCGGCCGCCATCACGAACCCGTGCCTGGTCTGCGCGATCGTCGTCGGGCCGCGCCTGGCCACCACCCGCACCGTCTCCGCCGCGATCGCGTCGTCCCGGCTCATCGCGGTCACCCGGCCCTCGGCCTTGCTGACCACTTTCGAGGTGACCACGAGGATGTCGCCGTCGAGCAGTCCCGGCCCGCCGGGTGCCAGCGCCGCGTCGGCGATCAGCCCGGCCAGGTCGGTCCCGGCCGGTATCTCCGGTATCCCGGCGATGCCGATGATCTGTACCGGCTCCGGCGCCTGCCCCGGAGCCGCGGGGCTGGCTGGCGGGCCCGCAGCCGGCCGCTTGGTCATCGCGCCAGTTCCTTCGCGAGGTCGATGGCCGCCTGGGCGATCGCGGCGGAAGACGGCAGGTCGCGCATGTAGAGCGGCAGCGCGCGGACCGCGATGCCGGCCAGGGCCGGGTCGTCGGCGGCGGCCTTGTCCTGCTCGTCGACGAGCCAGCCGTTGATGAGCCGCGGCCCGTAGTGCTCCGCGACGGCCGCGGCGGAGGTCTCCACGCCGATCGCGGCCAGGCAGGCGTCGGCCATGCCGCGGACCGGGGCGCCGCCGATGATCCCGGACACGCCCACGACCGTCTTCGCCTCGACGGCGGCCCTGATCCCGGGCACGGCGAGGATCGGTCCGATGGAGACCACCGGGTTGGACGGCGGGAAGAGCACGAAGTCCGCGTCCGCGATCGCCTCGAGCACGCCGGGCGCGGGCGAGGCGACGTCCGCGCCGACGGGGATGATCGCCTCCGCCGGAACGGCCGCGTGCAGCCGGACCCACCATTCCTGGAAATGGATCATTTCGCGGTCGCGCGGATAATCCATTTCCTCTGGATGAACCTTGATTTTGACTTTGGTTTCGATTCTGTCGTCCGACATTGGCAGCAGCCGGATGCCGGGCTGCCAGCGTTCGCACAGCACCCGGGTCACCTCGGACAGCGGCTTGCCCTCGGCGAGCAGCTGGCTGCGCAGGATGTGGGTCGCGAAGTCCCGGTCGCCGAGCGTGAACCAGGACGGCCCCGCGCGGTAGGCGGCCAGTTCGTCCCTGATGCGATGAGTCTCGCCGGCGCGTCCCCAGCCCTGCTCCTCGTTGCTGCCGCCGCCGAGCGTGTACATCACCGAGTCGAGGTCCGGGCAGACCCGCAGTCCGAAAAGGGTGATGTCGTCGGCGGTGTTGCCGATGACGGTGATCGTCGCCTCGGGGACTGCCGCCAGCAGGCCGCGCAGGAAGCGCGCAGCGCCGATGCCGCCGGCAAGCACGGTAATCCGCATGTGGACAATTTATCGTCCGCCGGGATGCCGTCCGCCTCCCGGTGTACCGACGTGAACACGCAACGTAATCGTTCGTATACGGAGCGAAGTTTTTTGTAGAACTTACCGTGCATCTTGGACAACCAGGTGGCCAATAGCACCTTCCTCGCTTGACTTAAAGCAAGACACGCGGGTGTAATTTCATTGGTGTGATTCTCGCCGTTACGGGAATAGCGGCTTGGATCAAAGGGGGCTCCGAGAGGGAGGATGCGCTGTGACTGAGGTCATCGTCCCGCTGGCGCAGGTTATGGTTCGTCCGGAAGACATGGACGACCTGGGCTGGCAGGACCGGGCACTCTGCGCGCAGACGGACCCGGAGGCGTTCTTCCCAGAGAAGGGCGGCTCGACCCGGGAGGCCAAGCGGGTCTGCCGGAGTTGCGAGGTTCGTAGCGAGTGCCTTGAGTACGCGCTGGAGAACGACGAGAGATTCGGTATCTGGGGCGGGCTTTCCGAACGGGAGCGCCGCCGGATCAAGCGGGAAGTCGTCTAGCTGGGGGCACGGGGTCGGCCCGGGGCGCGGGTCGAACCGTGACATAGCGGACATGTAGCCGTAATCCTGCTATGTACAAGGCCGCGCTGTATTGTTCACAGCATCCCCGCGGGCAGGGCTGAAGAGGCTGGCCTGGCGTCTCACGGGGCCGGCCCTGACCCCTGACCTGCGCTGGACCCCTTGTCAACCACATCGCAAACCCGGCATGCCGTCACCGCGATCATCGTCGCGCACGACGGGGCTACGCTGCTGCCCGGTCTCGTCCAGGCCCTTGCGGCCCAGACCTACCCGGTCGAGCAGACGGTGGGCGTTGACACCGGGAGCCGTGACCGGAGCGGTGCCGTCCTGGCCGACCTGATCGGCCAGGACGCGGTGTTCGGCATGAACCGGTCCACCGGCTACGGCGACGCGGTGGCGGTCGGGCTGCGGCACGCCATCCGGCGCCGGTCCGGCATGACGGACCCGAACATCGGCCGGGTCGAGTGGATCTGGCTGCTGCACGACGACTGCGAGCCTGCCCCCGACGCGCTGGAGAAGCTGCTGCTCGCGGCGGGCAAGGATCCTGCCGTCGTGGTTGTCGGGCCCAAGGTGCTCGACGGCAAGGACCGGCGGACGATCTGCGAGGCCGGCGTCTCCATCGACCGCGCGGGCCGCCGCGTCACCGGTATCGACCCCGGCGAGATCGACCAGGGGCAGCACGACCACAAGCGGGCCGTGCTCGCGGTCGGCTCGGCCGGCATGCTCGTCCGGCGCGAGGTCTGGGACCGGCTCGGCGGGTTCGATCCCAGGCTCAAGTTCTTCCGTGACGACGTGGACTTCTGCTGGCGGGTCCAGGCGGCGGGCTTGCGCGTGCACGTGGCCACCGACGCGGTGCTTTACCACCACGAGCTTGCCGGGCGCCGGCGCAGGCCGATCGACGGCGGCAGCGCGCGCTGGCTTGACCGGCGCAACGCCCTGTACGTCCTGGCGGTCAACCTTCCGCTGCCCGTGATGCTCTGGGTGGTCGGCGGCTGCGTCGTCGGATCCCTGATCCGCGCCACCTACTTCCTGCTGACCAAGCAGCTTGACCTGGCCGGGGCGTACGCGTTCTCGGTCGCGGGGCTGTTCGCGCACCCGGTCCGGCTGTTTAAGGGCCGCCGCCGCCGCGCCCGGGGCCACGCGGAGGGCTACGCCGCGGTCCGGCTGTTCATCCCGCCCGCGCGCACCTTCTCCCGGCTGGCGGAAAAGATCTCAGGACTCCTGTCGAACGGGCCGCCGCAGGCCTCGTTCGGCCGGCACGTGGCCACCGTCGAGGAATCAGAGGAAGACGCGCAGTTCGAGGACACGCAGTCCACGGCGCGCCGGATCATCGGGCACCCCGGTGTCCAGCTGTTCGCGGTGCTGCTGCTCATCTCGCTGATCGCCGAGCGGAGGCTGCTCGGCACCAGCCCGCTTGGCGGCGGCGCGCTGGTGCCCGCCTGGGGCGGCTCCGCCGCGCTGTGGCAGGAGTACCTGGCCGGCTTCCACGCGGTCAGCGTCGGGTCCACCGCGTCCGCTCCGCCGTACCTGGCGGTCGTGGCCGCCCTCGCCACCGTCCTCGGCGGGCAGGCGTGGCTGGCGGTGGACGTGCTGCTGCTCGGCTGCGTGCCGCTGGCCGGGCTGACCGCCTTCCTCGCCACCCGCTGGCTTGTCACCGCCACCCCGGCCCGGGTGCTGCTGGCGGCGTCGTACGCGCTGCTGCCGGTCGCGACCGGCTCGATCGCGGCGGGCCGCCTTGGCACGGCGACCGCGTTCGTCCTGCTTCCGCTGATCGCGGTCAGCGCCGGGCGGATGCTCACCGCCGCACCGCGCAAGGCACGCCGCGCGGCCTGGGCGGCCGGCCTGCTCATCGCGGTGGCGGCCGCGTTCGCGCCGCTCATCTGGGTGCTTGGCGTGCTGTTCGCGGCCGGGGCGCTCGCCGCGAGGCGGTGGCTTGTCGCCGTTGACCCGCTGAACATCGCCGTCGTGATCGTCACCCCGTTCTTCGTGCTGTTCCCCTGGTCGCTGCACCTGCTCGCCAGCCCGTCCGCCTTCCTCTCCGAGGCCGGCCTGTCCCAGCCGGGGCTTACCACGGCCGGCCTGTCGCCGGCCGCGCTGCTCGCGCTGAGCCCGGGCGGCCCCGGCGTGCCTCCGCTCTGGGTCACTCTCGGGTTCGGGCTTGCCCTGGTCGCGGCCGTGCTGCCCGGCAAGCGCGCCCCGCTGGTCATCGCCGGCTGGACCGTGGCCATCGCCGGCCTGCTGACGGCCACGGTGGTCAGCAGGATCAGCGTGACCCCGCCGGCCGGGGGCCAGCCCGCCGACGGGTGGCCGGGCGTCGGGATAGCGCTCGCCGCCCTCGGGCTGCTTGTGGCGTCCGCGCCGACCGCTGAGTGGCTCGCGCTGATCATCCCGAACGGAGTGAGCCGCCTCCCGGGGGCAGCCCTGGCTGGTTCAGCCAGGTCTCGCCGTATCCTCGCCTGCGCCGCGCTCGCCGCCGCCGCGACCGCCCCGTTGCTGGTCGCCGCGTACTGGGTCAAGGACGGTGTGCGCGGGCCGGTCGGCAGCGTCGCCGCACCCGTTCTGCCCGCCTTCGTGGCCGCGTCCTCCACCGCGGACCAGCAGTACCGCACGCTGATCCTGCGGCCGGACAGCGGCGGCCTGGCGGCCGGCGGACTCGATTACACGGTCGTCAGGCAGTCAGATCCGT
>Ga0335072_10014521_pt1 | contig 11189 bp, 10 predicted proteins | sample Lox_Sample_21_FD_206725 | JGI IMG/M metagenome (GOLD analysis project Ga0335072, IMG submission 206725) | Soil microbial communities from Loxahatchee National Wildlife Refuge, Florida, United States - Lox_Sample_2.1 | ecosystem: Environmental > Terrestrial > Soil > Wetlands | place: USA... | reverse complement strand
GACCGCGGACTGATCCCGGCTCGCCCGCAGCTCTTGCAGTTTGGCCAGCTGTTCGGCCCGAACCCGGGTGTTCTCGACCTTGAGTACCTCGATCTCCTGGTCCTCGTCGACCTGGTATTTGTTTATCCCGACCACCGGTTGAATCCCCGAGTCGATGCGGGCCTGGGTGCGCGCGGCGGCCTCCTCGATGCGCAACTTGGGGATGCCGTCGCTGATGGCCTGGGCCATGCCGCCGTGCTCGGCAACCTCGGCGATGTGGGCGCGGGCTCGCTGCGCGAGTTGATGGGTCAGCCACTCCACGTAATAGGAGCCGCCCCACGGGTCGATCGGCCGTGTCGTGCCCGACTCCTGCGCCAGTAGCAGCTGGGTGTTGCGGGCGATCCGGGCCGAGAAGTCGGTGGGCAGTGCCAGCGCCTCGTCCAGCGCGTTGGTGTGCAGCGACTGGGTGTGGCCCTGTGTGGCGGCCATCGCCTCGATGCAGGTGCGGGCGACGTTGTTGAACGCATCCTGGGCGGTCAGCGACCATCCCGAGGTCTGCGAATGTGTGCGCAGCGACAGCGATTTGGCGTTTTTCGCACCGAATCCGGCGACCAGCTCACTCCACAGCAGTCGGCCGGCTCGCAGCTTCGCGATCTCCATGAAGTAGTTCATGCCGATGCCCCAGAAGAAGGACAGGCGCGGCGCGAACTTGTCGATGTCGAGCCCGGCGTCCAGGCCGGCCTTGATGTAGTCCACGCCGTCGGCCAGGGTGTAGGCCAGCTCCAAATCCGCTGTGGCTCCGGCTTCTTGAATGTGATAGCCGGAGATCGAGATGGAGTTGAACTTCGGCATCTTGACGCTGGTGTAGGCGAAGATGTCGGAGATGATGCGCATCGACGGCTTGGGCGGGTAGATGTAGGTGTTGCGCACCATGAACTCTTTGAGGATGTCGTTCTGGATGGTGCCGGCCAGTTTCTCTGGTGGCACCCCCTGCTCCTCGGCGGCCACCACATACAGCGCCAGGATCGGCAGTACGGCACCGTTCATCGTCATCGACACCGATACCGCCGACAGGTCGATGCCATCGAACAGCTGTCTCATGTCGAGGATGGAATCGATTGCCACGCCCGCCATTCCGACGTCGCCCTGAACGCGGGGATGGTCGGAGTCGTAGCCGCGGTGGGTGGCCAGGTCGAAGGCCACCGACAGGCCCTTCTGGCCGGCGGCGAGATTTCGGCGGTAAAACGCATTGGAATCCGCTGCGGTAGAGAACCCGGCGTACTGGCGGATCGTCCACGGCTGGCTGACATACATCGTCGGGTACGGGCCGCGCACAAAGGGCGGCTCGCCCGGGAAACTGTTCAGCGGGTAGCCATCGGCCTCGGCCGCGGCGCGGTCGGCGGCGATGTAGACCGGTTTGACGGCAATGCCTTCCGGCGTATGCCAGTCCAGCTGATCCGGTGTGTATCCCTGGGCAGACGCGGCCGCGGCAACGTGCTCTTCCGCCCCGGCTTCGGTGGGCGGTTGCACATCGCGATCGCCGTGCAACGGAATGTCGGAGAAGCTGCCGATCGCAGCGGTGCTCGTGGTCATTGCGGCTAGGCTCCCAATCGGGTGAGCAGATTCGAAAGGGCTTCGACCGCATCGATTTTCGCGGTCAGGAATTCGTCTGGCCGATCCCCGGCATCCCCCACTGCTTTTTCGGGCCCGGCCAGATAGACCCGCGATATCCCGGCGGCCCGGGCGGCCTCGAGAATGCCGGAGGCCTCGCCGGAGTAGCGCCTGTCGGTACCGCAGATAACCGCCACGCTCGGCGCCCCCGCGTCGGCGACAGCCAGAGCGACACCGGCGGCGTCAACTGTTCCCGGGTTGATCGCCTCGATACCGCCTGACGCCAGCAGGTTCGCCGCAAACGTGGCTCGGATGTTGTGCTCGGCCAACGGGCCCAGCGGCAACAACAGCGCCTGCGGACGCGAACCGGTGCGCGCCAGGTAGCTGTCCGAGCGGTCGCGCAGCGCTTCGAATGCGGCGGCATAGCGCTGTAAGTTCCCCGCGGCACGCGGCCGAGTCGCTGAATCACCTTGCGGCAAGGGAGGTTCCGCGAGGTCAGCAAATTCGTTGACCCCGGTGATCGCGGTGCGGCGATGCGCGATGTCGTCGGCGCGTCGTGCGGCTATCTCGGCGATCTGGTCGGTGACGTAGCCACGGGCGTCCGAGAATCCGCCGCGTGACTCGATGGCTTGGAAATGCTCCCAGGCCTGCTGCGCCAGCTGCTCGGTGAGGTCTTCGACGAACCACGAACCGCCGGCCGGGTCCAGCACCCGTCCGACGTGTGACTCTTCCAACAGCAGCAGCTGGGTGTTGCGGGCGATTCGGCGCGCAAAGCTGGCCGCCGTGCCGGGAAACCCGCCCTGGATCGCCACGTCGAACGGGAACACCAGCACGGTGTCGGCACCGCCAACGCCCGCTCCGAAGGCGGCCAGCGTGCAGCGCAGCATGTTCACCCACGGGTCGCGCTGCGTCATCATCGGCAGCGACGTCTCCGCATGCACCACGGTTGCGCCACCGTCGGGATCACCGACGACCTCGGCGACCCGTGCCCACAGCTGACGCACGGCCCGCATCTTGGCGAGCGTCATGAACTGGTCGTCGTCGGCGGCCAACCGGAAGCTGATCTGCCCAAGCGCCTCATCGACCGGCATCCCGGATTCGGTGAGCACGCGCAAATAGGCCACGCCGGCGGCGATGCTGCCCGCGAGTTCCCATGTCGCATTGGCGCCCAGATTGTGGAAAGCGGGTCCGTCGACGGTGATCGCTCGCACCCCTCGATCGCGGGCGGTTCGCGAGGCGACCGTGACGACCTCCTCGATCGCCGGGGCGGGACGGTCACTCAGCGCTGCGGTCAGCGGGTCGGCGCCCAGGTCGATCGACAGCGTGGTGCGGTTTTCGGCTTCCGGGGCAGCGATCAGCGCCAGCATGACGTCGCAGGCCCGCGAGTAGTCGGCGCCCGCATCGAGGATCACCGGCGCCAGGTTCAGGTACACACCCGCGAGCAGGCCCTCGAGCTGGTCTGCTGCCACACCCGACTCCCCGACCCGGATCAGCAGCGCGCTGACGCCATCGGTGAGCGCGCCCAGCACCGCCGCGTTCGCGTCACCCGTGGCGGTTCCGGCGGCCGGAAAGACCTCGGCCACCTTCCAGCCGGACGTGACGTCGCGCAGGGCGTCCCCGCCGCGCACGTAGGGCCACTCGCCCGGCAGCGGCGGCTCCGGCAGCTCATCGAACACGGTGTAGAGGGGCCGAACAGCAAACCCGTCATAGCTCGGGGTATCCAGCAGATGCTCGGGTTGGTCTCCCAACTCGGCGGGGTCACGCCGGGTGCTCTTGGACAGCACACCAGCAACCGCACTGCGCCAGCGCCCGCGAACCTGCTCTAGCTCCGCGCGCTCGGGTACGTCAATGGACACCGACTGCTCCTGTTTCGCAGCATTTGGCGACGTTGCTTGGGAATGCCTGGAGAAACGCCACTTACTAATCAGGCTAATTGATTGCACCCTCCGCTAAAAAACGGCGCCGCGCGGCGATCCGGGCCGGTCGGCGGCGAAACGCCGACCATGGGAAATGAGTTATTCATCCCGGCCCCGTAACGTTAGGACGCGTGACGGCTTCCGCCACCTCCAAAATCATCGATACGCTGCGCGATCTCGGCTGCACGATCGGCGCGGCAGCGCGTCAGCTGTCCCGGCCACGGCTGGCTGCGACAGTGGTCGGTATCACAGTGCTGGTTGCAGCGGCGACCTGGATTCCGCTGCCGTCGCCGGTGCGGCTGCGCGACTGGGCGGAATCGGTGGGCCCGTGGTTCCCATTGGCGTTTCTGGTCGCGCACGTCGTGGTCACCATCATTCCGGTCCCGCGCACCGCCTTCACCCTGGCCGCCGGCCTGCTGTTCGGCCCGGCACTGGGGATACCGATCGCGGTGGTCGCCAGCACCACCAGCGCGCTGATCGCGCTATATCTGGTGCGCGCGGCAGGGTGGCGGCTGAACCGCCTGGTGCGCCACCAATCGGTCGACACCGTGGATGAGCGGTTGCGGCAACGGGGCTGGTTGGCCATCTTCTCGCTGCGGTTGATTCCGGCCGTGCCGTTTTCGGCGATCAACTACGCCGCCGGCGCGTCAACCGTGCGGGTGCTGCCCTACACGTTGGCCACCCTGGGCGGCCTGCTACCCGGTACCGCCGCCGTGGTGATCCTCGGCGACGCGCTCGCCGGTCATCCCAACTCGCTGCTGTACCTGATTTCGGTATGCACGGGAGCCGTGGGGCTGGCCGGACTGATCATTGAGATCCGCCACTATCGGCAGCACCACCGCCGTGTCGCGCAGCGCGCGTCACACCGTGACGAGCCCGCCCCCGCGCCGGCCGTCGTCAGCTGAGCGGCGGCGCTATTGAACGCACCGCCCGTTGCCTGAAAGATCTACTAAATGGTGAGGGTTTGCGGCCCCGATGATCGCGAGTCGGGCCTTAGGTCCATGGCGATCGCCAACCTGCCCTACCTGCTCAATCGGATCACGTCACGGCGTCCGGGAATGCATACCTCGCTGCTGACGCTCGCGGCGCTGTGCAGCATTGCCGCCGCTGTAGCGACCGTCTGCCTATTGCCCGGGAATACCAACCCGGCTCAGGAGCCCGCACCGCCGCCGGGCCTGTCGCCCATGGCGTTACCCGCGGCGAGTGCGATCGGCCCCGGTGCAGGCATCTACGTCGAGTACGCCGACGGTTCCGGCGGAATGGGTTGCACCGCTGGGTTTTTGGTGCGCACCGGCACGGGTCAGGCCGGCGTCCTCACCGCCGGTCACTGCAATCGACGCGGCCAAGCCAGCAAGGTGACAATGAACCTCGCGGGGATCCTCCCCTATACCATGTTCGGCACGTTCGGCCAAACGGTCAGCGAGGGAGTTCGCAGCGAACAACACGACATCGGCCTGGTCGTGCTCAATGGCGACAATGTGCCCCAGACTTCGGCTATCGCCGCCTCGCTGCCGGTCTCCGGTGTCGCAAGCGAACTGCAAATCGGCCAGCAGGTGTGCAAGTTCGGCATGAGCACCAGCGAGGGGATATGCGGACACATCCTGGACGTCACCGAAAGCAAGGTCGCGTTTTCGGCGCCCGGCAAATGCGGCGATTCCGGCGGCCCGGTCTATCTCCTGCAAAGCGACGGCACCGCCAGCGCCGTGGGCATTGACATCCGCGGTTTCAATCCCGGCAACCCCGACGTCGGGTGCTCGGCACCGGCCAAATTCTCCGTCGCCGAGCTGGTGCAACCCTGGCTCGACAAGTGGCATCTCACCGCAGTGACAACCGCTGCGGGCGGCCGACGCTGACGAGTCTGGCTTAGCTGCGATCCGGGCCCTTCGCCGTCATCACCGCGAATATGGCCAGGAACGACGCGGGGGGAAGCATGTTGACGAGCTTGTCCCGCACTCTGATGTGCGCGCCCACGGCCAACACGAAATACAACGTCAGCATCGCCGTCGTCAGCCTCGCCAGGGCCGGGAACCGGGTGACCGACAGCAAGCCGACCGCGGCGGCGGTCTTGACCACCGGCAGCACGGGTCGAATGTTGTTCGGGACTCCCACATCATCCAGCACTTTCTTGATGGGAGCCACCTGGACTCCGCACGCCACCGCGTCGACGGCATGAAACGCGGCAAGCGCGGCATAGGTTTTCGGTGAAGTCAAAGCGCTCATGCCGCGATCCTATTGAGTCAGCTCCGGCGGTGCCCCCGGCTGGCCGTCCACCGGCTGGCGGGCTATCGCCTCAGCCTTGGCCACCGCTTGGGCGATCGCGGGATCGGTTTCAGTCGAGAACCAGTCGGCGACCTCGGCGTCGTCGTCGGCCGCATGCCTGGGTGCGTCGTCGACCGGAGACGGCTCGAACCGGAACACGCCGTCCTCACCCGGCGTGCCCAGAAGTCTGGTGAACCCCTGTAACGCCGCGCTGAAGTCGCTGGGTACCACCCACACCTTGTTGGCGCTGCCCTGCGCCATTTTCGGCAAGGTTTGCAGGTACTGGTAGGCCAGCATCTCCGGGGTGGGCCGGCCGGCCTTGATCGCGGCGAACGTCTTCTCGATGGCCTTGGCCTGCCCCTGCGCCTGCAGATAGGCCGCGGCCCGCTCACCCTGAGCGCGCAGCATCCGGGACTGCCGATCGGCCTCGGCGGCCAGGATCGCGGCCTGCTTGGCGCCCTCTGCCGCCAAAATCTGGGATTGCTTGGCGCCCTCGGCTTCTTTGATCGACGACTCGCGCATACCTTCGGCGGTCAGGATCATCGCCCGCTTCTCCCGGTCGGCCTTCATCTGCTTTTCCATCGAAGCCTGGATCGACGGCGGCGGGTCGATGCTGCGCAGCTCGACCCGGGCTACCCGCAGACCCCAGCGGCCGGTCGCCTCGTCCAGCACCCCACGCAACTGGGCATTGATCTGGTCGCGGGAGGTCAGCGTTTGCTCCAGCGTCATGCCGCCGACGACGTTGCGCAGCGTGGTCGTGGTGAGCTGTTCGACCCCGACGATGTAGTTGCTGATTTCGTAGACCGCCGCCTGCGGAACGGTGACCTGGAAGTAGACCACCGTGTCGATGTTCAGCGTCAGGTTGTCCTCGGTGATCACGGGCTGCGGCGGGAACGACACCACCCGCTCGCGCAGGTCCACCCGCGCGCGGATGCGGTCGATGAAGGGCACCAGCAACGTCAGCTGCCCGCTGACCGTGCGGCTGTACCTGCCCAACCGCTCGATCACCGCGGCTTCGGCCTGCGGAATCAACGCAACCGATTTGGCCACGACGATGATCGCAAAGATCACCAGGACGGCCAACAACACCAGACCAGCAACCGCACCTTGCACCGGAGTTCCTTTCTCTCGCAGCGTCTCTCGCAGCGTTCGTGCCGACAGGCTATACGTGCCTGAAAACCACCGCCGTAGCGCCGTCAATGTGCATGACAGTCACCGACTCGCCCGGTTCGTAGACATCACCGTCGTTGAAAGGCCGCGCCGTCCAAACCTGGCCGTCGAGTTTCACCTGCCCCGCATCGTGGGCAACCCGATCAAGCACCAGCGCGCTTTTGCCCTCCAGCGCCTTGATTCCCATCTCGGGAACCCGGGTGGGGGTCAGTCGCCGCCGCAGCGCGGGCCGCACCAGCACCAGCAGCAGCAGCGAGACAACCAGGAACACCGCCCCGTCAGCCCAGACCGGCCAACCCGCCAGCCAACTGGTCATCGACGCGGCCAGCGCCCCGCCACCGAGCATCAGCAAGAACATATGGCCGCTGAGCGCCTCCGCACCGGCGAGCACCAGCGCGAATATTAGCCAGATCACAGCGACCGCCATGCGGCCAGAATACGCGTGATCGGCCTTTGCCGGACGAAACAACTACACTGCGAGATCATGTGGTGTCCCAGTGTTTCGCTGTCCCTGTGGGCCAATGCCTGGCTCGCGGGCAAGGCCGCGCCCGACGACGTTTTGGACGCGTTATCTCTTTGGGCACCAAAGCAATCGGTTACCGCGTATGATGCCGTGGCCGCGGGCCACACCGGACTGCCTTGGCCCGATGTCCACGACGCCGGAACGGTCTCGTTGTTGCAGACGCTGCGCGCCGCGGTTGGCCGGCCGATGACGCCGTCGGCGGGCCCAGGTGGGCCGCGTCGGTTGCGCGGCACGATCAACGTCGTTTTGCCGGTGCCCGGCGACGTGCGCGGGCTGGCCGCCGGCACACAGTTCGAGCGTGATGCCCTGGCCGCGGGCGAAGCGGTGATCATCACCAACCCCGACGATCCTGGCACTGCCGTCGGCCTGGTCCCCGAGTTCTGCTACGGCGATCTCGAGGACGCCGTCGACCCCGTCGATAGCGAGCCGGGATTTCCGGAACTGTGCGCAGTGTCATGGACGGTCTATTCACTGCCCGGCGCACCGGTATTCGACCACCACGAGCTCGGCGACGCCGAATACACATTGCGGTCAGCCGTGCGTTCGGCCGCCGACGCATTGGGCGCCATCGGCCTGGAATCCGCCGCGGCCGACATCGATGATCCGCGCGGGCTTGTCGAGCAGTTACTGGAATCCACAAGGCAACACCGGATTCCCGACCATGCGCCGTCACGTGCATTGCGGGTGCTGGAGAACGCCGCGCACGTCGACGCGATCATCGCGGTCAGCGCCGGGCTCAGTCGATTGCCCGACTCCGCAACCGACCGTCCCTCGCACGCGGGCAACACCCATCTGGTCGCCGGGCCCGAGCCGCTCGGGACGCAATCATCGTCGGAGTCCCGGATCGCCAGCGATGCGCTGCGGCCGCTTACCGCGGTGGTGCGTTCGGCACGGATGGCCGCGGTCAACGCGATCCTGCACTCGGCCTGGCCCGACTAACTGCGTTCGGCCGCAACACAGTGCGGCGGACGGCACGGCGCGCCGTTGATGCTGGCGAGGCAGCCCGGCACCGGATCAGGCCCGGTCGCCCGGGCCGGTGGCTGGTCGAATCGGAGTTCGTCGATCAAGCCGGCGGCCAGCCGGGCGAACCGCCGATCGGCGTTGGGCGTAGCGGCCCGGGCGAACGCCATCCCCGCCGCCTCGGCTTGTAATCGCAACTCGTGGTCGAGATCCCACACCACCTCGATGTGGTCGGCGACGAACCCGATAGGGCAGATGATGACGGCTTTGGCCGGTAGCGCCGTGAGTTGGTCGGCCACATCGGGCTCCAGCCACGGAACCTGCGGCGGACCCGAACGCGACTGCCACACCACGTCATAGTCTCGGTAGCCCGCAGCCGTGGCGACCAGCCTTGCGGCGTAACGGACTTGGCGGCTGTACAGGTTGGGGCCGCAGCGGCTGTCCGCGGCCACGGGGACCGAATGCGCGGTGAACACCAGCCGCGCGTCGGCAGGCACGGTGGCGGCGGCGGCCGTCACGGCGTCGGCGAACATCTCGACGAACAGCGGATGGTCGAAGTAGGTCCGCAGCTTGACCAGCTCAGGAGCGTTCGGCCCGGCCGCTTGTCGAGCCCGGCCAATATCTTCGACGTACTGCGTGCAGCTGGAGTAACCGCTCCACGCCGACGTGGTGAACACCGCTGCACGACGAATGCCGTTGTCCCGCATTGTTGCAACAGCTTCTTCGACGTAGGGCTCCCAGTTGCGGTTGCCGAAATACACTGGCAGATCTATTTCGGCTTGCAGCTGTGTGATCAACGCACGGTTGATCCCGTTGATCGGCGATACGCCACCGAAGTGCAGGTAGTGCTCGGCAACTTCGTCAAGGCGTTCGGGCGGCACATTCCGGCCGCGGGTGACGTTCTGCAGGAACGGCCGAACCTGCTCTGGCCCCTCCGGCCCGCCGAAGGACAGCAGCAGGACGGCGTCAAAATTCACGGAATTCCATTGCCGTCTAAAGCAATTGGGTGCTGGCGCCACCGTCGGCGTAGACGATGGTCCCGGTGGTCGCCGGCAGCCATTCGGAAAGCAGCGCGCACACCGTCTTGGCGACCGGCGTGGGGTCCTTCATGTTCCAGCCGACCGGGGCGCGCTGGTCCCAGCCCTCCTCGAGCAGCTGTATCTGAGCTCCGGCCTCGTCGCCGAGCGCGCCGCCGACGATCGCGCTCATCGCCAGTGTCCGGATAGGCCCTGCCGCAACGAGATTCGACCGGACGCCAAACTTGCCGGCCTCGCGCGCCACGAAGCGGTTGACCGACTCCAGCGCGCTCTTGGCGACGGTCATCCAGTTATAGGCCGGCATCGCCCGGCTCGGGTCGAAGTCCATACCGACAATGGAACCGCCGGGGTTCATGATGGGCAGCAACGCCTTAGCCAGCGAGGCATAGGAATACGCGGAAATGTGAATGCCCTTGGAGACGTCCTCGTAGGGCGCGTCGAAGAACGGGTTGATGCCCATACCGGTCTGCGGCATGAAGCCGATCGAATGCACGACGCCGTCGAGCTTGTTGCCCTCGCCGATCTCGTCGGTTACCCGCTTGGCGAGGGTCTCGAGATGCTGCTCGTTCTGCACGTCGAGTTCGATCAGTGGGGCCTTTTCCGGTAGCCGGTCGGCGATGCGCTGAATCAGCCGCAATCGGTCAAACCCGGTCAGCACCAGCGAAGCCCCCTGCTCTTGGGCCACCCGTGCGATGTGAAACGCGATCGACGAGTCGGTGATGATCCCGCTGACGAGAATCCATTTGCCTGCGAGCAGTCCTGTCATGTCCGTCCTTGCTGTGTGTTGAAAGTCGCTCAGTGACCCATACCCATGCCGCCGTCGACCGGGATGACCGCGCCGGAGATGTAGCTCGCGTCCTCGGACGCCAGGAAGCTGACCACCCCGGCGACCTCGGCGGCGGTGCCCACCCGCTTCGCGGGGATGAATTCCAGTGCCCCCTGCTGAATCCGCTCATCCAGAGCGCGGGTCATATCGGTGTCAATGTAGCCCGGGGCCACCACATTCGCGGTCACCCCGGCCTTGGTCAGCTCCCGGGCGATCGAGCGGGCCATGCCGATCACACCGGCCTTGGAGGCCGCGTAATTGGCCTGGTTGCCGATGCCCCAGGAACCGGAGACCGAACCTATGAAGATCATCCGGCCGAACCGCTTCTTGGTCATGCTGCGCGATGCCCGCTGAGCCACCCGGAACGCCCCGGTGAGGTTGGCGTCGATGACCTTCTCGAACTTCTCCTCGGTCATCCGCATGAGAAACGCGTCCGCGGCCAGACCGGCGTTGGACACCAGCACCTCGACCGCGCCCTGATGCTCCTCGACCTCTTTGAAGGCGCGATCGACGGCGTCGTTGTCGGTGACGTCACACTCGACGCCGAAAAGTCCTTCGGGCGCCCCGGATCCGCGGTGCGTGACGGCCACCTTGTGGCCGTCGGCGGCCAGCCGCTGTGCGATCGCCAGACCGATCCCCCGGTTTCCGCCCGTCACCAGGACCGAGCGGGATACGAATGCGGGTCTGCCGGAGTCGGCAGCATTTTCGGTGGTGTTCTCGGTGGCTGTGCCAGTCACCCCGTCAACCTATCGTCTGGGCTCGGCCTGGCTCGAGCTGGGGCCGAACGTCGAGTTGTTGGCCGATATCCTGCGGCGGATTCATACGGTCAGTGCAACATCCATGGATTTGGGGGGTTGCGATGCCGAGTGGATATCCGCATTCGAAGTTGGTGCGGCGGGAATTCTTTG
>Ga0335072_10014520_pt1 | contig 11190 bp, 7 predicted proteins | sample Lox_Sample_21_FD_206725 | JGI IMG/M metagenome (GOLD analysis project Ga0335072, IMG submission 206725) | Soil microbial communities from Loxahatchee National Wildlife Refuge, Florida, United States - Lox_Sample_2.1 | ecosystem: Environmental > Terrestrial > Soil > Wetlands | place: USA: Florida... | reverse complement strand
GTCGACCAGCTCCCAAATCAAACTCAAATACGTCACGTTCACAAGAAAAAACACCGACGCATAGAACGCCACGGGCTGCGCTGCCAGTTCGCTCACAGCCATCCAGGCCGTGGCCAGCGGCAGCAGCGACATCGAAAACAGGGCCGTCAGGAGATCGAGTGGGCAATGCGGCCAGAATTCACGGGGGCAACACTGCAAGACAGGACGCACACGCGATCGGCTGAGGGCAGGTCGTACTTTATTGGAGATTTGAAACCGCGGATGAACGCCAATGAACGCAAATATCGCGTGCCTTCCGCGGCAGTGACGCGTGGTTCACAGCCGCCATACCCGGCGTCGTATCCCCAGCCGCGGCCGGCCAAAGTTCAGCAGCAGGCTCAATCGCGGCCCGCTGGCTCGGAGGGAGTTCATGCACTGCGCACGATGTACGTTGTCCAGCGCACGAACCAGCTTCTGTTCGAGACCGTAACCTCCTGCTCAATCAAGAAGTCTGTTAGGTATTGCCCGACAGCAATGCCGTCATATCGCACTGTTACGCCTGCCTGCTGGCGGACAGCGAGCCCGGCCCGGCGCAACTCGTGAGCCAGCGCATTTTCATAGACCTTTTCCAGAAAGCCGCACCCAAATGTATTGGCGACCGTCAGCACGCAGCCGATGGTACCCCGGAAGATACGGTTCAACACCGAAGCATCAGCGTTCATCCGCGGTTCTATTTTCTAATTTTGTGATGCCGTAAGAAGATTACTAAACCGTTGATGCGCCGTGGGCAAATACGGTTAATTGGCTTGCGCTTGATGCCTCGGCATCAACATGGCACCGGAGAATTCTCGAATTCGAATTTCGTCGGCATGGCGATTGTAGCGTTATGAGTGCAGCATCAATTTAATAATTTGCTCTGCTCGGCAAGCGCGTGGTGCATTTGCTGTTTACTCAGCAGTCGGTAAGTCGGGCGACATTGCGCCAACCCGTCATTGCGGGCGAGGGCCGCGATCCACGTCTTTGGGGCGCGCATCACGGCAATCAATGGATGACGGCCTTCGCCGGCCATGACGCGAGATGGGTCGCCTGTCGCCAGATGGGTCGCATGTCGCCCTATTTCCCGACTGCTGAGTAAGTCCTGAGTCTGGCTGAAGCCGCCCGCATGATCTCCTGAAGATCCGGAATTTGCAAAACTCGATGAGGCCCGCGGGGTGAGATTGCCTTGGCCATCGCGATCCCCCTCGCGCGGTCATCTGGCCGCCGATTGGTCGGCATGCGCCGCCGGTACCGGTGGTGGGCGAAAGGTCCGGTTTACCGATCGCCACGCGGGAGCGGGGCGCCGGAAATCCTCCCGGCGGCCGTTGCTGACGGGGCAGCCTCCTGATGCCTTGTTGCGGCGCACAATCCGCCGCATGATGCGACATCTCATCCGCAACAGGCCGCAACCGCCCGCACCATGCCGCTGCACGTCGCGCTGACCCATCGCACCAGCTACCGCTACGACCGGCTGGTCAATCTCGGACCGCAGACCGTCCGCCTGCGCCCGGCGCCACACGCCCGTACGCCCATCCTGTCCTACGCGTTGAAAATCGAGCCGCAGCCGCATTTTCTCAACTGGCAGCAGGACCCGCAGGGCAACCACCAGGCGCGCGTGGTGTTTCCCGAGCGGGTCACGCATTTCGACGTCACGGTGGACCTCGTCGCCGACATGGCGACGATCAACCCGTTCGATTTCTTCCTCGAGCCCGAGGCGGAGCATTGGCCGTTCAGCTACGACCCGGTGCTGGAGCAAGAACTGGCGCCGTTTCGCCGCGCGGCCCCGGTCGGCCCGCGGATGCGGGCATTGCTCGATGGGGTGCTGCGGGGCGAGCAACGCACGGTGGACATGCTGGTCGGACTGAACCGCCGGGTGCAGAACCACATCGCCTACATCGTGCGTCTGGAGCCGGGGGTGTGGACGCCGGAGGAGACGCTGGCGAACGCCAAGGGTTCCTGCCGCGACAGCGCATGGGTGCTGGTGCAGGCGCTGCGCAACCTGGGCTACGCGGCGCGGTTCGTCTCCGGCTATCTGATCCAGCTCGTGGCGGACGTGAAGCCGCTGGAAGGGCCCGAGGGGCCGCCCGCCGATTTCACCGACCTGCATGCGTGGGCGGAAGTCTACCTTCCTGGCGCGGGCTGGGTGGGGCTGGACCCTACGTCGGGCTTGCTCGCGGGCGAGGGCCACATTCCGCTGGCGGCCACGCCGGAACCGCAATCGGCGGCGCCGGTTTCCGGCCTGGTCGATCCCTGCGAAACAAAATTCGAATTCGCCATGCAGCTTACGCGCGTGCACGAGACGCCGCGCGTCACCAAGCCGTACAGCCCGGCGCAATGGCAGGACATCCTGGCTGCCGGGGCGCGGGTGGATCGGGCGCTGGCCGCGTCCGACATCCGGCTGACCATGGGGGGCGAGCCAACCTTCATCTCCGCCACGGACATCGATGCGGCGGAGTGGAACACCGACGCGCTCGGTCCGACGAAGCAGCGCTACGCGGAAACGCTCATGCGCCGGCTGATGGCGCGCTGGACGCCGGGTGGGGCGTTGCAGCACGCTTTCGGCAAGACCTACCCGGGCGAGCAATTGCCGCGCTGGGCGCTCTATGCGCACTGGCGGCCGGACGGCGAGCCGGTCTGGCGCGATCCCGCGTTGTTCGCCGGCGGGACCGAGACCGGCTCCGCCGATGCCTCCGATGCGGCGCGGTTTGCGGCATTGCTGGCGGAGCGGCTGCAGGTCGATCCGTCGCTGGTGCAGCCGGCCTATGAGGACGTACACTACTACCTTTGGCGCGAGCATCGCCTGCCGGCCAATGTCGTTGCCGAGGATTCGCAGTTGCGCGACGAACTTGGGCGCGCGCGGCTGGCGCGGGTGTTTGGCCAGGGCCTCGCGGCGCCGGTCGGCAGCGTGCTGCCGCTGCGGCGCGCGGTGCGCGACGGCGTGCGCGTCTGGCAGGGCAGCAAATGGTTCTTCCGCGGCGGCGCCTTGTTCCTGATCCCGGGCGATTCGCCGATTGGCCTGCGCCTGCCGCTGGACAGCCTGCCGTGGGCCAACCCGGAGGAGATCGAGACCGAGGTCGAGCCCGACGCATTCGCCCCATTCACGCCGCTGCCGCCGCGCGAGGCGCTGCTCGCGCGCCAGGCGGTGCTGCCCCGTCCCCCCTCGGCCGAGGGCATGGCCGCGGGGCCGGAGGGCTTCCGCCCGATGCCGCAGGACGCCCCGGTGATCGGCCGCGGCGAGCCGGATCTGGTGCGCACCGCCCTCTGCGTCGAGCCGCGCAACGGGGTGATCCACGTGTTCCTGCCGCCGCTGTTCGCCGCGGAGGACTGGGTGACGCTGATCGCGGCGGTGGAGGACACCGCCGTGGAGACCGGCGGGAAGATCGTGCTGGAAGGCTATCTGCCGCCGCACGATGCGAATTTGAACCATTTCTCCGTGACACCCGATCCCGGCGTGATCGAGGTCAATGTCCACCCGGCGCACACCTGGCCCGAACTGGTGCAACGGTCGGAGGAACTCTACGAGGAAGCGCGCCAGGTGGGGCTGGCGACAGAGAAGTTCATGCTGGACGGGCGCCATATCGGCACCGGCGGCGGCAACCACGTGGTGATGGGGGCGGCGCAGCCGGCCGATTCGCCATTCCTGCGGCGACCCGATCTGCTCAAGTCATTGCTCGGCTTCTGGCACAATCACCCCAGTCTTTCCTATCTTTTCTCCGGATTGTTCATTGGCCCGAGCAGTCAGCATCCGCGCATCGATGAGGCGCGACAGGACAGCCTGGCGGAACTGGAAATCGCATTCTCGCAGATCGCGCCGAGGCAGGAGACGCCGCCCTGGCTGGTGGACCGATTGTTCCGCAACATCCTGGCGGACATGACCGGCAATACCCACCGCACCGAGTTCTGCATCGACAAGCTGTACACGCCGGAGGGCGGCAGCGGGCGCCTCGGTCTGGTCGAGTTCCGCGCGCTGGAAATGCCGCCGCACGCGCAGATGGCGGCAGCGCAGATGCTGCTGATGCGCTCGGCGCTGGCGGCATTCTGGCAGACGCCGTACGAGCGCCGCCTGATCCACTGGGGAACGCGCGTGCACGACGATTTCATGCTGCCGCATTTCGTGGCGCAGGATTTCGCCGACGTGGTGGAGGAGATGGGCGCGCTGGGCTATCCGCTGGATGGCGCGTGGTTCGATCCGCATTTCGAATTCCGGTTTCCCCGCATCGGCGAGATCTCGCTGCGCGGCACCACTCTTGAGCTGCGCCACGCGCTGGAACCGTGGCACGTGCTGGGCGAGGAGGCGGTCACCGGCGGCACCGCGCGCTATGTCGACAGCTCTGTGGAACGCGTGCAGGCGCGGGTTGACGGCTGGGTGGAGGAACGTTTCGTGCTGGCCTGTAATGGCCGCGCGGTGCCGCTGACGCGCACCGACCGCGAGGGCGAGTATGTTGGTGGCGTGCGCTTCAAGGCCTGGCAGCCGCCGAGCGCGCTGCATCCGACGCTGCCGGCGCAGACGCCGCTGATCTTCGATATCTATGACCGCTGGACGGGGCGCTCGCTGGGGGGCCTGACGCATCATGTCGCGCATCCCGGGGGGCGCAGCTATGAACGCTTCCCGGTGAACGCCAACGAAGCGGAGGCGCGGCGCAAGGCGCGATTCTTCCCGATCGGGCACACGGCCGGGGCGATGGCGGAGCCGGAGGGGACGCGGTCGCGCGAGCATCCGCGGACGCTGGATCTGCGGCGCATGGCGGTCTGATCGCCGGTGTGGCGCGCGGAGCGGGTTTCAACAACCCGTGATCCGGTCGCGTACCCTCGCCGCGGCACCTTCCGTCCAGTAACAAGGCGCCATGACAGGAATGGCTTGGCCCACGCCTCCCACGGCCGCGCAGACTGGCCCCGGCCTGCGAAACTTTCCGATCGATCGCGACGAGATTCTGACGCTCGCCGATTTGTTCGAAGGCATCGGGCTGTGGCACGTCGATCTGACCGACCTGATGCTGCGCGGCACGCCCGAATTCTTTCGCATGATGGGACTGCCGCCTGCGCCGGAGGCGGTGCCGCTGGCGGTGACCAAGGCGCTGCGCCATCCGGAAGACGCGGAGCGGGTCCGGAACGCCTATCTCGAGGCGATGGAGAATGGCGCGGACCGCTGCGAGGTCACGTTCCGCATTTGCCGCCCCGACGGCGAGGTCCGCTGGATTCTTGGGCGCGGCCACGTGATCCGCGATGCGGCGGGCCGGCCGGTTCGCTACACCGGCATCAACATCGACGTCACCGAATCCAAGCGTTCGGAAGCGGCGCTGCGCGACAGCGAGGCACGCTTTCGCCGGGTGTTCGAGCAAAGTCCGCTGGGCAAGGCGACCGCCGGGCTCGACTTTCGTCTGCGCGAGGTCAATCCGGCGCTGTGCGCGATGCTTGGCTATCGCGCGGAGGAGCTGATCGGACGGCCGTTTCTCGACATGGTGCATCCGGACGGCCGTGGCCGCTGCGCCGAGGCCGCGCGTGCGCTGCTGTCGGGAAACGTGCCGCAGGTGCAGATCGAAACCCGCTACGTGCGGCGGTCGGGCGAGGCATTCTGGGTCAATGTCACCGTCGCGCCGATCCGCGACGTCAGCGACGCGATCGTTTATAATTTTGCCATCATCGAGGACATCGACGAGCGCAAGCGGATCGCGAAGAACATGCAGGACAGCGAGCTGCGCCTGCGTGAACTCAACGAGCAATTGGAGGAACTGGCGGAGGCGCGGGCGCGGGAACTGGCGTCGAGCCGCGCGCAATTGCAGGCGTTCTTCGACAATTGCCCGGACTGGCTGACGCTGATCCGTGCCTCGCCGGACGGGCGGTTCGAGTTCGTCAATGCCAACCCGGCCACAGAGCAAGCCTATGGCCGTCCATTGGCGGGGATTGTCGGGCATGAGGTGGCCGAGGTGCTCGGCGCGGGGCAGGCCGAGGTGCCGCTGCATTTTCTGCGCGAGTGCATGCGCACGGGAGCAGCGCAGCGTTATCAGGCGCATCGTACGCTGGCCGGACGCACCACCACCATCGACGTGATGTTCATTCCGGTGCCGCCGCACGACGATGGACCGGATCGCTACATCATCACGACTGCCCGCGATCTGACAGAGCATGAGCGATTGGAGACGCAGCTTCGCCACGCTCAGAAGATGGAAGCGATCGGGCAGCTTACCGGTGGTGTGGCGCACGACTTCAACAACTTGCTTGCGGTGATTGCCGGCAACGCGGAATTGGCCAGGCGGCGCGGCGAGGCGCATCTGCCGCGGCTGCTTGACAACATCCTGCGTGCGACCGACCGCGGGGTGGCGCTGACCCGTCAGTTGCTGTCGTTCTCCCGCCGCCAGTCGAGCAATCCGCAGGTGATCAATCTGCGCGCGGAAGCGCCGCGCGTCACCGAAATGCTTCGCACGTCGTTGCGGGGCAATATTCGCCTGACCATGTCGGTCGCGCAGGACGTGTGGCCGATCGAAGTCGATCCCGGTGAGTTCGAGATCGCATTGCTGAACCTGGCGGCCAATGCGCGGGATGCGATGCAGGAGGGCGGGGAGTTCGTGATCGACGTGCGCAATGCCGCGCTGCCGGATGTGGAGGATGTGATCATAGAGCTGCGCGACAGCGGGACGGGCATTGCGCCCGATGCGGTGCCAAAAGTGTTCGATCCGTTTTTCACCACGAAGCAGCCCGGCGAGGGTACCGGGCTAGGCCTCAGCCAGGTTTATGGTTTTGCCCAGCAGTCCGGGGGTAGCGTCAGCATCGAGAGCGTGCTCGGGGCGGGTACCACGGTGACGCTGCGCCTGCCGCGCTCGCTGAAGGCGACGGCCGCGCCGGGGACCGAGAGCGGGACCGGGCCGCCCGCGAGGCGGCACGAGCGCATATTGCTGGTCGAGGACAACGCCGAAGTCGCGACCGTGACGACGCAGATGTTGCAGGCGATGGGGTTCTCGGTGGTGACGTCGGACCGCGCCCGTAAGGCGCTGGCGCGGCTGGAAGCGAATGAACGGTTCGATCTGCTGCTGACCGATGTGGTGATGCCGGACGGGATGACGGGTCTGGATCTCGCGCGGACGGTGCGGCGGCAGTATCCGGCGCTGCCGATCGTGCTGATGTCGGGCTACAACGATGCGACCGATGACACGGCGAGTGCGTTTGTGATGCTGCGCAAGCCGGTGCCGTTCCAGGACTTGTTCCGCAGCATTTGCGCCAGCCTCGATCGCGGCGCCGCGCGGGAAGCGGTCAGCGGCACCTGACCGGTGTTTTTCGGGCGATCGGCGAAGCGATCCGGATTCTCCGGGGCATCGGCGAAGCGGTCCGAATTTGTCAGGCGATCAGCGGCGCGAGGGCCGCCCAAAGCGCCACCAGACCCGCGGCGATCGCCGCTGCAATCAACATCTGCCGCATGATCCTGCCTCTTCTGTCGGACGTACGGATGGAGGCGGCGGGCGGTGGGTTCGCCAGGGCGTTGTCGCTGTCCTGAGCTGCAAGATCTCGTGTCGACCGCATCGCTGCCAATTCTCCTGCCGCCAGGCACTGCCTGCCGCACGCCAGCAGTTAGAGAGCAGGGGATGTTTCGACAATGTTGAATAGAGCACGACGGTTTGGCGGATATGTCGGAAGTGATTTGCGTGGAAGATGGCGGTGGATAATCCGGAAAATACCCTGCCAATTGTCGTTGCGCATTCGCGTGCGCGGTTCGGCGACATGCTGGCTGCGACGGCGGACCTCGCGCCGTCGGTGGTGATGGTGCGGGCGGAGGCCTCGCGCGCCATTTCCGCCGGGCGGCAAACGCGGTAGTTTCGCAGCCATGCTCTCCGAGGCGCAACGCCGGTTTCTGGAAGCCGGACGCGTGGCGCATCTTGCCACCGTGGATGCCGCCGGCGCGCCGCATGTCGTACCGGTATGCTACGCGATCGAAGGGGCGGCGCTCTATGTCACGATCGACGAGAAGCCGAAACGGCACGATCGGCCGTTGAAGCGGTTGCGCAACATCATGGCCAACCCGGCGGTCGCGGTCTGCGTCGATCGCTGGGACGAGGACTGGGGCCGGCTGGCCTGGGTGATGTTGCACGGCCGGGCGGAGATTCTTGCGGCCGGCGAGGAGCATGACCGCGCGCAGGACCTGCTGCGTGAGCGTTATCCGCAGTACCGCGCAATGGAGCTTGCGCCATTGCCGGTCATCGCGCTGCGGATCGGCCGCGCCGCGAGCTGGGGGGCGCTCTGACCGGCCGGCAGCGGCCGCAGGCGACGGCTTGCGGCCTGGTGCAATTCCTGACCAAACTCCGCCCGCAAAGAAAATGACCCTGGGAGGGAAACGATGCCGTTCATCACGTCGCGGCACGGAGTCGCGGGCATGCTCGGCCTGTTGCTGGTGGCGAAGGCTGCCTGCGCTGCGCCCTGGCTGATCGTCGGCAACGACGAAAAAGTGCTGTGGGACGACAAGGGCAAGCCGATCATCTCAGCCACCGGCAAGGACAACGTGCAGATTATCGATGTCGCCAGGCCGGAGGCACCAAAGGTTGTCGCCACGCTGGCGCTGGAAAACTCGATCGTGGGGCCGCCGGTCAATCTCGCGATCGCACCTGACAACAGCATCGCGCTGGTGGCGGATTCGATGACGGTGGTGGACGACAACGGCAGCCGCAAACAGGTGCCGACGGACAAGCTGTTTGTGATCGATCTCAAATCGCAGCCGCCGAAGCCGGTGCAGACGCTGACGCTCGGCAAGCAGCCGTCCGGCCTGTCGTTCAGCCCCGACGGCAAGATCGCCTTGGTGTGCAACCGCGGCGAAGACACCATCAGCGAGCTGAAAATCGCCGGCGGGCAGGTGACGGTGGCGGGCACGATCAAGGTGGCGCCCGGCGTTTCCACGGTGCAGTTCACGCCGGACGGCAAGCATGCGCTGACGGTGGTGTCGCCCGGAAATCATGTCGCGATCCTGGATGTCGATGGCGACAAGGTGAGCTACAACAACCTCGATCTGCCGACCTATTTGTTCCCGTACAACGTGGTGGTGTCGCCGGATTCGAAACTGGCGATCACCGCCGATAACGGCGCCGGCGGTTCGGCCGACGGCAACATGGACGATGTCAGCGTGATCGATCTGCACTGGCCGCACCCGCATGTCATCGCGCATATCACCGTGCCTGATGCGCCGGAGGGCCTGGCGATGAGTCCGAAAGGCGATCTGGCGGTGGTGGCCAGCGTGCAGGCGTCGAACAATCCGCCTGCGTGGTTCTATCACAAGACCGGCGTCGTGACCGTGCTGCGCATCCAGGGACAGAAGGTCACGCCGATCAAACAGATCAATGTCGGCCGCGTGCCGGAGGCGATCGCGTTCCATCCGAACGGGCAATATATCTATGTCGGGAACTACACCGATGAGGATTTTTCCATCCTCAAGGTGGTGGCCGGCAACGTGGTGGATACCGGCAAGCGCTTCAAGGTCGGCGGCCATCCGGCCTCGGCGAGGATGAGCGCGCACTGATGGCGTCGGGCGGCCCCCCACGTGTTGCCTTGAGTTCCGCGGCATAGACGTGGGTGCCCGCGCTGATCCCCGGGACAAGCCCGGGGACGGGCACGACGCATGGGTCGATCTTTTCGGCATTATGTAGCAACCTCACCAATGACTTAATGCGTAACCGCTAATGCAATGCTAGGGTGGCGCCCTGACCCGGAGCCGCCCATGCCACGGCTACCACCCAACCCCACCCGATCCGATCTTGTCCGCCGCCGCCGGTACCGCGCGGACCGCATCACAAAATCCGAGGCCATGCTGGTCCGCTGGCGCGGCGAGGTCGCCCGGCTGGACGTGGCGATTGAGGCCAAGGGAGGCCAGAAGCGGGCGTACACCCGGCCCCAGCATCCCGCGCCGCGCGGTGGCGTCGCCAAAGCTATCCTGGACACGCTGCGCCAGGCTGGGGAGCCGATGCGGGCGAGCGATATCATAGCGGCTGTGGCCAGACAGGGGTGGGCCGCTAAGGTGCCGCGGCGGGTGAAGTGGGAGATTTCTTAGCTACATACGCGCCTCGTTTTCTAACTTGTTAGTACTATGTTAACGAATTCGTGCGATATTCCAGTATATTCATATCTGGCTATGCTAACGCAAGTTCCCAAAATGAACGGCCGAAGGTCGGCCCGGAGCGGATGACGCTTGCGCTACTTCCCGGTAGGGCGTATTGACCAGCCCGGTTTGCGACCAAAATCCAGTTGCAAACCGTTTGGTAACCCTGGAGCCGTATCCTGGTTCGTATGCCGTTGGAGGGTGGTCGTTGGCTCGCCTGGACAAATTGGCGCGCGATTTCAAGGCGTGCACCGGGCCGCACCCCTTCCGGGACTTCGAGCGGATGATATTGGCGATGGGGTACGAGGTGGTTGAGTCGGGCAAAACGAGCGGCAGCAGGAGAAAATACTGCCACAAAGACACGAAGCATCTCCTGATGCTGGATGAACCCCACAACGGGGAAATGGGTCTTGGAATGGTTCGCAGGCTGCGAAAGCAACTGGAAGAAGGCGGCGCGTTATGACCACCTTACATTACAAGGACTACCAGGGGTCAGTGGTCTTCGAGGACGGCTACCTTCTGGTTCAAATCCTACACATAGACGATCACATAACGGCCACATGCGACTCTGCCGCTGAGGCGCAGAGAGTGTTTCAGGAGCTTGTAGATGACTACTTGGAAACTTGCCGACAGGTGGGCAAAGAACCGTCGAAGCCGTTCAGGGGGTCATTCAATGTTCGGATAAACCCTGGACTTCATCGCAACGCCGCTATGGCTGCCGCAGATTCAGACGAGAGTTTGAATGCATGGGTGGCCTGCGCGATAGAGCAGCGCTTGCGCCGAGACCAAATACTGAAATCCGCCAAGGATGCCGCCTACTCCGAGGCGTGGGCAACGGTTGTCATTGAGAGAACGCATCACGGATTTACGATGCGGGAACACGAGACAGGCCATCATCGCGCCCCCATTCGCAGCAGCCATTCGCTCAACGATTTTGCGGAAATGGCGCAAGGGATGGCCTGGGGTTCGACGGAAACCAGCCCATGGAATGCAAGGCATTAAGGTTGGAGCGGTTCGGTGACTGAAGCGAAGACAGCCACGCGAGGCAAAAGACTACCATTCCCCTCCTTTGAGATGCTTCACATGGAGCTGATCTCCTGTGAATT
>Ga0335072_10014518_pt1 | contig 11190 bp, 10 predicted proteins | sample Lox_Sample_21_FD_206725 | JGI IMG/M metagenome (GOLD analysis project Ga0335072, IMG submission 206725) | Soil microbial communities from Loxahatchee National Wildlife Refuge, Florida, United States - Lox_Sample_2.1 | ecosystem: Environmental > Terrestrial > Soil > Wetlands | place: USA... | reverse complement strand
CCAAATGTGAGGACCTGACCAACGGTGCAGGTCGTGGGGCTTGCTGTCGACCGTCGTCACGGGGCCTAAGATCGTTTGACCCTCATCTGACCGTGGAGTTGAACGCCAACCCGCGGCAGCGACTGTCACGGACTGGGCCTAAAGGACAGGGCTGGTGGATGTGGCCGTGGCTCGTATTGAACAGATTCCTGGTTCTCACTCAGTCGGCATGAAGCCCGGCCCGAGATGAGCGCGGTGACTGGATGCCGCCATCTCAAGGCGGTAGCGCCGGTTCAAATCCGGTCGGGGCTACAGAAGTAGCAGCAGGTCAAAAGCCTGGTCGCCCATCGCGGCGGCTGGGCCTTGATCATTTGTAGGGCAGAATTTGGGCGGAGTCATCCAGCACGAGGCGCCTTTTCCGCCACGCTCGCCGGACCTGAGCCATCTGGCAGTACTGGCTCATCCGGCTTTGTCGGGGCCGCTTGCCACCCGCTCCGGCACCACCCGGAGCAGGCTGCCCCCAGCTTCACCGCCCTGCTGCGACAGGACGGAGGCGAAGGTCTCCCACCTCCACTCAAATCAACAGCGCCTCACGGCGCGCTCAACTGCAACTGAAAACTGATCAGCTGACGGCAAGGCGGGTTCTAGTCCACGTCGCAACACCGACGGACTCTCGGAGGCTAGCAGCGCGGCGAAGAGTTCGGCTGGGGCCTGGTCGTTGACGATGTGCCGGGGGCGGTTGTTGAGTTCGTTTTCGACAGCGAGCAGATGCTGTGGCGAGTGGACGCTCAGGTCGGTGCCCTTGGGAAAATAGTCGCGCAGCAGCCCGTTCATGTTCTCGTTCGAGCGGCGCTGCCACGGCGAGTGTGAGTCGCAGAAGCAGACAGGTGCGCCCAGTGACCGGGTGATCGTCAGGTGGCAGGCCATCTGGGTTTCCTGATCCCAGGTGATCGACCGCAGCAGCACCGGCGGCCGGCCAGCCATCGGCGCTTTGAGCGCGTCGTGCAGGGTGTCGCTGTCGCGATAGGGCATGTGCAGGAGCCCGAGCATCCTGGTCTGCCGCTCCACCAGGGTTCCGATCGCCGAGCCCTGGTCCTTTCCGATGATCAAGTCGCCTTCCCAGTGCCCGGACCGGGACCGGTCCAGCGGGTCGAAGGGCCGCTGGCGGATGGTGAGCATGGGCTGCTCAAATCGGGCCGGCGCCGTTCACTGCGATGGTGCGCGCGGCGGTGGTCCCGTCCGGTGCCCAGCGGCGACCGGCGGTGCGGTGCCAGCGGCGTCGGTCGTAGCAGCGGCGATCCCGGCAGGTAGACAGCCTGGTAGATGCTCTCGCGCGGGCCTCGAATGGCATGATGATCTGCGGTACCGGGCCCGCTGCGGGCCAGGATCGTGGTGCCAGCAGCGGGCCGATGCCGTGCGGGTCGGTCAGCGTGCAGGCGGCTGCAGTGATCGTCGTGGTGATCTGCGCGCCAAGCGGTGGTAATAGCGTTCGCGCAGCGCGACCGCGGACTTCTTCGGCCATCTCGGCGACCTGATCTCCGGGGCCCGCCGCGGGCGTGCTGCGGTGGGCGATCGCTCGACTCAGCTGGTCCCAGGCCGTATAGTGTAAAGCGACCGACCGGACGGTCGAATGGTCGGCAGGCAGGAGTCGCCTGGGACGGTGCGCGCCCCAACTCGGTCGTGAAGACCCTGGTCGTCGGAATCTATGTCCGGCCGCCAAGTTCGGTTGGCAACGTAGCTCAGGTTGTCTGGCGGCTCGCGAATTGCGGGGCTTTTCGGGCGTCATCATCAGCCTTGGGCGCGGCCGGGCAGCACTGCCCGGAGATGGCGCCATTCGCGCCGGAACGTGCGCGGCCCGTAGCTCGCGCCGGATGACATGCCCGAAGGCGGGCGAACACCAGAGCGGACTCGTTGGTAATGCTGTGGAGGAGTCAATGTCGCTATCGGAGCGCTGGAAGGAGTCGGAGCACGCGACGGAAGGCCCGGTGTATCGCATCCGCCTGAGCCGGCCTGATCGCATGAACGCGCTGACCCCGGCTCTGTACGGGGAGATCAGGGCCGGCGTGCTCGCAGGCCTTGGGTCGCCGGACGTGCGGGTCATCGTGATCGAGGGCTCGGGTGGTGTGTTCGCCGCTGGCGGTGACCTGAAGCACTTCAGGGATCTGCTGGCGCTGCCGCCGGACGAGCGGATGGTCGCCTGCAGCGAGAGCTACGACCTGCCGTTGCCGTTCCAGACCATCCTCGACTGCGCGAAGCCGGTGATCGCCAAGATCGACGGTTACTGCCTCGCGGGCGGGGCGATCATTGCGGCAGCCGCGGACGTCGCCATCGCCAGCGACACCTCGGTCTTCGGCATTCCTGAGGGCCTCGTCGGCCTCGCCGATCCGTATGCCGCTACCCTACTGCCGGCGGCTATCGGCCTCGGTCGCGCGCGGTACCTCATGCTGACGGGGGAGCAGATCGACGCTGCGACCGCGGAGCGGTGGGGCCTCATCCACCGGTCGGTCGCCGCCGGCGAACTGGACGCTGCGGTCGCGCAGGTGGTAGCGGCGCTGGTCAAGCTCGCTCCGGAGGCGCAGCGCGGCTATAAGCGCGCTGCAGTGCGTGCACTGCCGAGGATGAATCCCCTTGAGGTCATGGAGGTGGCGCTGGTCCCGAACGGTCTCGAGGGGCTGGCAGCCTTCAGCGACAAGCGCTCCCCGCGCTGGGAGCGAAGCGCTTATCCCCTCTAGGAAGCGTCGGCGAGTCTACGAAAGACGGAGATCCATGCGCTACTTCGAGAACCTGCCCGCAGGTCTCACCATCGAGCTTGAGCCGGTTTCGGTCACGAGCGAGGACATCGTGGAGTTCGCGCGGCGCTACGATCCGCAGCCGTTCCATGTCGACCCCAGCGCTGGCAGTTCCTCGGCTTTCGGGAGTCTCGTGGCGAGCGGGATCCACACCCTCGCGCTGTTCATGCGGCGGTTCGTCGACGGCGTGTTGCTGGATGCGGCGAGCGTCGGATCTCCCGGCATAGACACCGTCCGCTGGCCGCGGCCCGTCCGGCCCGGCGACAACCTCGCGTTCGCGTATACGGTGAAGTCGGCCCGGCCGTCGCAGAGCAGGCCAGCGTGGGGTGTAGTCGTCGGCGACGGCAGCGCCAGGAACCAGGACGGAGAGAGCGTGTTGACGCTGAGCGTGGTAAACCTGATCGCGCGTCGGCCCCAGAGTAAGGCACAGCACAGTGAGCCCAGATAGTCCAGTCCCAGACAAGCGCACCCAAGTCCTGAACGCGGCCATACGGGTGTTCAGTGAGCGCGGTTACCGCGGGACGTCGATGTGGGATCTGGCGCGCGAAGTCAACCTGAGCAAACCGGCCCTGTATCACTACGTCACCAGCAAGGAAGCGCTCCTGGTCGAGATTTACGAGGGCGTGACCGTGGAGGGGGTCGAGTCGGCCCGCCGGATGCTTCAGCGCACGGACGTCACGCCGGTGGAGGCGATCAGGGAACTGCTCGTCGAGCGCATCGCCTATACCTGCGACAACCGGCGGCTGCTGCAGATCTTCTTCGAGGAGGAGTCGGAGATACCGGCCGACCTGATGTCGACAATGCGCAAGCAGGGTCGTGCGTACGAGGATGCGTTCATCGAGCTGCTTAACCGCGCAGTGCGGGACGGGACCGTCAGCTTCGACACGACACCGCGCATCGTCGTCAACACGCTGCTGGGCGCCGCGCACTGGACTTACAAGTGGTACAACCCGAAGGCTGCCAAGAGCTCGCGGCAGCTTGCCGGAGAACTCGCTGACCTGCTGCTGCGGGGCCTGCTCACTCGCGAACCGCCAGCGGCCCCGAAGCGGGCCCGGCGCCCGCCCGGCCCGAGGAGATAGCGGCCCGTCAGCCCGGCCAGACCAGGTGATGCTTGCCCGGCGCAGCCCGTTCCCATCCGGCGGCGGCGCGCAGGCGGCCGACGAGTTCCGCCCGAAGGCGCTCCGGGGGGATCACGGCATCCACAACGAGGTCGGACGCCATTCGCTGCAAGCTGACGTCTGCGCTGTAGAGGCGTTTTTGCTCCGCGACGAAACTAGCGCGCTCCTGTTCGTCCTCGATCTCGGCGATCTTGTTGGCATAGACGGCGTTGACTGCGGCGTCGGGGCCCATCGCGCCGATGTCCGCGCTTGTCAGCGCGATCGTCGCCCGCGGCTCGAAGCCCGGGCTCGACATCGCGTAGAAACCCGCCGCGAAGGCCTTACGTACCACGACGCAGAATCGCGGCACCTCGGCGGAGGACATCGCGCTGACGAGACGGGCACCGTGCCGTATGATTCCTTGGCGTTCGACGGCCGTGCCCACCATGAAACCGGGCAGGTCCAGGAAGAACACCAGCGGGATGTTGAAGGCGTCACACAGCAGGATGAAGCGGGCCGCCTTGTCGGCGGAGTCCACGAAGATCGCCCCGCCCTTCACCAGCGGCTGGCTCGCCACCAGCCCGACAACGTCGCCGCCGAGCCTGGCCAGGCCAACCACGATCTCCCGGGCCCAGGCCTGCTTGATCTCAAAGAAGCTGCCCGCGTCAACGGTCCCGGTGACCACAGCGCGGATGTCGTAAGCGCGGCGCGGGTTCTCGGGGATCGCCTCGTCCCAGTCGGTACGCGGCGGCTCGACCGCTCCCTCGTCGCGCGCCGGACCTTCCTTGTAGGAGGACGGCAGGTAACCGAACAGCGCGACAGCGCGGGCGATGAGGCTGGCGTCGTCGGCAAACAACTCGTCTCCCATTCCCGAGACGGTCGTGTGCATCCTGGCGCCGCCCATCTCCTCCAGCGAGACGCTCTCCCCGGTTGTCATTTCGGCGATCCGGGGCGAGGCGAGGTACATCGAAGCCTGCTTGTCCACCATCCCGATCCAGTCACAGAACGCCGGCATGTAAGCGCCGCCGGCGGCCGAGGGCCCGAAGAGGCAGCACAGCTGCGGGACCCGGCCGGAGAGCCGCACCTGGAGATGAAAAATGCGTGCCGCGCCCCGGCGCCCGGGGAAGAACCCCATCTGGTCCGTCAACCGCCCGCCGGCGGAGTCGACCAGATAAAACACCGGGAGCAGGTCGCGGTCTGCTCGCTCGAGAATCCGCACTTGCTTCTCGGCCGTCGCGCCTCCCCACGAACCGGCCTTGACGGTGGGGTCGTGGGCAATGACCGCGACGCTACGCCCGCCGATGGTGCCGACCCCGGTCAGCACGCCGTCCGCAGGCAGGCCGTCAGCGAGGGAACTGGCCAGCAGGCCGTCCTCGATCCACGAGCCGGTGTCGAGCAGGAGCTCGATCCGGCGGCGAACGGGCAGCTTGGTGCGCAGGCGAGACGGGTTACCGCCGGTTTTCGCGATGTCCTCGAGCTTGCGGAAGTCCTCGCGGCTGATCCCCATCCGGGTGTCCTCGTTTCTGGCGGCAGCGCGGTGCTAGGCAGGCCGGCGTCGCATCATCGCTGTGCGGCGGGCAGTGCAGACGAGCTCATCGCGCTGGTTGCGCGACCGGTGCTCGAACGTCACGATTCCGGCCCCGGGCCGCGAGGCGGACGGGCGGGAGGCCAGGACCTCGGTCTGCACCCACACGGTGTCGCCGGCGAAAACCGGAGCGGGGAAGGCGACCGCCTCGAATCCGAGATTCGCAACCGTTGTACCGAGCGTCAGCTCGTATACCGCGATGCCCACGACCAGCCCGAGCGTGTAGATGCTGTTGACGAGCGGCCGGGAGAACTCATGCGACGCCGCGAACTCGGCATCGAGATGCATCGGCTGCGGGTTCATGGTGAGGCAGGTGAAGAAGACGTTGTCGGCCTCGGTTACCGTGCGGGTGACCGCGTGATCGACCACAAGGCCGACGGGCAGGTCCTCGAACCACTTGCCTGACGCGTTGCGTGTCATCGGTCCCCTCCTTGTGAGCCTGCTGCCTGCTGGCCGGCTCCGCCCTCGCCAGGTGCCGGCCGGCCTTCCGCGGGTCCGCGGGCAAGGAACGCGTCGAGGGCGGCAGCCACTACGGGTGCCGCCCTGATGTAGTCGAGAAACAGCTCGCGCTCGCAGGCGATCGCGTCGGCGAGCAGACAGTTCTCGGCCGCGATCAGCATCTGCTTCATCGCCCGGCACGCGGCCGGCGACTTCGCCGCCAGGCTGTCAAGCAGCGCGCCGAGGGCCAGCTCGAGCTCGCCGGACGGTGCCGAGGCCGAGACGAGGCCCCACTCAGCCGCGACCTGCCCGCTGATCATCTCGGCGGTGAAGAACAGCCGTCGGGCCCTGGCCGGGGACACTCGGCGGAACAGGCGGGCGGATCCTCCGGCGCCGGGCAGGAGTGCGTGCTGGAGGTGGCGGTCTCCGATCCGCGCATCGTCGGCGGCGAGCGCCAGGTCGCAGGCGAGCAGCAGTTCGCAGCCGCCGGCTACCGCGTACCCGTCCACGACGGCGACCGACACGAACGGCCCGCTGGCTAGTGCGTCGCAGACGCCCGAGAGGCTTGTCACGTACCGCCGCAGCGCGTCGGTGTCGGCGAGGATCGATCGGACGAGCGCGAGATCGGCCCCGGCGCTGAGCGTCCCGCCGGTCCCGCGCAGCACCAGCACGCTCGCATCGTGGTCGATCGCCGTCGCGATCGCCTGGCTCAGGCCGTCTACGACAGGCTGGCTGAGCGCGTTGCGCTTGGCGGGGCGATCGATGACGACGGTAGCGACCGAGCCGCTGAGCGTGCACAGCACGTCACCGAACCGCTGGCTCAGCGACGGTGAGACTTGGGCAGCGGTCACGGCACGCCTTCTCCGTCCTTCGCGACGAGCATCAGCATCTCTGCGCGCACGCACACCACGCTGTCCTGCTTAGTCACGTCGAGGCCGAAGGTGACGATCCCGTTACCGGCGTCATGGTCGGCCATGTCCTTCACGGCCCACTGCACGCGGATCGTGTCGCCGATGTAGGTCGGGGCGCGAAAGCGGACGTTCTGCAGGCTGTACAGGGCCGTGGCGTACGGCGGGTCGTTGTCGATGAGACCCGACGCCACCGAGAGCACGAGCAAGCCGTGCGCGATTCGCTGGCCGAACCGGGACGACCGCGCGTACTCGCTGTTCACATGCAGCGCGTGCCAGTCTCCGGTAAAGGCGGCGAACGCGACGAGGTCGGCCTCGGTGATGGTCCGGCCGCGCGTCGTACCGCTCTCCCCGATCTTGTGATCGGCGTAATACTTCGTCAGCACGCTGTCCTCCTAGCGCCTGCCAGCTCGGTCGTCCGACCGGTCGGTCGAGACTAACATCCCGCTGGCATGGCGCAAAACCTCGCCAAGCGAACAGGTGGTGAGGCTCTTGCTCGTTGCGCCGGCTGGAGGGTTGACACCAGGTTTCGCGGTCGAATACCGTTTAGCCGCATCGACCGACCGGACGGTCGGGTCGATGCGAGCCGGGAATTCGGGTGACCGCTTCGTGGACGTAGCCGCTATGCAACGTCGAGTTTCTCCAGTACGCAGTCGCGTTTCCCCCGGACGGCGATGAGCGCGGCCGGAGTTTGCAGGCTGACCATCCGCGCCGGCCGGACGGCTGTGGCGTCGTCCGGTGACTGGACAGCCGGGAGAGAAGGAGTCACATGGAGGAGCTGAAGCAACTCCTGGCCGACGCCGACGGCAGCGCCAGCCCGTGGGAGCACCTGACGTCCGAATTCCGGCACCGGGTGCCAGCCAGATTCAACATCGGGACCGCGGTCGTCCATTCGGGAGATCCCGGATTCAAGTCCAGAGTCGCGCTCACCCAGGCCAACCCCGACGGAACGGCGACGCACTGGACGTACTGGGAGCTGGACCGGCTGTCGAGCCGGCTCGCCAACGCGATGCGGGAGCACGGGATCGGGTCGGGTGACCGCATCGCGGTGTCGCTGCCCCAGTGTGTCGAGCTCGTTCTCGCCCACGTCGCCGGTTACAAGATCGGCGCGATAGTCGTTCCGCTCTTCACCGCGTTCGGCCGGGAGGCTGTCCGGCACCGGCTGGCCAACAGTGAGGCCAAGTGCCTGGTCGCTGCTGACGACAAGCATGCTGAGGACCTGGATGACACCGCCGTGGTGCTCCGGCTCGCCGTTTCGGAGCTGCAGCCCGCCGGCCGGCAAAGGTCGCTGCCGGCGGGCAGCTGCGACTTCTGGCCGTTCCTGCAGGCCGGCGCGACGGCCTGCGCGCCCGCTGAGACGTTCAGCGAGGACCCGGCGTTCCTGTGCTACACATCGGGTACGACCGGGCCGCCTAAGGGCGCGTTGCACGCGCATCGGGTCCTGCTCGGAACGCTGCCAGGGCTCAGCCTCACCCACAACCTCAGCCCCAGCGCGGGTGACCTCTTCTGGACGCCGGCGGACTGGGGGTGGATGGGCGGATTGTTCGACGCGCTCTTCCCCGCCATGTACTGGGGCGTGCCGGTGCTCGCCTTCCGGAACCGCAAGTTCGATCCCGAAGAGGCCTTCGACGTAATCGAGCGTTTCGGGGTCCAGAACGCGTTCATCCCCCCGACGGCACTGCGTCTCATGGCGACGGTACGGTCGCCGCGAAGCAGATGGGAACTCCCGCTGAAGACCATCGCGTCGGGCGGGGAAAGCCTCGGGGCTGAGACCTACGAGTGGGCGCGGCGTGAGATCCGCGCCGACATCAACGAGTTCTACGGTCAGACCGAGTGCAATCTCATGGTCGCGAGCTGCGCCACGCTCGGCGTGTCCAGGCCGGGATCGATGGGCAAGGCGACACCTGGCCGCAGGGTCGGGCTGGTAGACGCGGGCGGCAGGCCGATCGCTGAGCCGGGCGAGCTAGGCGAGCTGGTGGCAGCCGGACCCGATCCGATCATGATGCTGCGGTACTGGGATAACCCGCGTGCAACGAGCGAGAAGATCCGCGACGGCGTGCTCCGCACCGGCGACCTCGCGAGGTTCGACGAGGACGGCTATCTCTACTTTGTCGGGCGGAACGACGATGTGATCTCCTCGGCCGGGTACCGCATCGGACCAGCGGACGTAGAGGATGCACTGCACAGTCACGAGAAGGTTGCCGTCGCCGCGGCGGTCGGGGCTCCGGATCCCATCCGCGGTGAGGTCGTGCAGGCGTTCGTCGTCCTGGTCGAGGGCGCGGAGCCGTCCGATGAATTGAGCCAGGAACTGAAGGAGCTCGTGCGAGAGCGGGTCGGCGGCCACGCCTATCCACGGCAGGTCGTCTTCCTGCCCGAGCTGCCCACGACGAGTACCGGGAAAGTGCGCCGCGCCGACCTGCGCAACCGCACGTAGGCAAGCGCGCGCGGAGCCAGGCCGGCTACCCCAGCAAGAACGAGCGGGAGTAATCAATCGGGAGAGGATCGCGACATGTTCGCACCAGGATCGACGGGGAAGTTGACAGGGCACCGCGATACCGCGCGCACTAGGCGCCGCTCCGGACGCGACAGGCCAGTAGGCCCGCCTCTTTCCAGGCGATGGATTCCCCTCCTGGTCTCCTCCGCGGTGGCTCTCGGGCTCACCGCGTGCGCCTCGGCTACCGGCAGTTCGGGTACCGCCGACCAGACGGCAGGAGTGAACGGCAAGACAATTGTCATCGGCAATTCCGCCATCCTGAGCGGACCTGAAGCGGCCTATGCTTCGATTTCCTCGGCGTTTGTCAAGTATATGGACCAGGTGGACGCGGCCGGAGGGGTCAACGGCTACAAGATCAAGGTCGTCACGCTGGACAACACCTACACGGCCGCGCAGTCCGTGGCGGTCGCGCGGCAGCTTGTGAACCAGGACCACGTCTTTTTGCTCACGGTCGCCGGCACAACCCCGACCCAGGCCCTGGTGCCGATCGCGTCACAACTCGCGCTGCCGGTCGTCTTTGTCGCCAACCCGGACATCCTGACCGGCAAGTCCGTCCCGAACATGTACGGCATCGAGCCGTCGTTCACCCGGGAGATGCTGTTCGACGAGGCATACGCGATCGACCACCTGCACGCTACCAAGATTGCCTACGCCTACGAGAACGACGACATCGGCACGCCGCCGCTGGGAGCCCTGCCGAAATACGCGCAGGCGCACAGCGCCAAGCTGGAGACCGAAGTCGGCTTCGAGGCGACGGCCACCGACTACAGCTCCGAAGCGAGCCGGTTGCAGGCCTCGGGTGCCAACGTCGTGATCGTCGGAGCCGGTCCAGCGAACCTGGCCGGCTTGCAGCACGCGGCGGCCGCGATCGGGTACAGCCCTAAGTGGATCGGCCTGTTCGCGTCGGTCACGCCTGCCTACGTGCAGCTCGCGGGCAAACTGGCAAACGGTGTCTACATGGACAGCTTCTACGCGCTAACCAATAGCGGCACCGCCAAGGTCCAGGCGTTCGTCAAGGCGATCGGCACGAGCACGGGCATCCTTGGCGAGCTCGGGTGGACTCAGGCGGCCGCGATCGTCGCGGCGATCCGGAAGGCGACGAGCGACGGAGGCACCCTGACTCGCGGGAGCGTGGTGAAGGCTCTCGGCTCGATCACGGGGACACCGGTTGGCGTGTGGCCTGGAGTCACGTGGACCGCAAGCAACCACGCAGGCGCGACGAAAGCCTCGATCGTGGAGATCGTCAACGGCAAGTTCGTGCCTGTCACCCAATTCGAGCAGCTCCCGGCCGCGCCGTGATCAGAACGGCCGCCAGATAGTGGAGTTCTGTCGATGACAGAGTTCGCCAGCGCCGTGATCTTCGGGATCGTCACGGGGTCGCTCTATGGCCTCTCGGCGCTTGGGCTCGTCGTGGTCTACCGGACAACCCGGGTGCTCAACTTCGCGCTCGCCGGCACGGCCACGGTGAGTTCATTCGCTGCGTACTCGATGCTCCGGGACGGGATTAGCTACCCGATCGTGATCGTCGCTACCGTCGCGATCGGCTGCGCCCTCGGTGTCGCATGCGAACTCGTGATCCGCCTGGTGCGCAGCCCGTCGACACTGACCCACGCGGTGACGACCTTCGGGATCATGCTGCTCCTCCAGGGGATCACCATCGCTGTGTGGGGCACGAACGAGTTCGCTCTGCCCGGAATCATGAGCGGCTCGTTCACCATCGGGGCGATCCACGTCGGATACATAGAGCTGATCTCGGTCGTGGTCGCGGGCGTGGCGTTCCTCGCCTGCTGGCTGTTCATCTACCGGACCAGGATGGGCCTTGAGCTGCGCGCTATCAGCTCAGGCCGGTACACCGGGCAACTGCTCGGGATCAGGACGCTGCGGATAGAACTGGTCAGCT
>Ga0335072_10014517_pt1 | contig 11190 bp, 9 predicted proteins | sample Lox_Sample_21_FD_206725 | JGI IMG/M metagenome (GOLD analysis project Ga0335072, IMG submission 206725) | Soil microbial communities from Loxahatchee National Wildlife Refuge, Florida, United States - Lox_Sample_2.1 | ecosystem: Environmental > Terrestrial > Soil > Wetlands | place: USA: Florida... | reverse complement strand
TCGCCCTTGTCGTCGAGGGCGCTCAGGAGCGCCAGCATGGTGGCGCTCGGGGGCTCGCTCTCGACCCGGCCGGCCGAATTGGGTTCCTTGTTCACGCCGCGAACATGGACCGAATCGGGCACCCCTGTCAACCGCCCCGGCGCCCGAGGCCACCACGGAAGCCGCGGAAACAGGCGGTTTTCTGCGTGACCCCGGGGCCGGCTCGGGGCGCCTTCCGGGCGTTACGGCCGTGGACGGGAGCCCCGGTTCGGGCTATGGGATAGGCCGGATCTCGGGCGGCCGGCAAAGTGCCCCGCCCCGGCGGGAGCTTCCATGGCGGGCGGGATTTCGGCCTATCTCGGCGAATCGGCGGCCTTGATCGAGCGCGCGCGGGCCGAAGGGCTCGATACGCGGGTCGAGCGCGCGGTCGAGCGCATCGCGGCGGCGCTGGGGGCCAAAAAGCCGCTCCTCGTGTGCGGCAATGGCGGCTCGGCGTCGGATGCAATGCACATCGCGGGCGAGCTGGTCGCGCGTTTCCTGGTCGAGCGGCCGGGCCTGAAGGCGATCGCGCTTGGCGCCAACACGGCGTCGCTCACCGCCTGGAGCAACGATTACGATTACCCGAGCGCCTATGCGCGCGAGGTCGAGGCCTATGGTGAGCCGGGCGGCGTCGTCTGGGGCATCAGCACCAGCGGCAATTCGAACAACGTGATCGGCGCCCTCGAGCGCGGGCGCGCGCTCGGCATGTTCACGATCGCCATGACCGGTGCCGGCGGCGGCAAGCTCGCCCCGCTCGCGGACGTTTTGCTCGACGTGCCCTCGCGCGCGACGCCACGCATCCAAGAGGTGCATATCTGCCTCTATCATTTCATCTGCCAGGAGGTCGAGGCGCGCGTGGCGGCAGCACTCGTCAAGGCCCGCGCCGGGGAAAAGGTGCGGCCGTGAGCGCGGGTGCGCGGCTTCCCTTCGCGCTTGCGGGGAAGCGCGTGTATGTGGCGGGCCATGGCGGCATGGTGGGCTCCGCACTCCTGCGACGGCTAGCGTCGGAGGGCTGCGAGGTGCTTACGGTCGAGCGGCGCACGCTCGATCTCCGGCGCCAAGCCGAGGTCGAGGCGTGGCTCGGCGCCGAGCGCCCGCAGGTCGCGATCGTCGCCGCGGCTTTGGCCGGCGGCATTAACGCGAACGCGACCCGGCCCGCGGAATTTCTCTACGACAATCTCGCGATCGAGACGAACCTGATCCAGGGCGCCTACAAGGCCGGCGTCGAGAAGCTCCTCTTCCTGGGCTCGACCTGCATCTATCCGCGCCTCGCGCCCCAGCCGATCAAAGAGGAATCCATGCTGACCGGGCCGCTCGAGCCCACCAACGAATGGTACGCGATCGCCAAGATCGCCGGCATCAAGCTGTGCGACGCCTATCGGCGCCAATACGGGGCCGATTTCATCTCGGCGCAGCCGACCAACCTCTACGGGCCGAACGACAGCTACGACCTCCTCAACAGCCACGCGATCTCGGCCCTCACGCGCCGCATCCACGAGGCCAAGGAAGCGAATGCGCCCGAGGTCGCCATCTGGGGCACCGGGAAGCCGCTGCGCGAGTTCCTCCATGTCGACGATCTCGCCGACGCGCTCGTGTTCCTTCTCAAGAACTATTCGGCCGAGGGCCACGTCAATGTCGGCTCGGGCGAGGAGCTGAGCATCGCCGAGCTCGCGCGCGCGATCGCGGACGCGGTCGGCTATCGCGGGCGCCTCGCCTTCGACGCGTCCAAGCCCGACGGCACGCCGCGGAAGCTCAGCGACACTTCGAAGCTCGACGCGCTCGGCTGGCGCGCGCGCATCAAGCTCAAGGACGGCTTCGCGTCCACCTATCGCTGGTATCTCGAGTACGTCGCCGGACAAAAGCTCGACCGCGCGAACGCGGCGGTCGGCACCTAGCCGCGCGCGAGCTCGGCGACCAGATCGCCCAGGTCCGCGATCGAGCGGGCGAGCCTTAGCTCGAATCCCGGCTTCACGCGCGCCGTCGCCAGGGTACGCTCCTTCGCCCCGTGCCCCGTCAGCACATGCACCGCCCCCGCGAGCCCCGCGCGCCGCGCCGCTTCGATATCCGCCGCCTTGTCGCCCACGAGCCAGGAGCGCGCGAGATCGAGGGCGAGATCGCGCGCCGCGCGCGTGAGCATGCCGGGATTGGGCTTGCGCGCCGGGTGGTCGGGATGATCGTAGGGCGCGGCGCCGCCCGCGACGTGGGGGGTGGCATAGACCGCGTCGAGACGGGCACCCTCGGCCGCGAGCGCCGCAACGAGGGCCGCCTCGACCGCGGCGAACTCGGCCCAGCCATAAAGGCCGCGCGCGATGCCCGACTGGTTGGTGACGATGACGACGGGAATGCGCGCGCGATTGGCGGCGGCGACGAGCGAAGCGGCACCCGCGATGAGGCGCATGTCCGCCGCGCGCGCGACATAGTCGCGATCCTCGATCACCACGCCGTCGCGGTCGAGGAAGAGCGCCGCCCCGCCGCGCGCGGCACCCGGCATGATTTCGCACCAGACGCCCTCGCCGTCGATCGGATAAGCCCCTTCGGGCGGAGGGCCGGGCGGCGCCATCAAAGCTCCCAGCGCCGGATGCCCGCGGGCAGCTCGGCCTTGCGCCAGAGGCCCTTCACGTCGGCGACGAGCCCGCCCGGCTTCACGAGACGCGCGAAGTCGGCGATGGCGAGCTTGCGGTATTCGTCATGCGCGACGGCACCCACGAGCGCGTCGTAGCCCGCGAGCGTCGCAAGCGCCGGTGCGAGATCGAGCCCGTAGATCGCGCGCGCCTCGGCCGGATCGGCATGGCCGTCATGGACCTCGACCGCGTGGCCCGCCGCGCGCAGCCGCGCCACGAGATCGGCCACCTTGCTGTTGCGCAGATCGGGGATGTTCTCCTTGAAGGTGAGGCCGAGCACGAGGATACGCGCCGCTGCGACGCCGCGCGCCGCGAGCGCGGCGGCGATGGAATCCGCGACGTAGGCGCTCATGCCGTCATTGATGCGCCGGCCCGCGAGCACGACCTCGGGATTCTGGCCGAGCGCTTCTGCGAGGTGCGCCAGATAATAGGGATCGACGCCGATGCAGTGGCCGCCGACGAAGCCCGGAACGAAGGGGAGAAAATTCCATTTCGTGTTCGAGGCCGCGAGCACGTCGTGGATCGAGAGGCCGAGCTTGTTGAAGATCATCGTCACTTCGTTGACGAAGGCGATGTTGATGTCGCGTTGGGCGTTCTCGATCACCTTCGCGGCCTCGGCGGTCTTGATGCTCTTGGCGACGAACACGTTGCCGCCGTTGAGTGCGCCGTAGATCTCGGCGAGCCGGCGCGCGACCTCCGGCGTCTCGCCCGAAACGACCTTGGTGATGCGCTCGACCGTGTGCTCGCGGTCGCCCGGATTGATGCGCTCGGGCGAATAGCCGAGGAAGAAATCGCGCCCCGCCGAGAGCCCCGACGCGGCCGCGAGCTCGGGCCCGCAAATCTCCTCGGTGACGCCGGGATAGACCGTGCTTTCCAGCACCACGATGGCGCCCTTCCCCATGACGCGCCCGACCGTGCGGCAGGCGGCGCGCACGGCGTCGAGATCGGGCGCGTTCCGCTCGGTCACGGGCGTCGGCACGGTGACGATGAAGACGTCCGCGCCCTTGAGCGCCGCCGCGTCGGGTGCGACCACGAGGGCGCTCGCGCCGAGGGTGGCCGCGTCGACCTCGCCGGTGCGGTCGAAGCCGCGTTTCAGCTCCGCCGTGCGCGCAGCACTCGAATCGTAGCCCACCACGGCGAAATGGCGCGCCAACGCCACGGCGAGCGGCAGGCCGACATAGCCGAGGCCGATGACGGCGATGCGAGGCGATGGGTTCGTCGATTCCATGGGGCCGGGGTTCCACGCGACGGGCTGTGCGCCAGCGCCCCTCGGGGATTCCGGGGTGCGGCGGCCCGAGGCTCGTAACCCCCGTCCCGGCGATTGTCAATCGAGCACGCGCCGCGGCAGTGGGTCGGTTAGTTCAAACCCTCGTCTTTCGAGACGCAGCCCGCGGCGCGACGCGCCGCATCCTTCGGATCGAAGGGCCGGCCGAAGGCCGCCGGGCTGCTCCTCAAGATGAGGGTTTGGATCGATGGGGGTTCATCTCATCCTGAGGGCGCCCATAAAGCGCGTCTCGAAGGATGAGGGTTTGGATCGATGGGGTTTCACCTCATCCTGAGGGCGCCCATAAAGCGCGTCTCGAAGGATGAGGGTTTGGATCGATGGGGTTTCACCTCATCCTGAGGGCGCCCATAGGGCGCGTCTCGAAGGATGAGGTGAAATCGACCCATGACCCGCGCCGCGATCCGGCACCCCTCGTGCGGCGCCCCTCGTGCGGGGCCTCGTGCGGGGCTGGGGCGCCTGTGCTAGTCTCCCGGGCGCGCGGCATCGGGAGGCGTGCGGAATGGGCGAGAAAATCCACCCGGCGATCCTCTCCGGCGGCTCGGGCACCCGCCTTTGGCCGCTGTCGCGCAAGGCCTATCCGAAGCATCTCCTGCCGCTCGCGGGCGAGCGCAGCCTCCTGCAGGAGACCGTGCTGCGCGTGGCCGACCGCGCGCATTTCGCGCCCCCGCTCCTGGTCTCGAACGAGGAGCACCGCTTCCTCATCGGCGAGCAGCTCCAGGAGATCGGCGCCGCGCCGGACGCGATCCTGCTCGAGCCCATGGGGCGCAACACGGCGCCCGCGGTCACCGTCGCGGCGCTGGCGCTCGCGCGCGCGGACAAATCGGCGCTCATGCTCGTGCTGCCGTCGGACCACGTGATCGCCGACCGCGCCGGGTTCGTCGCCGCGGTCGAGCGCGCGGCGGTCGCGGCGCGCGGCGGCGCGATCGTCACCTTCGGCATTACGCCCCATACGCCCGAGACGGGCTACGGCTACATCCGCGCGGGCGAGCCGGTCGCGGGCGCCCCCGGCTGCTTCAAGGTCGGGCATTTCGTCGAGAAGCCCGACCTCAAGCAAGCCGAGGCGCTTCTCGCCGAGGGCGGCTATTCCTGGAACAGCGGTATGTTCCTGTTCCGCGTCGACGCCTTCCTCGCCGAGGTCGAGCGCCTGGCGCCCGAGATCCTCGCGGCCTGCCGCGCGGCCCTCGAGCGAAGCGTCAAGGATCTCGATTTCCTGCGCCTCGCGCGGGACGCCTTCGCCGAGGCGCCCGCGATCTCGATCGACTACGCGATCATGGAGCGCACCCAGGCCGCGGTCGTGGTCCCCGCCGACATCGGCTGGAACGACATAGGCTCCTGGTCGGCGTTATGGGACATCGGGCGCAAGGACGCCAACGGCAACGTCCTCACCGGCGACGTGGTGACGCGCGACGCGCACGATTCCCTGATCCGCAGCGAGGGGCAGCTCGTGGTCGCGGTCGGCGTGCACGATCTCGTCGTGGTCGCGACGCGCGACGCGGTCCTGCTCGCCCCCAAGGACCGCGTCCAGGAGGTGAAGCAGATCGTCGAGGGTCTCCAGAGCCAGGGCCGCACGGAAGTGGTGCTTCACGCCAAGGTCAACCGGCCCTGGGGCAGCTACCAGAGCATCGACGGCGGTGCGCGCTTCCAGGTGAAGCGCATCACGGTCAAGCCCGGCGGGCGGCTCTCGCTCCAGAAGCATTCGAAGCGCGCCGAGCATTGGGTCGTGGTGCGCGGCGCGGCGCGCGTCACGATCGGCGAGAAGAGCTTCACCCTCAACGAGAACGAATCGACCTACGTGCCGCTCGGCGCCACGCACCGGCTCGAGAATGCGGGAGCCGATCCGCTCGACCTCATCGAGGTCCAGACCGGCTCCTATCTCGGCGAGGACGACATCGTGCGTCTCGAGGACGTGTACGGGCGCAAGAAAAGCTGAGGGAACCTCGGCGCGTCGGTGCTCCTAAACGCCCCAACGCGCGCGCCAGGCCTGGAGCATGAGCACGGTCCAAAGCGGATAATGGCGATTGCGCGTGCCCGCGAGGTGCTCGCGCCAGGCGCTGCGGATGGGCTCGGCGCGCAGCACGCCGCCCGCCTCGAGCCGCTCGGGGGCCAAAAGCGTCTCGGCCCAGTCCTTGAGCGGACCCCTCAACCACGAGTCGATCGGCACGCCGAAGCCCGTCTTGGGCCGCTCGACCAGCCGGTCCGGCACGTAGCGCTTCAGGACCTGGCGCAGCAGCCACTTGCCGCGGCCGTCGCGGATCTTGAGCGCGACCGGGAGGGCCGCCGCGAACTCGACCACCCGGTGATCGATGAGCGGCACGCGTCCCTCGAGCGACACGGCCATGGTCGCGCGGTCGACCTTGGTGAGGATGTCGTCCGGGAGATAGGTCACGAGGTCGAGATACTCCATGCGCTGGGTGAAATCCGGAATGTCGCGCGCGAGCGTCTCGTCCCAAAGGGCGCCGCGCGGCTCGGCCCCTTGGCGCGCGATCTCCTCGGGTGCGCGCCACTGGCTCACGAGCCGGCGGTAGATCGCGTCCGGCCCGTCGCATTCCAGGATCTCGGCCACCTTGTGGGCCTTGTCGCCGAGCTGGGGTGGGCGCAGCCGGCGCGGGAGCGGCGAGACGAGGCAATCCCACGCCGCGGGCGAGAGAAGACGCACGGCACCCGCCCCCGCCGCGCGTAGCCCGTCCGGCAGCCAGCCCGTCGCGCGCTCGATCTTGCGCGCCCAGAAATAGCGGTTGTAGCCCGCGAACGCCTCGTCGCCGCCGTCGCCCGAAAGCGCCACCGTGACGTGGCGCCGCGTCATCTCGGCGACGAGGAAGGTCGGGATTTGCGACGAATCGGCGAATGGCTCGTCGTACATGTCGGGAAGATGCGGGATCACCGCGCGCGCATGCTCCGGCTCGACGATGAGCTCGGTATGCTCGGTCCCAAGATGGGCCGCGACCTCCTTGGCATAGGCCGCCTCGTTATACGCGGCCTCGCGGAAGCCGATCGAGAAGGTCTTCACCGGCCGCGTCGATTGCGCCTGCATGAGCGCCACCACGGTCGAGGAATCGATCCCGCCCGAAAGGAACGCGCCGAGCGGGACGTCCGCGATCATGCGCAGCTTGACCGCGTCGCCGAGCAACGCGTCGAGCCGCTCGGTCGCGTCATGTTCGTCGAGCCGCGCGTGGCGCGACGCCGCCGCCCCCTCGACCGCGATGCGCCGCGCGTCCCAATAGCAGGCGAGCGCGGGCGCCGCACCGGGTGCCAACGTCAGGAGATGGCCGGGCGGGAGCTTCGCCGCCCCGCGATAGATCGTGCGCGGCGCGGGCACGTAGGCGAAGCGGAGATAGGCCACGACCGCGTCGAGGTCGAGGGCCGGCTGCCATGCGTTATCCGCGCGCAGCGCCTTGAGCTCGGAGCCGAACAGGAACCGGTCGCCGAGGTCGGCGTAATAGACCGGCTTGATGCCGAGCCGGTCGCGCCCGAGGGTGAGCGTGCGCGTCGAGCGGTCCCAAAGCGCGAAGGCGAACATGCCGACGAAGCGCGTGCACGCGGCGGCGATGCCCCATTGGACGATCGCGGCGAGCATCACCTCGGTGTCGGATTCGGTCGAGAAGCGATGGCCGAGCCCTTCGAGCTCGCGGCGCAATGCGAGGTAATTATAGACCTCGCCGTTATAGGTGATGACGTAGCGCCCGTCGGCCGAATGCTTGGGCTGGGCGCCGCCGGGCGAGAGGTCGATGATCGCGAGGCGCCGGTGCGCGAGGGCAACGCCCGCCTCGGCGTCGAGCCAGAGGTCGCTGCCGTCGGGACCGCGATGGGCGAGCGCGTCGCTCATGGCGCGGGCGAGGCTGCCCAAGGCGTCGCCCGCGAGCGCGCCCCGGCGCCGGATCACGCCCGCGATGCCGCACATGGCGCTCGTCCCTCCAGCTCAAAGCCCGTGATAGGCGCGGAACCACTCGACGAATCGCGGCACGCCCTGGTCGATCGCGGTACGCGGCCGGAAGCCGAGGTCGCGCGTGGTGGCCTCGATGTCGGCATAGGTCTCGGCGACGTCGCCCGGCTGCATGGGGGCGAGCTCGACGATCGCGCGCTTCCCCACGGCTGCCTCGATCAGCGCCACGACCTTCCTCAGCTCCTCCGAGCGGTGGTTGCCGAGATTGTAGACCCGGTGCGGCGCCTCGCGGTGCCGGTCGGGCGCCTTGTCGAGGGCCGCGAGCGTGCCCTCGACCACGTCGTCGATGTAGGTGAAGTCGCGCCTCATGTCGCCGCGGTTGAAGAGGCGGATCGGCCGCCCCTCGCTGATCGCCTTGGCGAAAATGTACATCGCCATGTCCGGCCGGCCCCAGGGCCCGTAGACCGTGAAGAAGCGCAACCCCGTCGCCGGGATGCCGAAGAGATGGCTGTAGGCGTGGCTGATGAGCTCGTCCGCGCGTTTGGTCGCGGCGTAGAGCGAGATCGGCCGGTCGACCCGGTCCTCGATCGCGAACGGGAGCTTGGTGTTGCCGCCATAGACCGAGGACGAGCTCGCATAGACCAGATGCTCGAGCCCCTCGAGACGGCGCGCGAGCTCGAGCACCGCGAAATGGCCCTGGATGTTGGCGTAGATGTAGGCGCCCGGATTCTCGATCGAGTAGCGCACGCCCGCCTGGGCCGCGAGATGGAGAATGCGCGTGATGCCGGGGTGGTCCTGGGCGACCCGGGCGAGTGCCCCTGGTGCCGCGATGTCGCCGCGCACGAGCGCGAAATCCCCCTGCTTCGCGAGCTCGGCGAGGCGCGCCTCCTTGAGGCGCGGGTCGTAATAGTCGTTGACGTTGTCGATGCCGACCACGCGCTCGCCGCGGGCGAGGAGCGTGCGGCTCGCATGGAAGCCGATGAAGCCCGCAGCGCCGGTCACCAGGGTGGTCATGTCACCTATATTTCATCGCACGCCGGGATTTCGCGGCTACCATGGCGCGCGCCGGCCCCTCCGCCGCCCGACCGGCGGCGCGCCCTTTGTAGCGGCGGGGCCGGGGCCTGTCCATTGCGACGCGGGCGGCCGGGCGAAGGTGCGGGCGCCGCGGCGCTGGCCCCAACGGCGCGTCCGGTGCTAAGAGAGACTCTGATCCCGAGGGGCGGCGATGGCGGCAAGAGCGGAATCGGCGGGGGCGGCGCGGCAGGTCGAAACACCCTCCGGCAAGGGCTCGCGCGACGAGAATTTTCCGGTCGGCTCGTGGCTCCTGCCGCGCGGGCTGCGCCCGCACGTCGCGAAATTCTACGCCTTCGCGCGCGCGATCGACGACATCGCCGACAATCCGCGCCTCTCGCCCGCCGACAAGGTGGCGCGCCTCGACGGGTTCGAGCGCGCGATCCTCGGCCACGAGCGCCACGACCCCGCCTACGAGAAGGCGCATCGCCTGCGCGCGAGCCTCGAGGAAACGCGGGTGACGCCGCAGCATTGCCTCGACCTGATCGCCGCCTTCAAGCGCGACGCGCGCGTGCTGCGCTACCAGAGCTGGAGCGAGCTCATCGAAGGCTATTGCATGCTCTCGGCGGCACCGGTCGGGCGCTATCTCCTCGATCTCCATCGCGAGGACCCGGCCCACTATTTCGCGTCCGACGCGCTCTGCAACGCGCTCCAGGTGATCAACCATTTGCAGGATTGCCAAGCCGATTACCGCACCCTCAACCGCGTCTACCTCCCGCTCGACTGGCTCGCGGCCGAGGGCGAGACCGTCACGTCGCTCAACGCGCCGCGCGCGTCGCCGGGCATGCGCCGCGTGCTCGACCGCTGCCTCGCGGGTACCGAGGCGCTTCTGGTCGACGCGCGCAAGCTTCCCGGCCTGTTGCGGCATCGGCGCCTCGCCTATGAATCGGGCGTGATCGTGGCGCTCGGCGAGCGCCTGACGGCGCTGTTGCGGCGGCGCGACCCGATCGCCCGGCGCGTCCAGATTTCGGGCCTTGGCTTCCCGCTCGTGGCCGCGCGCGGCCTGCTGCGTACGCTGTTCGCCGGGCGCACGGCGTCCTGAGCGCCCGCAGGGCCTTAGGTTCGCACCCGAAAGAGCTTGGCTTCGCGCCCGGCCATGGGCTATCCAGCCCCCCATGGCGGCGACCCTCACAATCCTGGCGGCCCTAGCGCTCGCGGCCTGGCTCGGCCTGGCCTTTCTGCGCCACGGGTTTTGGCGCGCCGATCAGCGCCTCGCGGACGCTCCCGCGGCGCTCGACGCCTGGCCCGCGGTGAGCGCCATCGTGCCGGCGCGGAACGAGGCGGATGGCGTCGGGCGCGCGGTCGCCTCGCTGCTCGGCCAGGACTATCCCGCCCGCGTCCAACTCATCCTGGTCGATGACGGCTCGAGCGACGGCACGGCGGACGTCGCCCGCGCGGCGGCCGCGCGTCTCGGCGCCGCGGACCGGCTCACGATTCTCGCGGGCGCTCCGCTGCCCAAGGGCTGGGCCGGGAAGCTTTGGGCGGTCGAGCAAGGGGTCCGCCACGAGGCCGAAGGGAAGGCGCCCTATCTCCTTTTGACCGACGCCGACATCGAGCACGACCCGCTCAATCTGCGCCGCCTGGTCGCGAAGGCGGAGTCCGAGCGGCTCGACCTCGTCTCGCTCATGGTGCGGCTCCATTGCGCGACCTTTTGGGAGCGGCTCCTGATCCCGGCTTTCGTGTTCTTCTTCCAGATGCTCTATCCGTTCCCCGCGGTCAACGCGCGCGACCCGCGCGTCGCGGCGGCGGCGGGCGGATGCATGCTGGTGCGCCGCACGGCACTCGAGCGCGCGGGCGGCATCGCCGCGATCCGCAACGCGATCATCGACGATTGCGCGCTCGCGCGCCTCATCAAGGGCCAGGGCGGCGCCATCTGGCTCGGCCTCGCCGAGCGCGTGTCGAGTCTCCGCGTCTATCGCGATCTTTCCGAGATCTGGCGCATGGTCGCGCGCTCGGCCTATACCCAGCTCGACCATTCCCCGCTCCTGCTCGCGCTCACGATCCTTGCCATGCTCATCGTCTATCTCGTCCCGCCGGCGATCCTGGCCGTCGGCGTTGCGACCGGCCATTGGCTCGCGGCCGCGTTGGCGTTCGCCGCCTGGGCAACGATGGCGAGGCTCTACCGCCCGACGCTCGCGCTTTACGGCGCCAGTCTCTGGAACGCTTGGCTCCTCCCCGCCGCCGCGTCGCTCTATCTCGCCATGACCATCGATTCGGCGCGGCGCCATTGGCGCGGCGAAGGCGGAGCCTGGAAAGGCCGCCATTATCCGGGCGGCCTGCGGCCCTCCCCATGAGCGCCCAGGCCGCAACGCCTC
>Ga0335072_10014516_pt1 | contig 11191 bp, 14 predicted proteins | sample Lox_Sample_21_FD_206725 | JGI IMG/M metagenome (GOLD analysis project Ga0335072, IMG submission 206725) | Soil microbial communities from Loxahatchee National Wildlife Refuge, Florida, United States - Lox_Sample_2.1 | ecosystem: Environmental > Terrestrial > Soil > Wetlands | place: USA... | reverse complement strand
CGTTCACCGGACGGAGATACGCCTCCTTTGTTGTGCTCAAGGGGCTCGCCCAGGCGCACGTCACCGAACATGAGATCGTGCGGTTCGTCATCCCGCAGTGAACGCGCCGAATCGATACTATTGGCGTGCCGCCGCCGACGATGATGAGCACTATGTCTACGCCATAGCCCTATGATCGAGGGCGGCATTCTGTCACTCGATCCGGAATTGGGGGTTGCCAAGTATCCCACGCTGGCCTCGGTGCTTGCTCTTCACCAACCGGATTTGTGATCGGCTTCAACGTTGTGCGGTGGTGGTATCTGCATCGTGCCGGTCACTGGATCGGAACGGGCCGCTATTCTGCGGGCACAGGCGATCGCTCCTGACACCCCGTCCGCGATGCTTTGGCAATCGACCAAGAGTTCGCCATCGGCATGCCTGAATCGTAAAGTGACCTCCGGCACGCCCGAAGCTACGGCAGACCCCAGTACGTCGGCGATTGTATGCCACCCAGGTGGCAAGCTCTCGCATGGCTTCGAGCCGTCATCGACAGAGGCTCCACCTTCAGGTTGATAGGGGCTATACCCGTTCGCCCTACCGACATCCTCGGCAAAAGTTCGCAGCATCCGGCCTCTGATCATTAATATCCCTGGACGGCCGGTTTCTTCGCAGACGTAGCGCGAAAGGCGGCACGCGAAGTCGATCGCCCCAGCGCACCAATCGCAGCGACGATCTGTGTAAATTCTCAGGGCCGCCATTTTTTGCTTTACCTGCGCGATCTCGATCACGGGGTGTCCGGGTTGGCGGCCATGGACGCTTATGACATCACACAAACCGTCCAAGATCGCATACCATCCGTCCGAGCATTCGATGCCGCGACCCATGCAGCTTTCCGTCGCCGGCAAATCTTTCTGACGGAATAGTGGCGTATACGTAGCGTAGAGTGCATCCTCCAGAGACTTTCTCACGGATATCCTCCGATCGAGTATCTGCTACCTGCAACGCTGATTTGGGCCGCGCGGAGAGTTCGCGCCCGGCTCTCTGACAACAAGATCGCCTATTCGGTTCAGCGATAGTGAGCGTCGCTCCTGACAAGCACTTCAGCCTCGTTTAGACCGAAAGCCGCCTTCAACGCGTCGATGATGTCGGGCCTCTGCAGGCGCCGATCAGCATAGAGCACAAAGCGCCGCGGTGGCGTTTCGTAGACGACCCTGCCGCGCGGCCACTCGTCATACTCGGTTGATGCGATGTCCCCAGGGTAGCCAAGGACCGCAAGCCGGGTCGTGCCGAGCCTCTGCCACTCCTGCCACCGCTCGTAGTGACCAGCCGCATGGGTGATGCAGTCACCATAAGGTTCGGCCTTCTCCAGCGCCGAGCGGTCGATGACAACGACACCAGATACCCGCCAGAAAATTCCGACTGAAGGGGAGGCTGGGGCGAGTGCAGTCTTCGGTGCGACCATGATCATCACGGGATCATCATCGTTTCCCCGTCCGCGAGGCGACGGATGGCGCCAAAGCCGTGCGCTTCTTCGTCCCATTTCACGCCATGAACTGGCACGACGATCTTCGGCCGAAGGGCCGCGGCGAACGCGCGCAGATCGGCGGGCGAGGCGTGGCCACTCGTGTGGATGTACGCGATTTCAGCTCCAGCCGCCTTGCACCACTCCAGGGCCTCCGAATGATAGGGGTCGGACAGATAACCGCGCCACATGGAGAAATTGAACGCGTCATCGACGGTCGGCACCACTCCGGCACCTTGGTAATCGCGGATCAGTCCACGACGCAGCATGACGACATAGCGGCTGCCTTCGAGCCGCTTCGCCGAGATGCCGTTTGGGACCATTCGTTCGACGAAATCCTCACGGCCCTGGTTTCGGTAGTTGCTGCGAAGACCTCTCGTTACGACGACCTTCAGATTCGGAAATCCGGCGCGCGGAAGACCGGTTCCCTCGGAGATTCGATCAAGCACATCGGCGGTGTAAAGGTCGATCGCGAGCGTCCGCCCGGTACGTTTGGCAGCCCGGTAGATGGTCACGGTGCGGTCGATATTCTGGCCCGACCATGCGACGAAAACACGGCCTCGGGTGCGTCCGAAGAGTTCAACGAAATCGCCTTCAAGCTCATCTTCTGATTTCACCGGCTTGTCCGATCCGAGATTCGTTCCCTCGGTCATAAGCACGTCGATGTCCACTGGCGGATGAGCCATAATCCGCTCGACAAGCGCGGATTTGCGGCCATGGCGGCGGAAGTCGCCGGTGTAGAGCAACCGCTTCCCGCCGCCTTCAACTAGCAGCATGTAGGCGTCAAAGGCGGAGTGGTCGGTGAGGATCGGCGTGATGATAAACGGCCCCACGGCGAATGGTCCCGAGCGGCTGTGCCACGTCTCGAAGGCCCGTGCCAACGACCGGCGTGTAACGTCGCCGGTGACCGCGATCAGTTTCGCCGAACCCGACCCTGTCCAGATGGGCCACGCGGCCGGAATCTCCTCAACAAGCCCCCAATGGTCCTGGTGTGGGTGGCTGATCAGAACAGTCGCTGGCCTGTTTCGATCGAGCGATGCAGGCAACAGGCCGGTTACACCATCCGGCGCGTCGAGTGGTCGCCCTGCGTCAAGAATGATCCGGTCGCCCTGCGGGTGGGTGATCTCGATGCAGCTCCCACCGATCTGCTGAGTCCCGCGATGGACGGTTAGGGTGAGGCTCAAATGCGAAGCCCGGCTACGAATTGACTGATCGCATAGTCGGGCGGCGTCGAGATGCCATCGATTACGTTGATACTCAGAGAATCTGCTTCCGGGTGCCCAGATCGGGCGAGCGCGCTGCGAAGCCATGTGTCGGTAGAGCGGTGCGAAATTCCCCGCTTTGTAGGATCGAGGACCAACACTGGTACTTTTGGGAAGACGCCCTCCGACTGACCGAGATCTCGCCCGACCAGGCAGGACTGAACCTTGAGGGAGCGATTCAGTGCGTCAAGCACCCCTTCGCGCATTATGTGCCGTTCGTAGTCTCGCACCTGTGTAACGACTTTGGCGGTCCCTTCGCTGCGGACCGCGCTGTTTCCCACGCATTTCGCCTCAACGAACAAAAGCCGTCTGTCTGGCAGCAAGAACGCCAAATCAATCATTCCAGGCGGCAATTCGGGGGTATCCTCGGAATTCGCAGCGAATCGGGCTTCGACGTCAATCAGCGCGAGTTCACCTGGACGATAAGGGCGTCGTGTGACGGCGAAATGTGTAAACAGTTTATGCACTCCTACTAGCTCGCTATTGTCAGGCCGATGGCACACTGCGCGTCGCCGGATGTCCACAAGAGTAAGAGTGGTTGACTCGGCTTTCCCCACTTCGCGTTCCCCGTCACCCGCACCGTCGATGTAGGCTCTGTGTGTGAACACTCGAGACTTTGTGAAGCGAAAGAGCCGAGCACCACCTTCGTAAAAGTGGACTTCGTACTTTCGAAGGGCGGGTAAGATTTGACCGAAGGCAATGCCGTCGCCCATCCCGACAAAGAACGGATGTTTCATGATCCACTCAAGTTGACCGTCGCCGATCGCGCGTTGAATTGGACAGGTCACTGCTGGCAACTTCCGATCTCCCCAAAACGGTTCTTTCAGGCATCGTATCCGGCGAGTTAACAGAGCGCTGCACCGTAGACATCATCGTCGGTCGCGACCGGCCACATCTCTGTTATTCTCCTGAGGGCGGTAGAAATTTACACGTTCGGCCAAGAAAGTGCGGGTGTGGCCACAGGGCAACACCGGAATAATGGCACGACGAGCGCATTTTCCCGGCGATCAGGCAGCACGTAGTTGGCTCCTCGTCCGTCATAGATCGGGTACTCATGCCGCACGTGAATGCCGCCGATCCGACGCCATACAGCGTCTTTCAAAATCCGGTCTATCTTGATCCGGGTTAGGGATTCGTTCGTCACTTCTCTATCACCCTGTGACCGGCCAATCTGCCGTTCCTCGGGCATCCGAGCGAACAGTCAGCCGCTCATACTCCTCCGCCACAATGACCATAACCACGCCACGCCCGTGCTTCTCGATAAGCGCCGGCTCTACGCCCGCGATGTCGATCATCAGCCCGAAAGCGTTCTTCGCCTTGCGCGCGGACGTGGTTTTCATGGTCGCAGCCTGTGACAATAAACTGCACTATTGAGGGTATGATGGTTGCGCTTGCCAAGCGGTTTCAATTGAAGCCGGGAACGGCACAGCATGTGATTTTCGGGGGCCGTAGGGATGAAGGGTCGGACGGCAAGATAAAAGCGAATATGGCTGGCAGGTGATTCGCCTCGTTAGTTCAACAGGTTGCCGGATGGTTTCGGATCTGGCCAAGCTGGCGGCTTTCGGGAAAGCGCAACAAAATCAAAGCCATTTGCGCCATCCGTCGGCTCGCATGGCCCAAATCGGATCGGCGGAAGCAGGACGGCAAGGGGAAAAGCGACACCATCCGGCGCGCGCAAGTGGCTGGTAGGGTTGGGATTTCTTGCCATCCGCTCTCGACCAGCGGATGGCGGTAAGGGCCTTTTCTTCAAGGAATTCAATGCCTCCACCGCCATCCACCATCGCGGCCGGTCCGAGTTGCTTGCTTGTGTTGCCTCAGTATGATAACTATATACCGTGACAGAGCCGCGCGACCCGACCCTCGATGTGCTTCTCGATCTCGACGGGCAGGTTCTCGTGGTGGACCCCGAGGGCGGCCATTGGGTCCGGTTCGTGGTGACGCGGGTGCCGGTGTCGTCTGAGAAGCCGCACGGCATCGACTATTCGCTGACACTGCACGGGCCGGACGGCGAGCGGCTGGTCGGCTTCGACAACGCCCATCCGGTCGCACGGCAGAAGCGCGGCGATCCGCAGGACCATCGCCACCGGCTGCGGAGCATCAGGCCCTACGACTACCAGGACGCGGCGACGTTGCTCGCCGACTTCTGGACGATGGTGGACGCGGTGCTACGCGAGAGAGGAGTGATCCCATGACCACATTGAAGGTCGGCATCGCCAGCTACGACGAGATGAAAGCGCGCACCATGGCCGTGGCTCGTGGCGAACGTCGCGTTTTGTCCGATGAACCCAAGGTCTGGTTCACCTCGACCGAGTCCTTCGCCAAAGTTCTGTCAGCCGGCAACCGCGAGCTGCTGCGCGTCATCGCCGAGAAGGCGCCCGGCTCGCTCGACGAACTGGCACGGATCACCGGCAAGGCCAAGTCGAACCTGTCGCGCACGCTGCGCACGATGGAGGGCTACGGCCTGGTCCGCCTGGAACGCGGGGAGCGGGGCCGGATCACGCCCAAGGTGATGCACGATCGCGTGGAGCTGGACCTGCCGCTCACTCTGTCGCGCAAGGCAAGCTGAACCATGACCGCTTTGGCGCGAGCAGGCCGGACCGCCGCCACCCCGTCAAGGCTGGCGCGTTCCGCGCCACCGCTTCGCGGCTGCGGCCTTGACCGGCTGTCGCCGGCCCGGCGAGGGCTTGCCAAGCGATCAAGGTTCGAAATGAGCGCGGGCGCTCCCTTCGTCACGGTTTTGCCGGGAAGGAGAAGGATGTCGCCGGATAAAGATCGGTCGTTCGCCGTGAGGCCGTGTCGCGCGATGCTGCCGGGATGTCCCGTCCGCGTATCAGCCTGGGCGTCCTGCCCGATGATCTTTACATCACGCCGGAGCCTTGGCCTCGCATTGGCCGGCCGCCGAAGCATGATCTCTCGGCCTGGGCCGTCACAGATGATTGGCCCGAGCACGTGCCGGTCACGCAGGCCGAGGTTGACGTATTCGAGGCCTGGTTCGGCGATCTCTTCAACGAGCTGTTCGGAACTCTCCGATGATCTGAACGGAGCCTTGCCATGACCACGCCCTTACGCGCTGCCCTCTACCTGCGCGTCTCGACGGCGCGGCAGGCCGAGCACGATGTCTCGATCCCGGATCAGAAGCGGCAGGGCGAAGCCTATTGCACCGCGCGTGGATACGAACTGGTCGAGACCTTCATCGAGCCGGGCGCGTCGGCCACCAACGATCGCCGGCCCGAGTTCCAGCGCATGATCGAAGCTGGCAGCAGCAAGCCCGCCCCGTTCGACATCGTGCTCGTCCACTCGTTCAGCCGTTTCTTCCGCGACCACTTCGAACTCGAGTTCTACGTCCGCAAGCTTGCGAAGAACGGGATCAAGCTGGTCTCGATCACCCAGGAGATCGGCGACGACCCGATGCACGTCATGATGCGGCAGATGATGGCGCTGTTCGACGAGTACCAGTCCAAGGAGAACGGCAAGCACACGCTCCGGGCCATGAAGGAGAATGCCCGACAGGGCTTCTGGAATGGCTCACGCCCGCCGATCGGTTACCGCGTCGTCGCGGCCGAGCAGCGCGGTGCGAAGGTCAAGAAGCGGCTCGAAATCGACCCGCTGCACGCCGAGACGGTGCGGCTGATCTATCGCCTGTCGCTGGAGGGCGATGGCACATCCGGCCCGATGGGCGTCAAGGCGATCGTGAGCTATCTGAATGCGCGCCGCATCTTCACCCGCGACAGGGGGCGCTGGGGCATCGGGCAGCTCCATAAAGTGCTGACGCGGACGACCTATGTCGGCCGCCACGAGTTCAATCGCAGCAGCTCCAAAAGCGGCCACAAGCCGGCCGCCGAGATCGTGACGGCCGAGGTGCCGCCGCTGATCGACCAAGCCACTTTCGATGCCGTGCAAGCGCGTCTCCGCGCCAGGAACCCGAAGGTAACGCCGGCGCGCGTCGTCAGCGGCCCCACCCTCCTTACCGGCATCTGCTTCTGCGCCGCCTGCGGCGGCGCCATGACGCTCAGGACCGGGAAGGGTGGGCGCTATCGCTACTACACCTGCTCCATCAAGGCGCGTCAGGGTGAGACCGGCTGCAAAGGCCGCTCGATCCCGATGGCGAAGCTGGACAGCCTCGTTGCCGGCCATGTCGAAGACCGGTTGCTTCAGCCGGAACGGCTTGAGGAGGTGCTGGCCTCTGTCCTCGATCGCCGTCAGGAACGAGCCGAGCGTCGCCGCGAGCACATCGCCGAGCTGAACCAGCGGGCGGCGGAAGCCGATTTACGGCTCAAGCGACTTTACGACGCGATCGAAAGCGGCGTGGCCGATCTGGACGACCCGGCGCTCAAGGACCGCATCCCCGGCCTCAAATCGATCCGCGAACAGGCACAGGCGGAAGCCGAGCGAACGGCCGCCGCGCTTGAAGGCAACGGCCAACAGATCATCACGCCAGCCATGGTCAGGAAGCTCGCCACGACCGCTCGTGAGCGGATACGGATCAACGGTGGCGGCTATCGCCGCGACCATCTTCGGGCGCTCGCCCAGCGGGTCGAGGTCGCGGACGGCGAGGTCAGAATCATCGGATCGAAGACCAATCTACTGCACACGCTCGCAACCGCATCCGGCACACGGCCAGCCACGTTTACAGTTCGCAGTTCTGTTCCGAAGTGGCGTGCCGGGTGCGATGAAAGTGGGCACTGGGAAGAGACGATAATCCGCTGAAAACTCGGTGCACTGGCTACCTGACGCCCCCCAGGCGACGGTGGTGGGTCTCAGAACCCGTAACGCGCCCTGTGCCAGGCAAGATTGGGACGGTGTGTCGCAGTCAGGCCAGTGAGCCTCTCCGACCGGTCCAACCCGAGCGCCATACCTGATACGGGCGATAGGTGGGGGGACACCAGCACGGCGCCGTCATCGGCGAAGCTGATCAGCCCCGCATCAAACGCAGCATCCCACAGTGCTGACAGCAGCAGCCCGTTATGCACGTCCAGCCGACGCTGATCGGTCTCGCATTCGGCCCAAGGGACGATGTGGGAGGCGCGCAACAGCGCCTCGTCAGTGATCCCGGTAAGCGGGCAGCGCCCGCCCCAGTAGGCCTGCAGCGCCTTGCGGAACAGGTCCTGTCCGACGCGCTGAATGACCAGCCGCTCGGCCTCGGTCGCTCGCGGTAGATCTCGTGCCGCAGCCTGAAATGCGTGCAGAGGCGCGTCCGGCAGGCTCACGCCCAAACGGTAAACCCGATCCAGCGCGGCATAGAGGTCCGAGAGGCTGGCAAACGCGAAGCTGACCGCACCTGGACCAACGGTCTCTGGCCCCGGTGAAAGCCCGAGTTCAGCGATAACCTCAGGACGATCGATCGACATCAACCACCGGCCGCCCGTCACCTCGCGGGCGATCCAGACCATCACCTGAGCAGTCGTAGACGCGAAGCCAAGCCAGCCATGTTCCATGGCACGCGCCAACCGAAAGCCGTTGGCGGATGCCGCCTTCTGCGCCTCAGTGCGGACAATGAAGCCGGGCGGATCTTCGAGAACCATGTCCTGGCCGGCCGTGTCGCCGTCAGGCTGCCTGGACCACGGGCGGCGGCAGGTTCAGCTCCTGCAACAACTGAACCGCCTTCTCCAGCCTTCCGCTCCGAACCTTGGCGCCCTTCCGCTTGATCAGCTCGCTGCGCCAGTCGCTATACCGCTCCACCCGCCACAGCCAGTCGATCGTCGCGGCAAGTTCGAGCACTGTCACGTTGGTCTGTACGAACCGGCGCGCCAAATCCCGTGCACGCTCGGCGCTCAGTTCGCCGAAGCGCGGCGATGCCGGTGCATCTTTCAGGCTGAAGACGCTATAGGTCGCGCCATCGCTCTGGCGTTGTTCGAACCGCTCGTCAACCAGACCGAACGCCTTGGCATCCGCGGTCGCGTTGTCCAGGTCGCGCGAGAATGGGCCGTAGTGGTGGTAGTCGAAGCTGAAGCCGCTGCCGAGACCCAGCCGATCCAGCAGATACACCGCCTTTTGCAGCCGCACCCGTCCGACCATCTCACCGCCCGCTGCGGACAGCACGGCGGCGACGATGTGCTCACGATCCGTCATGGTGATCCCCTCTCGGCTGCCGTGCCGCATCGCGGTCGGCGTCGTTCTCGAAGTAGTAGCGGGCGAATTTCTTCTGTCCGCGTAGCGCCCGGATGATGTCCGATACTTCGGTGATCTCGACCGGACCCCGCCGCGCATCGAGGATGTGCAGCCGCTTGTGCGCGCGTTCGTCATCGCCCCCGATCTGGGTGTAGATGCTCACCGCCGCGCTCTCGTCCTTGATGATCTGCTCGCCACCGATCTTGCCTGCGAACCGTTGGTCGATTCGCCGCGCCTCCCGCCGTTGAACGCCTTCGTCGTGGCCGAACGCGGCCAGATCAAGCGTGTTGTACAGGTCGCGGTCGCGGAGGCGGCGAGCAAGAACGGCGATCGCCGCCGCAGGGTAATCGTGCGGGTACCAGGGCGCCGTCATGCGTGCGACACCGCGTTCCACTCGATACGGCGACTGCGCCAGTGCTCCGCGATCGCCTGGGTGAAATCCGGCCGCACCAGCTTGGCGCGCTGGTCCAGGAAGTGGGGCCCCTCGCGCCTCACCACGACACCCTCCAATGGCGTGTCGCCGAACCGGCTGCTGCCGGTCATCACCAGCGCTTTCACCGCCTCCAGCGTCATGCGCCGGCACGCGAGACGCGGCACGAGCGCGAGGCCAAGGTCATTCACCAGCGCATCCCGTCGCGCCGTGCTCCAGAATCGCCGTACCCGGCGGTCATACACATCGAATGCCAGGAACCAGTCCGGCAGGTGGTCATAGCCCACCGAATGACGCGCGGCGCACCATTCGCCGAACAGAATCAGATCCTGCCCAAGGGCAGGTTCGAGGGCATACGCATGCTGGGCGAGCCAACCAGTGGCGCGAGAGAATTGCTCGCGGAACGGCGGCACCAGGTATTGTCCGCGGTTCTGCAAGCGTAATCCCCCGGCGGGATCGACCGAGATGCCCAAGTTCGCGCCGTCCAGCTTCTCCTCGATCACCACGTCGCCCGTCAGCAGTTCGCGCGCTTCGGCCGACGACAACACCTTGTCGTCGCGTGGTGTGCCCTCGCCCAGCCAGGCGAGGTGCGGGGTGTGTGGGAAGCGGAAGAAATCCACCATCACCGGTTTTTCTTTGCGGTCCATTTGGCGTGTAACCAACGCTCGATGATGTGCTCCATCCTGATGCCGAACTTCGTAAGCATGCCACCGCAGTCAAGCCAGTCCGTGTCGCAGGCATTGGTAATTCTACAGTCCTGATGGTCTTCGAGAGCACCCAGGGCCGCAGCCACGATTTTACGGTCCGCCAGGTCCGAAACGGCTCGCGCAAGTTCTGTTGGAAGGACCGCATGGCCTTGGTCATCAAGAGTCAAACCCACCCACACGGTCTCGTTACGGTCCAGCTTGCCCATGATGGCGAGCCAGCCGTAGTCTTGCTCCGTAAGCTTGTTGCGGTATTCGCCGCATAGGTGCCAGTCGTAGTCAAGGACTAAATGGCGATCGGCGTCAGACGCGAAACTTGTCAACCAGTCGAGCACTTGCTGCCGCAATGCCGCTTCTTGCACTGGTGTCGATTCCGGTCGAAACGGCGAGCCATCGTCGGCAGCGCTGGCCACTATGAGGACATTGGTGTCCACGACACGGCAGTCAGTCACCGGCCTTCTCCCTCATCCGCTGCGCGCGCGCCAACGCCTGCTCTCGCGCTTCACCGGCGCTGTCACCAAAGAAATTCTTAGGCCAGTTGCGTACCGTTCCGAATTCGTCCACGTCAAGCTGTTGTAATCGGGCGCCGCGGCGATCTCCCTCGACCAAATACATCGCGCATTGACTTGAAGAGGTCTTTTGTTTTGCAATAAGCGTCTGTATCCGGCGAAACAGATGCTCGGAGTGCGTCTCCACGATGAACTGAACATCGCGTTCCTTGCTCACCTCTATAAACATCTCCCCCAGGACGGCCTGCGCGAGAGGGTGCAGGTGGATTTCCGGCTCTTCAAGGATGACCGTGTTGCCCTTTGAAGCAAAATAAGCCACCGTCAGCACGGGCAACACCTGGGAAACGCCAATTCCTACATCGCGCAGATTGGCCGTGATTCCGTTTCGCTCGACCATAACCTCATATCGCGTCCTGCTGGTCTGATGTACTTCGAGTTTCCTGGCGAGTCCCATCCGGTTCAACCACTTGGAAACACCGTCGATGACGCCGCTGTGCTCGTTGTTGCGGCCCTCAGAACTCGATAGCAGGACATCGATGGCTCTGTCTCCATCGCTGCCAATTTCCCCGGGGACGGACCTGTTCCATACATAGTCTCGTTCGGGCTTGCGCCGCAGCGGACCAAGATAGACGATTCCTTCGAGTTCGCGGCGCAGGGCAAGGCTCAGATCCTCGGCA
>Ga0335072_10014515_pt1 | contig 11191 bp, 9 predicted proteins | sample Lox_Sample_21_FD_206725 | JGI IMG/M metagenome (GOLD analysis project Ga0335072, IMG submission 206725) | Soil microbial communities from Loxahatchee National Wildlife Refuge, Florida, United States - Lox_Sample_2.1 | ecosystem: Environmental > Terrestrial > Soil > Wetlands | place: USA: Florida... | reverse complement strand
CAATTGTTTGAGCTGCAGCCCAACAATCTGCACGTTGCATGGAAACCAATTGAACGCCACAGCAAAATCTTCCCCGCTTCGACTGTTCACCATTTAGAACGCAGAGCAAGTAAGCATCTAAAGGACGTGCTCTTCTGCAGATATCATCTATGAGAAGTTTGGATGCTCGGCCAATGCGAGGATGGTGTACGTGGCACAGAGTCATGCATGTATGCGCTGTCTTCCACCGGTCAACCTGGCTGATCACATTTGAGTCGCAAGTATCTTATGGAGTGCATCTCGGCTAAGAACACAAGAATGACGATGGCTGTTGATTTTGAGAGTCTTCTGGAACCCCTGCACAAATTAGCATGGAAAAGTGAATCAGGCGCCGGGGATAGATGCAGTGACTGCGACCATCATCTGCCACGTAGATGACAGGGTTGTTGTGTCTCTGGACAATGTAAGAAAGAGTCCACCCAGAAAAACAGTCTGAAAGGGGATAGTCACAATAGGTATCGACATATGAACGAATCCCGTTAGGCAAACATGCTGCCACACTGGGAAGATTCAGGCAAGGCGTCAGTCTGAGTGGATATTCGTCAAGCCTTGCAACACGTCACAATCAGCCTACGTTCGTGAAAGAACCCATGACTTTCGTCGTCGCCAGTCAAGTTGCAGGCTAGTTCTGCCTGGCTTACGAATCCTAGGCACATATTTTCCATTTGCATTTCGTTCCAACCATCACAACCTAACATTTGTGACTGACCGGGCAACTTGGTGTCACTCGCTTGTTACACGAGAGGCCGGCCTCGACTAAGGGAGCCCGTGATAGGGCTGCCAACAGTAGCGTGGCACTAAAATGCCGTGATGCCATAAAGTGCCCTTGGGAAGGTATTGGGCGGGGAGGGAGGATGTGAATACAAAAGGGGCTTGTCCTGCTCCTTTTCCTGAGATGCTACATACTTTCTCTTTCTCACTCTACATCTACCATTCTCAGATCCCGGGCTTAGCTGAGAAACATGGAACAGTCCAACGACTCTGGCCAACAAGCCAGAGAGAATCGGGCAAATGTACGCTACAGCATGTCCTATTTTCCAAGAGAAACCCAACTGACTCATGGTGAAGGTTGCCGCCGATATGACATCCAAACTCGAAGAATATGAGCAAATGCTTTCTGAAGACCTGGAGCTCGCGAAACTGGTACCATTCCGAGTCACATCAAGGGACGCCAACAAACGGGCTCGTGTAACCAAGGCTTTGCAATCGAAAATTTGTGAGGACACTCTCACCGTCTTGGACGATAACCATCAGCGATGGATGCAAGATCCATCAGCCTTCTGGACAGGGCCGTTGCCCTGCTCCGTCAATTCGCCGGATCCTCACGTCCAGATCGTGGCCCGAAGCCATAAGACCAACCCCGACAATGAGTAGTCGCGGATGGTCTCTAGAGGTTACTGTGTTCTACTGGACGAGCTCAGGAGCAAAAAAGTTTGCTCCTCACTCGAAAACACGGTCTCAATCCTCTACCCAGTCTGGTCATCGGAATTCAAACTTGAGGGGTTGGTGAGAGTTGTGAGGGCAATGTTCACCGCGGGCAGCCATTACAGAAACATCGACAAAACACTTGGGCCAGGAAGCTGGCTTGTTTTGGGCAAGAAGATTCCGGAGACTATGTAAAGCATTCCTCCCCATGTAAACCAGCCAGCAGCTGACAAATGTAGTTGGACGAAGTTGATAGGCAAGAGTGGCCCAGACTTTTCGAAACTCATGGACCGTATGAAAGACTTGCGCTTACCGGACTTGGCGGCGAAGTACAAAGACTTGAGCAGTAGAATCATGGAGCATGAAGTGAACCGTTATGTTCAAATTTTTCGGGCTATGCCGCCAGCCACTGCGACTCCGATGCCAATGCCAATGCCAATGCTAATGCCAATGCCCACGCCAACGTCAAGCAGTGTGGAATTCTCCGACACCAACTTGGCGACGGATGTCGACAGTCAAGACGAAGAATTCTTTTCAGGCTTCGGTATTGATGAGCCTGTTGACTCAGCCTGGGAAGAGGGCGAAGATGGATACCTACTAACCAATTACTAGCCAAGTGGCTAATGTTTTCGGTTCTGTACGCGAAGTTTGTCTGTGTTAGAAGTCTTCGAAACCGCGCAATTCAAGCCCTCCCTCGAGTTGTATTGAACTTCAGATAGCTGTTTAGTGCTAGTTTGCGTGATTTGTCGTTAGTACCACCAATGTTGATTCTTTGGAAACCGTTCTAGGGCAACCCTTCCCAACAATAACTTGTTGCTGCTAGTCTTGATTTGAAGCGGGAAAGCTTTGGCAGTTTCTCCTAGTACTAATTGCAACCAATATTCTCGTACGACGAGCGTTGAATGTCAAGGTAGTCCGATTAAGGGGTAGATCTCAATTTGCGAGCTTCCTAGGCTTTCCTCTGCTAATTCAGATAATTGCCTATCACAGATAACACAAGCTTCGACCTGCGAAGCTCAGAGGCACTTGTAGAGAGTGGTACCACGCGGCGGTGATCTAGGGGTCGGGGGTAATCAGAATAAGCCCCGCAAGGCCGAGATTCTCCTCCTTCACGGGCGTCACTGCCCTGTTAGGTAGCCCGAGGATTTCTTTGAAGACGGACAAGTTATCGGGGCTTTCGGGCAATGAAGGTGAACTCTCAGACCTTGCGGATATCACGAGTGTGGTGGTGGTGACCTTGACACCCCACAGTAATAATGATGCTACATGAGATTCAGTCTGGCGACCAGATTTACGGGTAACCTCATTGCTAACTTTCTTGGCTATCTTGTTTCATGCTTACACTGCTCGATTGTGTCCCCGGACTATGGCATTATCTTCATTAGAGCCACTGTCCACATCCACCATGTATGCAATTAGGGTATGGCCCTAGGTCCGGGTTGTCTCCAAATTCCCAAAATTCCTATGAGGCGTATCACTATTTGGAGAGCTTAGCCTACAGCTCACCGGAGAATGAATAACCTCCATGGATGGCGCAGTCTCTGGGCTGCGACTTACAGCGCTTCATTCATCGGAAATGCCAAAAGCGTCATCCTCAAGTCGCTGTGTGTTCTGGCACGGTCATCAGTTTGCGGAGTCCAACAAGTGATTGGATATACCTACAGGATTGAGATTTGCAAAAAGTGATGTTAGTTCAGGAATGGAGGTAGACATTCCAGTGGTAGAGTCAGGAACCCTTCGACGCCGGGGTTTCTTTGACAGGAGTTGGCCTATCGCGTCTTGTCTGACGGTTTTAACCATCTCATTCAACATTTTGGCAGTGTGCTTCCTGGCCTGTTCATCGTCGTGGATTGGTGGGATCGGTGCGCGCCAGTTGATCCAAAGATTTCCGTGGCAAGCTCGGGTCACAAAGCCGCCCGGATGACACTTCATATATAGGTCGCAGCAATAGCAAGAAGGTTTGCTGCAGCCGATATATCGGTCATCTTCGACGAATGCTAGGTTTCGGTGGTAAAAATGTTCAAGCAGGAGTAGCTCCGCATGAATGCGTGGCTTGAATGTTTCGTTTGTATATTCGGCGAGGAATTCGGCAGAAATATCCATCACCGTGAAAGTTTTCACTGCCTCCCGAACGTCCTGCAGACGCTGGGTCTCGGATTTCGGGATCATGCGGCCCAAGGCGTTGTCTAGGTTGGTCTTTTCATCTGCGCTTGGAGCTGCGATAGGTGGAGGCGATTCTAGGTATTCGACATGGAAATCATGGAGGAGGTTTGGAAACAGTTTGGCTGCACGAAGCAGCACCTTGGACGCTCTCGACCATGAGCCGAGTCGACCAATATAGTGCCGTAATTCAGACCACGGCGAGGCTGTGGCACCGGAGCGCAAGTGCTTCTGATTGAGCGCTTCTAGGAGAGTTGAATTTCGAAGGCTATACGCTAAGGAACACAATTCAATGTGGTTCTCCGGTAGAACTTCAAGCTTTTGAAGGTCCTCAAGAAGTCGAGCATCTAAGATACCAGTAGTCAGCAACAACAGCCGTTAAAAGGAATTTCGGACCTTGAAGCAAAACGTGCGACAAACCTTGCTGGTCTGGCTGATTTGCCAGAATTCCGACGCATCCCCGGACGCGAAAGCACAGCCGCTGACGATAGTTCTTGACCTTGTCTTTACTGAACTCAATACATCGGGCGGTGATCTTGTTCCCCAATTCCTCTGTTTCCTCTTCTGACACGCTAGACGAGTCCTCCAACTGCTTCAGAATCCACTTTAGATGCGGCAAAACCCTCTGCCTAGGATTGACATTGGCTGCCAACCAAAATATCGTTCCCTGAGGATTTGCCTCTGCGGCGATTGCACTCACCGTGTCGCCGCCGTGCTTGTAGTCACATGTCCAAGAAAGTTGATCCAAAAACTTGCGTCGCAGATCTTGTGAAGTGTCAGACCTTGAATCTGGAACCATACCGGTATTCTGCGCTCCACGGGTTGGATCAAGGACCCTCAGAAGAACCAATGGTTCGTAGAAGCGATGAAGGAGCCTCTCCGTGTTATCCATTCGAGGCCTACCACTCTTTTGACTGCTGGTTGAAAGCTGATTGAGGTTTGCTGTACTTAGCGGGGCAGCTGCCATTGTCGTATAAGTCAAAAGTATCTGGCAAGATGATGTACGATAGGAGTTTGGACGTTGTGTGATTGATAGATGGATCAAAGCCCAACTTTATACTCTCGCAGCTTGTTGGGTTCGCCTAAAACGACGTCAGCGCACCATTCAGTTGTCAAGATTTGGAGTAGCCTTCACGAGAAATGCATCAGCTTTGCCGTACTGCGCCATCGACCAGTGGGGACTTCATTAGACATGCTTTTCTCGGTCTATTGGCAGCACCATTATGCCGTCCGTAGCCTTCCACGCGCACCGACGATGCAGTGTGGTTTCAGAGACCACACAAGTATCATCGCTCGGCTACCGATGGGGTCGTTTATTTCAGCGAAAGGCTGTCGGTTGATGTGCTGGCAACGAAGAACTGGGCCATTGAGACACCAAATAGCATATCAAGCCAGGCCTTGACGCTTGGCTGAATTCTGCTAGAGAATTTATCTCACCGGAATCACTTGGATTGGCGGGAAATCCAGTGAGGCCAATGGAAAAGTTTTCCGTCTCGTTAGCTTGGCACTAAATGCCCGTGCGGCTGTTTGGTGGCCACGGCTCAAAACAAAGGACTTTCCAGATGATTTCCAGGTCGGATTTCTTGAATGGCATTGAAATCCATGTGAGTTATTTCTACCCAATCAATCCTTACGTTGGAAGCCAAGAAATGAGGCAGAAGGACTTTGTTTGAAGACCGTTCCCTCCTTAGTCCTAGGCCGACACTAAATCACCTTACGGTTGCAAGCTGCCTGCCACATAAGCAGGAAACAAGGATCTGACATCTCCCTGTATTGTGGCATTTGACTTTCCTCTGGACTTTCACCGGTTAGGCTGCAAATCCTCCCTCTTCTTGCATGTGATTTGGTGAGTAGGGCGACCAAGCATCGCCCCGAACAGGGACCCCCCTTATCTAACCCTCGTCTGTACAACCGGTGAGGACGTGCTGCAAAGGACCTAGGCACGACAGCTAATGCTATTATTGGCTCTCTGTCGTTACTGGCAAGTCAACGTGAGATGGCTTATCTCGCATGATCCGCCTTGGAGGGAAACAAAAATGGTGTAAGGCATCAATCCACAACTACTTCGGCACCAAAGTGCATGGCCAACCAATCCCATAACCGTGACGTGTTAGGGACACTACGCTCATTCAGCCAAATTTGTCGATGATATTTGCTTGCTCTACTGCTTTGTTGAAAAGCAACACGTTGTACAAGGCACAGCTGACACTGCACTTACAAGACTTTCCTTTCGGCGATATTGTCAGAAGTTCATCCATACCTGTTCTTTGTAAGGAAGAACACCCAAACTGCTAACTCTCAGTCGTCCCAGTATGGGGAGCCTGTGCATCAGGAATGGCCCCAAGCCATTAACTGCGTCAGAAGAGGATGAAGGAACAACAGAAAGCATGAGAGCATACCAAATGGAAATGCTTCAGTCGAGTCTAGAAGAGAACGTTATTGTCGTGGTATGTTTTGGAGACCCTTTCCAGAGCAATAGTCTAAGCTAGCATCATAGATGGATACGGGCAGCGGCAAAACCCTGGTGTACGCTCCCCACACTCGAGAAAGTGCGAAGCTGACCCACTCTTGTCAATCAGAGCAATCCAACGGATAAGGTTTGAACTTGAACATGGCAAAAGCTCAAAAGTACTGCCCACTTCTTCTAGAACAAGACTACCAGATTTAACAATGGCAGCTTGTCTGGTTCCTCGCTCCCACAGTCACGTTATGTATGCAACAATTTCAGGTGATCCTCCGGGATCTCCCATCTGTTTCTGCAAGGTCAATAACTGGTTCTGACAACGTCGAGCTATGGAGCACTCAGGAGATATGGAACAGAGTCCTCGGAAGTCACAGAATCATTGTTTCGACTCATGCCATTCTCTCTGATGCGCTCTCTCATGGTTTCGTCACAATGTCTCGGTTGGGTTTACTGATCTTTGACGAAGGTATGAGCGCAGACATCCCCTCTAATACTCAGAGACGGCGCGGATACTGATGAAAAACAGCACACCACTGCACTGGCGAGCACCCTGCAAACAAGATCATGAGGGACTTTTACCACCCATTACTAGCTAGTGGTGGCTCTGAGGCCGTACCCCATATACTCGGTTTGACCGCCAGCCCCATCATGAAATCAAATGTGAGCGCCAAAAACTTGAGGTAAGTCATTTGAGATGTATCCAAAGCTTCCAAAGTATTGACCAGCACAGGCTGATTGAAAGTAACCTGAACGCACGGAGCATATCTCCTCGAATTCACCGTGCAGATTTGCGTAGATTTGTACACTTACCACGCTTCATACGTATCGATTATACGACCCAGCCCACGTCGCAGACATCGCCGCTACCAGAGAAGCTAAAACGAGGTCTGCCTCTGGTTCGGCTTCACAAAACGGCTGTCTCGGGCAGAGGCAAAAATAAGAGTACCATCGACATTTTCCATCGCAAGGCTCATCACGTATACACAGAGCTCGGCCTTTGGGCTTCGGAACATTTCATTGACTTGGTTCTTGCTAATCTGTTAGAATCACCGAATTCTGAAATGGATGAGTTCCGCCAGAGGCAGGGCGGCGGCGAAGGCCGTATCCAATGCGCCTCGAGCTATCTTCGACTGCCTGCATCCATCTCCCATGACATCAAGCATTCTCGACCTGAATTCTCTCCAAAGGTCCAAGAATTGATTAAGTTTCTCGTGTCTCAGCGCGATTCGCAAATGAGCGGGATTCTGTTCGTTGATCAGCGCGTAACCGCAACCATGCTTCAAAAGCTGTTATCAACACACCCCGATACCAAACATCTCTCATATGCAACCTTCGTTGGAACTTCAAACCCATCGATATATACTCGCTGTCCGACCGAACTAGTCAATCTAGACGATCAAAAAACGACGTTGGAGGATTTCCGGTCTCAAAAATGCGACATGATCATCGCCACCAACGTTCTTGAGGAAGGTATCGACATATCATCCTGTAATCTGGTCATATGCTTTAACAAGCCCGATAACCTGAAATCATTCATCCAAAGGAGAGGCAGAGCAAGAGATAAGGAATCGATTTTCGTCTTGATGCTTGCCGAAGAGGACAGCTCCGCAAGGGGTAAGAACTGGGAAACCATGGAAGCAAATATGTTGAAGATATTTGAGGAACAACAAAAGAAAGCGAAGAGTGAGCTTCAATTAGAAGATTTGGAAGAACATCGATATCGCCGATTTGAAATTGAATCTACGTGGTAAGTTTCGGGGTTTCGAACATGTTCGACGATATCATACTGACAGAATGCAAACATAGTGCATTGCTCACTCTTGAGACTGCAATACCACATCTAAACCATTTCTGTGCCCGGCTTCCAGCATGCGAATATGCCGACAATCGCCCTGTTTATCAATTCCAGCACCTTGAATCTGATCTTGTGAAGGCCGAGGTCATTCTTCCCACTTGCTTAGATCCAACAGTTCGCCGAGCCTCTGGACGTGAATATTGGCTTTCCGAGAGACTAGCGAAGAAAGACGCTGCTTTCGAAGCATATGTTGCTCTCTACAATGCAGGTCTGGTCAACGATAACCTACTTCCGGAACCGAAAATCCGCTACGAACCCGCAACCGTTCAAGACAGAGCACGACCGAGTTTGATCCCGTCCTCTGGCATGAATCCTTGGGCGCACCTAGCAGATCTCTGGAAAGAGTTCCCGGATGTGTCCCTTCACCCAACCGTCATCACTGTTGAGCGACCATTACAATCGCCGCTGGAAATGGTAATGCTACTGCCTGAGAGCCTTCCTGTTATTCCTTCCTGCAGGTTGCTTTGGAGCCCCGCTCAGACTTACACAGCTTCGTTTCAGAACTTCCCCTTACCAGCCTGTCAAGTGGATGGCAAATTGATTGACTTGGTGCGGGAGGTCAGCTATGTGATCTATCACTCTGCTCATTCCGCAAAAATGCAAGAAAGCAGGGTCGACATCGTCACGATATTCGTACCGTCTCTAGACACCAGCAAACTAGTAGAATGGAAGAAGGAAAATATTGGTACAGAGGCAGCCGCTGAGGTCAAACAGAGGCCATGTCTGCCGGCAGGAATCGTGCGAAGCCCAGTACTGTGGAATGCGCCTCAGTTTTTCGACAAATGGCTGGATGACGATAGCCTACAAGTTGTCACTCTACCAAGGAAACGAAACTTTCTCGACTCTGAAAGAGCATCAAGTGTTCGCCGTTCTAGACTGCTCAACAATCGTCCAAGTGCAAGGGTTCGCTCTTTTCCAGTGGAGGACAGCAAGTTCGACAGGATTTCCCCAGCAGACATCGAATTTTCCCTCCTCATTCCATCCCTCTTGCGCCATGTCGAGAGCTATTATATCGCTGCACAGCTTGTCACCTCTGTCTTGCCTGCAGTGCGTTTCGAGGATCTCAAGCTCGTTGTTGAAGCACTCTTAGCTCCATCTGCGGATGACGTGATCAACTACCAGCGACTTGAGCACATTGGCGATACCGTCCTGAAGTTTCTAACTGTTACCCACCTATTTTCGTCCCACAAAAACTGGCATGAAGGATATCTCTCGGAGGCCAAAGATGTCATTGTGGCCAATAATCGACTTGCTCAAGCTGCCATTCAAACCAAGCTTGACCGCTATATCCTGTCAGCGCCCTTCGCGGCCAGAAAATGGACCCCAGCCTATATTGAGCCGCTTTCAGGATCCAAACCCTTGCCGAAACGGCGGTTGTCGACAAAGATTCTGGGTGACGTTGTAGAAGCTCTGATTGGAGCTGCCTACGTTGAGGGAGGATTGCAAAGAGCTGCCGAATGTGTCCAATGGCTCCTACCTGAAATTAACCACCAAAAAGGTCAAGAGATCTTACGAAATGGCGACCTGCTAATCTATTCTGTTGAGTACCCACAAGACAACTTTGCCGCCCTACAGCGCCTTTTGGGTTACCAATTCAATAGCCTTAACCTGCTGGTCGAAGCTATGACTCACCCATCTCTCACATTCGATTTTTATGCTACATCGTATCAACGGCTCGAGTTCCTTGGTGACGCAGTCTTCGACATGGTAGTCATGCAAAGACTTTCTAGCCAGACTCCGACTCTCTCACAGAACCAAATGCATCTCATTAGGTCTGCCTTGAACAATATCAACTTCCAAGCGTTTCTATGCATGGAAATGTCGTTGGAAGAAGAGATCTCTGACGTGACGAGTTGCAATGCAGCAGCTGGTGTAACCAATGTGGAGCTCAGTCGAAGAGTACCGCTGTGCAAATTCATGCGGTATCAGAGTGCTGAAATGGCCAGGGCGTATAACGCTTATCTAGAAAGACACAAAGGGCTAGCGGCCAAGATCAGAGATGCCATTGAGCATGGCAAAAATTATCCTTGGTCTTTGCTCACTCGTCTCGAAGCACCAAAGTACCTATCCGACATTGTGGAGAGTATTTTTGGAGCAGTCCTAGTGGATTCTCGTGGGTCGTTAGCGATGTGTGAGAAACTTGCAGACAGGATTGGCCTGATGTCATATCTCAACCGCGTGTTGAGGGATGACATCGATCTTCTGCACCCACAAACCCGGTTGAATGAGCTTGCGAATGGTATTGGCAAAGTGAAGTATCATGTAAGGAAGGTGGAGGACCCTGTGGAAGAGTTTCGTTGTCTCATAGTGGTCGGAGATAGGAAATTTGAAGAGGCTGTGGGAGGCACTTCCCGCGAGGAGGTTGCCGTGCGAGCATCGGAAATGGCGGTTCTCGCGTTAACTGAGTCTCTGCGTTAGTTTCGTAGTTATTCTGCTTTCGTGCGTCGAATAGTTCTCATAGATATGGAATGTTGGCGAAAATTTTCAAGCTAGATGAGATAGGCACCAATGGGCATTCGGACCTTGAGAAAGTTACACCAGCTATTCGGGTGCGCCGCAGATCAAGCCGGGGATATCTCATTACACAGCCAAAAGGACCAGGGACAGTCATTATCCAAGTGTCAGCCATCCCTATGTACCAGTGACTGGCTGGCCTGAAAGTAGAAAGGCAGCATCCCGGAAGAGATTGTGACGTCGCTCTTGTCGAGTTAATTCTTGGAATAAGAGCTGAAGAGGGACATTCGTGGAATTGTTCAGAAGGTTGGGACAATATTTGGCTGGAATGTAGGACGGCACTTCGGCAGCATCACCCAGGAAGGGAGGCACATGCAGCTGGTACAAGACCTATTTCTCGACGCAGTCAGTATCGCTTTTAGCTTTTCTTATCTGCACCATGGTTTGGCGATACGAACCGTACGACGCAGAGAGAGAGGCGGCGTTGTCACCAGCATGGAGGAGCAAAGAGCTGTAGCTCCGGCCTTGAACACGACTCGTCCCATCGCCCGCGACCAAGTCCCAGAGGTGAGAATTCTGTCGTACGAAGTTGATGTAAGTCGAGAAAACTGTTCATTTGTCTTGCAGCTGGCCTGCTCTCGTCGTCGTAACGATGAGCTACAGGGGCATTTTAGGCCTCCCGTTGCCGCCTACAGCCTTTGGTTAGGCGCCGAGCTGGCGCCAGACACCTGAAGAAATAACCTTCCCGGAGAAACGATCCTGAATATCAATCGGCCAATCTTCATGAACCCTTA
>Ga0335072_10014514_pt1 | contig 11191 bp, 11 predicted proteins | sample Lox_Sample_21_FD_206725 | JGI IMG/M metagenome (GOLD analysis project Ga0335072, IMG submission 206725) | Soil microbial communities from Loxahatchee National Wildlife Refuge, Florida, United States - Lox_Sample_2.1 | ecosystem: Environmental > Terrestrial > Soil > Wetlands | place: USA... | reverse complement strand
CCGCTAGCGGCCTAGAGACTGCAGGGCAACGTAGGCGTCGGAGACAAGGTCCTCGGCGTCCTCAAGCCCGATGGAGAACCGAACCGCGCCTGAGTCAATCCCGGCCGCGGCCAGCGCCCGCTCGTCGAGCTGGCGGTGCGTCGTGGACGCCACGTGGGAGACCACCGTATGCGTGCCCCCCAGCGACGTCGCCACGGCCGCCAGCCGCAGCTTGTCGGCGAACGCCATGCCCGCGGGCCGTCCGCCGAACGGAGTGACGGTCACCACCGCGCCGAACCGGACGCCCTCGGGACCGACGTCGAACAGCCGCCGGGCCAGCTCGTGCTGCGAGTGGGTGCCAAGCCCTGGGTAGTCCACCCGCAGGACGGCCGGGTGCCTGGCCAGCGTGGCCGCGAACACGGCGGCGGTGGAGCACTGCCTGCGCACCCGGACGGGCAGCGTCTCGATGCCGCGACGCAGCAGGAAAGCGTCCTCAGGAGACAGCGACCCGCCCGTGTCGACCCGGGTCGCGCGGATCTGGCTGATCAGCTCGACTTCCCCGGTGACCACGCCGCCGGTCACGTCCGAGTGGCCGCCGAGGTACTTGGTCGCCGAGTGGATGACCAGGTCCGCGCCGTGCTCAAGCGGCCGGCAGATCACCGGCGGGGCCAGCGTGGAGTCCACCACAAGCAGCGCGCCCCGGTCGTGCGCGATCTCCGCGAGCTTGCGCAGGTCGGCGATGGCCGTCGTGGGGTTCGCGATCGTCTCCGCGTACACGATCCTGGTCGCGGGGCGCATGGCCGCGCGCACCGCGTCGAGGTCGCTGATGTCCACGAAGTCCGTCTCCACACCGAACCGGGACAGCACGTTGCGCAGCAGGCTGTAGGTGCCACCGTAGACGGCCGACGAGCAGATCACGTGCGCACCCGCTCGCAGGAACGTCCAGAACACTCCCGAGATGGCCGCCATGCCCGACGCGAATGCCTGGGCGGCCGGCCACCGCGAGAGGTTCGCACCCTCCAGCGCGGCCACCGCGCGGGCGAACGCGTCCACGGTCGGGTTGTCGATCCGGCTATAGCTGTAGCCGGGCATCTGGTCGCCTAGGACCGCCGAGTACTCACCAGAGCTGCCAAACGCGAACGCCGCGGTCCGGTGTATGGGCGTGCCCACCGGCCGTTGCATCGTCTCCGGAGGCGGTGGCAGGTGCACGGCCCGGGTGTTCTCGCCTAGCTGCCGTCGAGCTATCTCCACCGCTTAGCCTCCACGGCTCACGATCCGGATGCTTCAGGTCCATACCATTCCGGTTTGGCTGAACGTGACGCTAGCACCGTCGCGACCTCGCTGACCGGCAGCTTGCCGGCAATCACCGCCGCGACCACCTCCGTGATTGGCATCTCGACACCGTGCTTGCGGGCCAGTTCAAGTACCGGCGCGTAGGACGTGACCGCCTCGGCCGTCTGGGTGGTCGCCGCCAGGGCCTGCTCGGTCGTCATCCCCTGGCCGAGGAGCTGGCCGAAGGTGCGGTTCCTTGATAGTGGTGAGCCGCACGTGGCCACCAGGTCGCCCATGCCGGCCAGCCCCGCGAACGTTCGCGGGTCGGCCCCCATGGCGTCACCCAGCCTGGCCATCTCGGCCAGCCCCCTGGTGATGAGGGTCGCCTTGGTGTTGTCGCCCTGGCCGAGGGCAATGGCGATGCCGATGGCCAGGGCGATGATGTTCTTCACCGTCCCGCCGAGCTCGCAGCCAATCACGTCGGTGTTCCAGTATGGGCGGAGGTAGGGTGCGTGGCACGCCGCCTGCAGCCGCCGCGCGGCCGCCTCGTCGGCGCACGCGACCACGGTCGCCGCGATCTGGCGCTCGACGATCTCGCGGGCCAGGTTCGGCCCGGACACGACCGCGACCCGCGACGGCGGCGCGTCCAGCGCCTCCATGATGACCTCGCTCATCCGCTTGCACGAGCCGAGCTCGATGCCCTTCATGAGGCTGACAAGCAAGGCCTCACGGGGGATCGCGGTCTCCCAGCCAGCCAGGCAGGCCCGGAGTGTCTGGGCGGGCACGGCCAGCACCACGAGATCGGCACCGGACAGCGCCGCCGCCGGGTCTGACTCCGCGTTCAGGGACGCGGGGAGCGTGGTCCCTGGCAGGTAACGCGGGTTCTCGTGCGTGGTGCTGATCGCCTCGGCGATCGCCGGGTCCCTGGCCCAGAGCGTGGTCGACGTGCCGGCGTCCGAGAGCACCTGGGCGAACGTCGTGCCCCACGACCCAGCCCCCATGACGGTTGCCTTCACTCGGGGTCGGCCTCACCGTCGCCACTGGCCAGGGGAGCGATAGGAGCGGACGCGGCCGCCGCGGGTGGCGTGGACGAGTCATAAGGTATGGCGGGCGGCTCCTCGTGACGCAAGTCGGCGACCAGGGCGGTAACGTCCGCCATGATCGCGGCGGTCGCCTCGCGCAGCGCGGTCGCCGTCAGGCGGCTATCGGCCCACTTGGACAGGTCGACCGGACGGCCGGCTACCGTGCGTACGGTCTTGCGGGGGAAGAACTTCGGCTTCGTGGTGCCATAGGGGAGGATGTCGTGAGTGCCCCAGTGTGCGACCGGTATCACCGGGACGCCGGTCTTGAGGGCCAGCCGGGCGACACCGGTCTTGGCGACCATCGGCCACAGGCTCGGGTCCCTGGTCGCGGTTCCCTCCGGGTAGATGATGACCGCCGCCCCGTTGTTCAGAGCCTCCTCCGCCTGCTTAAGCACCAGCCCGGCGTCCGCCCGGCCCCGGTGGACCGGCAGCTGCCCCGCCCGGTAAAGAACCCGGCCGATGAACTTGACCTTGAACGCCGACGCCTTGATCATGAACGTCGGGTAGCGGCCGTTCGCCTGGAAGAACAAGGCGTCGGTTCCCCAGTCCACGTAGGACATGTGGTTGGGTGCGAAGATGACCGGGCCTTTCCTGGGAATGTTCTCCGTTCCCTCCCACTTGTTCCTGATCATGATCCCGATCAGGGGCCGCAGGACGATGACAGTGAGCAGCCGCCAGGCGGGGGAGTAACTCTTGGTCATCTGGCTGGCTTGCGTCGGGGGCGTGGGGCCATGTTCGTCTCCGTGATGTGTTGGTGGTCACCTGCATGACCGTGACGTGGACAGTAGTAATCCCTGTCAAGGTACTAGCCCGGGCCAAGTCCAGGCTCGGGGTGCTGGCCGGCTCACGCCGCCCAGAACTGGCGCTGGCCATGGCGGCCGACACCGCCTGCGCGGTGCTTGGCTGCCCTGACGTGGGCCAGCTGCTCGTCGTGACCTCTGACGAGGTCGTGGCGGGCTTCCTCGCCCCGCTCGGCGTGGCCGTGGTGGGGGAGGAGGGCTCACCCGCCGACCGGGACGGGCCGCGCGGGGGACTGGAAGACGGCCTGAATGCCGCCCTTGTGCACGGGGCCGCCGTGGCCGCGCGCCGCTGGCCGGGAAACGGGATCGCCGCGCTGTCCGCCGATCTGCCGGCGCTGCGCCCGGCCGAGCTCAGCCGCGCCCTGCGGGCCGCTGCCGCGGTATCCGGTGGGGCCGCCTTCGTCGCCGATGAGCAGGACGTCGGGACCACGCTGTACGCCGCCGCGCCTGGTGCCGCCTTCCGCCCCCTGTTCGGCGGGGCCTCGCGACGGCGGCACGCGGCGGAAGGGGTCTGCGAGCTGCTGCTTGACGGCATACCCGGGCTCCGGCGGGACGTTGACACCCCCGAGGACCTGCGCACGGCCGTGACCCTCGGGGCGGGGTCCCGGACCATGGCCGTCGCGGGTGAGCTGCTCGACGTGGCCTAGAAGCCGGTCAGGCCGCTAGATGTGCACGACGGGGCAGGTGAGAGTCCTGGTGATCCCGGCTACGCCCTGGATCTGCGCGGCCACCAGCTTGCTGAGATCATCCCAGTTGTCTGAGCCCGCCCGCACGATCACGTCGTAGGGGCCGGTCACGCTTTCCGCCTGCGTGACACCGGTGATCCCTGCGATCTCCCGGACCACGTCGGCTGCTTTGCCGACCTCGGTCTGGACCAGGATGTAAGCCTGCACCATGGCGTCCTCCTAGGGGCAGACTAGGCCAACTGCCCCTTGATAGGCCACGGTACCGTAGCGAGGGTGATTAGGCAGGACCGGGATGCCGGTGAACTGGCAACATGGGCGAATTTCTGCCAATGGTCCAGACCGGTGCCATTTATGGGCTGATGTTTGGAGGCGCTTGTGAGACCGGACGACCCCGCTCAGCCAGCCGGGATCGCTGGGTCCCTGGCCAGCGTGGGCGAATTCGGCCTGATCGCGGCGATGGCGTCAAGGTTCCCGCCGGTTCCGCTGGCCACCGTGGGCATCGGTGACGACTCAGCGGTCCTGGCCACGCCGGCCGGCAACGTTGTCGCGGCGGTGGACTTCCTGCTTGAGGGCCGGCACTTCAGGCGCGACTGGTCGTCGGCCTTCAATGTCGGGGTCAAGGCGGCCGCGCGCAGCCTCGCCGACATCGCCGCCATGGGCGCGGCCTCCACGGCCGTGCTCGTCGCGCTGGCCCTGCCTGACTCCCTGCCCGCTGACTGGGCGGTTGACTTCGCGTCTGGGCTGGCCGCCGAGTGCGACCGGGCCGGAGCCGGGGTGGTCGGGGGCGACACCGCCCAGGCCGCCTCGGTGATCGTCTCGGTCACGGCCCTCGGCTCGCTGCCCGACGGCGTCGCCGCCGTGCGCCGGTCCGGCGCGCGCCCCGGTGACGTCGTCGCCGTGGCCGGGCCGCTTGGGCACTCGGCGGCCGGACTGGCCCTGCTGGCCGCCGGAGTCCCGGATTATCCCGGCCTGGTCGCGGCCCACCTGCGCCCGCGCCCGCCCTACGCCGCCGGTCTTGAGGCGGCCAGGTCCGGTGCCACCGCCATGATCGACACCAGCGACGGGCTGCTTGCCGACCTGGGCCACGTGGCCGACGCCTCAGGCGTCGCGATCGATATCACCACGGCCCGCCTGGAGGTGGGCGATGAGCTAGCCGCCGCCGCCCTGGAAATCTCGTCCATAACGAGCTCTTCCACCGTCCCTGACCCCCAGCCCCTGTCGTGGGTGCTGACTGGGGGCGAGGATCACTCCCTCGCGGCCACGTTCCCGCCCGGGGTTCCCCTGCCGTCCGGGTGGCGCCTCATCGGCGCCGTGCACGCCGGATCGGGCGTCACCGTAGACGGCCTCCAGCCCACCGGCCCAGCCGGCTGGGAGCACTTCCGCTAGCCGCCTCCAGGCGACCCAGCCCAGCCACCCGCCGCAACGACCCGGCCCGCATGACCCGGCCCAGCCACCCGCCCGCACGACCCGGCCCGCACGATCCGGCCCCCGGCCGCACAGCCCGGCCACCTGGTCGGCACGACCGACCACCTCGCCCGCGCTACCCGCCCCCCGGCCCGCGCTACCCGCCCCCCGGCCCGCGCTACCCGCCCCCCGGCCCGCATGACCCGGCCCCCGGCCCGCGCGACCGCCTCATGAACCACACGAACCACACGACCCGCATTAGCCCCGTCAGTCACGGCGCCAAAAATCAAACGCTGGTGGTTATGCCGCGAAATGCGGCATAACCACCAGCGTTGGACGTTTTATGTACCGGGGTTGCCCTTAGCGGACGACCTTGCCGGCCTTAATGCACGAGGTGCAGACGTTGAGACGCTTCGGCGTCCCGGAAATGACCGCGCGAACGGTCTGGATGTTCGGGTTCCAGCGGCGGCGGGTGCGGCGGTGCGAGTGCGAGATGTTGTTGCCGAAGCCCGGCCCCTTGCCGCATACGTCGCAGACGGAAGCCACGGTCGCTCCAAATGATCAGGTTGCTGAAGTCGGTCAGTGCCAGCTCCGCGGGAGTCACGATGGTGACCAGGCAACGCGGGCGTGGCAGCTTGCGTAGCTTACCCGAAGCTGCGCCAGTGCGCGAACTGCGCGCGAAGTCCAAACGGTCTCGCGCGGGTGTGCGTCAGATTAGTGGCGGTTCTGGATCGTGGCTGGCTGCGGGCTTAGTCTGAGTGTTGTCATTACTCAGATTGGAGACTGTGGTGCCGGAGGAAGCGGATGGGCTGCCGGAACTGGAACGGCGGCGGGCGGAGCTGTACCGGGAGCTGAGCCAGGTGGGGGACTTCCGGCCGGGATCGCTGAACGAGGTGCGCCGCAAGTGCGGGAAGCCGAACTGCGCCTGCGCAGCTCCTGATCATCCAGGTCACGGCCCGCAGTACAACCTGACCCGGCGGGTGGAGGGCCGGACGCGGACAGTGCACCTGAGGCCGGGCCCGGAGCTGGACAAGGCACGGCAGGAGGCGGCGGGATACCAGCGGTTCCGGGACCTGGTCGGGCAGGTCACGGAGGTGAACGAGGCCATCTGCGACGCCCGCCCGGCCGCGCCGGGAAGCGCGGGCGAGGATGCCCCTCCCGGGACGGGAGGGGAAAAGGGGGGCTCTGCGACGCGATCGCGCGGGAGAGGGCGGCCGGGCTAGGCAGGCTGGCCGGCGAGGCGGCCAGGGTCCTGGGCTGCGGTGATGCCGGGCTGCAAGCCGCCGAGCAGGTGCTCCGGGCCGGGCTGCTCCGGCTGGGCGGCGTGATGCTGGGCGAGGTCCTGTCCGCCGACCGGGGCCACCGGGGGCCGCACGTCCCGTGCGCGAGCGGGCACGAGGCGGTGTTCGCCGGCTACCGGGACAAGTCGTTCGACACGGTCCTGGGCCTGGTCACGGTGACGCGGGCCTGGTACCACTGCGCCCGGTGCGGGCACGGCCTGGCGCCGCGCGACGCCGAGCTGGGCGTCGCGGGCGCGTCGATGTCACCGGGCCTTGCCGCGATGAACGACATGGCCGCCGCGGCCGTGCCGTTCGCGCGGGCAGCGCGGCTGCTGGAGGAGCTGGCCGGGGTCCGGCTGACGGCCAAGCGAGCCGAGCGGGCGGCGGAGGCCAGCGGGGCCGCAGTCGCGGCCCGCGGCCGGGGACGGGCCGCGCTGATCACCGCCAGGAAGCTGGTCCCGCTGCCGCCCGCGCCGCTGCCGGACAAGCTCTACGCCGCCATCGACGGGACCGGCGTCCCCATGACCAGCAAGGAGACAGCCGGGCGGCAGGGAAAGGGCGAGGACGGCCGGGCCCGCACCAGGGAAGTCAAGCTCGCCGTCTTCTTCACCCAGGACGGCCTCGACGCCGGCGGCTACCCGGTCCGCGACCGGGCCTCGGCCAGCGTCATAGCCACCTTCGAGCCCGCCGCGACGTTCGGGGGCCTCGTGAAGGCCGAGGGCATCCGCCGGGGAGCGGGCCACGTCCGCCAGCTCACGATCCTCGGCGACGGCGCCGCCTGGATCTGGAACCTCGCCACGGCGACCTTCCCCGGGGCCACGCACATCGTCGACCTGTTCCACGCCCGCGAGCACCTGCACTCCCTGACCAGGTCCCTGGAGTTCATGCTCCTGGACCACAAGGACGAATGGCTCGCCGCCCGCCTGGAAGACCTCGACTACGGCGACATCGACGGCATCGCCGCCGCCGTCCGCAAGTACCCCCTCAACGGCATCAAGAAAGACGAGGTCGAGCGCGAGCTCGGCTACTTCCTCGCCAACGCACCCCGGATGCGCTACCGCTGGTTCCGCTCCCGCGGCCTGTTCACCGGCTCCGGCGTCGTCGAGGCCAGCTGCAAGACCGTCATCGGCCAGCGCCTCAAGCAGTCCGGCATGCACTGGACCACCACAGGCGCCGACGCCATCATCGCCCTGCGCTGCCGCGAGGCCTCCAGCCAGTGGGAGGCCACCTGCAACACCGGCGACACTCAGACACGCACCGCCTGACCAGCAACGCCCCGAAGATGATCTTGACTACCTACATTTTTGTCGCACACCCGTCTCGCGCGCGGAGCGCAGGAAATGTCCCCGGTCGCTTCTATGCTGCCATGTGTGGCAACGCTCAGCGACCCGCTGGACAAGCTTATCCCGGCGACGACACAGGACCAGCTCGACAAGGCCTTCGGCATCGTGACGGTCGGTGACCTGCTACGTCATTACCCGCGCCGGTACTACACCCGGGGCGAGCTCACCGAGCTGGCCCGGCTGCATGAGCGCGATCACGTAACGGTGATGGCTCGGATCGCAACGGTCAAGCACGTGCGGCTGCCCGACGGCGGCTTTGGTGGCGGGCCGCGACGGGGTGGCCGAGGGGGCAAGGAACGGCTTGAGGTGATCGTCACCGACGGGTCGACCAGGCTGGTGCTGACGTTCTTCGGCGGTGTCTACAAGGCCGCCCGCGAGCTGCGGGAGGGCCGGGTCGGGCTGTTCGCGGGGACGGTGTCGGTCTTCCGCGGCAACGTGCAGCTGGTCCACCCCGAATACGAGTTGCTGCCCGACCTGGCCGAGGAGGAGGCGGCCGCGGAGATCGCGGCCGATTACGCGACCAAGCTGCTGCCGGTCTACCCGGCCAGCGCCAAGATCAGCTCCTGGACGATCGAGCGGGCGATCAAGGCGGTCCTTGACCGGCTGGAGGTCCACGACGACCCGCTGCCCGCGGCGGTCCGCTCCAGGCACGCGCTGACGGCCCTCGACAACGCGCTGCGGAGCATCCACCAGCCCGCCGACTGGGCCAGCATCAACACGGCCAGGAAGCGGCTGAAGTGGGACGAGGCGTTCGTCTTGCAGGCCGCATTGGCCCAGCGCCGGCTGGCCGCCGCGGCCCTGCCCGCCGTCCCGCGCCCGCCGGTGCCCGGGGGCCTGGCCGAGGCGTTCGACGCGATGCTGCCGTTCACGCTGACCGACGGCCAGCAAGAGGTCGGCGCGGTGATCTCCCGCGATCTGTCCTGTGCCGCGCCGATGAACCGGCTGCTGCAGGGCGAGGTCGGGTCGGGCAAGACCATCGTCGCCTTGCGGGCCATGCTCCAGGTGGTGGACGCGGGCGGGCAGGCCGCCCTGCTCGCCCCCACCGAGGTCCTCGCGCAGCAGCACCATCGGTCGATCACCGCCATGCTCGGCCCGCTGGCGGCCGGCGGCCAGCTCGGCGGGAGCGAGCGCGCCACCCGGGTCGCGCTGCTGACCGGCTCGACCAGGGTCCGCAAGCGGCGCACCGCGCTGACCGACGTGTTCACCGGCGACGCGGGGATACTCGTCGGCACCCACGCCCTGCTCGAGAACCAGGTGCAGTTCGCCGACCTCGGCCTGGTCGTCATCGACGAGCAGCACCGGTTTGGCGTCGAGCAGCGGGACGCCCTGCGGGAGAAGGCGTCTGCCCGGCCACACGTGCTGGTGATGACGGCCACGCCGATCCCGAGGACCGTGGCGATGACCGTGTTCGGCGACCTGGAGATCTCAACGCTCGGCGAGCTGCCTGCCGGGCGATCGCCCATCGCCACGCACGTCGTGCCGGCCGCGGAGCGGCCGCACTACCTTGAGCGCGCCTGGCAGCGGATGCGGGAGGAAGTCGCGACCGGGCGCCAGGGATACGTCGTCTGCCCCCGCATCGGCGAGGCCGGCGAGGATGAGCCCGAGGGGGGCGGCAAGACCAGGCGGAAGGCGGCGGGCGGCGTGGACGACGCCGATGGCCTGCAGGCGGTCGACGGCGCGGTGCCACCGGACGAGGCCGATGCCCGTCGGCCGCCGCTGGCCGTACTCGACGTGGCCACCGCCCTGGCCGACGGCCCGCTGTCCGGGCTACGCCTGGGCGTGCTCCACGGTCGGCTGCACCCGGACGAGAAGGACCGGATCATGACCGCGTTCAAGCAGGGTGAGCTGGACGTCCTAGTGTCCACGACCGTCATCGAGGTCGGCGTCGACGTGCCCAACTCCACCGTCATGGTCATCATGGACGCCGACCGGTTCGGCGTCTCCCAGCTTCACCAGCTCCGCGGCCGAATCGGGCGGGGCCAGCACCCCGGACTGTGCCTGCTGGTCACCGAGGCCCCGGATGCGAGCCCGGCCCGGGAGCGGCTCGATGCGGTGGCATCGACCGCCGACGGCTTCCGGCTGTCGCGGCTCGACCTTGAGCAGCGCAAGGAAGGCGACGTGCTCGGCGCGGCCCAGGCGGGGCGGGCCTCCAGCCTCAAGCTGCTTCAGCTGCTGCACGATGAGGAGCTGATCGCCGTCGCCCGGCAGGAGGCCACTCAGGTCGTGGAGTCCGACCCCGATCTTGAGCGGCACGAGGCACTGGCCGCCGCCCTGGCCTCGATGCTCGGTGAGCAGCGCGCCGAGTACCTGGACAAGTCGTGACGAGGGTCATCGCCGGCGCGGCCGGCGGTCGGCGACTGGCCGTGCCCGCGGGCACGTCTACCCGCCCGACCAGCGACCGGGCCAGGGAAGGCCTGTTCGGCAGCGTGCTCTCCGAGCTTGGGTCGCTGGCCGGCAAGCGAGCGCTCGACTTGTACGCCGGGTCGGGCGCGGTCGGCCTCGAGGCCCTGTCCCGAGGAGCCGCGCACGCGCTCATGGTCGAGGCCGACGCACGGGCCGTCGCGGTCATCAAGGCCAACGTGGCCACGGTCGGCATCGAGGGAGCGCAGGTGCGCGGCGAGAAGGTCGAGCGGCTCCTCTCCAGGCCCCCCGAGCATGGTCCCTATGACTTCGTGTTCGCCGACCCGCCCTACGCCCTGGCCGGGGCGGCCGTGACGCGCGTCCTGGCCCTGCTGGCCCGCGACTGGCTCACCCCGGACGCCCTCGTCGTGGTCGAGCGCGCGACGCGCTCGGGTGAGGTCGACTGGCCGGCCGGGCTCGCGGTAGGGAAGTCCCGTAAGTACGGCGAGGCGACGTTCTGGTACGGTCACCGCGCGGCCGTCGGCAAGGTCGGTAACGGTGCGGATGACGGCCCTGGCAGCCAGTAGGGAGTGATACCGGTGCGGCGAGTTGTTTGCCCTGGTTCCTTTGACCCCGTCACGAACGGGCACCTCGATATCATCGGCCGTGCCTCGGGACTCTACGACGAGGTGGTCGTCGCGGTCCTCATCAACATCACCAAGAAGAGCCTGTTCTCGGTGGATGAGCGGGTGGAGATGCTGGGCGAGGTCACCGCCAGCTATGGCAACGTGCGCGTGGAGAGGTTCCACGGCCTGCTCGTCGACTTCTGCGCCGCCAACGGCATTTCCGCGGTCGTCAAGGGCCTGCGGGCGGTCAGCGACTTCGAGTACGAGATGCAGATGGCGCAGATGAACTACCGGCTCGCCAAGATCGAGACGCTGTTCATGACCAGTAACCCGCTGTACTCGTTCCTGAGCTCTAGCCTGATCAAGGAGATCGCCAAGT
>Ga0335072_10014513_pt1 | contig 11191 bp, 13 predicted proteins | sample Lox_Sample_21_FD_206725 | JGI IMG/M metagenome (GOLD analysis project Ga0335072, IMG submission 206725) | Soil microbial communities from Loxahatchee National Wildlife Refuge, Florida, United States - Lox_Sample_2.1 | ecosystem: Environmental > Terrestrial > Soil > Wetlands | place: USA... | reverse complement strand
GTCCCGACCGCAAATACTTTGTGGGGATGCCGATCCCGGCGGCGGCGTGGCTTCTCGCAGCGACGGTGCATCTCTGCTTCGGACTGCCGGTGGAGGCCTGGTGGTTTGCGATTGTGTGGCTTTGCCTGGTGGGCCTGGCGGGCTTCCTGATGATCAGCACCTGGCGGTTCTGGTCGGGTAAAGAGATCAATTTTTCACGCCGCTACCCGGCGCCGCTGCTGGTGCTGCTGGCGATTGTGGCGTATGTGGCCCTGCGCTACTCGCAGGTGGTGCTGTTTGTCGCAGCGCTCGCGTACATGTTCTCGGGGATCTGGGCGCGGGCGGCGTATTCGTGGTCGCGGCGGCGGCGCGGACGTGCGGCCCGCGAAGAAAGATCGGCGTCGCAGGCCGGGGAGCCCAATCCCTTTCGATCCGTGTAGAATTCTGGCTTTGGTAAAGGATACCCGTGTATAAGATTGCGATCGCTGGGGCATCGAGCCTGCTGGGCCGCGAGTTGAAAGACGCGCTTTCGGATTCGCCGCTCGCGGCGGCGAACTTTGCATTGCTGGACGAAGAGGACGCACAGGGGCAACTGGAGCAGGTGGGCGACGAGGCGACCTTCATCCAGTCCCTGGGGGTGGATGCCTTCGAGCGCGCCGACTTTGCATTTTTCTGCGGGTCAGAGGACCTCACGCGCCGGCACTGGCGGCAGGCGCTGCGCTCCGGTTCTTCGGTTCTGGATCTCTCGGGTGCGCTGGACCAGGAGACCGGTGTGCTGGTGCGCGCACCATGGCTCGGGGAGGCTGCCGCCTCCGCCGATCTGTTTACGCCGGCGGTGGTGCCGGCGCATCCGGCGGCGGTGGCCCTGGCGCTGCTGATCGGCCGGGTGCAACTGGCTGCCCCCGTGCGGTCGGCGTCGGCCACGGTGCTGTTGCCGGCCAGCGAGTTCGGCAAAGCGGCGATGGACGAGCTGCACCAGCAGACCGTGAGCCTGCTGAGCTTTCAGACGCTTCCACGGGCGCACTACGACGCGCAGGCGGCCTACAACCTGCTGGCGGGCCTGGGGGAAGCGGCGAGCGCGAGCCTCGGCGCGGCGGAAGCGCGCATTCGCCGCCACTATGCGGCGCTCAGCAATGGCGGCACGGAGCTCGCTCTGCAGGCGATCCATGCGCCCGTGTTTCACGGTCACACGTTTTCAATAGCCATCGAACTGGAACGGCCGGTTCAGATCTCCTCGGTCGAGGAGGCCCTGAGCCGCGAACATGTCGACCTGATTCTCGAAGACACCGACTCTCCGTCCAACCTGGCCGCGACGGGTCAGGATGACGTGCTGGTGCGTCTGCGCGCCGACGCACTGGCCGGCAATTCCGGGCCGGCGCAGCGGTTGTGGCTGTGGGCCGCCTCAGACAACCTGCGGCTGGCGGCGCGGAACGCGGTAGAGTGCGCTCTGGATCTGCGGCGTCTGCGGCCGCAGGGCACGCTGCAATAAGGGATCGCCGGCAGGGGCTAGACGCCTTTGACGGTTCCGCGGCCGTTGCTTTTCACCGCGTACATGCGCGCGTCAGCCATGCCGATGACGGCGTGGAGGGATGCGCCGTCGCGGGGTGCGGAGGCCAGCCCCACACTCGCACTCACTTTGAGCTGAAGTCCGTTCTTCATCCGGAACTGGGTTGCCATGAAGGCCTGGAGAAGACTCCGGGCCTGCGCCATTGCGGCCTCCGCGCCGGTCTCGGGCATGAGGACCACAAACTCGTCGCCGCCATAGCGGAAGCACAAGTCGTGTTTGCGGCTGAGTTCCTGCAGACGGCGACCGGTGTGAGAGAGCAGTTCGCTGCCGATCAGGTGACCGTGCACATCGTTGACCTGCTTGAAGCGGTCGAGGTCGAGAAACGCCAGGCTGACGGGAAGATTGCGGGTGCGACTGCGCTCCAGCTCGCGGCCCAGCACATCGTAGAGGTGACGGACGTTGAAGAGTCCGGTGGTGTCGTCGGTGATGGTCAGTTGCTGGATGCGGGAGACGTCGCGGGAGTTTTCAATGGCGATGGCGGCGTGGTCGGCGAGGATGTGGAGGAACGCCACCGTGTAATCGTTCATCTGGTCGGTGCGAGGGTTGAGAATCTCGATGACGCCCTGGGTTCCCTTGCGGCCGCGCAGCGGCAATGCGATGAGAGAGCGAATCTTACGCGCCCCGGCGGCGCCGCCCAGGCGGGGATCGCGCACGGCCTCGGGAAGGATCAACGTCTCGCCATGCTCGACCACCCAGCCGGCCACCCCCTCGCCGACTTTGACGCGGAGATCTTTGAGGGCCTCATGGCCGCCGCCGGAAGCGATCGCATAGTAGAGATCGCCATGCACGTCGTCGAGCATGAGGAGCGTCCACAATTCGGCGTGGATGAATCGCTCCATCTGTTCGAGGATGGTGCGCAGAATGGTATCGAGATCGAAGCTCGACGTCAGCGAACGAGCCAACTGGTGAAAGACAAGCAGATCTTCGAGCGGGATGCGCCCTTCCGTCTCGGTCGTCATAAGCAGAACCTAGGGGAGTCTCTCGAATATTTTCCCACACTGCCAGCCAGCGGAGAAGCTGTGCGAACCAGACAGAGGGCCTGTACAGGGCGGTCCCTGGAACGATCAAAAGTTACCCGCCGATGTGTACCATCGATCGGGAAGGTTTGAGGAAGCCCGGTTCGCCGATATGGTGGCGGGCCTCCTTACCCTGGATCGTACGCAACAAGAAAGCCCGCAGTTCATCGTCGCCGGCTCCGGCTTTCATGCGTCCAAAAAGGTCGTGCTCGGTTTGTGAGAAGAGACAAGTGCGGATCTTGCCGTCGGAGGTGAGGCGAACCCGGCTGCAGGCGCCGCAGAAGGGCTGGCTCACGGGAGCGATGATGCCGATCTCGCCCCGGCCCTCGCGGAAGCCGAAGCGCCGGGCGGTTTCGCTGGGGTTGTCGGGGTCCAGGGCAACGAGCGGATAGTGGCGCTCGATCCGCTCGAGGATCTCGCGCATGGGGACGACGATCGCGGGCGACCAGAGGCGGTCTTCTTCGAGGGGCATGAATTCGATGAAGCGCACGACGAGGTCTTCTTCCTGGGCGAAGCGGGCAAAACTTTCGATCTGGTCGTCGTTGAATCCGCGCAGGAGGACGCAGTTGACTTTGAGTGGGGCGAGGCCCGCGGAGCGCGCCGCGCGAATGCCGGCAAGGACCGCCTGGAAACTGCCCTCGACGCGCGTGATGCGCTCGAAGGTTGCGGCGTCGACGGCATCCATGCTGACGGTGATGCGATTGAGGCCGGCGGCCCGGAGGGGCGCGGCAAGGGAATCAAGGAGATGGCCGTTGGTGGTGATCGCCAGGTCCAGCGGACGGCCGGCCACGGTACGAAGACGCGCAAGCTCGCGGATGAGGTCGAGGATGCCGTGCCGGAGCAGCGGCTCGCCGCCGGTAAGACGGACCTTGGTGATTCCCAGGTCAACGAAGAGACGGATGAGGCGCAGATAGTCAGCGATGGGCAGCTCGGGATACTGGGCACCGAACTCGCCGGTGCGGCAGTAGACGCACTTGTAGTTGCAGCGGTCGGTGACGGAGACGCGCAGATCGTGGATGACGCGCCCGTGACTATCGGTGAGGCTCGCGCGGGGAGCCGTAAGTGGGGATGCGGGAGGGGAAGCTGCGGCCATCGGTACCTACAAGGCTATACCGTTTTGGCCGGTATTGCAGCGGCGCCGGCGCCGGACCGGCTGCCGCCGAGGCGCGACCAGAACCCAGTCGATCCGGATCCAGCCGATCCGGGTTTCCTCGATTCGGATTCAGTCGATCCGAGGCGTGCCATTGCGAAGGGCGAGACCGGCTGTTCCGAATGTAGCGATCATGATAAGGGCGAAAAAGAAGTAGTAGGCCATGGGATGGGCCCAACCCGGGGAATAGGTCAGATCCTGGCCGACCCACAGGAGCAGCACCGTGGCGATCACGGAGAACTGTCCGGCGATCACGAGAAACGTGTGTCCGAGGTGGCGGCGTTTGTCGAGGGCTTCGACCTGGTCGGGGGTCAGGTTGCGTTCTTCGGGGGGAAGCAGGTGATTAGGCATGCAACTCTCCTGGCGGGCCGGCTTGCGCGACCTCGGGCTGGCGTGTACTACCGATTCAACCACAAGAGGCGGGAAGCGCGCCAGCAGGAATTTAGCCGCGCCGCACCGCGGGGGCCGGACCGCGGAGGGCACGGGCTTATTCGATCAGGAAAGCAAGCGACTGAAGAGTGGTGATTTCGAAGGGCTTGCGGCAGCGGATATTCGCGCAGGCAAGTTTGTCGTCACGCCGGACCATGTAGGACTGGGCCTTGGCGAAGCGGGCGCGGTCGCGCTCGCCTGCGCCGCGGGGTAGTTGCGTGCGCTTGCGGCGGACCACCCAGGTGACCTTGTATTCGGCGGCCTGGCCGCATTTGGGACAGGTGAGCGTGTGGGTGCGCTGCTCGGTGGTCTCGTTGAAGAATTCGCGCTCTTCCATCTTTAATTCCCGCCGGTCGTCAGCGTAGCCTCCCCGAGCACCTGTGCCCGAGCGGGCACTTCCGCCGGCGAACAATCTATTCCATACTCGACCTTGCGATGGCGAAACGCAAGCAGGATCGATTTTCGGCGGCGAAGGCGGTGAAGGCCAACGCGCGGGAGCGTGTGGGGCAGCCGCCGGCGGCGCGGGTGGTGGAGAGCCGTCCCCGCACTGGCCGCCAGGCCAAACACAAGCCCAAGCTCGAAGAGATCATCCGGGAGGAACGATAGGCGATGGGACGCGCGGTGGGTGTAGGCGGGGTGTTTTTGAAGGCGCAGGCCCCCGGGGCGCTGGCTGCATGGTACGCGGCGCACCTGGGCATTCCTTTGCAGGAAGGCGGGACGCTGGCGTTCAGCGGTCCGGAGGCGGATGGAATGACGGTGTTTGCCCATTTTCCAATGGACACGGAGTATTTTGGGGGCGGACCGCAACAGGCGATGGTGAATTTCCGCGTCGACGACCTGGAGGGGCTGCTGGCGCAACTGGAGGCGGCAGGAGTGCGGGTGGACCCGAAGCGCGAAGAGTACCCGTATGGGCGGTTCGCCTGGATCTGGGATCCGGAGGGCAACCGGGTGGAGCTTTGGCAGCCGGCGTAAGACAATCTTACCGGCCGTAAGACACGTCGACTGCCGGAGAGAGGTATGTCTAACACCGTCTTACGGGCGTAAGACAATCGCGCGACAGGAGTCGTCTCCTGTAAGAGGTTTACTGGGGCTGCGAGGGTGGATGTTGGACGCTATAGGGCCCTGGCAGCGACGATGCAGCGGGCTTGTCGGCGGCGTCTGAGGGCGCTGAGACGGCGGTACGTTTCGAGTAGATGCGGAACTGCACCACGAGATCGAGGAAGACGGAGACGGGCTTGCCGTCTTTCATGGCCGGCTCGAACTTTGCTTTACGAATGGCTTCGACGGCGTTTTCGTCGAGGCCGAAGCCGATGGGCCGGGCCACGGAGATCTCCTCCGGTGTGCCATCGGTTCCAATGACGGCCTGGTAGAGGGCCATTCCGGCGACGCCGCACTGCTGGGCAAACTCGTCGGAAGGTGCATCGATGTTGCTGAGCAGTTTGGCTTGAGTGCTTGCATCGGCGTCGGGGATTATGCCCGGGTCGGACGGCCGGAAGTCGGTTTTGGCGGCGGCGGCCTGGTAGTAGAGCTTCCAGAAATCAGGCATAGCGGCCATCATGCGGTCGTCCAGGCTGGAAGCGAAGACGTTGCCGAGGGCCTGTTTGAGGACCAGGGTGGCATGGGCCGGCGAGGTCGTGGTGGTTACGCTGGCCTCATCAGCCGGGCCCTCCTCCGGAGAAGGTGTGGCTGGCTGTGGCTGCTCGTTTGGAGCCGCGGCGGCATCGGCGGGAGCAGAGGGAGCGGCGGAAGATGCCGACCCGGGAGCGCCAAGGGGAGTCTTCTGCTTCCCTTTGTCCTTTTCTTTCTTATGCTTAGGCTTCACCACCTGCTCGCGGTCGATGGTGATTTTGACTTCTTTTTTCTTCGGGGTGATGCGGACGCGATCAATGGCGTTGGCAGGATCCTCCGAGGGCAGCGCTCCGAGGAAGTGGAGGCCGTAGCGCGCGCCTTCGAGCTCAACTTTGTGCTTGGTCAGATGGACCCGTTCAATCCGGATCACGTTCAGGGTGTAGGAGCCTTTAGGGGAGCGGCCGATGAGCGCGCCATGCTCGTTAAAGCTTAGAGAATCCTCAAGATAGCCGCCGCGGAGGTAGAGAAACTTGCCCACCAGCATCTGGCGCAGTTCGGCCTCGGTGATGCCGCCGGCCTCCTCTGGCCGGGAAGAGGACTCGTTGGAAGGGGGTTGGACGGATTGGGCGGGAACGGGCGCCTGGGCGGATGGGGTGGCCGGGGGAGCAGGGGATGAGGCCTGCTGCGCAGTGGAAACGGGAAAAAAAGCAAGCGGAGCGGCCAGGACTAGGAAGAGATTGAAGCAAAAACGCCTTGCCCGCTGCTGGGCCGAGGCGGTATGACTCAAGAACGCCGATCGTAAGTTGGGAGAGTAGAAAGCTGTATTGGGCATGGGGGCGCCTTTGAGGGCCACTCTAGCAGGAAATTGTTATTTTCGTCGAAAAGTTTTCATTGGGATGTGCAGGTTACGAGCGCAGGAGCCTAAGAATCCTGCGGAAGAAGCCGAGGATGCGGCGGGAATCGTGCTCCGTGAGCGCCAGGCGACGGAGCAGGAGGCGCAGGTCGCGCCGGTTGGCTGCTTGCATGTTCGTGGGCGAGTAATGAGCCGCTTCCATCGTCTCCTCGATGAGTTCGGCGAGCCGGTCGAGAGTGGCTGCGGCGGACGCGGGGGTTGGGGCGGCAGGCAGCGCTTGGGGTGGCACGGGAGCCGCGGCAACACGGTCGCCTGGACCGGACAGGACGCCAAGCTGATACAGGCAGACGGCCACGGCCTGGCCGAGATTCATGGAGGGCTGGCTGGGGCTGGTCGGGATTTCAACGAGGAGATGGCAGCGGGAGAGGTCGTCGCGGGTGAGTCCACGCTTTTCCGGACCGAAGACCAGGGCGACGCGGCCTCCGCGGGCAATCTCCTGCTGGACGATGGGTGCAAAGGCCGGCAGGGTGACGACCGGTTGCTCCGGTTTGCGGTGGGTGAGCGTGCCGGTGCCGGCGACCAGAGTGCAGTCGGCGACGGCTTCGGCCAGATGCTCTACGCTCTTGGCGTTATGGAGCAGTTCGGGAGCCCCCACCGCGGAGCGGGCTTCGCGCCAGTTGGGCGCAAAGGGCGCGACGACGGCCAGGTCGTCGAAGCCGAAGTTGGCCATGGCGCGGGCCGCGGCGCCGACGTTGAGCGGGTTGCGCGGGGAGACCAGCACGATCCGCGGTCTGGCGCGTTGTGAGCCACTCGGCAAGGCTCCATTGTAGAACCGGCTGGAAAGCCGAGTTGATACACTGCAGGCAGCCATGGTCCCGGATGCGGCTTCCCTCGAATCGGCTGCGGAGTTGCTGTGTGCGACGGCGCGGTGGTGCTATGCGCGGGGATGGGTTCCGGCGACGAGCGGGAACTTCAGCGTGCGGGACGCGTCGGTAGAGCCGGCGCGGATTCTGATTACTCCTTCGGGGCTGGACAAGGGGATGGTGACGCCGGGCGATCTGCTGGAGGTAGATCCCCGGGGCCGGGTTGTGGGCAGGCGCGCAGCCGATGGCGCCGGCAGGCCCTCGGCCGAGACCGGGCTGCACCTGGTGGTTTATGAGAAGCGCATGGGGGCCCGGGCGATTCTGCACGTGCACACGGTGTGGAACACGCTGCTCTCGGGCCGTTACGCACCGCTGGGGTATGTGCCGCTCGAAGGGTACGAGATTCTGAAGGGGCTCTCGAGTGTGACGACACACGAACACGGGGAGCGGGTGCCGGTGCTCGAGAACTGCCAGAATTACAGCGTATTGTGCAAGGAGATGGCTGCGGCGCTCGCCGCGTACCCCGAAGCGCACGGGGTTCTGTTGAGCCGGCACGGGCTATATACTTGGGGGCAATCGGTGGCCGAGGCGCGCCGGCACCTGGAGGCGCTCGAGTTTCTGTTCGAGGTGGAAGGGCGGCGGCTGTCGGCAGGAGCGGCGCTGGAGCCGGTTTTGCCGGTCATGGAGGCACCCGGCCGGGAACAGGAGTAGGTATGGCTGTTTTGCGATTTCCCGATACCAACGAGAGGGTCACGGGCGAGGCGGAGATTCGCGCGGCCCTGGCCGTGGTGGGCATCGAGTACGAACGTTGGGAGTTGGACCGGGTGCCGGCGGACTCTCCGGCCGAAACGGTGCTGGCGGCCTATGCCGGAGAGATCGACGCGATGAAGCGGCGCGGCGGGTATCGGACCGCCGACGTGATCGACGTGACGCCGGAGACGCCGGGGCTCGACGGCATGATGGCCAAGTTCGACAAGGAGCACACGCACTCGGAGGACGAGGTGCGGTTCGTCCTGGCGGGGCGTGGGATTTTCTTTCTGCACCTGGGAGGGAGGGTCTACTCGGTCGAGGTCGGGCCGGGGGATCTGCTGCGCGTGCCGCGCGGGACGGCGCACTGGTTCACGCTGTGCGAGGACCGGCGAATCCGGGCGGTGCGGTGGTTCCAGGCCACCGAAGGTTGGACTCCTCTTTATACGGATTCCGGCCTGGAGAGGGGCTACCAGCCGCTGTGCTTCGGGCCCGCCTATATGGGGCCGCGGGTGGAGGCCGACTTCGCCAAGCCGCTCAGCGCATGAGCGCGCGGCGCCTCTACCTACTCGACGTGGAAGGGACGGTTGCGCCGATTGCGTTTGTTTACGAGCGGCTGTTTCCGTATGCGCGGGAGCGTTTCGGGGCTTACTTAAATAAAAGCTGGAGCGATGCGGCGGTTCAGGAAGACTTAGCGCGGCTTGTCCAGGAGAACCGTATGGAGACGGACGTCGATGCTCCGCGGTTTGAGTTATCAAGTGAGATAGAGGTCAGCCGAGAGAAGACGCTGAGTTATTTGCTATGGCTGATGGACCGGGACCGGAAATCGACGGCGCTCAAGAGCCTGCAGGGGAAGTTATGGAAGATTGGATTCGAAGCGGGCGAGTTACAAGGCGAGTTATTCGCGGACGTGCCGGAGGCGCTGACTCGCTGGTCTAAGTCAGGGTGCGTGGCGATTTATTCCTCCGGGTCGGTGGAGGCGCAGAAGCTACTCTTCCGTTATTCGAGTTATGGCGATCTGACGCCCTACATATCGAGTTACTTCGATACGCGGGCGGGCGCGAAGACGGCCATTGCGAGTTATCGTGCGATTGTCGAGGCGATGGGAGTTATACCGGAGGGGGCTATCTTCTTTTCCGACGTGCTGCGCGAGTTAGATCCGGCGCGGGAGGCGGGACTTGGGACGCGCCTGGTGATGCGACCGGGGAATGCGGCGGTAGAAGAGGGGCACGGGCATGTCGCCATCGATTCCTTCGCCGGCGCTTGACCGCCGGAGCGGCCGCAGCGATAAGACAGCGCGCCCCTGACGGGTCTCGAGGATATGCGATAGCCTCAATAGGTGCTGCTTACCAATCCAGCCGCGGCGGCGTTAAACGAACTGAGCCAGGCGCCCATCGTGCGCTTTTCGGTGCTGGCGCTGAGTTCGATCTTCTTTCTGGTCGATCCCTTTGCGGCGATCCCCACATTCCTGGCCATCACGCAGAACGCCGACCCGGCACGGCGCCGGCGGATGGCGCGCAAGGGCGCGTTGACAGCCTTTATTGTGCTGACCAGCTTCGCCGTGGCGGGGCAGTTGATCTTCCGCATGTTCGGGATCACGTTGCCGGCGTTTGAGATTGCAGGCGGAATGATCCTGCTCCTGATCGGACTGGACATGCTGGAGGCGCGGCGTTCGCCTACGCAGGAAACCACCGGCGACACGGAAGAAGCCGCAGCCAAAGAGGATGCGGGGATTGTACCGTTGGGCATCCCCATGCTGGCCGGGCCAGGCGCGATCTCGTCGGTAATGGTGCTGGTGGGGCAGGTGCCCCGGCTGTGGCACTGGGAGATGGCCGCGATCCTGGGCGCGATTGCCGTGACCGCCCTGGTGAGCTACTGGGTGCTGGCCGGCGCCGGTAAGGTGCGGGGCTGGCTGGGCGAGACCGGAATCCGCATCCTGGTGCGCATCATGGGCCTGCTGCTGGTGGCGCTGGCCATGCAGTACTTCGTGAACGGACTGACGGATCTCCGAGTGATTCCAAGGCACTGACCGTCTTTCATCGAGAGCGCGGAGGGACGGCCGGTTTTCCCACAGAAACGGCGGCTTTCCACAGATCGGGCGCGCTTGCTTTCACAGGCGCGGATTGCTATTCTCATCGAGGTCGCAGCAGGCCGGTTAAGGGCGCGGGAATGCAAGTTGCGCTGCACGATGGCCTGTGCTACTCTTGGAAAGTTGAATTGAGCAGTGGAATCTTCCCGTGGCCGTGTGGCCTGCCCTGGAAAGGGATTTGGGAAGCTGGTTCGCTGGGTCAGGCGAGGGTGATCGACCCCGTGGCCCCTGTAGGGAATCCCACAGAGAACAAGCCATTGCATGACCCAGGGAGCCTGCTCCCGACGAGCCCTGTCGGCTTGGGCGCGCTGTTTGCGCCGGGTGGCTGTTTGAAAGATTGCGCCGCGCGAAGTTAGTCTCGAAAGTGAGTCGGGAAATGGAATTTCTCTTGACTCGGGGCCGGAAGTCCGATAGTATTAAAAAGTTCGCGCCAAAACGCCGGAGCTTGCTGAGCAAGCGCGAACTCCCCGGCAAAGCGCATCAAGTTCGAGGACAATCCTGCCCTTAGGGGCAGGCCTCGATCCCCAAGGGGCGCCGCTCAGGCGGAGGGCCCTCAAGGATCTTTGACAATTGGTTGAACGTGCCAGTCGTGAGAGGCGATCAGGTTTGGCTTGATCGATCTCACAAGGTAAGGCGCTCCGCGCATCTTTCGAGAGAAAGCGGGCGGGGCGCGGTCGAGCTCATCGGACCTCCGTCGGATGAGCCGACATCAGGCTTCAAACGAGAGTTTGATCCTGGCTCAGAATCAACGCTGGCGGCGTGCCTAACACATGCAAGTCGAACGAGAAAGGGGAGCAATCCCTGAGTAAAGTGGCGCACGGGTGAGTAACACGTGACTAACCTACCCTTGAGTGGGGAATAACTGAGGGAAACCTCAGCTAATACCGCATAACACCTACGGGTCAAAGGAGCAATTCGCTCGAGGAGGG
>Ga0335072_10014512_pt1 | contig 11191 bp, 8 predicted proteins | sample Lox_Sample_21_FD_206725 | JGI IMG/M metagenome (GOLD analysis project Ga0335072, IMG submission 206725) | Soil microbial communities from Loxahatchee National Wildlife Refuge, Florida, United States - Lox_Sample_2.1 | ecosystem: Environmental > Terrestrial > Soil > Wetlands | place: USA: Florida... | reverse complement strand
GATGGCGGGACTGAAATTGTCGGATATTGATGTTATTGAGTTGAACGAAGCATTCGCGGCGCAGTCGCTGGCGGTCATCCGGGAGGGCAAACTCGATCCGGAAAAAGTGAATCCGAATGGTGGGGCGATTGCACTGGGCCATCCTCTCGGATGTACGGGAGCGAAGCTTACGGCAAGCGTGATCCGAGAGATGAAGCGCCGTAATGCTCGCTATGGCATGGTCACGATGTGTGTTGGTGGAGGCATGGGCGCTGCAGGGATTTTCGAAAACATTTGACACTCAGGACAACTAAGGTTCACAACGAAGAGCGCGTTCTTTCTAAGACTTTGTGTCATGTGCTCCCGGATTTGCCCTTCTCTAGTTCTCTCGCTTTAAAATGAAGAAGCTTCGGTCGCTTCCCACCAGAGGACGCGATCGTATCCACAGGAGAGCAGAATATGGCAACGACGGTGGCGACTCCAAAGACTCGTATTGCCGGCGGCAGTTTTCTGCTGGAATCGAGGCAGCCCGAAGAAGTCTTCACTCCGGAGGATTTCTCGGAGCAGCACCAACTGATCGGCCAGACGGCGGAGGAGTTCGCCATCCATGAGATCGTCCCCAACGTTGAGAAGATCGAACACAAAGACTTCTCCATCACTCGCGATCTGCTCAGGAAGGCGGGTGAGTTGGGACTGAGTTCGGTGGAGATCCCGGAGGCATATGGCGGTCTGGAGATGGACAAAGTAACGGCCGCGGTCATTGCCGACCACATCGCGAAGTATGCGGGGTTTGCAACGACCTGGGGGGGACACACCGGAATTGGTACTCTGCCCATCGTCTATTTTGGTACGGAGGAACAGAAGAAAAAATACCTGCCGCGGCTGGCTTCGGGCGAAACCGTGGGGGCCTATGCGTTGTCAGAATCAACCTCCGGCTCAGACGCGATGAATTGCCGGGCGCGCGCCGTCCTTTCCGGCGATGGCAAGCACTACATTCTGAACGGCGAAAAGATGTGGATCACGAATGCAGGATTTGCCGACCTGTTTACCGTGTTCGCGAAAATCGACGGCGAAAAGTTCTCGGCGTTCCTTGTCGAACGAAATTTCCCGGGTTTCTCGGTCGGAGCCGAGGAACACAAGATGGGCATTCGCGGATCGTCGACCTGCCCAATTATTCTGAACGACTGTAAAGTTCCGGTCGAAAATCTTCTCGGCGAAATCGGCAAGGGACACTTGATCGCTTTCAACATCCTGAACGTTGGCCGCTTCAAGCTTGGCGCCATGTGCGTGGGCGGTGGGCGCGTGTCGATAGAAAATGCGATTGGCTATGCCAAACAACGAAAAGCCTTCAACAAAGCGATTGCCGAGTTCGGGCTGGTGCGCGAGAAGATCGCGAACATGGCGGCGTTGCTTTATGTCGGCGAATCGCTCGTGTATCGCACGGTTGGAATGATGGACCATGCCCTGAGCGAGGTCGATAAATCTGCGGCCGATGCTGCGAAGCAGACGCTCAAGGCGATTGAGGAATATGCGGTCGAGTGCTCGATCATCAAAGTGTGGGGATCGGAGATGATCGATTACGTCGTTGATGAGACCGTGCAGATCTATGCAGGGTACGGATTCGTCGAGGAGTACCCGGCGGAGCGCGCCTACCGCGACGCGCGGATTAACCGTATTTTCGAAGGTACAAACGAAATCAATCGGCTAATTATCACCGGGTTTTTGTTGAAACGCGCTATGACGGGACAATTGCCGCTCATGCCCGCGATCAAGAAATTGATGGATGAGGTGTTATCGGGCCCGTCGACTGGTGAAGAATGGGAAGGCGCTCTGGCCGAGGAACGCAAATTGGTCTCGCAAGCCAAAAAGCTTGGACTGTTCGCGGCGGGGGCGGCCACGCAGAAGTATATGCAGGCGATTCAGGATCAGCAGGAGATCATGGGCGCGATCGCCGATATGACGATCGAAAGCTATGCCATGGAATCGGCGGTACTGCGGGCACAGAAGATCGCCGGGAGTAAGGGAGAGTCCGCGGCTGCGCTGTCGATTGCGATGACGCGGGTTTACATGGCGCAAGCGATGGAGAAAATTGAATCGGCGGCGCGCAAAGTCATTGCGGCGGTTGCGGATGGAGACATGCTGCGCACTCAGCTTGCGATCCTGCGGCGGCTGGCGAAGCATGAACCGTTCAATACGATTGAACTGCGCCAGCAGATAGCGCAGCGCATGATCGAACGTGGGAAATACACGCTGGCATAGACTTCTGGGCATAGCGGCAGCGATTTACCGGAATTCTTCCGACGAATTCTGTGCCTTGTCCTTTGCCCGCAGCGCCGGATCTGATACAAACTCTGCCATGAGAACGATTCGCTGCCTGCTCCTGCTCGCGTTGGCGATGCCGTTATTCTCTCAGTCGAACTCCGGCCTGCAGAAAGACTCCGCCACCTTCGACGCGGACGGTACGGCTCACATCACCCGCATCGTCCCCGTGCCGCAGACAATCAGTCCGGAAGCGCAGAAGTGGCTCAACTCTCTGATCGCAAATACGCCCGGTCCGGAGAGCTTAGCCGAACGTCGCAAGCGAACGGACATCTGGCGCGCGAAAGATTCAGCAGAAGCCGAGAGACTCTATCCCGTCAAGATCGAAGAGACTACAACGGCAGGCGTGCACACGGATATCATTACGCCGCTGGAAATGCCTGCGGCGAATCGCACTCGCGTGCTGATGAATCTGCATGGCGGAGGATTCAATTCCGATTCGGGTTCTCTGATTGAAGGCGTGCCTATCGCAAATCTGGCCAAGATTAAAGTCGTGTCGGTCTATTACCGGCTTGCGCCGGAGAATCCCTTTCCGGCCGCGGTGGATGACGTAGTTGCGGTATACAAAGAGCTGCTCAAGACTTATAAGCCGGGCAACATCGGGATTTTCGGCACGTCCGCTGGGGCGATTCTGACCGCAGAAGTCACGTCGAAACTCAAGCAGTCGGGCCTGGCCTTGCCGGCGGCGCTCGGAATTTTTTCCGGGTTAGCCGATTTCAGCCGAGTCGGCGATTCGCGACAGTTATTCACGTTGAATGGATTTCCCGGGGCCATGGAGCCGATCTACCCGCAGAATCTTGACGATGAATATGTCGGGAAGACAGATCGACGAAATCCCGTACTGTCGCCGCTGTTTGCCGATCTCCACGGCTGGCCGGCGACGCTGCTGGTCACCAGCACCCGCGACATTCTCCTAAGCGACACGACCATTTTTGATCGCGCTCTCCTCGGCGCCGGAGACGATGCCCAGTTAGTCGTGTTTGAAGCCTTGCCGCATGCGTTTTGGTATCACTTTCAGTTGCCGGAAACGAAAGAGGCGCTGGAATTGATGGCTAGATTCCTTGGCAAGAACGTCGACCGCTAGCGAGACGAAGGCCTTCCCCGGAATCATTACCGGCGTAACTTCTCCTGTCTGCGCTCAGTAATTTAGCTTAAGTCTTTCCTCTGCAATCGAAGGCAGAAGCGTCAGTCGAATTTCGGGTGCAGACGCTCCAGGAAGGACTAAGCAGGTGAGTGCGTTCCAGATCACAAACTGGCGCGGCGAGGGCAATGCTCTGCGGTTTAGTTTAACGGCGATACTTGTCGCCGCAGTCCTGAGCTTGTCTTTGAATTCCGATTTTTATTTCTCGACCATGGCATCAGCGTATCTCTCGCTCGCGCTTTTCAGCGCGCTCATCGTTCTGGGAATGCTTCGGCGTCGCTGGCTTGATTTGCTTTGGGTGATTGCTGGAGCGCTTTTGCTGGCTGTGCTCGATTATCGCGTGATGGGATTCAAGCCCATGTTCATGGCAGGTTTCTCGTTCGCGGGATTGTCGGCATTTATGGTTCTGGGCGCACGCACGATTTGGGCCGAGAAAGAAGATCGTAAGCTGCTGCTGAATGGTTTCATCCCGGTGGTGTTGTTCGTTGGCAGTGAATGGATGGCGAGCAGCCTTCTCGATTTCACGGAACGGCTCCATCCCAAGACGTTCGACCTATTTTTGTATTCGTTCGACAGCAGTTTGCGTGTGCCCACGAGTTTTCTGATCGGGCAGTTCCTGTGGACGTTCCCCTGGTTGCGCGCCATCTGCCTACTGTTCTACATCGCGCTGCCCTTACCGCTGGCCCTGGTGTATGCGGCAAAACTTCGACAAGCCAGGCCGAACGCACTGGCTGTGATGATCGCGTTTCTGGTTACTGGACCGATCGGAGTGATCTTTTACAACGTCATGCCAGCCTGTGGACCGGTTCATCTGTTTGGCGCGGCGTTCCCGTTCCATCCCCTTTCAACGGCAGATGCAATGCGTCTGGCGGTTGTGCCCGTGGTCATCGCCGGCGCTCGCAACGCCATCCCATCGCTGCACATGACATGGGTCCTGCTTATATGGTGGAACTCGAAAGGGCTGGCGTTGTGGGTCCGCGCCATCGCTCTGGCTTTCGTTTGGTTTACGGTCCTGGCGACTCTAGGAACTGGCGAGCATTACTTGATTGACCTCGTAGTTGCCTTCCCGTTCTCGCTGATGGTGCAGGGTTTGTGCTGGTATTCGCTTCCTTTCACTGGTGGTCCGCGTCGCGCCGCATTTCTTTTCGGCACATTCGTCACGCTGGCATGGCTGAGTTTGCTGAGCTTCGCGACCAAGCTCTTCTGGGTCTCGCCCGTGTTGCCATGGGCGATGATTGGGGGCACCATCGCGCCATCGGTTTTTCTATGGCACCGACTGTTGCAGTCCGTCGGTTCGGGGCAGAGTTCCACAGCTCCGGAATCGACGCCCCAAGCCCTGTCAGCAGTCGCGGGCGCTAATTAAGATTCGTCGCTCCAGCCTCAGTCTCTGGCGGGATCAGCATATAGCTGACGAAAGCCACGCGCTTGCTGTCGGGCGACCACGATGGCACATTGATGGTTCCCTGTCCGCCGAACAATTTCGTAAGAACCATGATCTTTTTGTCGGAAAGCGACATGAGGCGCAGCATCACGTCTTTGTTCGGAGGATGGCCGGTCACATCGGCCGCGTAGGTGAGGAAAACCATCCATTGGCCGTCGGGCGAGATGTGCGGGAACCAGTTATTAAGATCGTCGGAAAAGACTTGCTCCTGATCGCTGCCGTCGCGCTTCATTCGCCAGATCTGCATGTGGCCGGTACGCTCGGAATTGAAATAGATGTACTTGCCATCGGGGGAATATTCGGGGCCATCGTCCAGTCCCTTGGCGGTGGTGAGCCGGGTCTCATGTTGCGTCGGGTCTCCTGGCTGAGTGTCGGCAGGGATCGTGTAGATATCTCCATTGCCGTCGCGCAGGCCTACGAAAGCCAGAGTTTTCCCGTCAGGCGACCAGCCGTGCCAATACGACGGCGACTTCTGTGTCATACGGTGCGGCATGCCCCCCCGGATCGGAACGATGTAGACGAGCGACTCGTGATCTTCCTGAGAATCGTCGCTGATGGCCAATTCCGCGCCGTCGGGCGAGATGCCGTGATCGTTGTTGCAGCGTGTGGCGAAACCGGTGTCGATGATTTGCGGCGCGCCTCCAGCCACGGGCAGGCGAACAATGTGGCCCTCGCGATTGAAGAGGAATGCGCTGCCGTCGCGCGTCCAGTTCGGAGCTTCAAAGTGTTCAGGGGCGAGGTAAACCACACGACGATCGACAGCGTCGGTCGCAATCGTTTCGAGCGTGCTGTAAAGAGTCGGCTGGGCCGAGGCAGTTATTGCGGGCTGTGACAATTCAACATTTGAGAAGACCGCCTGTTCGATTACGTCTTTGTTGTGCGAGCAGACGCCGAGTCCAACGTAGAAGTTCCCGCGCAGAGGGGTGCGAAGCCAGCCGCCGGCTATTTTGGGCACCCCGCCATCCGTTGAAACTGACATGTAGACGTAATCGCCGCGTTTCGCGATTTGCAGGCGCCTGGGGGCACTCACATCGGCCTGAACCTCGCGCGTGATGGCGCCTTTTTCGTCACGGAATTGCAGGGCGGTGAGACCGCTCGCATGGAGAGCAACATCGGCATAGACAGAATCGCCATCAAGGTTCTGGCGAATCATCAGCACCGCTTTTTTGTGCTCGTTGCCGGTGGTAGTCAGGAAAGAAATATCGGCACTCAGCGTCACATCACCGGACATCTTCTTCCAGACGAATTGAAATGCGTCGTCGGTAGACCACATATTCTCGCCGCTGCCCGCGATCGTATAACTACGCTTGGCCGGATCGTAATCGACCGAACCGGCGTGTAGCACGGTGCCGACATCGCTGTGTGCCTGAAAGATCCCCAAGGGTGTGCCGGATTGTGATAACGCTGAACGGTTCGTCAGAAAGACGGGAAAGAGAATCGCGATTGCCAACACTCTCGCACAATGCCGCATGAATCCTCCTGCGATGATTCCTTGCCATAACTCGTCTAAACATCCGGCAGCCACGCTCAGGCTGAAAAGATGCCGACCAGGGATTCTAAATCGAGTCAGCTACCAAAGTTCAGATAGTTCTGGTAAAACGTGGGCATGAAAATCAGGCATGCAGTGCTCGTTGTTGGCCTTTTTTGCTCATCGCTCGTTGGTACCACACTGTTTGCGCAGGGTACTCTGTCTGTTTCCGCCAATCTCGCCTTGACCCCGCCCATGGGTTGGAATTCGTGGAATAAATTCGGCTGCAATGTCAGCGAAGACATGATCAAGGGCATGGCCGACGCCATGGTCAAATCGGGCATGAAAGATGCCGGCTATGTATACGTCAACATCGACGACTGCTGGCAAGTACGCCGCGACGTAAACGCAAATATCGTGCCCGATCCGGAGCGCTTTCCCCACGGAATGAAAGCAGTGGGAGATTATATTCATTCGCTGGGATTGAAATTCGGCGTGTATTCGGATGCGGGATCACGCACCTGTGCAGGGCGTCCGGGCGGACTGGGCCACGAATATCAGGACGCGGTGCAGTATGCGGCATGGGGGGTGGATTATCTGAAGTACGACTGGTGCAACACCAGCACGCAGGATGCTCAGGCGTCGTATGCGAATATCCGCGCCGCTCTGGATGCTTCCGGACGGCCGATTGTTCTGAGCATTTGCGAGTGGGGGACGGCCAAGCCTTGGCTGTGGGGCAAAGAAGTTGGCGGGAATCTGTGGCGCACCACTGGCGACATCAACGACCGTTTTGGTGGTCAGCAGAAATGGCCGGACGGCAGTTGCTGTTCCAACGGTGTGCTGTCGATTATCGACCAGGAAGCTCCACTCTATTCTTATGCCGGGCCTGGACACTGGAACGATCCGGATATGCTCGAAGTGGGCAACGGCCGCATGAGCGACACGGAGTATCGTTCCCATTTCAGCCTGTGGGCGATTCTGGCGGCGCCACTGATCGCGGGTAACGATCTACGCAGCATGAGGCCGGAGATTCACGACATTCTGACCAACAAAGAAGTGATTGCGGTCGATCAGGATGCCTTGGGTCGGCAGGGGCAGCGGGTCGCCAAGAATGGCGATCTGGAAGTGTGGGCCAAGCAGCTAAGGGACGGCAGCCGCGCGGTCATATTGCTGAATCGCGGCGAGAGCGAGCAGCGCATTCCCGTGAAGTGGCAAGACATTGGCTATGCCGAGCACCTCAACGCGGCCGTGCGCGATCTGTGGGAGCACAGGGATCTCGGAAAATTTACGGGTGAGTTTTCGGCGCAGGTTGCGCCGCATGGCGTGGTGATGCTCACGGTAAGGCCTTAATAATGCACAGATATGATCGAGGAAAACGTAGGGTTATTCGTGCTTTTTGAGCTCTTCCATCACACTCTGGATCAGCTCTTTGGCGTCAGTCAGACTTTTCATGACGATCTGTACGTCCATAACCGGCTTGCCCGGCCAGCGCTGGCTTTGGCAGTAGACACCGTGCTGACCAACGAGTGACATGGCGTCGGTAATCAGGTCCATGGTGACGGCGAGACGCCCACGCGGGACGCCCATCATGGTTTCGTAATGTTCCAGTTCTTCCTGCTTTTCGTCGAAAACGGGCATGCCTCGATTGTAACCGCCGCCGCGCGAGGAGCATAATGAGCAGCGCTGACTGAATCTCGTCTCACACGTCTAATCTTCCTAGCCTCAGCTGTACACCAAGGAGAGAACATGGAAAAGAAAATCGCCTTAGTCACGTTCTTAGTTCTGTCTGCCACGGTCGCGTTCGCGCAGATGGGCGGTGGCAAACCGCGGCCCAGCCCGGCGGAGAAGGCCACCTGCGATCTCGGCGCGGGAAAAACCATCACGACCGATTATTCCAGCCCGCGCGTGAAGGGACGAAAGATCTTCGGCGGTCTCGTGCCTTACGGCGAAGTCTGGCGTACAGGCGCCAATGAAGCGACAACATTCGTCACGACGGGCGAAGTGGAAATCGGCGGCAAAACCGTGCCAGCCGGCAGCTATACGATTTTCACGGTTCCCGATCCCAATCAGTGGACGTTGATCATCAACAAAAAGACTGGCGAATGGGGCATTCCGTACAAGTACGAAAGCGATGAACTGGCCCGCATCCCGATGAAGGTTTCAACAGTCCCGTCGAAAGTGGAGGACTTCACCATCGCTTACGATAAAGCGGGCACGGGCTGCACGATGCGCCTGGATTGGGACATGACGAGCGCCTCGGTCGACATCTCAGCGAAGTAAATGAGGCTTCGCTCTGCTAGGGACAGCCGTGGGCGGCTGTCCCTACACAAACTCTTACGGCGTCGGTTTCCAGCGCAGCACGGGCTTGCGCGCCGCAGTGGTTTCGTCCAGGCGTGAAACGCGCGTCGAATGCGGCGCGTCGAGCACGGTCTGGGGATCCTCTTCCACTTCTGCGGCGATCGACTTCATCGCATCGATGAAGAGATCCATTTCTTCCTTCGACTCGCTCTCGGTAGGCTCAATCATCAGCGCGCCGGGCACGATCAGCGGGAACGCGGTCGTGTAGGGATGAAATCCGTAATCGATCAGGCGCTTAGCAATATCCATGGTGCGCACGCCCTTTTTAGCCTGTAGCTTGTCGCTGAAAACAACTTCGTGCATGGTCGGCGTGGAGTAAGGCAGATCGTAAGCGCCTTCGATTCCTTTGCGAATATAGTTCGCGTTGAGCACCGCGTCTTCCGTCGTCTGGCGCAGACCGTCAGGACCATTCGCCTGAATGTACGCGAGCGCGCGGACGAACATGCCGAAGTTGCCATAGAACGCGCGCACGCGGCCCACGGACTGCGGACGGTCGTAGTCAAAGGCGAGAGTCCCGTCGGGCTTGGTGACAACGATTGGCTTCGGCAGGAATGGTTCTAAGGCTTTTCTGACGGCGACAGGACCGCAACCTGGCCCGCCGCCCCCATGCGGGGTCGAGAAAGTCTTGTGCAGATTCAGGTGCATCAGATCGACGCCAAAGTCGCCCGGACGCACCTTGCCGACCAGTGCGTTCATGTTGGCGCCGTCCATATAGAGCAGGCCGCCTTTGGCGTGCAGGATTTCGGCAATTTTGTGAATGTCCTGCTCGAACACGCCGAGCGTGTTGGGATTGGTCAGCATCAGCGCCGCGACTTCGTCATTCATCTGCGCTTCGAGCGAAGCCATGTCGACCATGCCACGCGAATCCGACTTCAGATTTTCAACCGCATAGTTCACCATGGCAGCAGTCGCCGGATTCGTGCCGTGAGCTGAGTCGGGGATCAGAATCCTTTTTCGCGGCTTACCTTGCGATTTGTGATATGCGCGAATCATCAGCAGGCCGGTCAATTCACCGTGCGCGCCGGCCGCCGGTTGCAGCGTAATGGCATCGAGGCCGGTGATTTCGATCAGGCATTCGCTGAGGATCTTGATAATCTGCAGCGCGCCTTGCGAAATCTTTTCCGGCTGATAGGGATGGCCGTTTGCGATTCCTTCCACGCGCGCGACCGCTTCATTGACGCGCGGGTTGTATTTCATGGTGCACGAGCCGAGCGGATACATGCCGAGATCGATCGCGTAATTCCACGTGGATAAGCGCGTGAAGTGGCGGATGATCTCGATTTCGCTCACTTCGGGAAGGTGGCCAAGATCTTTTCTTTCGCTCGATCCCAAGAGCTCGGCAGGATCGACTTCGGGCACATCCAGAGGCGGAAGCTTCCATGCGGCTTTTCCGGGCGAGGATTTCTCGAAGATCACTCCTTCGTTCTGGTTGACGTGACGGGTTGCCTTCCGAATTTCGGGCTTCATAGTTTGTTAAATCCAGGGTCGAAGATTTCGGGCTGGGGCGCTCGCGACATGCCAGTCCCCTCACACACGGGACAAGTACCCGTGCCACGACAGTCCTGACACTTCGGCTCGCTCTCGTTCAGGTGCGCATTGATGCCGGTTCCATCGCACCCCGCGCATTTCTTACTTCCGTGACAAGCTGAGCATGCGACCGTCGGCATGAAGTGCTCCTACCGCGCAACCTCTTCTACCTCTTCTTTCGCCGATCGAACCGAGCGCTCGCTCTCCGCGATCAGCCCGGCTGCCGTATCGATCGCGGATCGCGTGGTCAATTCTGTGCAGCACCAAAGCGCCGCATTGCCGAGTTCGGGATAAAACTTCGCCAGAGGCAAACCGCCAACGATCTTGTGCCCCAGCAGCCGTCCGTTGATGGCCTTGGGATCCTCGCTCGTGCGGACGACGAATTCGTTGAACCGTGGCGCGCCGCCGAACAAAATCTCACCGTGCTTCGCAAAGGTTGACGCGGCGTAAGCCGCCTTGGCCAGGTTCTGTTTGGCTAGTTCTCTGAGCCCGACCTTTCCATAAACCGTCATAAAGATGTTGACCATGAGCGCGACCAGCGCCTGGTTGGTGCAGATGTTCGATGTGGCTTTCTCGCGCCGGATATGCTGCTCGCGCGTTGCCAGGGTGAGGACGAATCCGCGACGGCCCTGCTTGTCTACAGTTTGACCGACCAAACGACCGGGCATTTGGCGGACATTTTTTTCCCGGGTAGCGATGACACCGCAGTAAGGGCCGCCGAAACCGAGCGGCACTCCGAACGACTGCGCTTCCATGGCGATAACGTCAGCCTGGCGTGGCGGTTCGACGATCCCAAGCGAAACCGCTTCGGCGATTGAAACCACGAGCATCGCGCTATGCTTGTGCGCGATTTCGGCAATGGCCTCGACGTCTTCGATCGTGCCGAAGAAATTGGGTGACTGCAGCAGTACGCAAGCGGTGTCAGGGGTGATCAGGCTTTCGAGTTCTTTCAGATTCA
>Ga0335072_10014511_pt1 | contig 11192 bp, 7 predicted proteins | sample Lox_Sample_21_FD_206725 | JGI IMG/M metagenome (GOLD analysis project Ga0335072, IMG submission 206725) | Soil microbial communities from Loxahatchee National Wildlife Refuge, Florida, United States - Lox_Sample_2.1 | ecosystem: Environmental > Terrestrial > Soil > Wetlands | place: USA: Florida... | reverse complement strand
CGCGCGCCTGCAGTCCGTGCTTGTGCAGTATCCGCAGGATCGCGTGGTTCAGGATGACCTAGGGCGAGTGTACTTCCTGAAGCACCAGTATTCGGACGCCATTCACGCCTTCGACAATACCTTAGCGATCGATCCGGAGGACCTTGAAGCGAACTATAACCTGATGCTCTCCTACACTGGATTGGGCGATAAGACAGATGCAGCGGCCTTCGAGAAACGATATCTACGCTTCAAGGCGGACGAATCATCGCAGGTGCTCACCGGTCCTTATCGCGAAAAGCATCCTGAAGATAACCTGGAGCGTCAGCCGATTCACGAACACGAATCTGTGCCGCTGCCGGTTGCAAATGCGAGCAGCGCTGCCACCAGGAAAGTCACGAACACCGCATCACTTCATCCATCTGATCGCGTAAACGCTCACCGAGGTGGCAATTGAAGCTATTTCGCCCGATGCCCAGCACAGTTGTGTTCGCTTTATTATTCATCGCTCCAGTTGCTTTCGCCGCGTCCTCCGCCAATTCCAGCGGAGCAAATTCGGCAGACGCGCGGATTCGTTTTGTGGATATCACTCGGGCTGCAGGCATCCATTTCACGCATAACAATGGCGCATACGGGAAGAAATATCTGCCGGAGACTCTGGGACCGGGAGTCGCGTTCATCGACTACGACAACGATGGCTGGCAGGACATCTTTATTGTGAACGGTATGAATTGGCCCGGCCATCCAGGACGCGCCACGACGCCAGTCCTTTACCACAACAACCATGACGGAACATTCACCGACGTAACGCGGAAGGCAGGCCTGGCGGTTGAAATGTACGGCATGGGGGTTGCGGTCGGAGACTTTGACAACGATGGCTATGACGATCTTTTCGTTACCGCTTACGGCCAGAACCATCTCTTCCACAACAACGGCAACGGCACTTTTACCGACGTTACGAAAAAGGCCGGATTGTGGGGGCCGCAGGAACTGAGTTCCAGCGCCGCATGGGTTGACTACGACCGCGACGGTCATCTCGATCTTGTTGTCGCAAATTACGTGCAGTGGTCCCCGGAAAAAGATTTATATTGCACGATGGACGGCAAGACCAAGTCGTATTGCACGCCCGAGTCGTACAAGGGCACGTCTGTGCGCCTGTGGCATAACCGCGGCGACGGCACATTTGAAGACGTGACAAAAAAAGCCGGCCTCTACGACGAGTCGTCGAAGAGCCTGGGCATCGCGGTTCTGGATGTAAACCAGGACGGATGGCCCGATCTCGCCATCAGCAACGATACGCAGCCCAACAAGCTATACATCAACAACAAGAACGGAACCTTTACCGAACAGGCGGTGCTGGCTGGCGTTGCCTATAGTGAAGACGGCGTCGCTCGTGCAGGTATGGGCGTGGACGCCGTGGATTACGACCATTCCGGGTATCCCAGCCTCATCTTCACAAATTTTACGAACCAGATGATTTCCCTCTACCACAATGAGCGCAACGGCTTGTTTGTGGATGTGGCGATGCGGTCGGATGTGGGACGCAGCAGCTTGTCGACGCTGGGCTTCGGTTGCTTCTTTTTCGACTATGACCTGGACGGGTGGGAGGACATGTATGTTGCCGACGGTCATCTCGATCCGGATATCGAACGCATTCAGCAGCGCGTACATTATGCCGAGCCTGCGCATCTCTTCCACAATGGAGGTCACGGGCAATTCCATGATGTGACCGCGGAGATGGGCCAGTCTTTTGCCGCTCCGCGCGTAGCGCGTGGCGCGGCCTACGGCGACATCAACAATGACGGCGCCCCCGACGTGATCATTACCACGAATGGCGGACCGGCAGTTTTGTTTCGCAACGAGGGCACGACAAATCATGCACTGCGAGTGAAGCTGATCGGAACCAAGTCGAATCGGGATGGAATTGGCTCGGTGGTATTCGTTCACTCGGCAAACAGCGCCCAGAAGCTGATGCTGAGGAGCGGATCGAGCTACCTCTCCGCCAGCGAGCTGGTGTTGACCTTCGGACTGGGTAGTTCCACCAAAGCAGATACCGTGGAGATTCATTGGCCCAGCGGGGCCACGGACCGCCTGACGAATGTAAATGGCGATCAGATCATCACTGTCAAAGAGGGCTCAGGCATCGTTCACGCCCAACCGCTGCAAAAGCGGTCCTAGGACTTTCCCGCAGGCTTGCCATGAGCGCGGAACCATGATCTATGGCTGATCCATTGTGGCAGCGGTCTGCCCTGAGACATGATGCGCATTGAGAGGAGCTTTGGCCGGAGAGTTCTCGCCCGGCGTCCTGAACTGCATGATAAATTTCATCGCCGCCTTTGCGAACTTGTGATCAACCGCCTTGTCCAAACAGCTGCATTCCTGGCGCATGCCATCGGGGTCAAATCGAAGATTATCGATTCTAATGGTTTCGATCAGGTGTTTGTTTCCGAGCAGGCTTTCGTCACCTAAAACGACAGAGTAGATATAGATTGCAATGAAACGGCCTAATTTCTGGATGTTGGCCATATGCTGTTTGAGCAAACTGATGGCCTGGGCGTTCCCGACTCCAACTTCGTAAAAGAGTTCTTCGGAATTCTTAAGCGGTTCAAAGCCGGTGAGGTCGAAGAAAATTGGGTTGCCGGGCTCGGACGGACGGCTCTTTTTCCAACGATAGTAGTCACGAATGAAAGCCTGAATGTTATGGTTCCACACGCCGAGCTTGGCAAAGAGGTCGAGATAGGGCACCACAAAGGCCGTTTCGGTAAATAAGCGATTGATGAATGGGAAGACATAAAATGTAAAGTAAGTCGTCAATTCCCAGGTGTACTTCATGGCAAAGCATTCCTGGTCTCCCAACACTTCATAGCCCACCGCATAGCTGGGAACATAGGCCTCATACAATGCCCACATAAGAATTTCATAGAGGCGTGCCTTGATTGCCCGCATGTTACCATCGGCTGTAAGAATTGAATCTGTAATCAGGGTGTTATAAAGAGAGATCAGGTCGCCACCAGGGCTATAAAGCGGATCAGTGAACCGCCCGGCTTCTCCTGCCAATGCCCATCGTTCTGAACTTATCGTCTGCTGGCAGTCATACGAAAAATCCCGGATCATTCCCCAGTCAATAATCTTTTCTTTGGGCAGATAAGGCGCAAACAACGGATATTCCTTGCAGACCCACTCCACCACTTTCTCAGGTGAAGTGAGTTCGTTCTCAGGCACCTTGTCATGATCGTAGACAAGGCCAAAACTGGTCTTTCCCTGAAGCGGGATTACCCAGAACCAATAACCCTCGCCGCAGAAGTGATTGGTCGCCAGCCACACCGGCAGATGTCCCAGCATTTTCCGGTTCTTGTGGAGGATTCTTTGCGAGTGAGAGATCTCCGTCAGCTTTTCTATATTGAACAAGCCGTCTACCCAAAAAAACACGGCCCCGTGGCGAATGATATTTGGTTTTGTCAAACCCAGGCGGCGCGCAAGAAACTTGGAGCGCCCTGTCGTATCTACTATCCAATCCGCTTCGATCCTGATTTGTTGTGTGCCGAGGTCAAAACTCAAAGTGTGTGGTGCGGATCCGGAAGAAAGCCCGATGTCGAGGTTGGAAATTCCGGCGGTGAAGGAAAATCGTGGATTTTCCAGGTTGAGTCGAAGCAGCTCACCTTCGATCTTGTTCCTATCCAGTTGATAGCATGCGATATTCGAGAAGTTTCTTATGTAGCACTGGCTGATATCTTCATAGGAACTGTTTTCTCGTCCTGAGGTTTTCCAATAAAACCGCAGATTGTATTTCATGAGGTGTTCGCGAAACAGGTACTCTTCCAGATCCAAAATCTTGGAAAGATAGTACCCCTGTACCTGAACGTTGGACTCACCCACCTTCTGGCGAAGAGGAGGCACTTGCGTCCGCTTTTCCAGCAACAGAACTCTTTTCTCTGAGTACAGCAATAACTGCCGCGCAAGAGTTAGCCCCGCAATTCCTGCTCCCAGGATTACAACATCGTAGTGGGCGTCTAAGGAGAGTTCTGGCATCGGCGGTAGATAACCGGATAGACATATGGAAGCATGTGATTTGCGACGAAGATTGGGCGACCGGAGATGCAAATCACAAAACTCAACTTGTCTATTCTCTCGGGGATTTCTTTAATTCATCAGGGCCAGCTCTTCAGGTCAGGAGAGAAGCATATGGGAAACTTGCTCTTCGTTCAGCACGACAAGGTTATCGTATTCCAAGTAAACAAAGACGGCACAGGTCAAGGAGCACAGGTAGGGACTGCCACGGGCAAGATCAACGGCATCTCCATTGTGAATTTCAAATTCAAGACGACCGTAGGCTCTCCCACGTTCAGCTTCGATGACAGAGCTGGCATTACAGACATCGACGGCGATCAGATCATATTCAGGAATGTTGGAACGGGCCAGTTCATTGCTACTCCAGGCGGACCTCTTCCGCCGCCACCGTTTACGCCCCGCCCTGCTTTGGTTGATCCCACCTCACCCGGCGCTCCTTCCGGCCCTTACCAGGTGTTTGGCAATGGCATAGGAGCATCGCTCACTGGAACGTACGAGGTTGTGGCTACATCGGGTAAATATGTCAGGCCATTTCCCATTAGTAAAGTATTTCAGTATCGGGCAGTGACTTATAATCCGTCGGCGCCACCGGCTGATCCGGCCGATTTAGAGTTGACTAAGGACGGTGTAGCGAATTTCAAGGCCTCTCTTCTTGGCTCCGTTTACGTCGAAGTATATTCCTAGAATCAGTTTCGCGATTCTTTACAGCGTGGCCTCGCCGCGATTGCTCTACCCATCTATAACTTGAGACTTCATAACTTAATTTCTCTATTCTGACGGAAGCGGATAGGCGGTTGACGGAGTGAGCGTATTCACATTGGAGATTTCTCCGCCCGCTCCAATCTGGATTCCCACATAGCTTATGCCGGAAGAAATTGTGAATTGAGCAGCGGCCTGGACGACTAGTTCAACGCCTGCTTTTCTCCACACACCGAAGCAGGAGAATGTAACCACATCGCAGGCACCCTCATCAGTAGTCGAAGTTCCAAAATCTACCCAAGTAAGACTGTGCATGCGGAATTCGCCTTGCTGGGTGTGATTCTTGTACACGAACTCCGACGATTCGTGTGGATCGCCAGAAACTGCGAAGTTGTAGGAGTAGACATCGCCGCGCGAGGATGTGGCATGATCGGCTCTCCCCGTCTTAATAACATGTGGCGAACCATTGTGCCGCATGCCGTATATCCACAAATAGGGGTCGAGCGCGCCGCCACCTACAACCGAAAATCCGGTTGCAAGGTTAGGATCCGGGAAGAGGAAGCCTGGTGGATAGGGGATGTGTACTGATCCATAACAACGGAACAGTTGACCGCCTCTTTGCCCATTTTGCAGCGTGGCAAAGCCCCGGAAGAAAAAGGAGTCTTTCGGCGTTCGCGGCTCGACTCGGAGCAGCGCGAAGATCAGGTCCTGATTGATGAATCCACGGTGGAGCAGAGGCTGTAGCGACTCACCCGTGCGTATATCGAGCGCTCCTACCGAGATATCGAATGGGTCATCCAGAACGGAAAGATCATTCAGTGAATAGGTCCGCAAAGGAAATCGCAGGTTCTCGTAGAAACCTTCCGGGCCAGGTGTGAGTCGTCCTGGAAATAACTGCGCGATGGGTGTTGCGTCCAGAGGCGTGAGTAATCCGCCGGCCGTGGTAGTTGAAACGGCAATGGACACCAGATTTTCTGTTTTCGGCCCGAATTGAATTTGGACGCGGCCCAATAATCTTGAGCGGCCCAGCGCAGGTCCGCCGACCTGCGGCGCCTGCAGCGTGAAGGCATCTCCGAAAGAACTAATCGGAGTAAATAAGGTAAACTCCTGCACCGAATTGAAGGGAATCTCAGGAGGATCGGATTTCGATTTCGCCAATTGTGTGGCCTTCGTAGTCAGCGACATGTGTGGATGAAGTACCGAGCCATTTGCGGGGATTGAGGCGAACTGTCGCGACGGTCCGGAGAAATTCAAGGGGAACGAGGTGTGGTCACCCAGAGGGACAAACGTGCTGCCGAAGAAGGTAAAGTCCAACATTCCGTCGGCACGCTGTTCGAACTTCACCGTGGCCGATCCGTAAGGGCCTGGAAACGAGAGCGGAGCAGTTGGAAAGTCTGGATTTACGCGTAAGAGCGCAAACAGTGCACTATTGAAAAATGCGACATAGATATTCAGTGCTCCGTTGCTGGGATCGACTTGACCGGTACTGAGGTTCAATCTGCCGCCCGAAATTTTTCCGGGCACGTCACCTACACGCTGCTGCTTTCCAGCCATTTCAAAGAATGCAGGAGCAGCCAGCAGTGAGTCAGTCCCTACCAGGCCTTGTTCAAAGGAAACCTGAAAACTGGTCCAGTCATCCACAGGCGGGGTGAACTTGATGCGAATGTTGCCAGCCAGGTGACTATCCATCATCGCCAGTCCACGGAAGTACAGCTCGCCGCCGCTGCCCCATTGAATGGTCTGTGGTGTGCGGCAATTCTGCGCACTGATTGCGTCGCCAAAGTAGCTCAGCTCAGGGTTCAGAGGAAGTACCTGTTCTAAGCCAGGAGGCAATTGCAAAGCGTGCGTTGTGGTGTCGATGACCTGGCCCGAACCTGGGGGTGGCTGAGGCGGTCCTTGCGCTGATCCGGGAGTTGATCCCGGCGAAGCAGCCGGCGGCGAAGGCAATGGCTGGGGCGAAGTGAGATCGGCCCGCGACCAGTTTGGTCCCTGAGCTTTCTTGTAAGCAGCCACCGGGTCAGCGGCCAGCACGGTCGCTACGTTCACTAAAGGAAATGAGGCGCCAAATTTCCGGTTCAGGAGGCCCAGAATCTCGTTGGCGATGAGCGCCTGGCCAGTGGCTCCGGGATAGTATCCGTTTAAAGAATAGAAGCCTCCAAGATAGTCGCCAGTGAGAGTTCGTCCCGCTACCGTTGCACCTGTATTGCGAATCTGCTCGATGAACGAGTGGAGATCGTAGAAGACAGCACCCTCGGCCACTGCTATCTCAGATATGACATGGTTCAGTTCGTGCAGGCCCGATTGAATATGCCCAGCGGCCTCAGCCGGCAAGACTGACCCAGGACGTAAGGGGCGAATCGAGTTATCAGCCGGTGCGACGGACGCGGCATAGAGCTGGGCAGCGATTTCGCTCAGCCCATTTGCTGTAATGAGGCTGTCAGCGGGAAGGTTCCACAGCTCTATCATCAAGGGCAGATCAAGCTTCACGATGGAGGCGGCAACCGGCAAGGTGGCGAAGTGCGCTGTGTCAGTAGGATCGGGAATGCTCAGCGCGATGACTTCCGCGCCCGTGCTTCGCAGCTCGCGCACAATTGTCGAATAGTCCTCGCGGAAAGATTCAGGGCGAGGCAGATGCTCTTGCTTGCCCCCAACAGCGGCTTCAAGAGCCTCAGAATAACCAAGCTCAATAAGAGCCAGCGTCGGTCGGCGCGTCACGGCGGACTCAAGCTGCGTGGGCAGAGTGCGAGATCCATACGCTATCCCGTGGAGTCCCAGAATTAGATTCGCCGCAGTCTGTTTGCCGCTGGCTCGATCAATCAGTGGTTGGCGCGGACGCAAACGAACAGCGTCGGAAACAGTGAAAGTCGGCACCGATAAATTGGACATTGGCGCGGGCGGGATCTGATTGAAAACTGTGGACTGCAACGGCGATGGCACGATCGCCGACCACGGCGCGAATCCGATTGCGTCGCCTATTCCAGGCGGCTGAATCAAGGGCTGATCAAACGATGCGCCCATCTGCTGGGCCATTTGCGCCGGGAAGCTGTACCTCTGTGTCTCGTCGTACAAAGAGAAATCACCCATGCCGGCTGCGAGACCTTCGCCGAGAACGACGAAGGTTGAAGTATCTAAGCGGCTATGGCTGACATTACCCGCGGCGTTGGCAGACCCGGGGCTTGCGATGCCAGATCCAGATGGCGGTTGTGCGGGAGGCGCGAGGTGCTGTGCGGAGCCGAGGCTGCCTGGCCCCTGGCGAACAATCCAAAGCAGAGTGGCCCAGGAAAAACGCAATATCGACTTAAATAATTCACGCATTCGGGGTCACCTCCCGGTGGTGGGCTAGAGCACGCATCCACTCTCACTGCAATCGTGCAGTGAGGCTACGCGCTCGCCCTCTCGAATCATCTGGATAATCGGACCAAGGCGGAAATCCAGCATGCCCATATCTCCACCCAAATTACCCTCCGGAGAATAAAGATGGACAGTCAAAGGCTTGTACGGAGTGCCTGTTTCCTTCAGAAGCTGGCTTGCGACCTTCATGAAATCCTCGACTCCACTCGAAGAAACTACCCCTCGCTCCCGGTAGTCAGCTACGGCTCTCAACCCGGCATTGACCCATCGCGCTGTTTCAATGTCCTGGTTCATGATGCCTGCCAGCATCTCGCAATAAAAACGCAGCAGCGTGTCAGCGGTGCTAAGTTCTGCCTGTAGCTGCACGTCAGCATGGTCAGGATTCAAGCTGATGACGTGCAGTTCAGTAGCCCCCATGTTAATTGCGGGTTTTAGCGGGGTATTCTCAACTACGCCGCCATCTACATAAATATCGTTGCCAATGGAAACAGGTGGAAACACACCGGGAATCGCGGTTGACGCCATGATTGCCTTGATCCCGAGATCTCCCTGAAAAGAGGAGTTATCGAAGTATGCAGCCTTTCCTGTGAGCCAGTTCGTAGCAATGACCATCAGGCGTTTCGGACTTTGAAAGATGTCCTCTTCCTTGATCACTTTGTGCAGCGTTTCATGATAAGGAGTGGAATCCACCAGAGAGCTGATATTCACTAACTGAATCGCACGGTCCTTTACCGGCGTTGAAGAGGCGAGGAAATTTGCGCTGCGACTCAGGACGTAGGTGGTAAAGTCGAGGCCGTCACTTGCAAAATTCTTTGCCAGTCTGGCCGGTAGCCTCAGGCAGTTTGGATTGACGTACTCCGCCGGATCAGCCCTGAGGCGAAAAACGCCGTTCCCGCATTGCCCCGGCCTTTCTGCGATGTGATCAAACCAGATATCCTCGAGGCGCAGCGCGGCCTCCAGGCCGCTTTCTGCCGGCAAACTGGCCATGACGGCAGCATTGAATGCTCCGACGGAGGTTCCGGTGAAAATTCCCGGATTCAGCGGCTGATAATTCGTGGCTGGACTTTGACCCGCAAACAACACCTTCATGATGCCAACGGCAAAGGCGCCATAGGCCCCGCCACCGGACAAAACAAGCGCCGTATTAGCGGGGGACGAACTCATGACGCCAAACCCGAAACCACCCATGGCGGCAACTTATCTTCAGCCAGCCAGTCCGGGATCTGGCGCCAGGTAAGAAGTGATCCGACGATCGTCTCGTAGTGCTGCTGGAAATGCTTCAACAGGAAAAATTTTTCGAGCGTTTCCTTAGAGATGCAGAGAGTGCGCGCGGCGTACCCTCCGGTAAGGGCGTTCGCGGCCGAAACATAGGAGAGCACGGGGTCTATCGTGACCTTGAGCGGCAGTTGTTCCAGAATGCTTTTGGCAGGACCAAAGATGCGCGAAGCCATGCCCAGTGAAAACACGTCTCCGAGCCTGAAGCTCCAGTCGACGGGATCGATCGAGATATTGGCGACTCTTTCAGGACGATTGGCAATAAATATCATCCGCACTGTTACGTATCCGGTTTCATAAACGCGGAAGTTAATCAACTCCACGGCTGCGTCGAATTCTCCCGGACCGTACCCGAATGGGCTCGGCGTGGGACTCTTGATGAATGCGTAGCCGATGCCATAATCACCGAGGGCGCCAGGATAGGGATTCGGCTTGTAGTTCACAAATTCTTCATGCGCAATGAGGTAACTCTCCTCGTTCGCGCCAAAGACGAGTTCCGGGCCGTCCTCACCAAATGGCCGTGTAGTGAAGTTGAAATCAAAAATGCGGACTTTGAGCATGATCCATTCGAAGAGTTTTCCCATGTCCCGTTGATCGACAATGGCCGAGCGCTCATAGCTGGGGAAAGCGCGCACGGTGTCGGAAGCTGTCGGCTTGTTAAAGAGCTGGGTGAAACCGAAGCCTACCCGGCTCGGTGTGGGATTGGGACACCAATTTAACCGGGCTAAGGAAGGCGGTGGGATCGGTTGAGCAACATCTACATGGGCCTCGGGCTCACGAAACGAGCTAACCCGCATGAAATACTTCAGGACAAACTCCCTTATCTGAGCGTTCATCCACTCGGCTGAGGCTCGCCCCAGGCTGGCCGGGTCGCGCGTCTGGTCAAAAAACATTTCCTGAACATTGCCCATCACCGGCATCACAGCGCCGTTGACCGGAGCTTCCCCGTAAAATCCAAAGCCTCGGTTAGGGCGATTGAAGGTGCGCGCCAGCGGAAACTGATTCTTAGGACCGCCGCTGCGCTCCACCTCTGCCCACCACCGCCTGAGAGCCAGGCCCTTGGCCAGATACTCAGAGACTCTGGGCAACACTAACGCATCGCGTTCCAAGTCCGGTGGAATCTCGGGAACGGCGTGGGTTGAATCACAGCCCGGATTTTTCTCTGCGAGTGTCATTTGTTCCCTGTGCATCGGCGCTGCGCGCCGTCATGTTCCTGCGAGTACAGGACTGGGCGGCTTAGCATATGCGCGGCTCGGCTAATCACCGCATCCAGCTTCATCATCGTGGGCGCCGGCTTGCTGAGCATCTCGACACTGGAAGCGAAAGCCGACCAGGAGCGCCAGATCGTTTCCTCAAACAATTGCTTCATCATCGGCGTTTCCGGCAAGCCCAGTGATCTTCATCGTGTCTACGTGCCTCCAAATTGCTATCGCATCTGTATTCAATTTTCCGAACAGCATCGTGTCAGTGCTGATAGCGGAATCGTTCTCCAATCGTCTTGGTAGTGTTCGCTGCTTTGTACTGCCGCAAAGCGCTCTCACATGTTTGTTCGACATACCTTCTCCAGAGTTCAGCCAGCGATGAATCTGGTTTGTAATCGTAAAACGCGGTTAGATCATCGCTGTTTGGCGCTGAATGAAGCCATATGATTGCTGCCGAGCATACTCCATTAGCAAAGGCGTCGCTTTCCTCCATTTGTCTTCCATGGTGTTTCAGGAAGGCAGCCATAATCTCCGGCTGTTGTATGTTCACCAATGTCAACGCCCAGGCCAGACCCGCCACGGCATTGCGTCTTCCTAAAGCATGGGGTGGTTCCGTCA